>OGXH01002714.1_pt1 | contig 12144 bp, 5 predicted proteins | sample 1576241 | NCBI WGS metagenome assembly OGXH01 (sample SAMEA3541529, study PRJEB24748) | human gut metagenome | biome: human gut; feature: human-associated habitat; material: faeces | place: China | collected 2012
TATCTGCTGTCTCTGGGAGTGACCGGCTACAATCAGGATACCTTCGAGGTATATCACAGACTGTATGATGCCTTGAATATTACGGTGGTATCGGACAAGAACACCGTAGGATATTATGATATGGATTCCGAAACAAAAGTATGGGATGCGGAGGAGAAGTAAGGAATGACAGAGACCATCGGGAAGATCACACTGAATCTGGATAAATATCCCGGCGAGGATTATTATTGCGACGGCAGTGTGGAGGACGAGATCTTAGACATTGTAAAAAAATACAGTACGGTGGAATATGACAGGATCATTGCGGAGCGAAAGAGCTGGCCGATCCTGTATCATTTGTCTGCTCTCCGGGAAAATATCGTGGATTTCCTTCCCATACAGAAAACAGAGAAAGTGCTGGAAGTGGGCAGCGGATGCGGAGCCATCACGGGTGCACTGGCAAGAAAAGCCGGGGAAGTGACCTGTGTGGATCTCTCGAAGAAGCGCAGCCTGATCAACGCCTACCGCCACAGCGAATGTGAAAATGTGACGATCCATGTGGGCAATTTCACGGATGTGGAACCGGAACTTCCCGCAGACTATGACTATATCTGTCTGATCGGTGTTTTTGAGTACGGACAGGCTTACATAGGCGGCAAGACGCCTTACGAGGATTTCCTTAAGATCCTGCAGAAGCATCTGGCACCGGACGGCAGGATCGTGATTGCCATTGAGAACAAATACGGATTGAAATATTTTGCCGGATGCAAGGAAGATCATCTGGGCAGCTGGTTTTCCGGCATTGAAAATTATCCGGAGGGCGGTGTGGTACGCACGTTTTCCCGGAAAAAGCTGGAGCGCATTTTCGATGCCTGCGGTGTGGGAGAACGCAGTTTTTATTATCCGTATCCCGATTATAAATTTATGACCACAGTCTATTCCGATGCTTATCTTCCGGGACGTGGAGAGCTGTCCAACAATCTGCGGAATTTTGACCGGGACAGAATGCTGTTGTTCGATGAGAAGAGTGCTTTTGACGGAATTGTGGAGGAAGGATTGTTTTCCGTTTTTTCCAATTCCTATATGGCGGTGATCGGAGCACCTCTGGATCTGAAATATGCCAGATATTCAAATGACCGTGCGGAAAGCTTCCGGATCCGCACCGAGATCCTGCGGGACAAGGAAGGCTGTAAGACAGTCCGAAAATATCCGCTGACAAAAGAAGCGGAAGCCCATGTGTGTCATATGCCGGAGGCTTATGAAAAATTGAAGGAACGGTATGCGGGAAGCAGTCTGGATGTCAATGTCTGCCATCTGGGAGAAGAGAACGGCATACCTTATGCGGAATTTGAGTTCGTGCCGGGCAGACCGCTGTCGGAACTGATGGACGAATGCCTGGACAGACAGGATGTGGAGGGATTTCACAACCTGTTCGCAGAATATCTGGAGAGAGTGGGCTGCGGGGAGGATGTGCCGGTGGCAGACTTTGATCTGATCTTTGCCAATATTCTGGTGGATGGTGACCACTGGACACTGATTGATTATGAATGGACTTTTGACCGTCCCATAGAGACCAGAGCTCTGGCCTTCCGGGCTGTATACTGTTATGTACTGGAAGATGAAAGACGTAATGCACTGGAACTGGATCGTATTCTGGATCGTCTGGGCATCACGGAAAACGAAGCCAGACAGTACAGAGAGCAGGAGATGGAATTCCAGAAATATGTGACCGGACAGAAATTGTCCATGGGTGAGATCCGCAATCTCTTAGGCGGCGAAATTTATAAGCCCACGGAATGGATCGGACGGTTCCGTCAGACGGAGGGAGAACTCAGGGTACAGATCTATGAGGACAAGGGACAGGGATTTTCCGAAGAAAATTCCTATTTCCCGGAGAACGTCTATGCAGAGGAAAAACAGGCGGAATTTACGGTGAATTTCGATGGAAATGTCCATTATTTACGGCTGGATCCGGCCATGTGCGCCTGCGTGTGTAAAATCCGGGAGCTTACCATGAACGGACAGCCGGTTCCTGTGCAGGACAAAAAGATCGTTACCACCAATGGAAAAATCATAAAGTCCGCAGACGGTGCGGAGCATCCCAGCGTGGTATTTCCCACGGAGGATCCGAATCTGACGATCCGGGTGGATGCATTGGACAGAAAGGCAGAGAACATCCTGACTGTGAAAATGGAGATCGTGCAGATTCCCCTTGCTGTGGCAAGTGACATGGCGGGAGCGGTGAAAAAATTTTTCTAAGGAGACAGGAAACTTGAGCATTCGGACGTCAGTAAAGCAGATGCTTGTCAGACAACAGGATAAAAAGTATGAAGCAGAACTGGCAAAGCTGCGGGTGACCTACGCGCAATGGGCTGCGGAGCAGGAAAAAAAGATTGCGGAAACAGTGGTCACAGAGATCGGGGAAAGAGCCGGTCTTGCGGAATTCGTGATCTACAGGCAGCAGAAAGGACAGCTGGCGGAAAATGCTGTGGAGCGGATCAATGCGTATTTTGTGAAGCATCCGGAGGCAGAGATCGTCTATGGAGATGAAGATCTGCTGTCAGAGAACGGAGAGCGTGTGATCCCCTGGTTCAAGCCTTGCTGGGCTCCGGATACCTACCGGGCTTTCTTCTATGTGGGAAGCGTCGTGGCAGTGCGGAGCAGACTGTTGCAGAAACTGGGGGAGCCCGGGGCTGTGACAGAAGGAGAGAGCACCGGCAGGGAAATAGTTTTTTCGAAAGCGGAAGAGATCCGTCCCCTGATGGACCGGCTGTTTCTGGCGGCCGGTGGATTTGAGAGAGGCTGTCATACCATTGGACATCTGGAAGAAGTGCTGTTTCACGGCACTTTTGGTACTGCGGGAATCGGACTGCAGGGACCGGCAGAAACCAGCCGGGAGAAAGCGGAAGATGAGCAGAACCCATGGGAAGAGTACCGGACGGCAGCGGAATCCGCAAAACTGTCCGTGGAACTGGCGGCCAAAGCGGCAGAGGAAGCCAGAGAACTGTTTGCCGGAGAACTTAGGGTCTCTGTGATCATTCCTTCCAAAGATAATCCTTCCGTACTGGGAAAATGTCTGCGGTCGCTGACGCAACGCCCGGAGGGCAGTGTTCCGGTGGAAATCCTGCTGATAGATAACGGAAGTAACGAGGAAAACAGGAAAAAAACAGAACAGCTGGTGGAAGAAATCCGGACAGCCGGAACACCGATCCGGTATGTATATGAGCCTGCGGAGTTCAATTTTTCCACCATGTGTAATCGTGGCGCAGAACTGGCAGATGGCAAGCTGCTGCTGTTCTTAAATGATGATATGGAATTATGTGAGAATGACTGGCTGGATAAAATGGTGTCCAGAGCCTTGCAGCCTTATGTGGGCAGTGTGGGACTGAAACTTTATTATCCGGATTCCGTGAAGATCCAGCATGACGGCATTGTCAATCTGCCGGTGGGACCGGTGCATAAGCTACAGTTTATGGAGGATGACAGAAGTTACTATTTTGGACGGAACCGTTTTACACAGGATTGTGTGGCCGTCACGGGAGCCTGTCTCCTGATCCGGACAGAGGTGTTCCGGGAGGCCGGAGGATTCCGGGAAGTGTTGCGGGTAGCCTATAATGATGTGGAACTGGGCTTCCGGCTTCTGGAAATGGGATACTACAATGTGGTGTGGAACGACCGCTTTGCATATCACCATGAATCTCTCAGCCGGGGAAGCGATGAAAGTCCTGAGAAAATGCAGCGTCTGGTACAGGAGAGAGAACTGCTCTACCAGATGCATCCACAGTTCCGGGGAGAGGATCCTTTTTACCCGAAGGGACTGAACCGGGAGGGACTGGACAGCCGTGTGGTCCCGGCGTATCTTACGGACCGGAATATTTTGCAGGAGCCTTTCTGGAAAAAGGGACTTCCTGATGGAGAGGAATTACAGAAGATCCGCAGGGATGACTGCCTGATGGCCAGAGTGGAAACAGCGGGACCGGAGCGGATCCAGGGATATAGTGTGATTCTGGGGGACGACAATGCCTGCTATGAGAAATATCTGTTACTGCTTCCGGACGGGGAAGCAGAAGAGAAGAGTATCCGGTCCATGAAATTACTGCCTGCCTACCGGCAGGAACTGGAGGAAAATCTTCCGGATCAGAAAAATGTGGCATTGGGCGGCTTTTGTGTCCTCAGAGAAGGAGAACAACTGCCGGCGGGAAACTATACGATCGCTGTTCTTGTGGTGAATCGTGTCAGCAAGCTGAAACTTTGGAATACTACGGGAAAATATCTGACCGTAGAGCTTCCGGCAGCAAAAGAATAAAACAGATGCATGATCCGCTAAAATGCGGTGAAAGCATCACGGAGGAGACATATGTCAGAGAGCAACACCGAGATCAATTATAAGGAAGCCTACGAGAGAGAGCATGAAAAATGTGCGGATCTGGCGGACAAGATCGTAGTACTGGAATCGGAGAAGGAAGATCTGCAGTTCAAACTGGACCGAATCAAGAAAAATAAATTCTGGAAGGCTACAGGACCTGCCAGAAGTGTGATCCATTTTGCCCAGAGACAGAAGGAACGGCTGTCTCATTGCGGTGGTCCCAAAGATATTCTGCGGAAGATCCGTAACAAGAGTCACCAGAAGAGCCTGATGGAATCCTACGGTACCGGAAGCTTTCCCGATGCGGAGCAGAGGAAGAAAGAGGAAGAAACGGTATTCCCCTATATGCCGAAGATCAGTATTCTCGTGCCGTTGTGGAATAACAAGAGAGAGTTCCAGATACAGATGCTGGACTGCGTCATGAACCAGACCTATCAGAACTGGGAACTGTGTCTGGCGGACGGTTCCGATGCGGAACATGCTTACATCGAAGAACTCTGCAAGGAGTATGCGGCGAAATCAGATGGCCGTATTGTATATAAGCACCTGGACCATAACGGAGGTATTTCCTACAACACCAATGAGTGTTACAAGCTGGCCACCGGAGACTATATCGGACTGTTCGATCAGGATGACATTCTGCATCCTTCCGTATTGTATGCCTATGTGAAGGAAATCAATGAACAGGGTGCGGATTATCTGTACTGTGATGAGACCACCTTCCAGGAGGACAATATTAATAAAATGCTGACCATGCATTTTAAGCCGGATTATGCACCGGATAATCTGCGGGCTAACAATTATATCTGTCATTTCAGCGTCTTTTCCAGAAAACTTCTGGAAGGCGAGGAATTGTTCCGTACGGCTTTTGACGGTGCGCAGGACCACGATATGATCCTGCGTCTGACGGACAGAGCACAAAAGATCGTACATGTGCCCAGACTGATGTATTACTGGAGAAGCCATGCGGGCAGTACCGCCGCCAGTATTGACGCAAAGCCCTATGCCATCGAGGCGGCAAAGGGTGCCGTGGCGGATCATCTGAAAAAGCATGGATTCAAACATTTTCAGATCACCAGTACCAGAGCCTGTGCCACAATTTTCCGGATCCGCTATCAGATTCTGGGAGATCCGAAGATCTCCATCGTGATCGCCAACAAGGATCACGTGGAAGATCTGAAGAGATGTATTACTTCTATTCAGAAGAACAGCACCTGGAGCAACTACGAGATCATCGTGGTGGAGAACAACAGCACCACACCGGAAATCCGGGATTACTATTCCCAGCTGCTGGGATTGTCCGGCAATGATTCCTACGCAGAGAGATGCAAGCTGCATACCGTCTGCGGTCATGACGGCGGGATTCTGCACAGCGAGGACGGCCGGATCTCTGTGGTGACCTATCATGGTGACTTTAATTATTCTGCTGTAAATAATCTGGGAGTATCCTATGCCACCGGAGATTATATCCTTTTGCTGAACAATGATACGGAAGTGATCACTGCCAACTGGATGGAAGAGATGCTGATGTATGCACAGCGGGAAGATGTGGGTGCCGTAGGTGCCAAACTGTATTATGCGGACAAGACGATCCAGCATGCCGGTGTAGTCATCGGACTGGGGGCACATCGCACCGCAGGACATACCCATTATCGTATTCCGGTACAGAACCTCGGCTACATGGGACGCCTGTGTTATACCCAGAATGCCACGGCAGTGACCGGAGCATGTCTGTTGGTGAAAAAGAGTCTGTATGAGCAGGTGGGAGGACTGGATGAGAGCTTTGTGATCTCCTTAAATGATGTGGATTTCTGCCTGAAATTACGTAAACTGGGACTTTTGAACGTGTGGACTCCTTTTGCAGAGCTGTATCATTACGAATCCATCTCCAGAGGACTGGACGATCAGGGGGAGAAAGCCGAACGCTATAATAAGGAATCGGAACATTTCCGCGAAAAATGGAAGGCTGAACTGGAGGCGGGAGATCCGTATTACAATCCGAATTTCTCGCTGGATCGCAGTGATTATGCACTGAAGGATCCGGCAGTTAGCGGACATTAAATAATTCTTTTCAGTAAAGGCAATCTATGGTAAAATATCACCGGAGAGCGTTTACTGAAGATATTGAAAGATATTGCATGATAGCGATAAAACAGGAGGATAGGAAAATGAGTTATATGGACGAACTGAATTTCTGGTTGAATGATGATTATTTTGACCAGAAGACCAAGGATGAACTTCTGGCAATCCGCAACAACGAGGCAGAAGTGGAAGATCGTTTTTACAAGGAACTGGAATTCGGTACCGGTGGTTTACGTGGCGTGATCGGTGCAGGAACCAACCGCATGAACGTATATACCGTTCGTAAGGCAACTCAGGGTCTTGCTAATTATATCATTAAGCGCAGCACCCAGAGCAAGGGTGTGGCTATCGCATTTGACTCCCGCCGCATGTCTCCCGAGTTTTCCGATGAGGCAGCAAGATGTCTGGCAGCCAATGGCATCAAGGCATACATTTTTGAATCTTTAAGACCTACCCCGGAACTGTCCTTTGCCCTTCGTACGCTGGGATGTACCGCAGGTATCGTAGTGACTGCAAGCCACAACCCTCCTGAGTACAACGGCTACAAAGTATACTGGGAGGACGGCGCACAGGTAACCGCTCCTATCGATAAGGACATCATCACCGAAGTACAGGCCATCAAGGATTATCATACCGTGAAGACCATGAGCAGAGAAGATGCGGAAAAAGCAGGCCTCTATCAGGTGATCGGTAAAGAGATCGATGACAAGTACATGGCTGAGCTGAAGAAGCAGATCATTCATCCCGATGTTATTCAGGAAATGGCTGATGACATCAAGATCGTATATACTCCGTTATGCGGTACCGGTAACAAGCCGGTAAGACGTATCCTGTCCGAGCTGGGATTTAAGCACGTCTATGTAGTTCCCGAACAGGAGAATCCGGATCCAAACTTCACCACACTGGATTACCCGAACCCTGAGGATCCCAAGGCATTTACATACGCACTGCGTCTGGCCAAGGAGAAGGATGCGGATATCGTTCTGGCAACCGATCCCGATGCAGACCGTCTGGGTGTCTATGCCAAGGATACTAAGACCGGCGAGTATGTGGCATTTACCGGTAACATGTCCGGTATGCTGATCGCAGAATATATCCTGAGAGAGAAGACTGCTACCGGCGCTATGCCCGAGAATCCCGCACTGGTAACCACCATCGTTACCACCAATATGACCAAGCCCATCACCGAAGCTTACGGTGTAAAGCTGATCGAAGTACTGACCGGCTTCAAGTTCATCGGTGAGCAGATCAAGTTCTTCGAGCAGACCGGCAGCAACAATTATGTATTCGGTCTGGAAGAGAGCTACGGCTGTCTGGCAGGTACCCATGCAAGAGATAAGGATGCTGTCGTAGCAGTAATGTGTCTGTGCGAAGTAGCAGCATATTGCAAGAAGCACAACATGACTCTGTGGGATATGATGGTATCCATGTATGAGAAATACGGTTACTTCAAGGAGACCCAGTACACCATTACCATGAAGGGTATCGACGGTGCAAGACAGATCGTTGAGATCATGGATAAGCTTCGTAAGAATCCGCCCAAGGCATTTGGTGACCTGAAAGTGGAGAAATTCCGTGACTATCTGAACGATGTAGTCATCGACATGGAGAGCGGCGAGAAGACCACTACCGGACTTCCCAAGTCCAATGTCCTGTATTTTGAGCTTCCCGACAATGCATGGTGCTGCGCCCGTCCTTCCGGAACCGAGCCCAAGATCAAGTTCTACATGGGTGTTAAAGGTAACAGCATAGAGGATGCACAGGCCAAGGTAGAGAAGCTGACCGAGGATGTAAAGGCTGTACTGTAACCACCATGAGCAAATAGCATGCAAGTATGTTATTCAGGAAAGCTCTGGAAGAGCGATTTTGCGAATGGGGTTCTGAATAGTTAATGTTATTTTTAAGAGCGAATCGCCCGGGAAGGGCGATTTGCTCTTTTATAAAAGTGGAGGTATCCGTGGCAAAGCTGAACATAGCAAACCTTAAGAAAACTCTATATTATTTGCAACGCAACGGCCTGAGGGAAACCTGGATCTCTGTAAGGGAACGCCTGACAGAGACAGACCGCTATTTTTATGTGCCCTGTCCGGAAGAGGAACTGGAAAGGCAAAGTTGCAGAAAATGGGATAATCCGGTTACACTCAGCATTGTGGTGCCGTTGTACCGTACCCCGGAAATCTATCTGAACAGAATAATAACAAGCGTTATGCAACAGAGCTATCCTCACTGGGAACTGATTCTGGCGGATGCCACAGAGGATCACAGTGTGGAGGAGACGTTGACAAATCAGGGATTCCTGACAGAACGGCTCCTGGAAAATGCGGAAACTATTGCAGCGGATGCAAGGATCCACTATATACACCTTACGGAAAATGCCGGAATTGCGGCGAATACCAATCAGGCATTACCCTATGCAAGGGGAGAATATATCGGCCTGCTGGATCATGATGATGTATTGACACCGGATGCTCTGTATGAGATGGCAGATGCTATTACCAAAGCAAATGACAGAGGTGTCAGAGTTGCATTCGCTTATTCGGATGAAGACAAATGCAACGGGGATGAGACAAAATATTACGATCCCAACCATAAAGAAGACTTTAATTACGATTTAATCCTGAGTAATAACTATATCTGCCATTTTCTGGTGATGGATGCAGATCTGATGAAGAAACTGGCCTTCCGGCCAGAATGCGACGGTGCCCAGGACTATGATCTGGTGCTGCGGGCAGTGTCAGAGGTGCTGGCTGCAGATGGCCGCTCCGGGGAGGAGAGAATTCTTCATATTCCCAGAGTGCTGTATCACTGGAGATGCCATGAAGCATCTACAGCAGCCAATCCCCACAGCAAGAAATATGCTTACGAAGCGGGGCTGCGTGCACTGCAGGATCATGCGGCAGAACGTGGGATCCCGGCAAAGGCAGAGGAGACCAGACATGTAGGATTTTATCGGTTACAATATACAGAGGTATTACAGGAGAGACCGGATGTGGCTGCCGTAGGTGGCAGAGTGCTGTCTGGGAAAAACCGCGGCAGGATCGCCGGCGGCAGAATGACTGCGGACGGAAAGGTGTTCTACGAGGGACTGCCGAAGGACTTTGGCGGTTATCTTCACCGGGCGGAGCTGTCCCAGGATGCAGAAGCGTTAGACCTTCGGTGCATCAGGATCCGGTCAGCTGACAGGGAATTGTTTGAAAAAATCGTGGGAGTGCCTTATACGGAAGTAGTAAGAGGTCCGGAACAACAGCCGGTATTTGACAGCTCCACACTGCCTGCCGGGGCAGATATCCGGCTTTTAAGTCTGCAATTATCGGAAGCATTACGAAAACGGGGAAGACTGCTGTATCTGCCGGAGTATCCGGAGAAATGGGAGAGACTATGAAGGAAGTAACCGTCGTTATACCCAATTACAACGGAATGAAATATTTACCGGAATGCATGGCCTCCCTGTGTCAGGGACAGGAAAATGCACCGGAATATGAAGTGCTGATCATAGACAATGGTTCTGCTGACGGGAGCGTGGAATATCTGGACAGCGAATGGTGTCGCAAAAAAGAGGCACCGGCAGAAGAGGGGGGAAAACCGCAGGTGCGTCTGATCGCCCTGCCGGAGAACACCGGCTTCTGTCATGCGGTGAATCTGGGAATCCGGGAGGCACGAAGCTCCTATGTGATCCTGTTGAACAACGATACCAGAGTAGAAGCTGGATTTGTGAAAGGACTGTATGATGCCATTCGGAAGGATGAAAAGATCTTTTCCGTCAGCGCCAAAATGCTTATGTGGGATAAGCCAGAGCTGCTGGATGATGCGGGAGACCGCTACTGCGTTCTGGGATGGGCATATTCCCGGGGAAAAGGCCGGCCTGCTGTGGATTATGACAAGAATGTCAGCATATTCTCAGCCTGTGGCGGAGCGGCAATTTACAGACGTCAGGTATTTGAGGAGATCGGCTATTTTGACGAAGCGCATTTTGCTTATCTGGAAGATCTGGATATCGGTTACCGTGCCCGGATCTACGGCTATGAGAACCGGTACGAGCCGACGGCATCCGTTCTGCATTACGGCAGTGCTTCTACGGGATCCCGCTACAATTCCCGGAAAACGGAACTTTCTTCTTCCAATAATATCTATGTCATCGGCAAAAATATGCCGCTACTACAGTGGATCCTGAATCTGCCGTTCTTTTTGCTTGGATTTGGCATAAAATTTCTGTTTTTTTGTAAGAAGAGAATGGGAAAACTATATTTAAAGGGATTGGCCGAAGGGTGGAAACGTACCGTGGGTCCTGTGGGAAAGCAGGCAAAGGTGCACTTTCAATGGAGCCATCTATGGAATTATGTGAAGATTCAGTGGCAATTATACCTGAATGTTTTTCGAATTCTTATGAAATCTTAAGAAATTGCTTCATAAATTCTTAAGTTGAGAAAAAAACACCGTTATTGTAGAATGAAATCGTTGAAAAGAAGCTTTTCGGACTTAAAGATTGGGTGACCCGTATGATAAAAGACAACCAGAAAGTCTTTAACAGGCTTCTTGTGATAATAGATGCGCTGATCACGGCAGTATCTTTTGTCCTTGCCTATTATATCAAATTTTATATCTTAAATGACGGTCCGGGGATCGGTGTCCTGCCGGTGCAGGATTATTATATGCTGCTTCCCTTTATTGTACCCGGTTATATGTTCCTGTATTACCGGTGCAGTGTGTATTCCCCGAAGCGTACGGTTCGCCGTAGACATGAGATCTACAGTATCCTGCAGGCGAATACCATTGGCCTGGCGGCTTTGATCATTATTTTGTATATGATCATCCGTGAGATCAATTTTTCACGATCCGTCATGGCAATTTTTTATGTCCTGAATGTTTTTCTGACTTCCGTATTCCGTATCATCATGCGCAAGGCATTGCGTTCCATACGGAAAAAGGGGTACAACCTGAAGCACATTTTGCTGGTAGGTTATTCCCGGGCGGCGGAGGAATATATCGACAGAATCCTCAGCAATCCCCAATGGGGATATGTAGTGTGTGGTATTCTGGATGAGCACATCCCGGGCGGCACGACCTATAAGGGAGTGAAAGTACTGGGAACGCTTGGTAATCTGGAATACATCCTTCCGGAGAACAAGCTGGATGAAATCGCAATCACACTTTCCCTGAAGGATTATGATTATCTGGAAGGTGTGGTGGATATCTGTGAGAAATCCGGGGTGCACACCAAATTCATTCCGGATTACAGCAGTCTGATCCCCAGCAGACCCTATACGGAGGATCTGATGGGATTACCGGTGATCAATATCCGGTATGTACCGCTGACGAACACAGGCAATATGGTGATCAAGCGGGCAATGGATATCGTTGGTTCCATTTTCGGTATCATTATTACCTCACCGATCATGCTCATATCAGCAATTCTGGTAAAGCTGTCCAGCCCGGGACCGGTGATCTTTAAGCAGGAACGGGTAGGACTTCATAATAAGCCATTTTATATGTACAAATTCCGCAGCATGGCAATGCAGACGGCGGCGGAAGAGAAAAAGGGATGGACGGTACGCAATGACCCCAGAGTCACCGGTATCGGTAAGGTTCTCAGACGTACCAGTATCGATGAACTTCCCCAGCTGTTCAATATCTTAAAGGGAGATATGAGTCTGGTCGGTCCCAGACCGGAAAGACCGCAGTTTGTGGAAAAGTTCAAGGAAGAGATTCCTCGTTACATG
>OGXH01002715.1_pt1 | contig 12141 bp, 9 predicted proteins | sample 1576241 | NCBI WGS metagenome assembly OGXH01 (sample SAMEA3541529, study PRJEB24748) | human gut metagenome | biome: human gut; feature: human-associated habitat; material: faeces | place: China | collected 2012
GGTCGAAACCGAAATCGAGCGCGCGATGAAGGACTTCGACTACGCCGCGCATGGGGGCAAACTGGACACCGCGCAGGGGCGCGTGTTCTACTTCTACCATGACTGTGCAAGGTTTTGGAAGTATGTGAGACCGGTGAAGCGGGTGGAAGATATTTTAGGGCAATAACATTCCCAAAAACGAAGCGGCAGACCGCCATTTTGCATGGTCTGCCGTTTTGCTTTTTTCCCAAAGACTTCACTGTTCCGTTTTCCCGACCACATACACCGCCAAGTCCATCTCGCCCGCTTTCGTCGCCGCCGTCAGGTCATCATGCAGCCACGAAACGTAATACGGCTGCTCGATGCAGTCATGCAGGAGCTTTTTGATGCACTCAATGTCGTTCTCTGTCAGCGAAATTTGCGCGTCCGTCGTCAGCTTCGCCGGAGCTAAGACAATCTCGCAGTCGGCGCCGTTTTCGTGGTCATGCAGGGCGATTTTATCCGCGAAGCCCGTCAGAAGCGTGTCGAATGCGTAGTACGCCAGCAGCATTTCTTCCTGATGGATGCCAATCCGCATAAAGACAGCGCCGTCTTCGCGAAACGTCTCCACCCTGCATTCCAGCTTCGGGATGATAGGCACGGTTTAGTCCTCCCCCAAATGCAAGTCCTTGAAGTCCCCCAACTCACCGCGGCGGAAGTGCTTCCGGCACAGGCTCACATACTGCCCATTGCCGCCGAGGACGACCTGCTCGCCCTCCTGCACCACGCGGCCGTCCACCACGCGGGCATTGCACGTCGCCTTGCGCCCGCACCAGCAGATGGTCTTGATTTCCTCAATCGTGTCCGCCCACGCCATCAGCCACTGACTGCCCTCGAAGAAATTGTTCTGGAAGTCCGCGCGCAGACCGTAGGCAATTACGGGCACGTCGTAATCATCGACCATCTCCACCAGCATTTCGACCTGCGCCTTGGTCAGGAACTGCGCTTCGTCGATGATGACGCAGCCATAGCCCTGCGCGTCCGCCGCCGTCACGTCCTCGATGAAGCGGCAGGCGGTTTCCAGCCCGCAGCGGGAACGGACAATCACCGCCCCGTCGCGGTTTTCGAGCTTCGGTTTGAGCATCAGCACCTTCTGGCCGCGCTCTTCGTAGTTATACTGCACCATGATGGCGTTGGCGGTCTTGCTGGACCCCATGGCCCCGTAGCGGAAATATAATTTTGCCATGATGATTTATTCTCTTCTCTAATTGTATTATGTTGTTGCAGAGGATTTCGCCTCTGCGGAGGCGACCAGAGGGCAATGGAAACAGGCGAAGTCTGCGATCGCCCTTTGGAAACCTTCGGGTCGCCACTACTGGAGTTAACTTTTTCCGCAGATGAGGGAATCGCGCCTGCGGGCGCGACCAAAGGGCTTTGCGCTCGCCCTTTGGAAACCTTCGCTTACAGTGCCTTCATCGTGAAGGTGAACGTGTAGGGCTTGTCTGCCGGATAGCAGAACTGCGGCAGGACGGGCGCGCCCCAGCTGTCGTCGCCGCCGATGCCCTTGCGGAACATCGCAACGTCAAGCACCGTGCGTACCGAGCCCATCAAGTCGCTCGGATGGTATGCCGCTTCCAGTTCCTCCGGCAGCCACGGCTGTACGCTCACTTCGAGGTTGTCGCCCGAAATCTCCACGCCGTGACCGTCCGCGTCCGTCACCGACACGACCTGCACACCCGTGCGATTGCCGCTTTCCTGCGGCTTGCAGTAGCGCGTCATGCCGTCCGCGGCGTTCCAGCTGTGCCAGCCCAGATACGCGCCCTCGCGGCGGTCGATGTAGTTCTCATCCGGGCCGTAGCCGTAGCAGCGAACGCGGGTCAGGCGCGGGTCAAGCTGGAAGGACAAGCCCAGCGCGGGCATATCCGGCTGATTCGGCAAGCCGGGCCAGTCCACCGTTACGTCAAGGGCATCCTGCGAATGCACCGTGTAACGCACCGTGACCGCGAAGTCCGGCAGCATCGGCGTGGTGTAGCGATAGACGAGCGTCGTTCTGCCCGCTTCCTGCTGGATATCCGCGTCGCTGCACGCGCTGTGACGGCTGATAAGGTGGTACACGCCCTGCTGGATGTTGTTGCCGTTGCCGCGGTCGTTGTCAGTGGATGCGCGGAAGAGGCTCAGTTGCGGCGCGCGCAGGAGCGTCTCGCGTCCAAGCCGGTCGCGGAAGGAAATGATGCCGCCGCGCCGCGCCAGCAGCACGCCCAGCCTTTCGCCGCGGAACCCGACATTGCAGTCGCCAATCACCGGGGCAGGCGCATTGTCCGGCGTTTCCGCCTTCTTCATCGCGCCAAACACGGTCTGTCCGTGGCTGAGCACCGTTCCCGCTTCCAGTATGCCCGTCTTTTCGCGCAGCACGAGGAAGCACGTTACCACCGTCTGCCCTTCCGGCAGCGTTCCGAACGGCAGGTCAATGTGGGCTGATTCGCCCGGCGCAATGTCCGGCAGCAGCGTTTCACCCGCGCTGATGGGCTTGCGGTCGCACTCCAGCGTCCAGCGGACGTCATAGCCCGTCAGCGTCTGGAACAGGCGGCGATTCTTCACCGTCACGCCTGTTTCGTCCGGCGTCAGGAACACGTCGCGGAACAGGTACCGCACTTCCTGACACTTGCCCGTCTGCGTGCGGTCGCCCAGAATGATGCCGTTGGTGTTGAACTGCCAGTCCGTCGGCTTGTCGCCAAAGTCTCCGCCGTATGCCAAGCGTTCCTGCCCGTTCGGGGCTTTCACGCGCAGCGCCTGATCCACATAATCCCAGATAAAGCCGCCCTGATACATCGGGTACTTGTCCTCCAGCGCGGTGTACAGGCTCATGCCGCCGCAGCTGTTGCCCATGGCGTGGGTGTATTCGCAGTTGATGAAGGGCTTGTCGGGATTGCTTTGCAGATACTCCTCGATGCTCGCGACCTTGCGGTACATGTTGGAATGCACGTCCGTCGTGTCAGGATAGCGCGGATCATTCGCCACGCCCTCGTAATGCACCAGGCGCGTCGGATCTTCCCGGCGGTAATACTGGCTCAATTCGTAGAGGTCTTTGCCGCCCCAGCTTTCGTTGCCGCACGACCAAAGCAGAATGCACGGGTGATTCTTGTCACGCTCCAGCATCGCCCGGCCGCGCGCCAGCACTGCCTCCTGCCACTCCGGGCGGTTGTCCGGCACCACCCAGTCGTGCATCGGCTGCCACGAGCCGTGCGTCTCGATGTTCGCTTCGTCGATGACGTACAGCCCATATTCGTCGCACAGGCGGTAAAATTCCGATGTATTCGGATAGTGGCATGTGCGCACGGCGTTGATATTCATCGCCTTCATGTCGCGAATGTCGCGCATCAGCAGGTCATGCGTCATCACGCGCCCGCGGTCGCAGTCAAATTCGTGGCGATTGACGCCGTGGAACACGATGCGCTTGCCATTCAGGCACATGATTTTGTCCTTCATCTCGAACTGGCGGAAGCCCACTTTCGTCCGGCAGACTTCAGTCACTTGCCCCTGCGCATTCGTCAGCACGACGGTCAGCGTGTAGAGATTCGGCTCTTCCGCGCTCCACAGCTTCACGCCGAGAATCTCCGCGCTGACATAGCTTTCCAGTGCCGTCAGCGGCTTCTCCGCCGCCCAGAGCGTCTTGCCCGCCTTGTCCGTCAGCGTCAGTTTCGCCTTGCCCAGCGACGCGCCCATCACCCGCAGGCGCGTTTCCAGCGTCGCGCGGGTGTAGTTGTCCGTCAGCGGTGTGCGGACGCGCAGGTCGTAGAGATGCGTTTCGGGGTAGAAGTGCAGGGAAACGCTGCGGTGGATGCCGCTGAACCGCCAGAAGTCCTGATCCTCCATCCAGCTGCCCGTGCAGCGCTTGAACACGCGCAGCGCCAGCCGATTCTCCCCGACGTGGACGTAGGGGGTCAAGTCGAAGCGGTGCGGTGTGAAGCTGTCCTCCGCATAGCCGACTTCATGCCCGTTGACGTAAACCAGCACCGCCGCTTCCACGCCCGCCAAATGCAGCACGGTACGCTGCTGCACCTGCGGCAGGGACAAAGCAAAGTGTCGGATGCACGTCACCGTCGGGTTGTAGACTTCGCTCACCTGCGGCGCCTGCAAGGCTTCGTGTCCATCCCACGGGTACTGCGTATTGACGTAGTGCGGCGGATCCCACTCCGGCGCTTCCATCTGAAATTCGCACGGCACCTGAATTTCCCGCAGCGTTTCATCCAGCGCGGCGCTCGTCAGCAGCGTGTCCGGCGCTTCCGAGGGATTCATGGCAAAATGCGCCTTCCACGCGCCATCCAGCGATTTCACTAAAGAGGACGCATCCGCGTCTGCCTCCGCCATCGTCGCATAAAAGGCATGATCGGAGCAATCCGGCAACTCATGGACGCTGAAAATTTCTGGGTTGCTCAGCCAAGCGGTTTCAAATCGTTCTCTTGCAATCTGCTTCATCCGAACTCATCCTTTCATAAGGAATCTTCTCCCTTGATTATAACGGATTGCGCGCGCCTTGTCCAGTCCTGCAAAATAAACTTTTGCATTCGGCAAAGAACGCGCCGTTTTCCCTTGACAGAAGCATTATTTGATTGTAAAATAGGAAGTGACCGGCTGTGGCGCGTCCGAAATGTTTTTCCAACCGCGCCCGTGCTGTTTTCGATAGACGCCTGATTGCTTTCAAGCGCCTGCGGATTTTCGCCGTTTTCGTGCGGTTTTCGCGGCGCTTCGGCTGTTTGACCAGTCAATGCGGATGGGCAGCGTGTCTGCTGATTCGCCTTTTCGGTGCTTTTCCCCGATTGGGGAGGATGCATCCTTTCCGAAACGCGCCTGTCATCACAAGTGCGCCTGTTTTCATGCGCCCTGCGGTGATATTTCTGACCCCGTATTCCCTTCGTCAGAGCGTTGTTTTTCTGCCTGCCGCGACGATATGTCGTCCGGCGGCAGTGTGTTGACTGATATGGTTTTGCCGTCTGTTCGTCCTGCCTGTCCATGCGGATGCGCGGGATGTTTTCGGACTGCGTGTGTCGAATTTGCAGCGTACAGCCGTATGGGGAAAATCGCTTCCCCGACGGCTTTTTTGCGTCGGTCGCATCAACTTCTTCGTAACTGAATTTTCAGCAAAATTTGAAAGGGGGAAACCATTCAGTGCCAACCATCGTATGGATTCTGATTGTCCTGCTCGTCGGTGCCGGCGGCGGCTTCGCAGGCTACACCTACCGGCAGAAGATGGTCGAAGAAAAGATCAACCGCAGCGAGGAAACTGCCAAGCGCCTGTACGAGGATGCCGTCCGCAAGGCGGATGACTACAAGCGCAAAGCAGACGACTACAAAAAGGAAAAGGTGCAGGAAGCCAAGGCGGAAATTCTCAAGGCTAAGGATGAGATTGACCGCGAAAAGGCGGATAACAACCGCGAGATGAACGAGATTCGTGAACGCCGCGCCGAGGTGCAGCGGAGCGAAAATCGTCTGGTGCAGCGCGAAGCGTCGCTGGACAAGCGTTCGGACAGCCTTGATGACCGCGAGAACGACCTGAAGAAGCGCAGCGACCTGATGGAACGCAAGCAGGAGGACACCGCCCGCCTGCACGATGAGGCGGAAGCCCTTGTCACCAAGCAGAACACAGAGTTGGAGCGCATCGCCTCCATGACGCAGGACGAAGCGAAGCAGATCATCATCGACCGTGTGCAGAAGGAAGCCTTCCACGACGCGGCGGCGTCCGTGCGCGACATTGAAGCGCGCGCCAAGGAAGAAGCCGAGAAAAAGGCGCGCAACATCATCGCGCTGGCGATTCAGAAGTGCGCCTCCGACCATGTGGCGGAAAGCACCGTGTCCGTCATTGCCCTGCCGAACGACGATATGAAGGGCCGCATCATCGGCCGCGAAGGCCGCAACATCCGCGCACTGGAAACTGCGACGGGCGTGGACATCATCATCGACGATACGCCCGAAGCCGTCATCGTGTCCGCTTTTGACCCGATTCGCCGTGAAATCGCCCGCCTGACAGTCGAACGCCTGATTAACGACGGCCGCATCCACCCTGCCCGCATCGAAGAGATGGTCGAGAAGGCGAAGAAGGAAGTCGAAAACCAGATTCGCGAAGCCGGTGAAGCCGCTGTTTTTGAGACGAATCAGCACGGCATCCACCACGAGCTGGTCAAGCTGCTGGGCCGCCTGAAGTACCGCACCTCCTACGGACAGAACGTCCTGAAGCACTCCATCGAGGTCAGCCATCTGGCAGGTCTGATGGCTGCGGAACTGGGCGCGGATGTTCAGCTTGCCAAGCGCGCAGGTCTGCTGCACGACATCGGCAAGGCGGTTGACCACGAAGCGGAAGGCACGCACGTCACCCTCGGCGGCGAACTGGCCCGCAAGTACCACGAGAGCCCCGATGTCGTCCACTGCATCCTCGCCCACCACAACGACGTCGAACCGCAGACGGTTGAAGCCGTGCTGGTTCAGGCGGCGGACGCGATTTCCGCTGCTCGTCCGGGTGCGCGCCGTGAGAGCCTCGAAAACTACATCAAGCGTTTGGAGAAGCTGGAAGAGATTGCAACCTCCTTCCCCGGTGTCGAGAAGTGCTACGCGATTCAGTCCGGCCGCGAAGTGCGCATCATGGTCAAGCCCGACGACGTGACCGACGATGGCACGAAGATTCTCGCCAAGGAAATTGCCAAGCGCATCGAGAAGGAAATGGAGTATCCGGGACAGATTCGCGTCAACGTCATCCGCGAAACGCGCTCGATGGAGTACGCCAAGTAATTGCAACGCAAAAAGCCCTTTCGTCCGATACGACGAAGGGGCTTTTTCTAATGGCTGAATTTACTACTGTCCGCTGCTCACGTCGCCTCTGCGGAGGTGAAGTTGCGTACTTCAGCCCTAATGGTTCACGTTCAGCGTTTGGGGAGAATTCGCGCCCGCCGCCATTGCATTGCTCATTGCTCATTATCTTCCCCACGAAAAAAGGCCGGCACTCTCGCGTCTGCCTTCTGATGATTCACTTTATCGCTGCTCCGGCTTCGTTTTTTCCACGCTGATGGCCGAAATCGCACAGCTGAGCGTCCGCCCGGTGGACGGGAATTGCAGATAGAACGAGCGCTTCAGACGGTCGATGATGATGTTCGCCGCGCTTTCGTCGGCGTTTGGCAGGAACATGGCAATCGTGCTTTCGTCCAGGCGGGTAATTACGTCGCCGCGGCGCAGATTCAGCAGCATAATCTTCACGAGGCCGTTCAGTGCGGCTTCCCGCTTCTCGCTCGCCGGGTCAAGCTCCGTCAGCGTCAGGATGCCCAGCAGCGCATGACCGCCGGTGCGCTCCATGCCGCGCCGCTGCAAACAGAACAGTGACCGAAACACGCGCCGGTCGCAGACAATCGCGCGGTTGTTGTCCTCCCCGCGCATCAATTCTTCCTTGAACTGCACCAGCCCCGTCTCTAAGGCACGGTTCGCCCGCTGGATACGGTCATAGTAATCCGCCATCATCTCGTCGCGCGCGGCGCTGTTCAGGCGCGCGGCAAGCTCCACCTGCTGGTCAGCGTCGGTATCGCGCTCGGTCTGGCGTAAGCCCTCAATCAGCCGCTGCTGCAGGGCTTCGTTTGTCGGATCAGCATCAATTGCGCGCCGCACCAGCGCCACATAGCGGTGCACATACCCCGCCTGCTGCAGCTGCGCCAACCGACTATCCACCGTTTGCAGAAATTGCTGGTGCAGCCGCTCGCTGCGGTTGTAGAGCCACGCGGGCTGCGGCTGCTGATCCGCCAGCAAGCGCCCCTGATACAGCACGAGCATCCGCGTGAGCATTTCTTCCGATGGCGTGGCACCCCCCGGCAGCTTCATCCGCGCCAGCATTTCCTCGAATTCCAGCACATCCACCGACACTTCCGGCGGACACACCCAGCGATACCCGCCGCGCACCGTCACCAGACACATTGCTAGTTCGGGGGAGATTGCCCGCAGCAGCGCGCGCTGACGACTAATCAGCGTTTTGAGTGCCGTATCGGGGCTGGTTGAGTTTTCCTCCGGCCACATGACCTGCATCAGCGTCTTTGCTTCCGCCGTCTGTCGGGGCGCAAGGATCAGATACTGCATCAGCAGCATCCCTTTGGGGGAACGCGCCAGCTGCTCATCTACAGATTTCCCGTCCCGTTCCACATGGAAACTGCCAAAAAGGTTAATCTGTACATGCCCCATCGCACTTTCCCCTCCTTTTATCCCTTGTATCATACCACATTTGCGCCCTCTGTTGCAAGTACATTTTTCGTTTTTTTTCGATGAAATTTCGCTTTTTTCGCGAAAGGTTACATCTGCCGAGTGTTCGCCTTTTTCTTGGTTTTTCATGCCGCGCGTCACTTTTCTTGCAAATCACGCGTCTTTGCGTCGTCAGTCAATTTCTTCCACTTCATCTTCTGGCGGAAGATGATGTAACTCGTCGTCTATCTCCAACGTTTCTGTTTCCACGTTTTCTCCATCTGGAAGAATACCTGTTGGTTCATCCGGATTTTCTTCTTCCGCCGAGCCGTCGATTTCCTCCACCTCTTCCTCCGGTGGGAGATGATGCAGCTCGTCGTCTATCTCCGCGTCCTCTGGCGGAATTTCGACCACCATCGGCTCTTCCCCAGGCAGCAGCGCGACGAACGTCTCCGGCTCGGCCGATTCCGTCGGCTTTTCGGGCGGAATCTCCCGCGTCCAGCGCACGCCCGACGGCATCAGCAGCCCCAGCAGCATCATCGCCAGCCCGACACACCCCTGCCGCAGGAATCCGCCGCCAAACCAGTACGGCTCGGTCAGCGTCATGCGGAAGAGCGTCCCCGCAGGCGCTTCCCAGAGTCCGCGAACCGCTTCTGTTGGCACATACCGCACAAGCCACGCGCCCGCCAGACACCCCAGCGCCGCACACAGCGCACGCATCGGCTTTCGCGACGCAATTCCCGCCAGTGCCGTCCCCGGCGTAAAGCCGCACAGCACCGCGCACACGCCGAACAGCATTCCACCAGTCAGCGTTCCAGCGTGAAGCGGCAGGGGAACAATGCGGTCGATATCCATCACCGCCAGCCAGCATAGCAGCGCCACCGCCGCAATCGCCGTGCCGAGCGCCCACAGCGCCGCCTTCAGCGCATGGGATGGGCGAAAACGCAGCGTGTCACGCAGTCCATCGGGCGATATCAGTCGTGCCGCCGAAAGCGCCATTCCCAGCAGCAGCCCGCACGATGCAGGGATTAGCAGCATCCTCATGCGCGCCGCCTTCCTGCAAGCAGCGCCGTCACGCAGCCCGCAATCCATGCCATTATCACAAACCCGAACGCGCCCGTGCTGCCCTCCAGCATTGCCGATACGATGCGTCCGCTGCCCGTCAAGTGCAGCCCCATCATCATGCCGACGCCGCAGAGAAATGCCCCTGCGCACCCAAGCGCGCTCTCATGCGCCCAGTAGCTGCCCCGATTCCGCAGCAGCTTCGGCACAGCGGCAATCAGCGCGCCGACCGCCGTCATTCCCAGCAGCGCCGCGCCATCGCGTTCCAGCGACCACGCCGCCAGCCAGTCCGCACCCTGAAACAGCAGCGACAAGAGCGTCCACGTCAAACCCAGCAGCGTCCCGCACAGCAGCGGATGCCCTCTGTGCATATTCATCACCTCATGGCGAGGATGCCCAGAGGACAGGAATGTTATGCGCTCATTTGCCAACCAGCAGCAGTTTGCACGCCGTTGCAAGTTTCTTTCTTAACAGCTTGAACGGGCCGTGCTTGGGCATCGGGATAAATTCCGGCTTCTCGATTTCGTGGAAAACGATCTCCTTCTCCTGCTGCAGCGCGTGTTCGGACAGGGCGGACACCATCTGCTGCACTGCCGCGTCCGGGTGCGCTTTGCCCTTTGCCTCCGCCATCTGCGCGAAGATTTCCGTCCACTTCGCCGTCTGATCAATGCAAAGGCGCTCCACGTTCTTGCGCGCCTCCTGCCCCAATGCCACCCGGCGCGATGCGTCCAGCAGCAAGTCCGCCGCCGCTTTTGCCAGCGCGTCCGCATCCCCCATCGGCACGGCCACATGCCCGCCGCCCTGCAAAATCGGCAGATACGGCATGTCGTATGTTACGCATGGGATGCCGCGCGCCTGCGCTTCCGCCATCGTCAGGCTGAAACCTTCATACTCGCTTGTGCAGAGGAAAACATCCGCCTGCCGGAAAATTTCCTCCGTATCCTGATGATATCCGACGTACTCCACGTTCTTCAGCCAATTCATTTCCGCCTCGTGCTCGAATCCGCCGCCCATGATGATCAGCTTTGCCCCCGGCACGCGATCGCCAATCCACATGACCGCCTTGATTGCATCCATCGGGCGCTTTTCCGGCGAATTGCGCCCCACCCAGAGCATTGTCCGCCCGCCCAGCGCGTTCAGCGGCACATCCGCAACATCAATCGGGTTGCGTGTCTCAAACACTCGCGGCGAAAACTGCCGCCAGTAGCACGCATCCGCCGGCGTCAGCGCCACCACGCCATCCGCCATCGCCGCCACATCCGGCAGGCACTGGAAGCGGTCGTGCAGCTCGCGCTTAAGAAGCGTCATGGAGAAAACGCTGTGTGTGTGCAGCAGCACCTTCGCACCCGCAGACTGAATCGCCAGCACATCAAAGAGAACCATCGGGTCAGCCCACGCGTGGTCTACCACGAGGTCAACCTCCCGCGCCACCTCCGCCAAGCGCCGCACATGCGCGCTCCGGGTCTCCCAGTCGAACGGGTCAAACGGCGGAATCACCACGCGCCGTACGTCCTTGGGCAGCGGGAAATCCTCCTCGTTCGGCTGCTGCGACGTAATCAGCGTGACTTCCAGCCCCATTTTCCGCCAAACGTGCAGCAGTTTCGCCGTCACCTGCTGTACCCCGCCGCCATGCACGTTGTGATAATACGCGGCAACGCGGCGAATCGGCTTCTCCGGCAATTTCTTCCGCCCCGCCTGCCGGATGACGCGCGCCCACAAGGGCATTTCCATCAGCTGATCCGCCGCCAGCGTCTCAATGATTTCCTCTTCTGCATAAACCCGCGTGACAGTTTCCCACGCTTCCTGATGATTCAGCCAGCCGCACAGCATCGCCGACAGCCGCTGCAGCGGATGCACCGCCGTCCTGCCCGCGATTTCCACCGATAGACTTTCCTTCAGCGCCTTGCCAAGCAGATTTCGCGGCAGATAGTAGCATCTGTCGCGCACTTCCTGCATATCAGACAGGTTGCGCGTCAGCAGGATTTTGCCCTGCGGATTTTCGCCGCCCTGCCCCAGCACAATGTTCCCCATCGACGCAATCTGCTCCGGGCGTACCACGCACTCCGGCGCATTCTCCAGCAGTTCGCCCTGCCACGCTTCTTCCCCGATGCGCTCCGCCGCCTGCGTGAGGATGATCGTCCAGTGCTCCGGGCAAATTGCATTGATGGTCTCGGCGTAGCGCAGGTAAATCCGCCGCAGCGCCGGAAACAGCTTCTTCGGCTGATTGGACAGACTGTCCGGCTGAACGTACACATCCACCAGCGGGGTCGCCTCGCCGCGCACAATGTACTTCTTCGCCAGTTCAAGCATCAGCGCCCAGTCCTGCAGGCGCGGCATGTCCTCGTCAAACGGCGTGTTGCGAAATGCTTCCGCCTTGCCGAAAATACACTGCGTACTGGCAAGGTTTGCTTCCAGCAAGTCTATCCGGTTAATACACTTATCCGGCACATACGCCGGAAAAGCCTCCATCTGCTGCCCGCAGATACGGTTCATGCCGCAGAAAACGACATCCGCGCCCGTTTCCTTCAGGAACGCCAATTGCCGCTCCAGCTTGTCGGGGTGGAAGCAGTCGTCGCTGTCCTGAAAGGCGATGTACTCCCCCTTTGCCGCCTGAACGCCGACATTCCGCGCGTGGCACGCGCCGCTGTTTTCCGTCAGACGGATGATGCGCAGGCGCGAATCATTGATTTCCATCAGCACCCCCGCCGTGTCATCGGTCGACGCGTCATCCACGACGATGCACTCGATATCCCGTTCCGTCTGATTGAGGACGCTCTCGACCGCTTTTCGGACAGTATTCCTTCGATTATACGCTGGCAGCACCACAGAAATCACGATTCACACCCCCGTTTTATTCCGCATTTAAGGTAACACCGCACAAATGAGGTGGTCGGCTGGCGAATGGATTTTTCGTCA
>OGXH01002717.1_pt1 | contig 12137 bp, 10 predicted proteins | sample 1576241 | NCBI WGS metagenome assembly OGXH01 (sample SAMEA3541529, study PRJEB24748) | human gut metagenome | biome: human gut; feature: human-associated habitat; material: faeces | place: China | collected 2012
CATCGAAATGGCGCAGGCGCTGGGCGCGGCGACGGTGGATATGGATCATCGCTGCACTGTAAGCGGCAGGGCTCAAGCGGGGAAAAGAGAAAGCGGAGAACATTTTTTGGGACGTTCTCCGCTTTTTGTTGTGTATGAGCCTCCTCTGAAAGAGGAGGGGGACCGCCGTAAGGCGGTGGAGGAGTTTCTTCATGAAATCTTTTTCTTGATATCACAGAAGAACCCCTCAGTCACTTGCAGTGACAGCTTCCCTACAGGGGAGCCTAATTTGCAAAGACAGCAACAGAAATCACTCCCTATCTTTTTTCCGCAAAATGCTTGTAATTTCTGCCGAAATATCGTACAATAAAAAAGTATACACAAGCATTTTTCGGCTAAGAGCGACAAAAATCAGCATTTACCCAATCGTTGTCCCTATGCCGCTGTCAAAGGTGAACACATGAATCGAAAAACAAAACATTTTCTAATTGCACTGGCTTTGGCTGTTCGTATGATTCTCACATCAGCATTGGTTGTATCTTGTTACGATAATGTTGCTTTCAGATATGAAACAAAATATATAGAATACAAAATAAATCAAACTATCTGCGTTGAAAATGAACGCATAAAATGCACATCTCTGTCTTATCATGAGGAAAGCAACGAGATTAAGATGTATTTTGAAAATTCCGGTCAAGAAAAAGAAAGTGTATTAGTGAGAATGTGTGAGGTTGCTGACTATATATCCAAATACATCAAAAACAATCCCAGGTCTTTTTTATGCGGGAAAAAAATCACCCTTGGTTCTGAGTCCTGTGACCGACTGGGAGATATCATAATTTGTAACTTTGACCCTGCAACAAACGAGAGATTTTCCAGTTCAGAACAATTTCACTATGGATATTTTAACGGAGAATTCTACCGCAAAGAGGATTTTTCCCTGTCCAAACTAGAAAAATTTGATTGGTTTGAAATATTAGAGTTTGCAGATATGAAAAACGACGATATTTCCATTTTACTTGATTTTCCCCAATTAAAAGAAGTTCGCTGTAAGCGTGATTTTTTCACGGAAACAGAACAGGAACTTCTTCGCTCCAAGGATATTTTCCTGTCTTTCAAAGAAACCATTTCATTGCCAATTTCATTTTTTCCGCAAAACGCTTGTAATTCTCCCCGAAATATTGTATAATGAAAAAGTATAGGGAACTGCAGCGGCATTCCCAATTTATCATGAAGGAGTTTTTTACCATGTACCAGAATATGATGGACACCATTGGTTTTGTTTCCCAGTTCGATCCGGAAGTCGGACAGGCAATGAACGAGGAGCTGGGTCGCCAGCGCCGCAACCTGGAGCTGATCGCCAGCGAGAACCTGGTTTCTCCGGCAGTTATGGCAGCGATGGGTTCTGCCCTCACCAACAAGTACGCAGAGGGTCTGCCCCACAAGCGCTACTACGGCGGCTGCGAATATGTTGACGTGGTTGAGGAAATCGCCATCGAGCGTGCCTGCAAGCTGTTCGGCGCAAAGTATGCCAATGTACAGCCCCACTCCGGCGCACAGGCAAACACCGCCGTATACTTCGCACTGCTCCAGCCGGGCGATACCGTAATGGGCATGAGCCTGGCGCACGGCGGTCACCTGACCCACGGTTCTCCGGTCAACATCTCCGGCAAGTACTTCAACTTCGTTCCCTACGAGCTGGGCGATGACGAGTACATCGACTACGACCGTGCCGAGGCTCTGGCAAAGGAAGTCAAGCCGAAACTGATCGTTGCCGGCGCAAGCGCATATCCCCGCATCATCGACTTCAAGCGTCTGTCCGAGATCGCAAAGTCTGTGGGCGCATATCTGATGGTAGACATGGCGCACATCGCCGGTCTGGTTGCCGCAGGCGTTCACCCGTCTCCGGTGCCGTATGCTGACATCACCACCACCACCACCCATAAGACCCTCCGTGGACCGAGAGGCGGTCTGATCCTCACCAACGACGAGGAACTGGCAAAGAAGATCAACAAGGCAGTATTCCCCGGCACACAGGGCGGTCCGCTGATGCACGTGATCGCTGCAAAGGCTGTCTGCTTCGGCGAGGCGCTGAAACCGGAATTCCAGACCTACGGCAAGACCGTTGTTGCAAACGCATCCGCTCTGGCTGACGGTCTGACCAAGCGTGGTTTCCGTCTGGTATCCGGCGGCACAGACAACCATCTGATGCTGGTTGACCTGCGTCCCTTCGGCGACCTCACCGGTAAGGAATTCGAACGCCGCCTGGACGAAGTGTTCATCACCGTCAACAAGAACGCCATCCCCAACGACCCGCAGAAGCCGTTCGTCACCAGCGGCATCCGTGTGGGTACTCCGGCAGTCACCACCCGTGGTCTCCAGCCGGCTGATATGGATATCATCGCACAGGCAATGTACCTCACCGCATCCGACTTCGAGAACAAGGCAGAAGAAGTCCGTGAGAGCGTCTGCGAACTGTGCGAAAAGTATCCGCTGTACGAATAATCCATGCACACACCTCTTGCAGACCAAATCCGTCCGGCATCCCTGGATGACGTGGTGGGACAGCGCCAGCTGCTCGCCTCGGGAAAACCCCTGCGGCGCATTATCGAAAGCGGCAAGATTCCCAACATGATCTTCTACGGACCGTCCGGCGTGGGAAAAACTACGGTGGCACGCATCATCGCCGACAGCACCTCCATGACGCTCCACAAGCTGAACGGCACGTCTGCCTCTACGGCAGATATCCGGGACGTTGTGGCAGAGGTCGGCACATTCTCCGGCATGAACGGCATTCTCCTGTATCTGGACGAGATTCAGTATTTCAACAAGAAACAGCAGCAGCTGCTCCTGGAGTACATGGAAAACGGACAGATCACGCTGATCGCCTCCACCACGGAGAACCCCTATTTTGCGGTGTACAATGCGCTCATCAGCCGTTCTACCGTGTTCGAGTTCAAGCCGGTCCCGCCGGAGGAGATGGAGCGTGCCGTGGCACGTGGGTTCCGCTGCATGGCGGAGCAACTGGGCGAAGAGATCCACCTGTCAGACGGCGTCTGCGGCTGGATCGCCCGTGGCTGCGGCGGCGATGTCCGCAAAGCCATGAACACGGTGGAGCTGATCGTCCTCTCCGGCGAACACACCGAAAACGGCATTGTCATCTCCGACGAGCTGGCGCAGGAACTCACCCAGCGCAGCAATATGCGCTATGACCGGGACAACGACCAGCACTATGATCTGCTGTCTGCGCTGCAAAAGTCCATTCGTGGCTCAGACGAAAATGCAGCCCTGCACTATGCGGCACGGCTGCTTGCGGCAAATGATCTGTTGTCTGTCTGCCGGCGGCTGCTGGTGATTGCCGCAGAGGACGTGGGTCTGGCATATCCCCAGGCAATTGTCATCACGAAAGCCTGCGTAGACAGCGCCCTTCAGCTGGGGCTGCCCGAGGCACGCATTCCCATTGCGGAGGCAGTCGTACTCCTCGCCACTTCGCCAAAGTCCAACAGCGCCTACGAAGCGATCAATGCGGCAATGGCAGACGTGGAGGAATACGGTGCGCCGGACTTTCCACGGCATTTGCAGAACAAACACTTTGACGGCGCAGAGGCAAGCATCCGGGGACAGCACTATCTCTATCCCCACAGCTATCCCAACCACTATGTCCGCCAGCAGTATCTGCCGGATATTCTCAAAGATAAGGTGTACTACCGCTTTGGAGACAACCGGCAGGAACAGGCTGCGGCAGCTTATCGGGAAAAGATCCTCCGGGAGGACAAGACGGGCGGCAAATAACCCCTGCCTTCCGGGAAAGCGCCGCCAGGGCTGCATCATACAGGCTGGACGGTCGAATCTCCTGCTGCACCAGCGCATTGGCAAAGCGGATGGTCTGTTCCAGATCGGACGAAAAGTCGGCGATGCTGTATCGTTCGCCGGTGCGCAGGTCCTCCAGCGTCACACCGTAAAACGGCTCTGAGACGCTCTGCCGGATCACGCTCCCGGCGGTGACACGATAGATCACACGGTTGCTGCCGTACACTTCCATATAGACGATGGGTTCGGACAGCCGGGGCTGGAGGTCGGATCTCTTTCTGGTTTTCAGTTTCATTGTGATACTCCTGTTCTTTTGCGAGCGAAACGGCTCTGTGATATCTCTTTCTGTCTACCAGTATAGCACTTTTTCCCGAAAATGAAAAGGCTGAAAAAAGGCGGATCTTGTCGAGATTCCAGACTTTTCCACGAAACAATGCAAAGCTGACACACGAAAAACGCATTGCGTTAAAATGTGGTGAAGTTCCTGTAAAATCCACAAGTTTCCGCCGATTTCAGTCAGGAATCTTTGGCGGAAATGCGACTAGACGAAAGCATATGATGTTGCTATAATAGAGAAACGTACTTTTCTGAAAGGGGATTCTCTGTTATGACAAAGGATATGACAGCCGGAAAGCCGCTGGGGTTGATTCTCCGCTTTTGCGGACCGATGGTTTTCGGCAACATTTTACAGCAGCTCTACAGCATGGTGGACACCGTCATCGTCGGGCGCTATCTGGGTGCCAGTGCGCTGGCTGGCGTTGGTGCAACAGGCGCCATCAGCTTTCTGGTGGTGGGATTTGCCACCGGCATCTGCACGGGACTTTCCATTCCTGTGGCGCAGGCGTTCGGCGCAGGCGACTATCACAGTATGCGGAAGAACATCGCCAACTCCTACTATCTGGGAGCGCTCATCGGCGTTCTGCTGACCATCCTCACCATGATCGGCACAGGCACGATCCTGCACTGGATGAAAACACCGGATGACATCTATCAGTATTCTTACGACTACATCATTGTCATTTTCGGCGGCATTCTCACCTCGGTACTGTACAACAGCCTGGCTGCGATCCTGCGTGCTGTGGGCGACAGCAAATCCCCGATCCTGTTCCTGGCGATCTCGTCCGTGCTGAACATCATCCTGGATCTGGTTTTCCTGGTGGGGATGCAGTCCGGCGTTGCCGGCGCAGGCTATGCCACCGTGATCTCACAGGGCATCTCCGGCATCCTCTGCCTGATCTATCTGTATAAAAAGTTTCACATCATGCGTTTCCAGCACGGCGAATGCAAGCCGGAGCTGAAACGCTGCGGACGGCTGCTCTCCATCGGTCTGCCCATGGCGCTGCAATTTTCCATCACCGCCATCGGCTCCATCATTTTGCAGACCTCCGTCAACAGCCTGGGGTCTCTGGCAGTTACCAGCGTCACAGCGGCGCAGAAGATCTGTGCCATTGTCATGGGACCTCTGGAATCTCTGGGTATCACCATGGCGACATTCTGCGGTCAGAACCTGGGTGCAAAAAAGTTCTACCGCATCCGGGACGGCATCCGTCTCAGTATGTATGTCTCCATGTGCTACTGCGCTTTCTGCATCGCCTTTCTCTGGATCCTGGGAAAATACACGGCGTATCTGTTCCTGGATCCGTCTGAGACTGAGGTCATCCGCCTGGCGGTGCAGTATATGCGCTGGAATGCCGTGTTCTATCCGGTACTCGGCGTTCTCTTTATCCTGCGCAATTCCCTCCAGGGCATGGGATACAGTCTCATGCCCATGATGGCTGGCGTCAGCGAGCTGGCAGCCCGTTCTCTGGTCTGCTTCGGCTTTGTCCCCACCTTCGGCTATATGGCTGCCATTATGGCAAGCCCGGTGGCATGGATCTTTGCCGACGTGCTGCTCATCACCGTCTACTTTGTGGATATGCGCAAACTCAAGCGCCGCCTTGTTCCTGCGGAGGCAGCCATGGCGGCTTAGCAAAAGCGTGATTACGCTGTTTTCAAGAAAGGATCGCTCTATGAAAAAAATGATCTCTCTGGTCAGTGCCGCTGTCATGACGGCATCGCTCCTGCTGCCGCAGACCCTGGCGTTTTCCGCCGCTGCGCAGGAGGACGGCGATGCGCTGATCGATGCCGCATACAGTGAAAATGCACTGACAGCAACCGGTACGGAAAATACCCTGCCCTATCAGCTGCGCTTTGTTCCGGAACGGAACTTCGTCACCGCAGAAGAAGTGGCAGCCGGCGACGTTGTCATCCCGGCATCGGTCTACATCACCGGCAGCACCGCCAACACCTTCGGCTCTGCCATGGTGAAGTACAATGCCTATCACAACGGCGAAAAGACCGGCGATGTTTACTTCAAGGACATCACCACCGGCGACAACGCCCACAAAAATTCGGAGAAAAAGACCTATAACAGCAGTGTCGGCTCGTTCACCACAGACCAGGTCCCCTACTGTTTCGGCTCGCTGATCGGCAAGAACAACACCTATACCAACAACTCCCCCATGTTCACCGCCAGAGAATACGCCTGTGACCCGATCTTCGGCTCTACACTCTACAGCGCCGGCAGCGGCAAGATCACATTCTCTGCTTCGTTCTATACCAGCGCAGAAGACCGTAAAAACGGCAAGGCAAAGACGACCAAGGACTTCCCCTGTGACGTCACCGTTGATGCAGACGGCAACGGCGTGTACTCCTACGAGTATATCGACCAGACTACTTTCCAGACCGTCACCAAGACCGCATCCATTCCCCGGTACAATCCGGACACCCCGGCGGGCGAACGGCTGCCGGACACCTGCAGCAGCGTGATGTGGGTGGCTGGTACTTCACAGTTGAAAGACGGCGCATCCTTCCTGGGCAACGCCTCTGACGAGTTCCCGCTGTTCCAGGTGAATGTGGTGATCCAGCAGGGTACCAAGCCCGGCGTGTATGACATCAAGTTCCTGGACCGCCAGTCTGCGGCATCCGGTGAGACGCCTTGCCAGCTGACCAGCAGCAGAAGCAAGGAATTCCCCACCGAATTGGTCGGCACTTCCATCGCCGTCGGCGTGGACAGCCTGGCAGTCACAGGTACCGAACAGGACGACGTGAAGTTCTACACCGATGATAACACCAAGGCGATCCGTGCCACAGACTTTGCGACAAAGATCACCGCAGATGTGACCTATGCGGATTCCACCACGGAAACTGGCGTGGACATCACCGGTCTGGTAGACTGCTACGGCGCAACCCCTAAGACCCTGTACGACAAGCAGGCACAGGACGGTTTCTTCATCTCTGAGAATATGCCCCTGTACTGCAACGGCAGCCTGCTGAAGTGGAAAGACACCGGCAATAACGTGACCCAGAACATTATGGTAGGCAAACGTGGCGACATCAACCACGACAGCAAGGTAGACAGCCAGGATCTGTTCTATCTCATGTACTATATCGCACTGAAGGGCGTGGGCAGCGATGATGCCAAGCTCTATGACGGCAAATCCACCAACCCCTACATGGAATCCTTCCTCATGTATCTGATGGACTTCGACACATGGGGCATGACCAGTGACGCAGCGCTGAACAGCACGGATATGTATTATCTGATGCTGTACATCGCAAACAAAGCGGTAGGCAACAACGTCACCTGGAATGCGTACGTGCAGTAATCACGCAGTTTTTAACTGCTTTAATTTAACTAAAAGGGTAATCCCCCTGTCAGCTTATGCTGACATCCCCCTTTTCAAGGGGGACTTTCTAAAAAATTGATTTGTGTGATTCACACAACAACCAAAAGGCGCTGACCCGTTCGCAATGGGTCAGCGCCTTTTTTTCGGGATCTCTCCCGTTTTTTTTCCGAAAAAGTAAAACTCCCGCCTGAGGGAGCAGACGGGAGTTTTAGTAAGGGGATTTTTATGAAAAAAATTTTTAAGAAAGGATATTTATATTATACCCCTGTCTACCCCCTCTGTCAAGAGAATCACATATAGTTTACAAATATTCTATATAATAAATACAATCAGATGCAACATTTTGCGCATGGAGATATTTAGCAGCCTTTTTCCAGGCGAACGCATCTCCAAAAGCATGGATTATTTGTCGGAATTAGAAGTGTTTTCCGGTAAATGCACATCCATCTGCGGATACGGAATGGAAATGCCCTTGGCATCGAACGCCTTTTTGACGCTTTCCAGCAGGCGATAGTGCAGCGGCCAGTAATCCTCGCTCTTCGTCCAGACCTGGAGCTGGAGCGTTACAGCGCTTTCGTCGTGGCTGAGTACCACAACCTTGGGTGCAGGCACATCCAGCGACTCCGGCGCAGCCTTTACCTCGTCCAGCAGCACAACACGGGCAGCGTCAATGTCATCCTCATAGCTGATGCCGAAGTTCAGATCCACCCGGCGTGTCTCCTTGTCGGTGTAGTTGATGATCTTTCCGCTGGCGACCACGCCGTTGGGGATGAACACCGTCTTGTTGTCCACGGTGACGATACGGGTATACAGGATGGTGATCGCCTCAACCTTGCCCATAACGCCGTCCGCCTCGATGGTGTCACCCTCTTTCAGCGGTTTCGAGAACAGGATGATAAAACCGCCTGCCAGGTTGGAAAGGCTGTCTTTCAGCGCCAGACCTATCGCCACGCCGGCGGATGCAATGACCGCCACAATGGAATCCATGGGGACATCCAGGATAGAGAGGGCAATGACGATCAGCAGCACATAGAGAATGATCTTGGCGACTGACCGGATAAAGCTGGACATGATGCCGTCCATATTGGAGCGGTTGAACGCCCGTTTCAGAATGCGCATGATCTGCTTAATCAGAAACATTCCGATCAGCAGGAACAGTACCGCAAAAATGAGAGACGGCAGCTTGTCCAGAATGGGCTGGAAGATCTTGCTCAGAATGCTGGAGGTCTGCTTGACCTCCTCACCCACGGTGTCCACCACATCCTGCACTGAGGGAACAAGATCCGTAGTGCCCGTGGCAATGTCCGCCCCAGCCGTCCAGAGCGCCGGAAAAATCGAGATGAGATCCATAAAAAATTACCTCCTGTGATAAAATCATCCAATATACGACTTATTATACCGTTTTTCGCAGAAAAGGTCAAGATGGTGCTGTGTAAAAAGAGGTTTGTCACTTTTTATCAAATTTATCCCTCCGTCTGCTCCTTACGGAGCATCCACCTCGTACTGAGCGGTCCCCTTTGTCACCTACGGTGACATTTCCCCACCCCGTGGGGAATCACCCTTTTCAAGGGAGGCAATCAACTCCTCTTCCTTATCATGCACTGTCCTCTCCATACAACAACAGCGGCAGAATCTCCGCCGCTGCTGATTTTTATTGCAATGTCTGCACGTTACTCCGCAGATTCGTCCGCAGGAGCCTCTGTGCCGGTCTCTGACGCATTCTGTGCATCCGGTGCAGGAATTGACTCCGGCTCTGCGGAAGGCTGTTCAGCGCCATCTGGAGCGCTTTCTGCGTCATCCTCTTCCTGGGATGCCTCGGTACGGGTGAAGGCAACTACCTTCTGACCCTCGCTGACACGCATGACACGCACGCCCTTTGCAGTACGTCCCATTTCACGGATCTCGCTGCAAGCCACACGAATGATAACGCCGTCGCTGGAAATGAACATCAGGTCGTCGGTCTCGTCTACTACCTTGATGCCGCAGACTGCGCCGTATTCCTCGTCCACCTTGTAGTTGGTCAGACCCATGCCGCCACGGGACTGCATCCGGTATTCCGAAAGCGCCGTCTTTTTGCCAAATCCGTTTTCGGTCACGGTCAGCAGGGATGCGCCCTCACGCTCTCTCGCCATGGATACCACAGCATCGCCCTTGCGCAGGGTGATTGCCTTGACGCCGTGTGCCGAACGGGACATGGGACGCACATCGTTTTCGTCAATGCGGATCGCCATGCCGTTCCGGGTGGCAACAAACAGCCGGTTGGAACCGTTGGTGAGACGGACTGCGGCGATCTCGTCGCCCTCGTCCAGACCAATGGCAATTAAGCCGTTTTTGCGCACGTTCTTGTAAGCCGAAAGCGGTGTCCGCTTGATCTTGCCCGAACGTGTGATCATGACCACATACTTGCCCTCTTCGAAGTCCGGAGTGGTGAGAACGGCTGCGATCTTTTCGCCCTGTGACAGGGGCAGCAGGTTTACGATGTTGGTGCCACGGGCATTCTTGGAACCCTCCGGCAGTTCGTAGCACTTCAGCTTGTACATAGTACCCAGATTGCTGATAAACAGAATGTGGGCGTGAGAGGAACTAATCATCAGCTCGCTGACGAAGTCCTCTTCCCGCTGTTTCATGCCGGTAACGCCACGGCCGCCACGGCGCTGGCTCTTGTAGACATCTGCCGGGATGCGCTTGATATAGCCGTTTTCGGTATAGGTAACAACGCAGTCCTCCACCGGGATCAGATCCTCGATGTCCACTTCGCCGTCTACCATCTCGATCTGCGTCCGGCGTGCATCGCCGAACTTCCGGCGGATCTCATTCAGATCGTCCATGATGATCTGGTATACCCGTTCCCGGTTTGCCAGGATATCCAGCAGGTCAGTGATCTTCTGGATCAGTCCGTACAGTTCGTCGGTGACCTTCTGGCGCTCCATGCCGGTGAGCTGTCCCAGGCGCATCTGCACGATTGCCTCTGCCTGCTCTTCGGTAAGTCCCTGCTTGTGTTCCAGCTGATAGCCGTCCACATCGTACTGCGCACGATCCAGCAGGGCAGACATATCGATTTCCTTGAACCGCTCCATCAGACGAGCCTTACCTTCCGGCACGGTCTTGCTGTCCCGGAGAATGGCGATCACTTCGTCAATATAGTCGATGGCAAGCAGGAAGCCCTGGAGAATGTGCGCCCGTTTCTTTGCCTTTTCCAGGTCGAATTTGCTGCGGTTGGTGATAACGTCCACCTGGAACTGCAGATACTCCTGGAGAACCTGTTTCAGAGTCAGTGTCTTTGGCTCGCCGTTTACCAGTGCCAGCATATTGACACTGACAGTATCCTGGAGCTGGGTATAGGAGAACAGCTTGTTCAGCACGATCTGTTCGTTGGCATCCTTTTTCAGTTCCACCACGATGCGCATACCCTCACGGCTGGACTCATCCTGGATGTGGTGAATGCCCTCGATGCGCTTATCCTTTGCCAGGTTGGCGATGGACTCCACCAGGCGTGCCTTGTTCACCATGTACGGGATCTCCGTAATGACAATGGACTGACGTCCACGCACCTTTTCAAAGTGGGTCTGTCCACGGAGGGTGATCCTGCCTCTGCCGGTGCCGTAGGCGGCACGGATGCCGCTCTTGCCCATGATAATGCCGCCGGTGGGGAAGTCCGGTCCCTGGATACAGGTCATCAGCTCATCCATGGTGCAGTCCGGATTTTCCATCAGCATATGGATGCCGTCGATGACTTCGCCCAGATTATGAGGCGGAATATTGGTCGCCATGCCGACAGCGATACCCACCGAGCCGTTGACCAGGATTCGGTTTGCTGCCTGCGGCCATAAACAGCCCCTCCTTTGTTCGTGTGCTGCGGGCAAATGTTTTTCAGTATGACACAGTGTAACACATTCCGCGCGGCAGTGCAAGGATTATTCGGAAGGAGCCGATGAATTTTGGGTGGATTTCTTGCGTGCATCCTCGCCGGGGCGGCGATGAGCATTCAGGGCGTGATGAACACGCGCCTGTCCGAGCACATCGGCACGATGGAGACCAACGCCTTCGTGCAGTGCGTGGCGGCGGTGCTGTCGCTGCTGGTGCTGGTGTTCTGGCGCACGGGCAGCTTTGCCGCGCTGGGTGCCGCGCCGAAATACTGCTGGTTCGGCGGTGTGCTGGCGCTGGCTATCACGGTCCGCTGGCATTCGAGCATCCGGGGAGTCTGACTGCAGAAGCAAAACACGGAGAAGTGACACTGTGCCGCTTCGATGGAGACAATGGAGAATATTCACTTCTTCTTGGAAACGCAAAAGGTGTGGACGGACCGAAAGGAATGGGAACATATCTCTGGGTAGAAGTGGAAAACATCAAACGTCTGGAAGCCAAGATTGTAGAAGGACCGTATATTCACCACTGTGTCGGTATTCACAAAAATGTAGTTCCGGTACTGTATGAGGCATGTAAATATATCGGCGTGAAACCGGATCTCTATGATCCGATCGAGGAAGACGTAAAAGCATATCTGCGCGGTGAGTGAGAGAAAGGAAGGTAAGATATGAATTTAAAAGCATTGGCTTATCAGCTTAGAAGAGACACCATAGACATTATCTGTGCCGGAAAGTCAGGGCATATCGGCGGTGACATGACACTCTTGCCGCTGCGTTGCGGGATTTTTGTCTTTCACCGTATTCCGACAACACC
>OGXH01002719.1_pt1 | contig 12127 bp, 12 predicted proteins | sample 1576241 | NCBI WGS metagenome assembly OGXH01 (sample SAMEA3541529, study PRJEB24748) | human gut metagenome | biome: human gut; feature: human-associated habitat; material: faeces | place: China | collected 2012
GATTTGGGAATATTTACCGGCTGGCGCGGCAAATTTATCAGAAGAAGGACAAAAAGGACAGGGAATGAGAAATTTTTTCAAAAAGATCGATGAAACCGTCCGGGAGATGTGGCTCGGAACTTTTTTGTGGGGCTGTCTGTGCGAGCTGGTGTCCGTCTGGTGGGTAAAGGACAGGCTGTACAGCGGTCTGGGCATCCTGATCGGGATGCTGCTTGCCATGGCAGGAATCTGGCACATGTGGAAGGTGCTGGATACAGCGCTGGAGCTCGGGGACGGCGCACAGAAATATGTGACGTCGAAGAATCTTCTCCGGTATGCTGTGGTTTTAGTCGTGTTTGCAGTCCTGATGCTGACACATTTTGCAGACCCGTTAGCGGCGTTTGCAGGTTTGATGGGAATGAAAGCTTCGGCTTATCTGCAGCCTTTTATACGCGGATACAAAGAAAAGAAGAGGAGGTGAGACGATGACGAATGGTATTTTGCTAAATGGTTCGGCTGACATTGATTTTATGATTCACGGCGTCTTTCCCTATCAGTTTTTCGGACAGACGGTGTGGATTACCACAACCCATATCTGTCTCCTGATCGTACTTTTGCTGATCCTTGCGTTTGCGATTGCGGCAAACCGGGCGATGAAGCATGCTTCTGAAGTACCGGGATTTTTCCAGAACATCGTGGAGCTTGTGGTGGAAAAGCTGGACGGCATGGTAAAAATGGTTATGGGAAAGAATGCGGCGAAGTTCGCAAACTATATTGGAACCATATTCATTTTTATCCTGATCAGCAACTTTTCCGGTCTGCTGGGGTTACGTCCGCCGACGGCGGATTACGGCGTTACCCTGCCGCTCGGTCTGGCAACCTTTACGCTGATTCATTACAACAAGCTGAAGCATAAGAAGTTAAAGGGAGCGCTGGCAGAGCTGTGCGATCCGTGGCCAATCTGGGCGCCGATCAATATTATCGGTTATATTGCAGTTCCGGTTTCGCTGTCTTTGCGTCTGTTTGCCAATGTGCTTTCCGGCGTTGTTATGATGGCGCTGGTATACGGACTTCTGCGGGTGATCGCAATCGGCTGGCCTGCAGTGCTGCATGTGTACTTCGATCTGTTTTCGGGAGCAATTCAGACCTACGTGTTCTGTATGCTGACGATGACATACCTTTCTGATGCCATCGGAGAGGAAGGATAAACGAAAATACCAAAACTGTAACACAACAGAAGAATGGAGGATTTATCATGGAATTCAATGAAAACTTTATCTTAGGCTGTTCTGCAATCGGCGCAGGTCTGGCGGTTATCGCCGGTATCGGACCTGGTGTAGGTCAGGGTATCGCAGCTGGTCATGCTGCTGCTGCAGTTGGCAGAAACCCGGGTGCAAAATCCGATATCACCTCGACCATGCTGCTTGGTCAGGCGGTTGCCGAGACAACCGGTCTGTATGGTCTGCTGATTGCGATGCTGCTGCTGTTTGTAAAACCTCTGCTTCCCTGATAAGAGAATAGTTCAAGAAGGAAGGAGGAGGGAAGAGTGCATAATTTAAACGCAGTATTGCTTGCGGCAGAAATGGAGCCCAGACTGTTTGATCTGGATTTCCAGCTGCTTGCGGATTCCCTGCTTACGATCATCGCTGTATTCGTGCTGTTTATTGCATTGTCCTATCTGCTCTTTAATCCTGCCCGCAAATTTATGCAGGACAGACAGAATAAGATCGCAGGGGAACTGGATCATGCAAAGACAGCCCAGGAGGACGCCGAAAAGCTGAAAGCAGATTACGAAGCCAGACTTGCCAATGTGGACAAAGAGGCGGATGAGATCTTGAGCGCAGCAAGAGCGAAAGCACTGGCGAATGAAGCGGACATTGTGGCGAAGGCGCGGGAGGAAGCCTCTCGTATTATCGCCCATGCGCATGTGGAAGCCGAACTGGAAAAGAAAAAAGCGGCGGATGAAATTAAGCAGGAGATGGTTGGTTTGGCAATGGATGCGGCTGGCAAGTTTGTCAGAGTTTCCATGGATGACAGAACCAAGAACGCTCTGATTGAAGAGACTCTTGCAGAAATAGGAGAAAATACATGGCTAAGCTAGTGTCACAGGTCTATGCGGAAGCACTGTTTGGCCTGGGCGTAGAGAATGGTCTGCTGGATACGCTTCTGGAGGAGCTAAACGGCATGTGTGAAATTTTAGGGAAAAATCCCCAATTTGTGACACTGCTTGGACATCCGGAGCTGGATCAGAAGGAAAAAACAGCGGTCTTTGACCGGGTATTTGACGGTAAAATCAGCAAAGAACTGAACGGATTTTGCCATCTTCTTCTGGAAAAAGGCAGATTTGGCGAGCTGTTTGCGATCCGTGAGGATTACGAACGCCGCTGTCTGGCTTATCATAAAATCGGAGTCGTGTATGTAACCAGTGCAGAAGAGCTTTCGGATACTCAGAAGGAGAACATCCGTCAGAAGCTTCTGGCTACGACTGACTTTGTATCGCTGCAGATTCATTATCAGGTGGATGCTGCGCTGATCGGCGGACTCAAGATCCAGATCGGCGACCGTGTTGTAGACAGCAGCATCCAGAACAGGCTGAAACGGATGAAAGACAGCCTGATGCGTGTGTCTTTATCCTGAAGCGGACTTACGCAGCAGAAAGAATAACGGGAAGGAAAATCTGTTCCCGTATCCTAGGAAGGGAGTAAAATCCATGAATTTAAGACCTGAGGAAATCAGTTCTGTTATTAAAGAACAGATTGAGCGATATGCCTCCAGGCTGGAAGTATCGGATGTCGGTACCGTTATCTGGGTAGCGGACGGCATTGCCAGAATCCATGGACTGGAGAATGCGATGCAGGGTGAGCTGCTGGCATTCCCCAATGATGTATTCGGCATGGTGCTGAATCTGGAGGAGGACAACGTAGGTGCTGTACTGCTTGGTGCGGGCAGCATCAGTGAGGGTGATCAGGTCCGGACAACAGGACATGTAGTTGAGGTTCCGGCGGGCGATGCGCTGCTGGGACGTGTTGTAAATGCGCTGGGTCAGCCTATCGATGGCAAGGGACCCGTGCAGACGGATGCCTACCGCAAAATTGAGCGTGTGGCAAGCGGCGTTATTACCCGTAAATCCGTAGATACCCCTCTTCAGACCGGAATCAAGGCAATCGATTCCATGGTTCCGATCGGACGCGGACAGCGTGAGCTGATTATCGGCGACAGACAGACAGGTAAAACCGCAATTGCCATCGACACCATCATCAACCAGAAGGGCCAGGGCGTAAAGTGTATTTATGTCGCCATCGGCCAGAAGGCTTCTACCGTAGCTTCCATCGTAAATACGCTGGAAGAGTACGGCGCTATGGCATATACGACTGTCGTAGCTTCTACTGCGAGTGAGCTTGCTCCGCTGCAGTACATCGCACCCTATGCAGGCTGTGCAATGGGTGAAGAATGGATGGAAAAGGGAGAAGACGTGCTGGTCGTTTATGACGATTTAAGTAAGCATGCGGCTGCATACCGTACACTCTCCCTGCTGTTAAAGCGTCCGCCTGGCCGTGAGGCTTATCCTGGTGACGTCTTCTATCTGCATTCCAGACTGCTGGAGCGTGCAGCAAGAATGAATGACGAGCATGGCGGCGGTTCCCTGACTGCATTGCCGATCATCGAGACACAGGCGGGTGACGTTTCAGCGTATATTCCGACGAACGTTATTTCCATTACCGATGGTCAGATCTATCTTGAGACAGAGATGTTTAACTCCGGTTTCCGTCCGGCGATCAATGCTGGTCTTTCGGTATCCCGTGTAGGTGGTTCCGCACAGATCAAGGCTATGAAGAAGATTGCAGCACCGATCCGTGTCGAGCTGGCACAGTACAGAGAGCTTGCAGCATTTGCACAGTTTGGTTCTGAACTTGATGCCGATACGACAGAGAAGTTAGCACAGGGTGCCAGAATCCGTGAGATGTTAAAACAGCCGCAGTATCAGCCGATGCCGGTTGAAAAACAGGTCATCATCATCTATGCCGCGACCAGAAAATACCTTCTGGATATTCCGGTAGAACAGGTTTTACCGTTTGAAAAAGCACTGTTTGAGTATGTGGATACCAAGTACCCGGATGTACCGGAGGCAATCCGCACAGAGAAAGTCATCAGTGATGAGACCGAGGCAAAACTCGTCAAAGCAATCGAAGAATGTAAGGCAGATTTCTTGAAATAAGCGTAACAAGCAGGACTTCGCCAAAAAAAGGAGGAAGTTGTTATGGCCTCAATGAGGGACATTAAACGAAGAAAAAGCAGCATACAGAGTACGCAGCAGATCACAAAAGCCATGAAGCTTGTTTCAACCGTAAAACTGCAGAAAGCAAAAAGCAGGGCAGAACAGACGAATCCATATTCGAACTATATGTACCAGACCGTTACTTCCATGCTTGCAAGATCAGGCGGAATCGATCATCCATATCTGAAGAAAGGCACTTCCACAAAGAAAGCGATCGTTGTGATCACATCCAACCGGGGACTTGCCGGAGGATACAATTCCAATTTGATCAAGCTGGTTACCGGAAGTGACTTTTCCAAAGATGATGTAGAGATCTATGCTATCGGTGGAAAAGGACGTGAGGTATTAGAACGCCGTGGTTATCATATTAAGGAAGATGATTCTTATATCATTGAGTCCCCGTCTTATGATGATGCGGCAGAACTCTGCAAGAAGGTGCTTGCGGATTATACCAACGGCACGATCGGCGAGATTTATCTTGTGTATACACATTTTAAAAATACAGTCGTACACGAACCGAAGCTGATGAAGCTGCTTCCGATCGAGTTTGATGAAGAAGAACTCGGCGCAGCAGCAGAGGCAAATGTTCTGATGAATTATGAGCCGAATGAGACAGAAGCACTTGATATGATCATTCCAAAATACGTTACAAGCCTGTTTTACGGGGCACTTGTGGAGGCAGTTGCCAGTGAAAACGGTGCCAGAATGCAGGCAATGGATTCTGCAACGAGCAATGCAGAGGATATGATCAGTGATCTGACGCTCAAATACAACCGGGCACGTCAGGGCTCGATTACACAGGAATTAACAGAGATCATTGCCGGTGCGTCGGCAATCTCTGGATAAGCAGATGAAGCTGCAGGTAATCTGCAATTGAATAAAAAGACAGCAGCACAAAATTTGATTACAAGGAGAAAGAAGCGATGGCAAATAATATCGGTAAGATTACCCAGATTATCGGTGCCGTTCTGGATATTAAATTCACAGAGGGCAATCTGCCGGAGATCAACGATGCGATTCGTATCCCGTTAAGAGGCGATCAGGCGGGAAAAGAATTGACCGTTGAGGTTTCCCAGCATCTGGGCGATGATACAGTCAGATGTATCGCAATGGGGTCAACCGATGGATTAGTCCGCGGCATGGATGCAGTTGCAGCCGGCGGACCGATCAGTGTGCCGGTAGGTGAGAATACATTGGGCAGAATGTTTAATGTATTAGGAGATCCGATCGACGAGATCGATCCTCCGACCGGCGTGGAAAAATGGCCGATCCACAGACCTGCTCCTGCATTTGAGGAACAGGCAACATCCCAGGAGATGTTAGAGACAGGTATCAAGGTCGTAGATCTTCTCTGCCCTTACCAGAAAGGTGGTAAGATCGGATTGTTCGGTGGTGCCGGTGTAGGTAAAACCGTTTTAATCCAGGAGCTGATCCACAATATCGCAACCGAGCACGGTGGATATTCCGTATTTACCGGCGTTGGTGAGCGTACCCGTGAGGGAAATGACCTTTACTATGAAATGAAAGAATCAGGAGTTATCGATAAGACCACCATGGTGTTCGGACAGATGAACGAGCCGCCGGGAGCACGTATGCGTGTTGCCTTAACAGGTCTTACGATGGCAGAGTATTTCCGTGATAAAGGCGGTAAGGATGTATTGCTCTTCATTGACAATATTTTCCGTTTTACACAGGCAGGATCTGAGGTATCCGCGCTGTTAGGACGTATGCCTTCCGCCGTAGGTTACCAGCCGACATTACAGACAGAGATGGGTGCTCTGCAGGAGCGTATCACATCTACAAAGAACGGTTCTATCACTTCCGTTCAGGCAGTTTATGTGCCTGCGGATGACTTGACCGACCCGGCTCCGGCAACCACATTCGCACATCTGGATGCAACGACCGTACTTGAGCGTTCTATCGCAGAGCTCGGTATTTATCCGGCAGTAGATCCGCTTGGTTCTACTTCCCGTATCTTAGACCCGCGTATCGTTGGCCAGGAGCACTTTGAGGTAGCCCGCGGTGTGCAGGAGATCTTACAGAAATACAAAGAATTGCAGGATATCATTGCAATCCTTGGTATGGACGAGCTTTCCGAGGATGATAAACTGGTTGTAAGCCGTGCAAGAAAGGTACAGAGATTCTTATCCCAGCCGTTCTTCGTTGCAACACAGTTTACCGGTCTGGATGGAAAATATGTTCCGATTGCAGAGACAATCCGCGGATTTAAGGAGATTCTTGAAGGAAAACATGATGATGTACCGGAGAGTTATTTCTTAAATGCAGGTACGATCGATGATGTCCGTGCAAAGATGCAGTAGATTTAAGGGGATAGTATATGGCAGACGAAAACAGAATTTTTCAGGTAGAGATCATTACGCCGGATCGTGTTTTTTATACAGGTGAGGGCGATATGATCGAGTTTACCACTGCCTCCGGTGAGATCGGTGTATATAAAAAGCACATTCCGCTCACGACTGTGTTAGCACCTGGTATTGTAAAGATTCATAAAACAGGTGAAGATGACGTGATCGCAGCGGTACATTCCGGCTTTGCGGAAATCCTGCCGGATAAGGTAACACTTCTCGCAGAGATTGCAGAGTGGCCGAATGAGATCGACAAGAACCGTGCCGAAGCTGCGCGTGCGCGCGCTGAGGAACGACTTGCCCACCGGACAGAGGCAATCGATGTCAAACGTGCGGAATTTGCACTTCGCAAAGCACTGGTGCGTATTGATATTACAAAATAAGATTTACTTGACAGAAATAAAATTTACTGGTTATAATACAGTTCCAAAACCATTTTTATGGAGTGGACTTTTCTTGAGTGATGAACTCTATTTTTCGCCACACAGCTATAAGGCGTTATAGCTGTGTGGCATTTTTTTGCGCACAGGAATAAAAACCCCAAAGTTTGATGGCAGGTGCCAGGCTTTCGGGTAAACAGTAACGAAAGGATTACACCATGAACCAGAAATTTATGAAAGAAAAACCGGTCATGCCGCTTGTTATCTCTATGGCATTGCCGATGACATTTTCCATGTTAGTTAACGCTCTATACAACATCATTGACAGCTATTTTGTTGCCCGCATCAGCGAGGATGCAATGACGGCGCTTTCTTTAGTATTTCCCCTGCAGAATCTGGTCAATGCGGTTGTCATTGGATTTGCAATCGGAATCAATGCGACGATCGCATATTTTCTTGGAGCAGAAAAACATAATACCGCAGATAAAACGGCGTCATTGGGAACACTTTTTAATATGATCCATGGATTTGTTCTGGCGGTAGTCTGCATTGCAATTACAGCACCTTTTCTTGCCATGTTTACAGATAAAAGATCTATCATAGAGATGGGAACAGAGTACGCAAAGATTGTTTTTATTTTTGCAGTACCGAATGCAGCGGGTCTTTGTTTTGAAAAGATTTTTCAGTCGGTGGGGCGTATGAAAACATCTATGCTCTGTATGCTGGTTGGATGCGTGTCTAATATTATTTTAGACCCGCTTATGATATTTGGTATCGGAATTTTCCCTGAAATGGGAATCCGTGGAGCAGCACTTGCAACCGGGATCGGTCAGATCATATCTCTGGTATGTTATTTAATGTTTTACATTTTAAATCCAATTCCGGTAAAAGTAAGATTGAAAGATATGACGCCGGATGCAGCACTTAGCAGGAAAATGTATTCAATCGGTGTGCCTGCAACATTGAGTCTTGCGCTTCCGTCAATCCAGGTTTCTGCATTAAATGCGATTCTTGCTGTTTATTCTGCAAGTTATGTACTTGTTCTTGGGGCTTATTTTAAGCTGCAGACATTTTTATATCTGACAGGAAATGGTGTGGTGCAGGGAATGCGCCCATTGGTTGGGTATAATTATGGTGCAGGGGAGAAAAAACGTGTGAAAGATATTTTCAGATCGGCACTGATATTGATCGCCGGAGTCATGGTGATCGGGACAATACTTTGTTTGGCAGTTCCGCAGACTCTCATAGGATTGTTTACGAGTAATCCGGAGACGATTCTGTATGGAAAAGAGGCACTGCGTCTGATCAGTATTGGATTTATTGCATCGTCGGTATCTGTCACTGTGTCAGGAGCATTAGAAGGTCTTGGAAAAGGAAAAGAGTCGTTAGTAATTTCAGTGCTCAGGTATATCATAGTGATCCTGCCGCTGGCATTTATTTTAAGCAAAATATTTGGAGCTGCCGGTGTCTGGCATGCATTCTGGGTGACGGAAGTGATCGTGGCAGTTATTTCCTATGTGATCTGTAAAAAAGAAATATTTCAGTAATAAAATACCTGTAATTATATGTTGTCGGGAATGTAATTGCAGGTATTTTTTATGTAATGGACTTATTTTTCTTTTAACGCGTTGTAAAAATCTTTATCCGACCAGTCTGCGTGCATCTGGCATAGAGAATATACGTTATTAATAAAAGCCATATCTTCGTCAAGCAAGTCGGCGCAGGTTTCGGCAGGGATGTTTTTTTGGAACATGTTGCGAACGGTGTGAATGGTATGTAATTGATAAAGACGGTTCCCCTCCGCTAATCCATCCTCATGTCCATCCGCATAGCTGTCCCTGCGTTCCATCTTAATATATTCATCCATATCGAATTCTTCCAATAACATACCAACGACCTCCGATCTGTGTTTGATAAGAAAATCCTGCAAAATACCGTCCCTGATACATTCCTGTACAGCGGTATCCGCTGCCTGTTCTAATGGAATGCCGTTTCTGACATTCGAAGAAATTCTGCCGATCAGAATGGAATATTCCTCTAAAGTCCGGCATCGCGCCATCAATTCCTGATTGTGTCCATAATTAATGTTGTAAATCCGCGCAGTACATTCTAAGCAGGGGCGGGTGCTGAAAGAGCCAGGGGTATATTGCACATTGGAATTAGATGGCACATTCGTTTCCACTGGGGTTTGCTTTGCATATTCAAACGCATCCGAAAGATGCAGTTCCATGTAATCTTTGTCATCTTCCAACGGTTCAATCCCATTATAAAAAATAACAAACTGCGGAAACGGTAATGAAAGCAACTTTTTTCCGTAAATGTTCAGGTTATTTTGTTTAATGTAGCTCTCGTATTGCTTGCCGAAATAGATCAGTCCGCGGATTGGCATGTTGGGGTTTAAGGTACTCTGGTGTTCATACAGATTTAATGTGCCACGGACGATGAATGATACGTCATTTTTATATCCGAGATAGATCACGTCATCGATCGTGTAAAAGATCAGTTCATCTACATCATCGTAATCTGTCTGATTCAGGGCATTGTATAACTCCAGCAAAACCGATTTCTCATTAAAAATCCTGCGGAACAAGGCATCCCGGTACTTCTTCTGCACAAAAACATGTTTTGTGTGACTGCGTTTTCCTTTGTTTTTCCCCATGTAGTTTTCTCCTTTAATTATAAAAAATTTAAGTGTTTTTCACAATAGTTTTCTGAAATAGCTGGCGAAATGCCGGAATGAAAAAGAGTGATATCCAGAAAATGATTCTATGGAAATAAAATCGAATTGCGATAGATGTAGTATACATGGGGAAATCATAAATTGCAAGAAGAATCTGCCGTTGCACGGATTCACATAGACAAATCAAAACGAATTGTTTATACTTGATTTATGACAACATCACCCAAAAGAGGAGAAATCAATGATTTTATATTTTGTACGTCACGGAGAGACGGACTGGAATGTAAAAAAGAAAATACAGGGCAAGACAGATGTGCCGTTGAATGAGACAGGAAAGCAGCAGGCAAAAGAGCTTGCGGACATGCTTCTGGATCGGAAAAAGGAAGGGACTCTTCAGGTTGTGCGGGCATATACATCCCCACAGCTTCGTGCAGCACAGACGGCACAGGAGGCGGCGATCGCGCTTGATATTCCATGTATTGCGGCGGATGGTCTGCGGGAAATGGATATGGGCGACTGGGAAGGCAGAAGCTGGGAAAGCATTACGCAGGAAAATGCGAAAGAGTATCAGGACTGGGATGCCAACAGGCGTTATGTCCATACACCGCATGGAGAATGTTACAATGAAGTGCTGAGGCGTGCGCTTGATACACTCGGAATGATCTTAGAACGGGAGACGGAAGATGTGTTGATCGTAACGCACAGTGGCGTACTGATGGCATTGCGGTGTTATATTGCCGGACAGACATTTGAGGAAATGGGCATCGTACGGTATAAGACAAAAAATGCAGAGGTGGTTGAAATTTTTGCGGATGATGTAAAAGATGCGATCGAACGTTTTCAAAAGGGGGAGTAAAGCGTTTATGATCGTGTGAATAACGGAAAGCAGTGTGAAAAAGCAGCGATTAGTATAAAATAGATCAAAAATATAAAGACTGTCGTAAGAAAAGGCTTCCTGGTAAAGAAACAGGACTGATTCTTGCGGCAGTTTTTTTGCATATTTCACAATTTTTAAAATGTTTTTTTGTGAATGATTTTGACGGATTTTGATTGACTGTGACGGAATGTGAACATATAATAGAACTATCAAAGATGAACGAAATTGAACGGTTGTGAATGAAAATGGAGGGAAAGATATGCTGACAGAAGAAAGATTTTCAAGAATTTTATCCATACTAGAAAGTATGGGGAGCGTAACCGTTCAGCAGCTCATGACAGAACTGGATGCATCAGAGTCGACAATACGAAGAGATTTAAATACACTGGATGCAAATGGTCAGCTCATCAAGGTACACGGAGGTGCAATTTTAAAAAATACCTCATATAGTACCGAGGATGACGAAGTCATGCAGCGAAAAGAACGGAACAAAGGTGCAAAAGAAAAGATCGCAAAATATGCGGCAGGGCTGATCGAACCTGGAGATTTTGTTTATATTGATGCAGGTACGACGACGGATCTGATGATTGATTTCATCACGACCAAACAGGCAGTATTTGTGACCAATGCGATCACACATGCAAAAAAACTTGCACAGAAAGGATGTACGGTATATATCCTCGGTGGAGAGTTTAAAGCGATAACTGAGGCGATCGTGGGAGAGGAAGCCGTTTCATCGGTTGAAAAATACAATTTTACAAAAGGATTCTGGGGAGCAAACGGAATCAGCATGCAGCGCGGATTTTCCACACCGGAGTTAAAAGAAGCGCTCGTAAAAAAACGCTCCATGGAAAACTGCAGAGATTGTTATATTTTAGCAGATGACAGTAAATTCAACCAGATATCAAGCGTAACGTTTGCTCCGTTTGAGAGTGCAAAAATTATCACGACAGGACTTACAAAACCGGCCTACCGGAAAAGTAAAAACGTGATTGAGATATAAAAAGATTGAAAGCCTGCAAAATCAGAGTGCAGGAAATGCAGAAGGGAGATATGAAAAATGATTTACACCGTCACATTTAATCCATCACTGGACTACATTGTGACAGTTCCGCATTTCACCTGTGGAATAGTCAACCGGACATCAGAGGAAAAAATCTTTCCGGGTGGAAAAGGTATCAATGTATCCATAGTGTTAAAAAATCTTGGACTGGAAAATACAGCACTTGGCTTTTATGCCGGATTTACCGGAGCAGAGTTAGAACGTCTGATCCGGGAAAAAGGAATCAATGCTGATTTTATTCCGGTAAAAGAAGGAATGACAAGAATTAACGTAAAGATGCGCTCTGATGAGGAGAGCGAGATCAACGGACAGGGACCGGCGATATCAAAAGCAGATATCAAAACACTTTATGAAAAACTGGATCGTCTTTCCGACGGAGATGTTCTCATTATGGCGGGAAGCATTCCAGATGTGATGCCGCAGACCATTTACATGGACATTATGAAATATCTCGCAGATAAAGATTTAAAGATTGTTGTGGATGCGACGAAAGATCTGCTCGTAAA
>OGXH01002722.1_pt1 | contig 12114 bp, 9 predicted proteins | sample 1576241 | NCBI WGS metagenome assembly OGXH01 (sample SAMEA3541529, study PRJEB24748) | human gut metagenome | biome: human gut; feature: human-associated habitat; material: faeces | place: China | collected 2012
GAAAGCGGAATACCGAAAACCGCCACCGCAATAAGCAGTTCGCCAAAAGAGAACGGCAACAGCGAAGTGAGCCTGCCATATGTATTTTCCCAAATTGGAAAAACGTGAGCCGTATACCAGTCGCAGAACGCCGTACTTTTCCAGGCGACCACGTTCAGTACCACGCTGACTGCCACAAGGCAAACGCAGGCAATTACCTGCCAAGATAGATGTTTTTTCTTGCCGTTCTCAGGCATTTTCACACTTTCCGCACTCTTTTTCACCGCTGTATCTGTCACTGCCGCTCACCTCGGTTCATGTATTTTACTCTGCTATCTCAACACGCCTGTTTACCCGACTTATTATCTGCTTACCTACAAATTATCTTATCGCACAAATCGTGTAGGGGCGAACAGCGTTCGCTCGTCTTGGTCGCCTACATGGTTTGTATAAATTCAAACCTCGTCGCTCCCAAAAACGGGACGTCGAGGGCGCCGTCCCCTACATTTGCCACGCCGCAAAATCGCTCCGCTCGGTATTTACTCTATCAAAGTGACTTGTTCGGTCGGCTATGCCAATTCCTCACTCCTCACTCCTCACTTAAACGGCTTAGAACAATCCGTAGATATTGCCCTCATTATCGCAATCGATATTATAAGCCGCAGGCTTCTTAGGCAGACCGGGCATTGTCATAATATCGCCCGTATAAGCTACCACAAATCCTGCACCGGCTGAAAGCCTTACATCTCTTACTGTTATCTCATAATTCTCAGGCTTGCCAAGCTTTGTCGGGTCGTCAGACAGTGAATACTGCGTCTTAGCCACGCAAACAGGGATATCCCCGAATCCAAGGTCAGTGATCTCCTTTATAGCCTTTTCAGCCTGTTTTGTATAGATCACGCCGTTTGCACGGTATATCTCTTTCGCAAGTATATCAAGCTTATCCTTGATAGGGAGCTTCTCATCATAAAGTGGCTTGAACTCAGACGGCTTTGTTTCAATAGTCTTGCAAACCTTTTCCGCAAGGTCGATACCGCCCTCAGAGCCTTTTGCAAAAATCTCAGCAAGTGAGAACTCAACACCCATTTCACCGCAAACTCTCTCGATAACAGCCAGTTCAGCCTCAGTATCAGTATGGAATCTATTTATAGCCACCACTACAGGCACACCGAACTTGTGCATATTCTCAATATGAGTTTTCAGGTTTACGATTCCATTTTCGAGAGCCTCAACATTTTCGTTAGTAAGCTCAGTTTTCGGAACACCGCCATTGTATTTCAATGCCCTTACAGTAGCCACCAGAACTACGCAACTTGGTTTAAGACCAGCGTATCTGCACTTGATATCAAAGAATTTCTCAGCGCCAAGGTCAGAGCCGAAGCCGGCCTCAGTGATAGTGTAGTCAGCAAGCTTCAAAGCAAGCTTTGTGGCTCTTACTGAGTTACAGCCGTGAGCGATATTAGCGAATGGACCGCCATGGATAAGAGCAGGATTGTTCTCAAGCGTCTGAACAAGGTTAGGCTTCAAAGCGTCTTTCAGCAAAGCAGTCATAGCACCGCAACCGCCTATATCCTTAGCATAAACAGGCTTTCCGTCAGTTGTGTAAGCAACGAGTATCTTCTCAATTCTAGCCTTAAGGTCAGCCAGATCGGAAGCTAGGCAAAGAATAGCCATTATCTCAGAAGCGACAGTTATCTGAAAAGAATCCTCTCTGGGAATACCATTCACCTTTGAGCCAAGACCGATAACAATATCTCTCAGCGCTCTGTCATTCATGTCAAGGCAGCGCTTGAAAAGTATCCTTCTCTGGTCAATGTGAAGCTCGTTTCCCTGCTGCATATGGTTGTCGATAAGGGCGCAGAGCAGGTTGTTAGCCGCAGTTATAGCGTGCATATCTCCCGTGAAGTGCAAATTGATGTCTTCCATAGGAACGACCTGAGCGTATCCGCCGCCAGCCGCACCGCCCTTGATACCAAAAACAGGACCAAGTGAAGGCTCTCTCAGAGCGAGCATAGCTTTCTTGCCTATCTTGTTCATAGACTCAGCCAATCCAACGGAAATAGTGGTCTTGCCCTCTCCTGCAGGCGTAGGATTTATAGCGGTAACAAGAATAAGCTTACCATCTGGATCATTTTTAGTTTTAGCATAAAGCGACTCAGAAAGCTTAGCCTTGTAGTGACCATAAGGCTCATATTCATCTTCTGAGATGCCGAGCTTAGCAGCTACCTCCCCAATTTTGAGCATTTTCGCCTGCTTAGCGATTTCGATATCTGACAGCATTAGATCAAGTCCTTTCGGAAAAATTTTTAGTATATCGGTAAAGACCCATATAAAATATCATACGCTATATATTATATCACATATCCGTGATGATTTCAATATTTCATATGTAAACAAACTATATAAACCGACACATTTCCGAACATCGCCCCACAAAAAATAGCCGCCCCACATTCCGCAGGACGGCTCAAAATAACTATAAGAATTATTTCTGAATATCGTTATCGTTAAATGGATCTCCACATTCCGGGCAGAACTTAGGAGGATTTTTCGGATCTTCAGGCTCCCAGCCGCACTTGTCACACTTGTAAAGCGGCTCTGATGCAGGCTTTGGCTTTCCGCACTCAGCACAGAACTTGCCCTTGTTCACTGCTCCGCATGAGCAGGTCCAGCCTACTGGCTGCTCAGGCTTTGGTGAACCGCAGTTTGCACAGAACTTTCCTGTGTTCTCTGTGCCGCATGAACACTTCCAGCAGTCTGCTGCCGGCTTTGGCTCAGGCTTAGGCTGTCCGCAGTTAGCACAGAATTTTCCTGTGTTTGTTGTTCCGCAAGCACAAGTCCAGCCGTTCTCAGGTGCAGCCTGTGTTGGTGCAGCTGCTGGAGCTGCCTGCTGTGGAGCTGCCTGTGCAGCCTGCTGATTCATCATGTTCTGCTGCATCTGCTGCTGATACATTGTTGCGTCCATTGGCTGACCCATCATGCCGCCTGCCATGCCCATGCCCATAAAGCCTGCCATAACACCGTTTGCGTTGCTTGCCGCTGCCTCTCTTGCCTTGTTGATAGACATTCTGTCCATAGCATAGAGCATTGAAGGATCACTTCCAACAGTTTTTGCCTCCTGGAATTTTGCGATCCTCTGCTTTGACTCTTCGTCCACGTTCAGCTCAATAGCAAGGCTTGTTATCTTAACACCCTTTGTAGCCCACTTTTCTTCAAGCTCTGCATTCATTGCTTCAGCAAGCTCATCAGGATAAAGACCAAGCTGATCGTATGGTATTTTCTGAGCGGATATCCTTGTAAGAGCCTTCTGGAACTTAGGTGTCATGTCAGCCTTAAGCTGGCCGAGAACTGCCACGCCGTCAGGGCTGTCAACAGTAAGTACCTTATTTACGTTCTGAACAACGTTCTCATAGAAGTTCATAGGGTTTACGATCTGAAGCTCATACTGACCATGACCCTGTGCGTTAAGAGTGAGGTTCATCTCGCCATCTCTGAAAGGTATCTTGCCGAAACCGATCTTGTTTCCAGGCAGAGGTCTGAGGTTTATGTAGATAAGACGCATGGTGTTCATAGCCTGACCGCCTGCTGTAAATCTTCTGCCTATCTCCTTGATAGAAGCGCCAAGGTCGCCCCAGCCGCCGCCAAGAAGTGACGGAGATACAGTTGAATCATACTTATACTGACCTGCTGTTTCCTGTGTACCAATAACAAAATCGTGTACTCTGCCGTTCTCGATAAGCAAAGCTGCCTGATTTACCGCAACGTCAAAGCGTGAACCGTTTGAGATAACGCCCTCTGTGCCGTTGTTCACAGTCTTTCCTCTCTTAACAAGAGTAGCCGGCTGACAGAGTATCTTAGTTGACATATCCTCACATCTGAAGTACTCTACTACCTGATCGGCAAATGTTGAGCCGACTGCTGATGTAAACATCTTAATAAGTCCCATAGTTAAATTCCTTTCGTTGTCTGTATTATTTCACCCCAAGGGGTTTTAAACTTGTCTATCTCAGCATGGATATCCTGCTGACTTTCCATGTGCGCTCTACAGAGCTGTGTATCTCAGAACCGCAGTAAGGACAAACTGAGCCTGCGGTGTCCACAGGCGCTCCGCAGTACTGACATATAAGGCTGGCGTTTTCGCCCTCTATCCCCATTGAAAGATAGTATGAATAATCCGCCTCATAAATGTGCTGTGCCTTTATCCCGTTGAGCTTGTATTCAAGAGATACCTGAAACTTTGCCGTTGCAGCGTCATGATCTCTATGATAAGACGCCACCTGCGACTTGTGGATATGTATATCGTCATAATGCTTTGGCGTAACCGTTGAGGAGTTGTCTTTTGCCATCGTGGCTGCTCTCTGCTTGAACGCTTCGGTACAGTATTCAAGCTGATTCTCGCTTGCTTCCCCGTTTATAACAAGAAAATATTTCATCACAGTGTTTTCCACTATGCTCCTTGCTATATTTTCATCATAGTCAGGAAAATCTCTCTTTATGTTGTTCACCACATTAGGGTCAACATAAGTAAACTGCATGGCGTTGTTCTGTCTTTCCTCAGTTGCGTCATTTATGGTCCTTAGCAGGTCGTTGGCACGGCTCAGTTGTCTGCCAATGGTGTTCGATACCGCTTTTTTCACAGAATATATCACCGCTATACCACCGCCTATGGCGACCGCTATAACTATTATTTTTATTATAAGTGCCGTTGATATTTCAGGCATTTAGCTGATACCCCCTACTAGAATATTCCCATTATCTGAAGTATAGCTCCGATAATATATCCGCCCACGCCCCCAAGAAGCGAGTAAGCCACAAGCTTTCCCTTGCTTATAGGCAGGTTTCCGATAAATTTACCTGTCTGACCATTCATTGCAAAGAAATAAGGCTTATCCTGATAGGTTGTATACAAAAGCCATGTTGGAAGCATAGCGTATTTAACGTCCTTTATCTCGGTGTGCTTTTCATATGACTGAACGTTTACGCTGTTGTAGTTACAAGTATTTCTAAGTTCGTCACGAGTTGTATTCTCGATACGTTCTTTAGCCCTGGGCAGGCACTTATCCTTATCATCATCATATCTTTCTGCAAGATATCCCGAAAGATAACCCGGATTGAACGCTGTCATTTCCGAGTAATCAAAAGGCTCGATAGAGTCCATAGCGTCATCGTCAGTCTTTGAAGAAGCGTCCACAGGAACAGCTTTGAAATCGAGGGTTCCGTTTCTGTAAACTGAATAATACTTTTTCTCTGTGTATCTGTAATTTCCCGAAGTCCATGTTCTTGTGTTTATACCCTCTGCAGTAATAGAGCCTTCGCAGTTTCCTGAATAGAGCCAAAACGGGATATAAACGCCCTGCATCTTGTCCACTACCTTGTCGCAGTTGAAATCTTTCGGTGTAAGAGGCTTATTGCTGAATTTTTTAAAAGCGTCCATTACCTGAGTTTTCGGCACTTTGAAAGGTATAACATAGTCAGGAGAGAAATTGTCTATTATCTGCTCTCCCATTATTACCGCATTTCCGCAGTAAACGCAAACTGTTGCTGCAGTTGAGCGGTCAGTGATTATCTCCGCTCCGCAGTGTGAGCAGGTATACTTTACAAGGTCATTTCCTACAGTTCCGTCATTTGACATACTGTATTCGTCCTTATCGACCTCTTCATGCTTTTCAACGTTATCCTTGTTGAGTTCCTCCGCCTTTTTAGCGTCACCGCCTGCTTCTTCAAGGTCTTTTAAAGTAAACTGTCCGTCGCAGTATTCACATGCCCAGCAGTTTTTGTCAGCGCTCCAGAAAAGCTCCGCTCCGCAGTTGGGGCATTTATAAGAAATATTAACAGCCATTTTCCGTACCCCCTATCAATCGTCTTTTATCTTAGTCTTATCAGTGGTGGTACGCAGATAGGTGTCGTTACGCCCAGTGAGTTTAAGATTACTCTTTATGTATTTATCTGCCTTGGTAGCTTTCTGTTTTGTGCGGCTCATTGAAACAAGCACAAAGCCTGTTATAAGTCCTCCCGGTATAGCAAAGCACATATTTGTTCCCACGCTCACACTGCTGTCGGCATACGCCATGACAGGGGTGAAAAACAAATTGCAGGAAATAAGTGCAAAGCCTAATGTGCGGTATAGCTTTTTCAACATTTTTTCTCCTCCCAACTCCATATTTTACATAAAACTAAAATATGTTCACATATATTTATGATAACAGAAAACGCTTTTCATGTCAAGAAATATGTCATACAACGTTCAAAAAAAATTCTTTTTTGTCCATTTAAACATATTTTTATACCTTTCATTGGTGTTTTTAACGATTGACAGCCGTTCTGTCAGGAATCAGCGTTATTCAGCGGTTTTCTGCTCGTCAAGGTCAAGAGATATCAGAGGGTTTGCGTCATTAGCCACCTTAGGCAGAACACCGTCCCACTTATCAATGGTCTGATACTTTATAAGCTCGTTTGAAAGAGATTCAGAGATAGTCTTGTTGGCTTCTGCCTGAGCTTCAGCCTTGGTCTTTATGGAAGTTGCCTCAGCGTCTGCGGCAATAACCTTTTTCTTAGCCTCCGCCTCAGCTACAACTATAGCCTGCTCCTGCTCGGTCTTTGTTTTCAAAAGATTCTGCTCTGCTACCTGCTTTGCCTCTATGGCTTCATTAAATTCAGATGAGAAATCAAAATTCACAATGTTGAATTTCTCTATCTCGATACCGTATTCATCCACCTTTGAAACGAGCTGTGCCTTTATTTCCTCACCCACCTGCGCTCTGTCAGTGATAAGCTGTTCAGCCGTATATTTTGCACATACCGACTTCATACATTCCTGCACTGTTGGCATAAGGATAACGTTCTCGTAATCTGAGCCGATATTCTTGAAAATGCTTGCAGAAGAAGCCGACTTTATTCGGAAGTTCACCGCTATGGTAGAGTTCACAGTCTGCAAGTCCTTTGAAACTGCGTCAGCGTCAGCCTGATAAACTTGTATCTTGTTTGACACTGTTGTTACACGCTGTGCAAAAGGCACTTTCAGATGCAATCCTTCGTTGAGTGCAGTGTCTGATACCTTGCCGAAGGTCGTCACAACGCCCGTACAGCCTGCCGGAACTATGGACACTGAGGATACGACCACTATTATAGCCGCAACTGCCGCCGCACAAATGCCAACAATCTTTCCTGTTTTTCTTGTTGAAATGTCAATGACCTTTTCTTTGCTCATGATTTTTTCCTTTCATATAAAACAAAGTCTTTCGACTTGCCGTCTAACCAAAGGCTTTCTGTCCTTTGGTTTAATATGATTATATCATAAGCCTTACAAATTAGCAAAGTCCGACAAAGTTCGGGGAAGTCAACGGAAGTCAGCAGTGAACAGATTTTTTGATTTATCTCGCTGTATCTCTTGCGATCTCACCTATTCTCGTTAGTTCAAATCCACTCGTTATTTATGGGCGAAAAATTTCACACAGGTCTATAGCCATATTTCAATATATGTAAAAGCTAATATGTTTATATCATCGCCTGCAAAAATGGCATAAAAAAATCGGACTCATTTTACTGCGTCCGAATTTTTTATCAATGTATTGATGAAAGAGTGGGCGACCCAAGGTCGCCCCTACAGATAGGTTTATTAACTCTTTTTCTTTGCACTGGATTTTACCGCTGTTAAACTCCACACAAGTCCAGCCGCGATCCAGAAGTATGGTGATGATGTAACAGAACTTATGTTGAAAAACGCCTGTATCAAATAGCAAAGCACTGCCGCCGATACTGCACAGCCCGTCCAGCCGTTTTTGTCTTTCATAAAGCCTGCTACGAGCTTGCACATTTTTACTATAGTCATAATAAGGAATACTATTGTAAGTGCGAAAATGATGAGCCCTCTTGACTGCAAAAGGTCGATATACTCATTATAAGAGCGGTCTATTATAGCACCCGACTCGAATATCGTTCCCCAGTTGTCTGGACCTGTTCCCCAGATAAGGTTTTGCTCGGCAGTATACATTCCGTCGTCCCACAGATAAGGATATATCCACTGTTCGGTATCATCGCCTCTGCCTGTGCCTGTGATAGAAAGTCTGTCGAAACTGTCATGGAAGATTATTTTCTCGTCCATAAGTCTGAACTCGTTTGAGGCGAAAAGTCCGGCAAAGATCCCTCCTGCGACTATAAAAGCCACAAGGCAGGCTATAAAAGGCTTCTTATCCTTTGCAAAGCCCGACTTTACAGCGGCAATAATAAGAGATATAACATAAACCGCACCAAGTCCCAAGATAGCGGGGACAACGCAGGCGAGGATATCAGCCGCTGTCATAAGGGCAAGGGAGATACCATAGAATATCTTTCTTGCCTTTTTATCATCATAGAGCATACCATTAAGCGCAAAGGCAGATATCACTGTAAGCACTGCCGCCAATGCAAAAGGCGTACACAAAAAGCCTGTTGCGATATATTCCTTTGTATAGGTCATACCGCCTGATGAGAAGCCCGAGAATATCTCTTTGAAATAGTTTGGAACTATTTTTGCGGTAGCAGGTATAGCTTGCAAAATTCCCACGATAGCTTCAAATGCGCCTATTCCTACGATAAAGTCTGAAAGCTTTATCCTGCGGTCGTCAGCCGTAACTGTCATTCCTGCGGAAAAAAGTCCCCAATAGCCAAGTATGGTGAGCATACCCTCGGAGCGGTCGAGATAGCCGTAGAAAGATGTGAAGATATCCGCTGAAAGCAAGCAAGATATCACCGACAGAAGCACCACCGCAAGTGGTACGATAAGGCTCTTGTTGTCTTTAAGCTCCACCTGCTTTTTCATGTTGGCAATAAGGAAAATGATAAATCCCACAAAGCCGACCGCAAGCACAGCGGCAGATATAAAGAATATAAATTTTTCGTTTAGATAAAGAGTACGGTTGACGCTTTCATCCATACCGTATTTGATATTCTGTGTGAAATAATACGGAATTGTGATAACGCACAGAACAAGCACAGCTATAATGCTGTAAACTCCGCACAGCTTTTGTGCAGACTCGGCAGACATATTCAGAATAAAATCCGACTTTTCCGAACTGCCGAAAAGGTGCTTTTTACCTTGATTGGTAGTGACCTCTTTTTTCTCTTTTGCTTTTGACATAAAAAATCCCCCAAAAAGCATAGATATTTTATTATTTTATGATTGAAAATTAAAAATCATCGCCGCAGGCGATACCTTAATTCCTCATTCCTCACTCCTCATTCCTCATTAAAAACAGAGCGGGAAATAAAAAAGCAGGCAAACCCTAAAGTCTGCCCGCTGTTTACACAATTTACTTTGCGTATTCGATAGCTCTGCTCTCACGGATAAGATTGACCTTGATCTGTCCCGGATAATCCATTTCAGTTTCGATCCTTTTAGCGATCTCACGAGCAACGAGCACCATTTTTTCATCGTTGATCTTCTCAGGCTGTACCATGATACGAACCTCACGTCCTGCCTGTATAGCAAAGGATTTCTCAACGCCCTCGTAGGACGTGCAGATCTCCTCAAGCTTCTGGAGCCTCTTGATATAGTTCTCATAGTTCTCGCTTCTTGCTCCCGGTCTAGCTGCGCTTATTGCGTCTGCCGCCTGAACAAGTGCCGCAACAACAGTTCTTGTTTCAACGTCGCCATGGTGAGCCTCGATAGCATGAATAACTTCAGGGCTTTCCTTGTACTTCTTACATACGTCAACACCTATCTGAACGTGCGAGCCTTCTATCTCATAGCTGAGAGCCTTTCCTATATCGTGGAGCAGTCCTGCTCTTCTTGCCAGATTTGCGTCAACGCCAAGCTCTGACGCCATCATTCCTGCAAGGTGAGCGACTTCAATAGAGTGGTTAAGCACGTTCTGTCTATAGCTCGTTCTATAGCGCAGACGACCAAGAAGCTTAACAAGCTCGTGGTTCACGCCGTGAACATTGGTTTCGAGAATAGCTCTCTCGCCCTCCTGCTTGATCTTCAGCTCGACTTCACGCTTAGCCTTTTCTACCATTTCCTCAATGCGTGTAGGGTGTATACGTCCGTCCTGGATAAGCTTTTCAAGTGCGATCCTTGCGACCTCTCTTCTCACCTGATCAAAGCACGAAATGGTGATAGCCTCAGGGGTATCATCAATGATAAGATCAACGCCTGTGAGAGTTTCGATAGTTCTGATATTTCTTCCCTCACGTCCGATTATCCTGCCCTTCATCTCATCATTAGGCAATGCAACGACTGACACTGCTGATTCAGACACCTGATCGGCGGCACACCTTGAAATAGCAAGCGAGATATACTGTCTGGCCTTAGCCTCGCAGTCCTCCTTCACCTGATTTTCAAAGTTTGTGACCCTCACAGCCTTTTCATGCACCAGATCTTCGTCCAGCTTTGAAAGCAGATAATCCTTAGCCTGATCAACAGTGAACTGAGATATCTTTTCAAGCATATCAAGCTGTGACTTCTTGATCCTGTCAGCCTCAGCCACCTTTTCGTCAGCATTTTTCAGCTTGTTCTGGAGAGTTTCTTCCTTTTTCTCCAAATTATCGAGCTTTCTGTCGATAGACTCCTCTTTCTGCTGAACACGTCTTTCCTGTCTGGAAACTTCGATCCTTCTCTCTTTAAGCTCTTTTTCCGTTTCCTGGCGTGACTTGTGGATCTCGTCTTTCGCCTCGATCAATGCCTCTTTTTTCAGAGTTTCAGCGTTTTTCTTTGCGTCGTCAACGATACGCTCCGCTTCCTTTTCCGCAGAGCCTACAGCAGCTTCGGCTGTTTTTTTGCGATAGCTTATACCCTGTTTGAAGCAGATAAATCCGCTCACACCGGCACCAAGAACAAGAGCAACTACACATAGTAGAATAGCAATACCTGGTTCCATGTATAGCTTTCCTCCTTCTTAGAAAGTATGGATATCCATATTTTGTGCGTAAAAAACGCATGAAAAAAAGATATCCACCTGATATTAAATTGTAAAGATACAAAATTGCAAAATTTATTTTATAAAAAACATCAGAATAATACAAAAAACTATACTTCATCTTTCAGTTATATAAAAATTATAATGCATAATATTATTGTATAATAAAACTTCTCTGTTGTCAAGAATTTTTTTAGTTAAATCCACAAAATTATATATTTTCTAACAAACCCCTTGACAAGCGGGTGAAGAGGTGTTAAAATGTTAGTCGAAGCAAAAGATAAAGTCTTTTGCAGTTATACTTGAAAGCTTTGACGGGGAAGCCCCTCGGCGAAAGGTCTTTTCAGAGAGCACCGCACGTTTTTATACGAGCTGTGAGCGGTGCAGGACTATGCAGAGTGAGGATACCGCCCCTGAGTGCGTTTAATACACGCCGCAGGCTCAGCGTTAAAGGAGCGGCTAATGAGTTGTGCAGGAAACTGCGCATGAAGTTGGGTGGAACCACGATATCATCGTCCCATAGGATATTTGTATCCTATGGGACTTTTTTGTTATGTAAGAGGGTGATGATACTATGAAAGACAGGAAAGCCATGAAAACAAGGCGTATCCTTGCGATCATTTGCTATACCATTGGGTTTTGCGCTTATGGTGCAGCGGGATATGTTTGCTGGTTATCATGGAACGGAACTATATCCGACAAGCATGCCTGTCTGAAGCCGCTTTTTCCATAAAAATCAATATTCCCCTCAAAACATAATGCTCCACAGCCAAGCTCTGCCGCCTTTTCCAATGAATAATCAAGCAGAATTTTCCCATATCCGTTTCGTTTATATTCATTCTTGATGCAAATCGGTCCCATCGTCATGATTGGAATGCTTCTTCCATCATCTGCTGCAATTGTGGTTCTCACAAATATGTTTTGTCCGATGAGTTCTCCCTCCCGATACATCACAAAATCAAGCTCCGGTACAAATGCCGGATCATGTCTTAGCTGATTTAGAACAAAATGCTCCAGACATCCCGGACGATACACATTCCAAAAGCTGTCTCTTACCAGATTTTCTACCTCGCGATATTCACTTTTTTCTTCTATACGGATTACTATATGATTCTTCATGATCTGATTCTCCTTCACTTCAACTCTTGTACCAAACTTTTTATAGCTGATACAAATTCTACTTTTACCTTTTCTTTATCTGCTGCTCCATCATACATGCTATAATAGAAAAACATATTTGCAT
>OGXH01002725.1_pt1 | contig 12111 bp, 7 predicted proteins | sample 1576241 | NCBI WGS metagenome assembly OGXH01 (sample SAMEA3541529, study PRJEB24748) | human gut metagenome | biome: human gut; feature: human-associated habitat; material: faeces | place: China | collected 2012
CACCAATGGAGCCTGCTGATATTACCAAACATGCTGCTGCACCACAGACAATTTTCACCCAAAGTTTGATTGGTTTCTTAGGTGGCTTTTGTTTTGGAGGCTCTCCGGAACCACCGGAATAACGATTATGGCTTTGATAAGAGCCGTGATAAGTACTGCCATTCCATTGGGTATTTCCGGCAATATCATTTTGTTCAGGTGCTTGCCATTCTACTTCTAACGGTTGTTCGTTGTTATTATATGGATAATATGAATGATCACGATTCATAATGGTTATCTCTCCTTCAAGATATCATAAATGGATTAACTATGCCTATATTATGTCTCTTGATTGTGATAACTATGTGATGATTATTCATAAGTTTGCTGAGAATTGGGAAAACTATTGAAAAATAAAATTTTGAATATCCAACGGGGTAGAAGCAATCATTTGTGCACCTGCATGAAGTAATTCTTCTTTGCTGCGATATCCCCACAGAACACCTGCAGTTTTCATGCCCGCATTATTCCCGGTATGCATCCCGGTGCAAAACAGATTTCAGAAATTCATCTCACCAAGCTGACAAATCTTCTTGCAACAGCGTCCAAGGGACGCTACGAAAAAGAAAAGGCCATCCAGATTCGAGAGGCCGCCAGAACTTCCATTGGTTCTGTCATGTCTGCCAAATCTCTGGAATTGAAGCACACCATTAAACTCATTAAGGAACTCACCTCCGAGATTGATGAAATTGAAGATTCGATTCAGCAAATCATGGATGAATTGCATCCACCGATTCTTTCTATTCCCGGAATGGGTGTTCATTCCGCTGCCATGATTCTTGCTGAAATCGGCGATTTCTCCAACTTTGATTCTCCTGACAAAGTCCTTGCTTACGCTGGCTGCTCTCCGTCTACATACCAGTCAGGCAAACTCACAAACTGCTATGCTCACATGGAAAAACGCGGCTCTCGCTATCTGCGATACGCTCTCTACAACGCAACCAAGTACGTCTGCCACTGGAATCCCGTCTTTGCTGAATACCTTGCCAAGAAACGTTCTGAAGGAAAACACTACAATGTTGCCCTGTCCCATGCCATGATGATCCGGACGGGAGAGACAAGCGCGCTGGTGGAACTGGTCTTTGAAACCGAAAATCCGCATGTGCTGGAGCTGTTAAAAGAGATGGATCTCGAGGCGGAGGAGGGTCAGGTGATTATTTCCAGAAAGATCACCGGATCCCGCAGCGTCTGCCGCATCAACGGCGAGGCATGCAATATCTCGCAGGTAAAAGCTCTTGCGTCCCTGCTGCTCGACATCCACGGCCAGCATGAGCACCAGTCGCTGCTCTATCCGGACCGGCAGATCGCGATTCTTGACGCGTTTGCGGGAACCGAGGCGGCCACGGCAAAAGGAGAGGTCCGGGCGCTGTACCAGGAGTGGAAGAATGTCCGAAAGGAGCTCTCGGCGTACGAACTCGACGAGGAGGCAAGAAAGCGGGAGGCAGCATTTCTTACGTTTGAAATCAACGAGATTGATCAGGCAGAGCTAAAAGAGGGCGAGGACGAAGCGTTGGAAACTGCGTACCGGAAAATGGGCCATGCGAAAAAGATCGCGGAATCTCTGCAGACGGTATATGCGATCACCGGCTACGGTGCAGAGAACAGCGCCGGGGAGCAGGTCGGCCGCGCAATCCGGGAGCTGCAGCAGGCCGCAGTGTACGACGATGCACTTTCCGGTCCGTCGCAGACCCTTTCCGATATTGACGGACTGCTGAATGATTTCAACCGCGAAATTTCCGCATATCTTTCCGAACTGACCTTTTCCGAAGAAGAGTATTACGAGACGGAAAAACGGCTCGATGAGATCAACCGCCTGAAAGCAAAGTATGGAAAGACGATGGAAGAGATCGCCGCATACCGCGAAGAACAGCAGAAAAAACTGGAAAAACTGGAAAATTTTGAGAGCTGCCGCGCCGCACTGCAGGAGCAGTTACAGAAAACGGAGCAGAAACTGGATGCGGCCGCACATAATCTGTCCAAAATCCGCAGAAACTATGCAAAACGGCTCGAAACACAGATTATCGAAGGTCTGCGCGACCTGAATTTCCTGCATGTCGCATTTGAAATTTCATTTGACGATTTCGCCCGCGTCGGCTTGTACAATTGGAGGATAGTGCGCCCAACAGTCGTCTTGCCGCAGCCGGATTCGCCCACCAGCCCGAGCGTTTCGCCCTTGTTGATGGTGAAGGACACATCATCGACCGCCTTCAGCGGCTTGGTGCGGAAGAAGCCCATGTTGATGTCAAAGTATTCTTTCAGTCCTTTGACTTCCAGCAATGGCTGGTGCATCTGCGCTTCAGACACAGGGTACTCCTCCTTCCTCCGTGATGCTGCCGTCCTCAACGCCCTTCTTGACGTTCATCCAGCAGGTTGCCATATGGTCGTCATTGATGAGCATCCGAACCGGCTTCTCTTTCAGGCAAATCTTCATCGCCGCCTCGCAGCGGGGCGCGAACGGGCAGCCCTTGGGCATGTTCAGCAGGTCAATCGGCGTACCGGTAATCGGCTCCAGGCGCTGTCCGTTGTTCTCCGCCGTCGGGATGGAGCGCATCAAGCCCTTTGTGTACTCGTGGCGCGGGTTGTAGAAGATTTCATCCGCCGTACCCTGTTCGCAGATGGAACCGGCGTACATGACGATGACCTCGTCGCACATCTGGGCGACAACGCCCAAGTCGTGCGTAATCATGATAATCGCCATGCCCATCTTCTTCTGCAAATCGCGCATCAAATCAAGAATCTGCGCCTGAATTGTCACGTCCAGCGCGGTCGTCGGCTCGTCGGCAATCAGGATGTCCGGCTCGCACGCCAGCGCCATGGCAATCATTACGCGCTGCCGCATACCGCCCGACAACTCGAACGGGTACTGCTTCATGCGCTTTTCCGGCTCGTTGACGTTGACCAGCTTCAGCATCTCCACCGCGCGTTCGCGCGCCTGATGGCGGTTGCGGTCGGTGTGCAGCAAAATCGCTTCCATCAGCTGCCGGCCGATGGTGTAGGTCGGGTTCAGGGACGTCATCGGGTCTTGGAAGATAATCGAGATGCGATTGCCACGCACGGAGCGCAGCAGCTTCTCGTCCGCGCCGACCAGCTCCTGCCCGTCGAATTTCACGCTGCCGCTGACGATTTTGCCCGTCGGCGCAAGAATCTGCATGACGGAATATGCCGTGACGCTCTTGCCCGAACCGCTTTCGCCCACGATGCCCAGCACCTTGCCGTGGTCAAGGCGGAACGAAACGCCATCCACCGCCTTGACTTCGCCCGCGTCGGTGAAGAAGGATGTATGCAGGTCATTGACTTCCAGCAATGCCATTTTGTCCAGCTCCTTTCATCACGCATTCAGCTTCGGGTCAAATGCGTCGCGCAGGCCGTCGCCGAACAGGTTCAGGCTCAGCACGATGAGGCAGATGACCACGGCGGGGATAATCAGGCGATAGGTGTAGGAATAGATGCCGTTGAGCGCGTCAGAAGCCAGCGAGCCCAGCGAGGGCATCGGCGCGTTGACGCCCAGCCCCAGGAAGGACAGGAAGCTTTCGGTGAAAATCGCGTTCGGAATTTGCAGCGCAGTCGAAATAATCACGACGCTGATGCAGTTCGGCAGCAGGTGCTTGCGGATAATCCACCGCGCCTTCGCGCCCGTCGCCTGCGCAGACAGCACATACTCCTGCTCACGGAGGGACAGAATCTGACCGCGAATCAGGCGCGCCATGCCCACCCAATAGAGCAGACCAAAGACGATGAACATGCTGATGATGTTCGAGCCGATTTTCTCTAAGATGGTGCCTTCCACATGCAGCACCTGCCCCAGCACGACCGCCAGCAGGATGATAACCAGCATATCTGGCAATGAGTAGATAATATCGACGATTCGCATGATGAACAAGTCCACCCTGCCGCCGAAATATCCCGCGACTGCGCCAATCATCATGCCAATCACCAGCACGATGATGCTGGCGAAGAATCCGACAGCGAGGGAAATGCGTGTCCCATAGACGACGCGGATGAAATAGTCGCGTCCGTGCGCATCCGTGCCGAAGATGTGCGGGAAAACAGATTCCCCTTTGTCGATTTTCTTCAGTTCCGTCTTGCCGTACTGGAACGGCGCGAGGTTGTTGTAGCTGTTGTCCATCGGGCGGCCCTTCGTCTGCCCCAGCATCTGGTCATACGAATACGGCCAGAACATTGGGATAATGATGGAGGACAGCGTAATCAGCACAATCAGAATCAGGCTGATGGTCGCGACCTTGTTCTTCAGCAGGCGCTTCACGCCGTCGCGGAAAAAGGTCGAGGACGGCCGCATCCGGGAGATGACTTCCTTTTCCTCCGCCGTCGCGGGCATGAAGGAATCCACATCCAGATGCAGGCTAAAGGGCTTTTTCTTGTTCATCATCATGATGCAGAGGCCTCCTTATTCGTAATCAATGCGCGGATCAACCACCTTGTAGAGCAGGTCGCTGATCAGATTCATAATCACGATTAAAGAGGCGAGGAAAATGGTCGTCCCCATAATCATGGTGTAGTCGCGGTTGGTGATGCTGGATACGAACTGGCGGCCGATGCCCGGCACGGCGAAAATCTGCTCGACGACCATCGAGCCGGTGACGATGAACGCCAGCATCGGGCCGAAATAGGTGATAACCGGAATCAGCGAGTTCTTCAGCGCGTGACCGAAGATAATTTTCTTGCCCGAAACGCCCTTGGCGCGCGCGGTGCGGATATAATCCTGCCCCAGCACGTCGAGCATGGAGGAGCGCGTCAGGCGCGTGATATAGCTCATCGGGTAGAGCGCAAGGGTGATAATCGGGAGGATCAGCCCTTCGGCCGTCGCGCCGTTCGCGGGTACCCAGCCTAACTTGACTGAGAACACTATCAGCAGGAATGACCCCATAATGAACGACGGCATGGACACGAACGCGGTCGTAATCACCATGATAATCTTATCCAGCACGGTGTTGCGCCGCAGCGCCGCCAGCGCGCCGAGGACGATGCCGGCAATCGCCGCGCTGAACGCCGCAATCAGACCAAGCTTCGCGGAGGTCTTCATGCCATCCAGAATAATGTCGATGACCTGACGACCGCGCTGTTTCAGGCTCGGCCCGAAGTCCAGCTTCGTCACCACGTCGCGCAGATACGTCACATACTGTTCACCCAGCGGCTTGTCCAGGCCGTACTTGGCCTCCAGCGCCGCCTGCGCTTCCGCGGAAATTGCCTTTTCACTTGCGAACGGTCCACCCGGAATCGAGTGCATCACGAAGAATGTCACCGTGATAACAATCCAGATGGTCAGCAGCGCCAGCAGCACGCGCTTGAGGACATAAAACAGCATCTTGGAATTCATCCGCTTCACCTTCCCGGCAGGGGCGCTGCCGCGTCTGCCTGCGTTTCTTGTTCATCGACGCGCAAAACCAACCAGTTTCACCGCGTCGATACTTTATTATGAAACACTGTATGGAGAAAATCAAGTGTTTTGCTGCATAAACTGTGTTTTTTTCATGTTTTTCTCGTGTATTTTGAATATTTTCGGCTATGTTGTTGCATTTGTCAAGTTTTTTGCAGTTCCTTGTGCATTTTTGCACACAAAAAATGCAGGACGGCGATTCGTCCTGCATCATGGTATTAAAGCAATTACTCCGCTGCCGCCAAGCTGCCGAAGATTTCCAGCGGCATGTTTTCCAGCGCGTCGCCCACTTCCTTGCTGGCAACCTGGAACGTCACGGCGAGAACCGTCTCGTCGTCAAGGAAAGCATACAGCGCCAGCACGGTGTCGCCCGGCGTGTACATCAGGCAATAGTTTTCGTTGACATACAGCTCAGCGAGCATTTCTTCCGTCGCGCCCGCATCCTGAATGCCTTGCAGCAGCGTTTCGAAAGTCATCGCGGACAGCTGCGCCGTAATGCTGACCGTCTGATCGGCGTTGACGGCGAAGAGCAGGATGTTCTCGGCGTTTTCCGTGCCTGCGGGGACTTCCTGAACCGCCCAGTCCGCCGGAATCTGCATCGTCAGACCCGTTTCACCCAGCGCAACCGTCTGCGCCTCGAAGCTGACATTCATTTCAACTGCCGGCACTTCCGCTTCTTCCTCCGCGAACGCAAAGGCAGTGCAGCACATCATGAGCGCCATCAGGAGAGCAAGGAGTTTCTTCATATTTGTTTCCATCCTTTCATTTCCAGCATGATTTGGCTGATTTCTTTCCATATGGAACAGTCTCAGCTGGTAACATCTATGATACCAGATGCAAGGCGCTTTTGCCATACGCTTTCGCGCAGGAAAACGATTGATTCGCGCAGATTTGGGATTTCAGAATGAAGCAGCTTCCATTTTCATTCGGAAAATGCGAGTGAAGTAACTTTTATTTACTTTTCAATTCTCACAAAAACAAACAGTTGATTCTTTCCGTAAAAGCGGACTTTGCTTCCCTCCTCCTTCACAAAAAACGGGGCACCGCGAGAGCCTTTCGCCCCCGCAGCACCCCGCCATCCGCGGCTGCGCAATTCCGCATTGTCCCTTACTTCTTCGTCCAGTCCTGCTTTTCGCCGATGCCGTAGTTTGCCGGCAGCACGTCGTCATCAACCAGCACGAAGCCCAAATCCGCCGTGTAGGTCGTACTGGCGGAGGTCACCTGAACCGGGTTCGATTCACCGTTTTCGCCCAGAATCGACGCAATCAGCGGAATATCCGTGCGCATACGCGTCGGCACAACTTCCGCCGGGTAGATGGGCTTGAGCGTGTACACGCCCGGATACAGGTTCTCAAAGGTGTAGTAGCCATACGCGTCGGTCGTCGTTTCCGCGACGAGCTGGTCATTGCGCCACAGCTCGATGCGCATGTCGCCCAGACCGAGTTCGCCCGCGTCCTGCAGTCCGTTGCCGTTCAGGTCAAGCCAGCAGAAGTCGCCCAGCGTGCCCGGCTGCACCGCGCCAATATTCTGTTCCAGCTGATGCTGGCTCATGCGCAGGGCAATCAGGTCGCTCTCTCCCTCGCGGGCAGTGTAGGTCGTCATCACGCTGATGTTCTGCCCGTCCTTGAGGCGCGTGTCATCCTTTTCTACGACGACGTAGCCGTTCGGGAGCGTCACACGCAGACGGTAGTTCCCCGGCATCAGCCCATCAAAGCGGTAGACGCCGTCCTCGCCCGTCGCCGCGGTTTGCAGTTCGCTGCCCTTTTCGTCCAGCAGGATAACCTCCGCGCCGGACAGGGGCGCAATCTCGCCCGCGTTGTCGCACCAGACCATGCCGCCGATGCTTGTGTCAATCTTCAAGCCCAGCATCGGAGCAGTATAGTTGTTGTTTTCGCTAATTTCAATTTCGGTCATGACGAGCTGACTGCCCTCGGTGGTGAAGGTGCTGTCGCCCAGACGCGCCGCCTGCGTACCTTCCTTGAGGTCGTAGGCAAGGCTGTACACGCCGGGGGCAATGCCATCGATGGCGAATCGCCCATCCGCATCGGTCTGCACCTGCGCAAACACCGCGCCGGTTTCATCCAGCAGGGTCAGCGTCTCATTTTCCGGGGTGATTTCGCCAGCGTCCATGCGCCCGTTGTCATTCTCATCCACCCAAACCTGACCGGACATCTTCGACGGAATCACGCCGCCAAGCGCCTGATTCAGCCATTCCTCGCCCAGCCCGATTTCGATGTTCACCTGCTGCTCGTTCAGCCCGTGCATCAACGGCAGGGTCACATTACCGTCCAGCTTGGAGAGCACCATGCCCTCCGGGAAGCGCAGGGTCAGCGTGTAAGTGTCCGGCCGCAGCCCGGTGAAGCTGTACGCGCCCGTCGCATCGGTGAGGACGGTCTGCTCCGTCAAATCCTCGCGGGAGGGGGTCAGAATCAGCGTCACGCCGGCAAGCGCCGCTTCGTTTGCATCCTGTGCGCCGTTGCCGTTGTGATCGGCAAACACCATGCCTTCAATGTCGCCCAAAGCCAGTGCGCCGCACAGGGGCGCGGTGACCTCTTCGCCCACGCCGATGGTAAAGGAATCCGTCGTGCCGTCGGAATCCGGCGCGATGGTGTTGCCGCCGTCCGCCAGGGGAGCAAACACGCCGTCGCCCGGCAGCTCGTAGCGCAAGCGGTACGTTCCGGGCAGCACCGCGTCAAACAGGAAACTGCCATCCGCGCCGATGGTGCGGGTCGCCACGTCACCGGTTTCGTCCATCAGGTGAACCACCGCGCCGAGCAAGCCGCCTTCATCCGCGTCGCGCAGGCCATTGTCGTTCTTGTCGGCAAACACCACGCCGGACACATGGCCGGGGGTAATCATGCCGATATCAAGACCCGTCAAATCCGCGCCCATTGTCAGCGCCACCGGGTCGCTTTCGCCCGCGCCGCCGGAGAGATTGCGGAGGATATTGCCGTCGCCCGTGCGAGTGAACGCCAAGCCGCGGTTCGCGGTCGCGCTCACGGTGTACTGCCCCGGCGCAAGGTCATCGAAGGTATACACGCCGCTGCGGTTCGTTTTCGCCGTGCGGGTATTGCCGTTTTCATCCGTCAGGGTGACGGTGAAGTTGTTGACCATCTTTTCCGCGTCCATCCGGCTGCCGGAGAAGTCGTCATCCAGATACACCGTGCCGGAGATGCTGCCGTAAGTAATCGCGCCGATGGCCATCGTCATCTCGCTGTCGTTCTCCAGCACCACGTCGGAAATCGTGTGCTCGCGGCGGTCAGTGCCGGGCGCGAACAGGTTGCCGTACTCGCCATCGCCCGCGATGGTGTACACATAGCCCTGCGGAATCGTCGCTTTGACGCGGAACGTGCTGCCGCGGATGTTGGCGAAGGTGAAGCGCCCGTTCTCGTCGGAGACGGTGTTCAGCAGCTCCTTGCCGATGGCCTGACGGTACAGGACGACCTTCACGCCTTCCAGCGTCTTTTCGCCCTCGTCGTACACGCCGTTGTTGTTTTCATCCAGGAAGCAGATGCCGTTGATGTCAGAGCCCTTCATCACGCCAAGGAGGACTTCCTCCAAGTCACCGCGTTCAAGAATCACCTGATCCGTTTCGGAGCGCTTGAATTCGCTGGTGATGATGGAGCGGCGATTGCCGCCCGTCTGGCTGTATCGCGCAAACACCAGGCCGTCCGGCAGGCTGTATTCGACATTGTATGTGCCGTAGCGCATTTGACCGATGTAGAATTTGCCGTCCTCGCCGCTCTCGGTTTCGTACACCAGACCGTTTTTCACGCCGACGGCGCGGATTTTGATGCCCGCTTGACCGGGTTCGCCGTCCTGATACACGCCGTCGTCGTTTTCATCCAGCCACACAAGGCCCTGCAGCGCCGCCATCGTCATCACGCCGACGCCCACGTCGGTCACAGAACCGGCTTCGAGGGTCAGCGGCACGCTGTTTTGCACTCGTTCGGTCGTTTCATCCATGATGGACATGTTCGCGCTGACATTTTTGCCGTGCGCACCATGGCCGAAGCCCGCGGGCAGCTCGCTGCGCAGGACGTACGTCCCCGCCGGCACAGCCAGCGACACTTCGCCGTTCTTGTCCGTTTCGCCGGATGCCACAACAACCTCCACGCCGTTGACTTCGGTGATGAGGCTCATCGTCGCGCCGGACACGCCTTCCTCGTACTTCCCGCGTGAACCGTTGTTATCGTTGTCGCGGAAGGCGTGGATGGTCAGCGCCGCCGGATTCGCCGCCTTCGCGGTCACAGTCGCGGGTTCGTCGCTAATGACGAGCGCGCCGTTGGCAAGGGTCACGCCCGCATCATAGCGGACGACGTACGTCCCGTATTCGAGGAACTCCGCCTGCCAAGCGCCGTTTTCATCCGTCACCGCTTCCGCCGCGACTTCGCCCGCCTGATTGACCAGCTGCACCTGCACGCCGCTCATCGGCTGACCGTCCAGCCCCAGCACCACGCCGGAAGCGTCGCCGGTGGCATGGTTCGCCAGCGCCGGCAGCACAACGGTTTCGCCCGCGCCGATTTCCACCAGAATGCTCGCCGTCACGCCCGTATCGGTCGTGCTGAGCGTCCAGCCCTCGGTGTCATACAAGCCGCGCGGCAGGGTTGCCGTAATCTGGTAGGTATCAGGATACAGGTCGTTCAGCGCAAACGCGCCGCTGACCGTCATCTGTTCGCTCATCCGTTGACCGGAAATCGTCACTTCCGCCGGGGCAGACAGATCGTCGATGCTGCCGGTCATGCCGCCGCTGAGCGTCAGATCCAGTTCATAGCGGCTGGTCTGCATCGCCTGAATGTTCACCAGCCACTGTGCCTGACCCTTTTGCAGGTTCGGCCAGTCGTTCACGCCCGTCAGCAGCGTGCCTTCCGGCAGCGTCACCGTGACGGAGTACGTCCCGTGGAAGAGGTCGGCTTCCTTCACCGTCTCGCCATCAGTCAGGTAGCCCGTGCGGGTCGTTTTGCCGTCCTCGCTGACAATCTGGTACGCCACTGCCGCGTTCACGCCGCGCATGAGCATCGTCAGCGTGCCGTCCACGGGTTCAGGGGTGGGGGTCGGCGTAGGCGTAGGCGTCGGGCTCGGCGTGGGCGTCGGGGTCGCCGTCGGGGTTGGCGTCGGCGCTTCCGTGGGTTCCTCCGTCGGTTCTTCCGTCGGATTCTCGGTCGGCGCTTCCGTCGGCGCTAATGTCGGGGTCGCCGTCGGCGTAGGCGTTGCCGTCGGTGTCGGGGTCGGGGTAGGTGTCGGGGTGGGCGTCGGCGTAGGCGTAGGTTCAGGCGTGGCGGTCGGCGCCATCGTCGGCGGCACATAATAATAGGAAGCGTTCACCTTCGTCACGGAATCCGGACCCGTGTAGCGCTCAATGTTGATAATCTTGTCGCGCCAGCTTTCAATGGCCAGCGAAGCCTTCGTCATGCGCAGGGTGTACAGCCCCGTGTGAATCGCCGCCGGCAGGGCATAGTCGCCCCGGCTGTCGGTGTCGAAGGAGAGAATCGTCTCGCCGCGCTCGTTAATCAGGTCAAAAGAGGAGCTGCTCTCCGTGTGCACGGTGAACAGACCCGTGTCCGTCAGCACAGCAATGACCGCTTTGTTCAGCCGTCCGCCGACAATCGACACGGTGTAGCTCGCCGCCATAATGGCGTCCTCCGGCATCGTTTCCGCCACCGGGACAAGCTGCACATTGCCCGTTCCGGGGACGGAAATCGGGTCGCTGCCGAAGTCGGTCAGGCGAATCGTGCCGACCGCCTCCCCGTTCTGCATGACGGTAAAATCGCCCGTGAATTTCCGGGATTCATACGTTCCCGCGCTTGTGGCATACATGCCCAGAAAATCCACTTGCAGCATCGTCAGCTCCGATGCCGCAGCCGTGGGGAGCAGCATCAGCAGCATTCCCAGTGCGAGCAGGAGTGACAGAAATCGCTTGCCAAGCATCCTCATCTTGCCTGTTCCTCCATCTGAATCATCCGCAAGCCGTGCGGAGTAAAGTCACAGAATAATCCATGTACTATGGTAAAGCAATCCGCCCGACTTGTCAACCATTCCGCGCATATTTTTACAATTGGATTGCTTTTCTGGTCGAAAATCAGCATGTTCCGGCAATGAAAAAGAAGGCTGACTTTTTCAGTCAGCCTCCCATGCGGATAGACGCTCGCCGACGCGGATGCTTCTGGCAGGATATCTTACGGTGATTTTAATAGGAACGGTTCTTCTGATGCTGCCGGTCTCCTCCCGGGAGGGGATCGTGACGCCGGTGACGGATTCGTTTTTTACGGCGGTTTCGGCGGCCTGTGTGACGGGACTGGTGCGCTTTGACACGTATACCCACTGGTCCCTGTTCGGCCAGATCGTGCTGCTCCTGCTGATCCAGGTGGGCGGCCTGGGCTTTGTGACCATCCTTTTGTCGGCCCACACGTTTTCGGGCCAGAAGATCGGCCTGTCCTCCCGGATCCTTATGCAGGAAGCGGTGGCAGCGCCCCAGGTGGGCGGCATTGTCCGCATGACCAGGTTCATCCTGAAGGGGACGGTCCTGATCGAGGGCCTGGGGGCGGCGGCCCTGGCTTTTTATTTCTGCCCCAGGCTGGGGCTCTTAAAGGGGCTCTATTATTCCGTATTCCACTCCATTTCTGCCTTCTGCAATGCAGGCTTTGACCTGTTTGGTCAGTTTGGGGCCTATTCCTCCC
>OGXH01002738.1_pt1 | contig 12070 bp, 7 predicted proteins | sample 1576241 | NCBI WGS metagenome assembly OGXH01 (sample SAMEA3541529, study PRJEB24748) | human gut metagenome | biome: human gut; feature: human-associated habitat; material: faeces | place: China | collected 2012
CGGTCTTGGGGGTGGAGTTGGTGATGTCGATCAGGCGCTTGTGGGTGCGGCGCTCAAACTGCTCACGGCTATCCTTATATTTGTGGGTAGCACGCAGGATAGTGACGATCTCCTTCTTGGTGGGCAGAGGGATGGGGCCGGAGACAGCAGCGCCGGTGCGCTTGGCGGTCTCGACGATCTTCTCTGCGCTCTGGTCGATGACCTGATGGTCATAGGCCTTCAGACGAATGCGGATCATTTCTTTTGCCATTTGGTTCGTTCCTCCATTATTTCGTACGGTTTTTGATTGCGTGACCAACTGCCGTACGGCGAGAGTTCTTATACGCCGTTCCGTGCGTATCATTCCGGCTCATAAGAAACACCGGCGCAAAATCCGGCCGGTGTCCTTCTGGCGCAGCGATCTACGCTGACGTGCAGAAACTTCTCAGCCGCCCGATGATCGGACATACTCCCCGGAAGTTACCTCCTCTCGGAGCAATCTCCCGGTTCATCGCATTTGTACACGCCTCCGGGTGTGCAGCACCCTCAGCGCACGTACCTTGCTATATTAAAGGAAAAATCCCCTTTTGTCAAGGGGATTTTTCGCTTTTTTCATGAAATTTTTCAATATTTTTTGTGGAGCCTGCCAAACCTCATCCCCGCCCGTAAAACCGGACAAGGCAGGGCATTTTCCGGCATCAATACGCCACGCCCCAGTAGATATCGGTGGTGCATTCCTTGCCGCACACAGGGCATTTGCCCACGGTGCCGGACTGCTTCAGGGGCATACAGCGGCTGGACACACCGGCCTTCTCCTTCATGGCCAGCTCGCACTCCAGGCTGCCGCACCACTTGGTGCGGGCGAAGCCGCCCTTGCCCTGGGCCATTTCCTTCACTTCCTCCCATGTGGTGAAGTCGAAGGTGTTGTCCTCCAGATTCTTCTCCGCCATGGCGTAGAGGTTGTCATGTACCTCCTTCAGCAGGGCCTGCACAGTAGCCTCCAGCTCCGACAGCGGCACGAACACCTTTTCGCCGGTGTCACGCCGGGCGATGCAGCACTGCTGCTTCTCCATGTCCTTGGGGCCGATCTCCACCCGCAGCGGCACGCCCTTCATCTCATACTGGGCGTACTTCCAGCCGGGGGACTGCTCGCTGTCGTCCATCTTCACCCGCAGCTCCAGCGCCGTCAGACGGTCCCGCAGAGCCGCCGCAGCGTCCAGCACGCCGGGCTTGTGCTGGGCCACCGGCACCACCACCACCTGAATGGGAGCAATGGCCGGCGGCAGCACCAGACCGTTGTTGTCGGAGTGGGTCATGATGCAGGCGCCGATGAGGCGGGTGGTGCTGCCCCAACTGGTCTGGAAGGGATACTGCAGCTTGTTGTCCCGGCCGGTGAAGGTCACGTCATAGGCACGGGAGAACTTGTCCCCGAAATAGTGGCTGGTGCCGGACTGCAGGGCCTTGTGGTCCTTCATCATGGCCTCGATGGTGTAGGTGGCCTCGGCCCCGGCAAACTTCTCCTTGTCGGTCTTGCGGCCCTTGACAACGGGGATGCACAGGTCGTGCTCGGCAAAATCGGCGTAGCAGTTCAGCTGCTGCTCGGTCTCGGCCTTGGCCTCCTCGGCGGTCTCGTGGATGGTGTGACCCTCCTGCCACCAGAACTCACGGGTGCGCAGGAACGGGCGGGTGGATTTCTCCCAGCGGACGACGCTGCACCACTGGTTGTACAGCATGGGCAGGTCGCGGTAGGAGTGCAGCACATGGCTGAAATGGTCGCAGAACATCGTCTCGCTGGTGGGGCGCACCGCAAGGCGCTCCTCCAGCGGGTCGCTGCCGCCGGCGGTGACCCAGGCGACCTCGGGCGCAAAGCCGTTGACCAGCTCGCCCTCCTTTTTCAGCAGGCTCTCGGGGATGAGCACGGGCATGGCCACGTTCTCATGGCCGGTGGCCTTGAAGCGAGCGTCCAGATTTTTCTGGATGTTTTCCCAGATGGCGTAGCCATAGGGGCGCAGCACAACAAAGCCCTTGACGCTGGAATACTCGACCAGCTCGGCCTTCGTGCAGATGTCGGTGTACCACTGGGCGAAGTCGACCTCCTGAGCGGTGATCGCCTCGACCATTTTTTTCTTATCGTTTGCCATTTCTCTTTTCCTCACACTTTATAAAACCGGGGACAGGCGCTCAGATACGCTCCTCCAGATAGTTGACCACATCACCGACGGTGTGGAAGTTCTCGATGTCCTCATCGGGGATCTCAACGCCGAACTCGTCGGACAAGGTGGTGATCATATCAATAACGTCAAGGCTGTCTGCGCCGAAATCGTTGACAATGTCGCTGTCGGGGGTAATCTTTTCAGGCTCGACCTCAAGCTGGTCGGCCAGATAGTCACGGATGCGGCTGAAAACTTCGGAATCCATAATTTAACTCCTTTATAAACACAGATATACATTTAATATATAGCGTATCTGCGGGTGAATGTCAAGGGGGTAAGTGTTAATTTTATGCCACATTGCATAGGATTTGCGGGGAGGTGGGCAAGTGAAGCTGAATTTTACCAAAATGCAGGGCGCGGGCAACGATTATATCTACATTGACTGCCGCGCTGCGGGGCTGCCGCCCGACGCCGCCGCGTGGGCGGTGCAGCTGTCGCGGCGGCATTTTTCGGTGGGTGCGGACGGGGTGATCTACCTCTGTCCCCCGCTGCGGGCCGACGGCGACGCGGCCATGCGGATGTTCAACGCCGACGGCAGCGAGGGGGTCATGTGCGGCAACGGTGTGCGCTGCGCGGCGGAATTTTTATACACCCACGGCGTGCGGCGGGACTGCATCCGTATCGACACGCCCTCAGCCGGGCAGCGGGTGCTGCACCGGGTCGGGGACGGGCTGTGGCAGGTCGAGATGGGCCGCTTTACGGCAGCACCGGACGCCGTGGGGGCCGTGGGGCTGGGCGGTGGACCGCTGCTGGATGTGCCGCTCTGCGCAGGCGGGCGCGCGTGGAGGGTGCACTGTGTAGCCGTGGGCAACCCGCACTGCGTGCTCTTTACGCACGAGCCGCCGCCCACCGGGGCGGAGCTGGCCGCCTGGGGCCGTGCGCTGGGGCACCACCCGGCGTTCCCGGGCGGCATCAATGTGGAGTTTGCCCAAGTATTGGAAGAGGGAAAGATAAGGATGCGCGTATGGGAACGGGGTTCGGGCGTCACCCAAGCCTGTGGAACAGGAGCCTGTGCCACAGCCGTAGCCGCTTTCCTCACAGGACGTGCCGGAAGAAAATCAATCATCGTCATGGATGGAGGAACACTCACCATTGAATGGGATATAGCCACCAAGCACGTCTTTATGACGGGAGAGGCAACCAAGGTGTTCGAGGGAGAGATGGAGACGGATGAAGAATTATGAATGAGTATACGCTTTTGTGCCACATGGCAATTCTTCATTATCAATTCATCATTATCAAATAATTAAACCAACAGAGATATGGCATTAGTTAATGAACATTTTTTGAAACTGCCCGGAAGTTACTTATTTTCGGACATAGCTAAGAAGATTAATACTTTCAGGATAACGCACCCTAAAAAAGAAGTCATCCGTCTGGGTATCGGAGACGTTACCCGTCCGCTGCCGCAAGTTTGCATCGAAGCGATGCACAAGGCAGTGGATGAGATGGCTGATGCCAAGACATTCCGCGGATATGGTCCTGAACAGGGTTATGACTTTCTGATTGATGCCGTTATCAAACACGATTACGCGACACGCGGCGTTCATTTCAGCCCACAGGAAATCTTCATCAACGACGGAGCCAAGAGCGATACGGGAAACATAGGCGACATACTCCGCCATGACAACAGTGTGGGAGTAACCGACCCTATCTACCCCGTCTACATTGACAGCAACGTAATGTGCGGACGCGCCGGCATATTGGAAAAAGACGGCAAATGGAGCAATGTAACCTATATGCCCTGTACGGCCGAAAACAACTTTATCCCCGAAATACCGGACAAACGCATCGACATCGTCTACCTCTGTTACCCCAATAATCCTACGGGTACTACCCTTACCAAACCCGAACTGAAAAAGTGGGTGGACTATGCCCTTGACAACGACACGCTTATCCTATTTGATGCCGCCTACGAGGCTTTCATCCAAGAGGACGATGTGCCCCACTCCATATACGAAATAAAAGGGGCGAAAAAATGCGCCATCGAGTTCCGCAGTTTCTCAAAGACAGCCGGATTTACAGGCGTACGCTGCGGCTACACCGTAGTACCGAAAGAACTGACCGCCGCTACGCTGGAAGGTGAACGTATCTCCCTCAACAAACTGTGGAACCGCCGCCAATGCACCAAGTTTAATGGTACAAGCTACATTACCCAGCGTGCCGCCGAAGCCATCTACACTGTGGAAGGCAGACGGCAGATAAAAGAAACGATTGACTACTATATGAACAACGCCCTGATCGATAATGGCCGTCGTGGACGTCCGGTTACCGGTCCTGGAAACAGAGCACTGAAGTCTCTGTCTGATATGTTAAAGGGTAAGGGCGGACGTTTCCGTCAGAACCTGTTAGGAAAGCGAGTTGACTACTCCGGACGTTCCGTTATCTGTGTAGAGCCAAAACTTAAGATCTATCAGTGTGGTCTGCCAAAAGAGATGGCAATCGAGCTATTTAAGCCGTTTGTTATGAAAGAACTGGCAGCTAAAGGAATTGCTCATAATATCAAGAGCGCCAAGAAAATGGTAGAAAGACTTCAGCCGGAGGTATGGGATGTGCTTGAAGAAGTAATCAAAGAGCATCCGGTTATGTTAAACCGTGCCCCTACACTGCACAGACTTGGTATTCAGGCATTCGAGCCAATCCTTGTAGAAGGTAAGGCAATTAAGCTTCATCCGCTGGTATGTACCGCATTCAACGCCGATTTCGACGGTGACCAGATGGCTGTGCATCTTCCTCTGTCCGTAGAAGCTCAGGCAGAATGCCGTTTTATGCTGTTATCACCAAACAACCTGCTGAAGCCGTCTGATGGTGGTCCGGTAGCCGTTCCTTCCCAGGATATGGTTCTCGGAGTATACTATCTGACTATGCATAAACTGGCAGATTATAAGGATAAAAAAGATGCAGTTGCTGTTTCCGATAAAGTGTATAACGATATTGAGGAATTAAAGAAAGCAACCACACCGGATCCGAAGACAGGAAAGAGTGAGATCGGATTGTATGATCTGATCTGGTTTGAAGATACAACAGACAATAACCGTCGGGTATTATGTAAGCCAATGGATCTGTTCGGATATCATTACGGAAGCATGAATCAGGCATTGCTTGCGTATGAGAATGGAGAGATTACACTTCATCAGAATATTTATGTATACCGTAAGGCAACTATGGCTGACGGAACAGAAGTATCCGGATTTATCAAGACAACACTTGGTCTTCTGATTTTCAATGAGATCATTCCGCAGGATCTGGGATTTGTAGACCGCAGTATCCCGGAGAATGCTTTGAAGCTGGAAATTGATTTCCATGTTGGAAAGAAACAGATCAAACAGATTCTGGAGAAGGTTATTAATATTCATGGTGCGACAAAGACTGCCGAAGTACTGGATGATGTCAAGGCAATGGGTTATGGATATTCCACAAGAGCTGCCATGACCGTATCAATTTCCGATATGACAGTGCCACCACAGAAGCCACAGATGATCGAGCAGGCGCAGAATACGGTAGACCGGATCACACGTCAGTATAAGCGTGGTCTTATCACAGAAGAAGAGCGTTATAAGGAAGTTGTAGAGACCTGGAAAGAGACGGATGATGAGCTGACAACAGCACTTCTTACCGGACTTGACAAGTACAACAACATCTTCATGATGGCCGATTCCGGAGCCCGTGGTTCTGATAAACAGATCAAGCAGCTGGCCGGTATGCGTGGATTGATGGCCGATACAACCGGTAGAACCATCGAGCTGCCAATCAAGTCGAACTTCCGTGAAGGTCTGGACGTACTGGAGTACTTCATGTCAGCGCATGGAGCACGTAAAGGTCTGTCCGATACCGCACTTCGTACGGCCGATTCCGGATACCTGACCAGACGTCTGGTTGATGTATCCCAGCATATGATCGTTCGTGAGTCTGACTGTTGTGCAGGAACAAACCGTGAGATTCCGGGAATGATCGTTAAGGCATTTATGGAAGGCAAGGAGGAAATCGAAAGTCTGGAAGAACGTATTACCGGACGTTTCTCCTGTGAGACAATCTGTGACAAAGACGGAAACGTTATTGTTAAAGCAAACCATATGATTACACCTCGCCGTGCAGCGGATGTTGTGAATAAGGGTGTTGATGAGAACGGAAATCCGATCACCAGTGTGAAGATCCGTACTATTCTTACCTGCCGTTCCCACATGGGAGTCTGTGCGAAATGTTACGGTGCCAACATGGCAACCGGTCAGGCGGTACAGGTTGGTGAAGCAATTGGTATTATCGCCGCACAGTCCATCGGTGAGCCTGGTACACAGCTTACCATGAGAACATTCCATACCGGTGGTGTAGCCGGTAACGATATTACACAGGGTCTTCCTCGTGTAGAGGAAATTTTCGAGGCACGTAAGCCAAAGGGACTTGCAATTATTACAGAGTTCGGCGGTGTTGCTACCATTAAGGATACCAAGAAGAAGCGTGAAGTCATCGTTACAGATCCGGAATCCGGGGATACAAAGACTTACCTGATTCCTTATGGATCACGTATTAAGATCATGGATGGTGCCGTACTTGAAGCCGGTGATGAACTGACCGAAGGTTCTGTAAATCCACATGATATCTTAAAAATCAAAGGTGTGCGTGCCGTACAGGATTACATGCTTCGTGAAGTACAGCGTGTATATCGTCTGCAGGGTGTAGAAATCAACGATAAGCATATTGAGGTTATCGTTCGACAGATGTTACAGAAGATCCGCGTAGAAGAGAATGGAGATTCCGATCTTCTTCCGGGCAGCATGGTAGATTCTCTTGATTTCCTTGAACTGAACGAAAAGCTTGAGGAAGAAGGCAAGGAACAGGCAGTTGGTTCCCAGGTATTACTTGGTATCACAAAAGCATCCCTTGCAACAAATTCATTCCTGTCAGCTGCATCCTTCCAGGAGACCACGAAGGTTCTTACGGAAGCAGCAATCAAGGGCAAGATTGATCCGTTGATCGGTATGAAAGAGAACGTTATCATCGGTAAGCTGATTCCGGCAGGTACCGGTATGAAGAGATACCGCAATATCAAATTGGACAGTGATGTGAACGAAGAAGAAGAGTTCTCATTTGACGATCTGGAAGATTTCACTATGGATGAAGAAGAGGAAATGATCCCGACAGTAACCGTTCCGGATGGAACAGATCTGTCAGCCGTTTCCGGAACTGATGAGGATTCATCGGAAGAATAAATTACAGCACAGATTATAGAATCTGTGAAGATACAAAAGAGGGAGAGCAAATCTCCCTCTTTTTCATGTATTTTTTAAAAGTGGGTTGACAAGCACAACAGAAATTTATATAATATTTTAGCGTGCATTGTAGTATGATGCATGCTTGAAGAATAATACAGGAGGTGAAAATAATGCCAACATTTAACCAGTTAGTAAGAAAAGGACGTCAGACTACTGTAAAGAAGTCTACAGCACCTGCACTTCAGAGAAGCTTTAACTCTCTGCAGAAGAAGCCAATCAATACTTCTTCTCCACAGAAGAGAGGTGTTTGTACTGCTGTTAAGACAGCAACTCCTAAGAAGCCTAACTCAGCTCTTCGTAAGATCGCCAGAGTTCGTCTTTCCAATGGAATCGAAGTAACATCTTATATCCCAGGTGAAGGACACAACTTACAGGAGCATAGTGTTGTTCTGATCCGTGGTGGTCGTGTTAAGGATTTACCTGGTACACGTTACCATATCATCCGTGGTACATTAGATACCGCTGGTGTTGCGAACAGAAAGCAGGCCCGTTCTAAGTACGGCGCTAAGAAACCAAAGGCAGCTAAATAATAAACAGATTATTTGGCAGACAATGGGTCACAAACAGAGCTAAATAGGTTTAGTGTTGGGATTATTGTTGTATCCGCTACCGGATATAACCTACTCATTATATAGCCCGCACGAACACATTAGAGAGACACATGTGAGTACCGTTGAATTAATTAAAAATGATTAAGGAGGGAAGTAACGTGCCACGTAAAGGACATACTCAGAAAAGAGACGTATTAGCAGATCCAATGTACAACAGCAAAGTAGTTACAAAGCTTGTTAACAGCATTATGTTAGACGGTAAGAAAGGCGTAGCTCAGAAGATTGTATACGGAGCATTTGCTACAGTAGAAGAGAAGACAGGAAGACCAGCTCTTGAAGTATTCGAAGAGGCTATGAACAATGTAATGCCAGCTCTCGAAGTAAAAGCAAGACGTATCGGTGGTGCCACATATCAGGTACCAATCGAGGTTCGCCCTGATCGTCGTCAGGCTTTAGGCCTTCGTTGGTTAACAGCATTCTCACGTGCCAGAGGAGAAAAAACTCAGGCTGAGAGATTAGCTAACGAGATCATGGATGCAGCTAACAACACAGGCGCATCTGTTAAGAGAAAAGAAGATATGCACAAGATGGCAGAGGCAAACAAGGCATTCGCACATTACAGATTCTAGTTTCTGTAAGAAGCTTACAGCTTTGCTTTTGATTCATGCAGCAAACCGGATTTGCAACAGAGTCCGGTTGTGCATAGGACACTAAATATAGGAGGAAAAAACCTTGGCTGGAAGAGAATATCCACTTGAGAGAACCAGAAATATTGGAATCATGGCTCATATCGATGCTGGTAAAACAACACTGACAGAGCGTATTCTTTATTATACTGGTATTAACTATAAAATCGGTGATACTCATGAAGGTACTGCTACCATGGACTGGATGGAGCAGGAGCAGGAAAGAGGTATTACAATTACTTCTGCCGCTACAACATGTCACTGGACACTTGAAGAGTTCACTAAACCAAAGCCAGGAGCACTTGAGCATCGTATCAATATCATCGATACACCGGGCCACGTTGACTTCACAGTAGAAGTTGAGCGTTCACTCCGTGTACTTGATGGCGCAGTTGGTGTGTTCTGTGCAAAGGGTGGTGTTGAGCCTCAGTCAGAGAACGTTTGGCGTCAGGCTGACACATACAATGTACCTCGTATGGCATTCATCAATAAGATGGATATCTTAGGTGCAAACTTCTACGGAGCTGTTGACCAGATCCGTACAAGATTAGGAAAAAATGCTATCGTACTTCAGTTACCAATCGGTAAAGAGGACGATTTCAAAGGAATTATCGACCTTTTCGAGATGAAGGCTTATATCTACAATGATGAGAAGGGTGACGATATAACAGTTACTGATGATCTTGGAGATATGGCTGATCAGGCTGCAGAGTACCGTACAGAGCTCATTGAGAAAATCTGTGAGTTAGATGACGATCTCATGATGCAGTATCTTGAGGGTGAGGAGCCATCTGTAGAGGATATGAAGAAGGTTCTTCGTAAAGCAACATGTGAGTGTACAGCAGTACCTGTATGTTGTGGTTCTGCATACCGTAACAAGGGTGTACAGAAGTTACTTGACGCTATTGTTGAGTACATGCCGGCTCCTACAGATATCCCTTCAATCAAGGGAACAGATCTTGAGGGAAATGAGATTGAGAGACATTCATCAGATGAGGAGCCATTCTCAGCACTTGCATTCAAGATCATGGCAGATCCATTCGTAGGAAAGCTTGCATTCTTCCGTGTTTACTCAGGAAAATGTAAGGCAGGTTCTTATGTATTAAATGCAACAAAGGATAAGAAAGAGCGTATCGGACGTATTCTTCAGATGCATGCAAATAAGAGACAGGAATTGGACGAGGTTTACTCAGGTGATATCGCTGCTGCTGTTGGATTTAAATTCACAACAACAGGTGATACAATCTGTGATGAGCAGCATCCGGTTATCCTTGAGTCTATGGAGTTCCCAGAGCCAGTTATCGAGCTCGCTATCGAGCCAAAGACAAAAGCTGGACAGGGTAAGTTAGGTGAGGCTCTTGCAAAGCTTGCAGAGGAGGATCCTACATTCCGTGCTCATACTGATCAGGAAACAGGTCAGACAATCATCGCTGGTATGGGTGAGCTTCACCTTGAGATCATCGTTGACCGTCTTCTCCGTGAGTTCAAGGTTGAGGCAAACGTTGGTGCACCTCAGGTTGCTTACAAAGAGACATTTACAAAGGCTGTTGATCAGGAATACAAATATGCTAAGCAGTCAGGTGGACGTGGACAGTACGGACACTGTAAGGTTCGCTTCGAGCCAATGGATGCCAATGGAGAAGAGCTTTTCAAGTTCGATTCAGAGGTTGTCGGTGGTGCTATTCCAAAGGAGTACATCCCATCAATCGGCGAAGGTATCGAGGAGGCTACAAAGGCCGGCTCTCTTGGTGGATTCCCAGTAGTTGGTATCCATGCAACAGTATATGATGGATCTTACCATGAGGTCGATTCATCAGAGATGGCATTCCACATTGCCGGATCTATGTGTTTCAAAGAGGCTATGGCAAAGGCCGCACCTGTATTACTTGAGCCTATCATGAAGGTAGAGGTTACAATGCCTGAGGAGTACATGGGAGACGTTATCGGTGATGTTAACTCTCGTCGTGGACGTATCGAGGGTATGGACGATCTCGGCGGTGGAAAGATTGTACATGCATATGTACCACTTGCAGAGATGTTCGGTTACTCTACAGACCTTCGTTCTAAGACACAGGGACGTGGAAACTACTCAATGTTCTTCGATAGATATGAGCCGGTTCCAAAGAATGTGCAGGACAAGGTTCTTGCTAACCACGCAAAATAATTGCAAATTAGCAAACAATTTATAGTACAAATGATGAAATATATACTATATATGGTATAAAAATCAAAAATAAAGGCATTTCCCCTTGAAAAAGGGGGATTTGCCATAAAATTTACTTGAAAAAACTTTGATTATTTCGTATAATCAAAGCAGTCGGTAGATTATAAAAATAGCCCATGGGGCATAAAAGTTTAAGGAGGACGTTTCAAAATGGCAAAGGCTAAATTTGAAAGAACAAAACCACATTGTAATATTGGTACCATCGGTCACGTAGATCATGGTAAAACAACTTTAACAGCAGCTATTACAGCAGTATTAGCAGCTCGTGTCGCTGGTAACACAGCTACAGATTTCGCTAACATTGATAAGGCTCCAGAGGAGAGAGAGCGTGGAATCACAATTTCTACAGCTCACGTTGAGTATGAGACAGAAAAGAGACATTACGCACACGTTGACTGTCCTGGACATGCTGACTACGTAAAGAACATGATCACTGGTGCAGCTCAGATGGATGGTGCTATCCTCGTTGTTGCTGCTACTGATGGTGTTATGGCTCAGACAAAGGAGCACATCCTCCTTTCTCGTCAGGTAGGTGTTCCTTACATCATCGTATTCCTTAACAAGTGTGATATGGTTGACGACCCAGAGCTTATCGAGCTCGTAGAGATGGAAGTTACAGAGCAGCTTGAGGAGTACGGATTCAATGATTGCCCAATCATCCAGGGATCAGCTCTTAAGGCTCTTGAGGATCCAAACGGACCTTGGGGAGACAAGATCATGGAGCTTATGGATACTGTTGATTCTTACATCCCAGATCCACAGCGTGATACAGATAAGCCATTCCTTATGCCAGTAGAGGACGTATTCACAATCACAGGTCGTGGTACTGTTGCAACTGGTAGAGTAGAGCGTGGTACACTTCACCTCAACGACGAGTTAGAGATCCTTGGTGTTAAAGAGGACGTTCAGAAGACTGTTGTTACTGGAATCGAGATGTTCCGTAAGCAGTTAGACGAGGCTCAGGCTGGTGATAACATCGGAGCACTTCTCCGTGGTATTAACCGTGACCAGATCGTTCGTGGACAGGTTCTTGCTAAGCCTGGTACAGTAACATGTCACCGTAAGTTCACAGCTCAGGTTTACGTTCTTACAAAGGACGAGGGTGGACGTCATACTCCATTCTTCAACAACTATCGTCCACAGTTCT
>OGXH01002760.1_pt1 | contig 11986 bp, 8 predicted proteins | sample 1576241 | NCBI WGS metagenome assembly OGXH01 (sample SAMEA3541529, study PRJEB24748) | human gut metagenome | biome: human gut; feature: human-associated habitat; material: faeces | place: China | collected 2012
GCTCCCGAGGCATCCAGCCGCCATTTATAGCCCCGGATACCGTTCGAGCCGAGCGTAATGCTACCTGCGGCAGAGGTGCAGCTCCCCACAGTGTTGTTCTTCGTACCCCGGTAAAGGGAGTCGGCATCCACCGTCCAGCCGCCGATTTTCCCTTTTGTAACGTTCAAGGTCAGAGCTTCGATGTTTCCGGCGGTAATCAAGGAGGCTTTCAACGCCGCCGTGTCGATGCGTGCCGCAGCGATAATCCCCGATGTGATCTGGGAAGCACTGATGGAAATCGTCTTAATCGTATCGGCCGAGAGTGTTCCGGTAAAGACGCCGTCCTTGTCGATGTAGGTCGCACCGACCCAGTTCAGACTCACTCCGCTGCCGAACTCGACCTTGCCTGTCGTGGCGTTATACCTGACATACTGGTCGCCATAACCCAACTGGGCGTTACCGCCGTTATCTACATAGAAGGTTTTGTAGCCATCCCTAAATCCATAGATGCCGTTTACCGCCTCTGCGGCGATCGTTCCCGAGGAGGTCTTCGTATTGAGTGTAAACGAGCCTATGGCTATCCCGGAGACGGTGCCGTCGCTGTTTTTCGTGCCCGCAAAGAGTTTGGGGGTGATGACCGTGTTGCCGTTGATGAGCGTCTTACCCGTATTCCACTCCTTGACCCAGTCGAGCATGTCGGCATCGACCCCGTCCTTGCCCGGGATACCCGCCTTGGCTTTCGACCAGACGAACGACAGATGATAGACAATACCGGAAATTGTCACGGGAATATCTATTGTTCCGTGGTCGGCGAGGGTCGTCGTACCGGCGGTGATAACGTAGGTTAAGGTCTTCGTGCCGTTATTGACGGTAACGGATGAGAATCCCGCCGGCTTACCCACCGCACCGATGGTAAAGGCCGTGAGTTCCTCGTCCCCGCACATCACCCGTACGGTCGAGGTGAGAGTGACGGACGAGAGAATCTTCCCCGTGTCATCCGCGGGGAACACGTATTCACCCAAAGACTGGGTTATGGTATACCCGTCCTTCTGGACATAGATGGTCGCCTGTCCCCGGGCGATGAGAATCTTTGCCATGAAACCTTTTTCTGAAAGTATAGTGCGGAATGATTCCGGCAGGTTGCGGATTTTTTTTCGTGTAAATGATATTATTATAAAAAATATTTGTATTTTTGTAATTGGAAATGGTTCCGGGCGGTTCGCCGCCACGGATGAAAAGGGAATCCGGTGAGAATCCGGGACAGTACCCGCTGCTGTAAGTCCCCTCAAGGTTGCCGCAACCTGCCACTGGTGTAATGCTGGGAAGGCGCGACGACTGGGACGAGTCAGAAGACCTGCCATGACCGGAAAAGGATTTACACCCGCGGGAGAAAATCGGGTTGCGATCAGATACGGAATGCCGTAGGAGTCATTCTCATATTTGAAGACAAACATAATCCCGTTCGTGTAAACCTGCGCGAACGGGATTTTTTGTGTTTGTTAAAAATATGTTTTATTAAAAAACAAGTAAGCTATGAAAAGAAATTTACGCTTTCTGGCGGGAGCTTTCCTGTTGACGGCAACCGCCCTGTTCACCGGCTGTAATTCAGACGATGACTTTTTGATGAATCCTCAAACTGATTCAGTAACTCCCGAAACCCGAGCCAACTTTAATGATGATGGCACTACAACCATTACATTCGATGACTTCGATGAAACATTCATGGCGGTTTCGCCTAAAGCAGAGAACTACTACACGCTTTATGGATATACTGCAGAGAACCAAATCAGGGAAATATACGATCCCGATTTTGTGTTTGTCTCCGACATGAATACTGTAACCAATTCTTATGGAGCGTATACTGAATTTTCCAGTGGTGCCATTGCGTTGTCGAAATACAATTATCGTTCTGATTCTGCTGCCGGCAAGACTTCTGGAACTAATTGGTGGTATACTTGGGAGAATCAATGTAGTGTCTATAATACAGCATCCACAGATGGGGCCAATACAGGGGCAGGTCACAGCGGTTCCAATTTTGCTGTTGTATACGGCTACTCTGATTTCGGAAATACGGAGTGGATGGCCAAACCTGAATTCTATTTTGACTCCCCTCGCAAATTCAAGGGTTTATGGTATTGTAACACAGCATATACCTATGGTGTGATTATAAATGGTAATCAGTTCGGAACATCGGGTGTTGCAACACCGTTGAGTAATCTGAAAGATTCTGACGGCAACAATATAGGATATTTCCAAGTCAACATCGAATGTTATGACGTAGATGGAAATTTGATCACCACTGTATCGAAATTGTTGGCCGACTACCGATATGATAAACCAACAGTGTCCCCCGTAACTACATGGACATATTGGGATATTAATGTAGCGGATGTGCAAAGTGTAAAATTCAATTTTGAAGGATCTGATGTCGATCCTATATATGGACTCAATACTCCGGCGTATCTTTGTATAGACGACGTTACAATAGAATAACAATTTAATATAGTTTGACATAGAACTGATTTCAGTTCTATGCCTTTTTTCTTATTATGAAGGCTTTCATATTTAGTATTCTTGTACTTTTGTTTTTTATTACAAGCTGTAATAAGAACGATGTAATTACTGAAGAAATAAAACAAGCTCCTATAATTGAACTCGATAGTGAGACTGGCATTTACACTATCAAAGTTGGGCGTGAACTGACAATTGCCCCGACATATAAATATGCGAATAATGCACTTTATGCATGGACAGTAGATGGAAAACTTCTTTCATCTGAATCAATATTGAAGTATACATGGAATCAGGAACAACATCTATATATCAAATTGCGAGTTGATACACCAGAGGGTTATGCGGAAGAAGAGTTAAAAGTAGAAGTATTGGAGTTAACTCCACCTACAATTTCAATCATAATCCCCTCTAAAGGATTAAAAGTGCCTCAAAACACGGATTATATTTTATCTCCAGATATTCAACATGACGATCTTGAAAATTTTAGAATTGAATGGGTACGCGATGGAGAAATCGTCGGAACAGAAAAAGCATATACGTTTCACGAAAAAGAACTCGGTACATATTCGATAACAATCCGGGCATCCAATATAGACGGAGAAACAATCCGTGATTTCGACGTAGAAGTTGTGGAAACAATGCCTTATTCCGTACGGTTTCCGACACCATCCTATACACAAACTTCTACGGATCGTTATACTTTTGCAGGGCGTCCTGTATATTTGCGGCCTTTGCTGGAATATTTCGATTATCCACAGTATCAATGGCAGGTCAATGGAAAAATTATGGAAGCCGCTACCGACAGGGTTTTTAAATTCACGCCGACGACTCCTGGAGAATATTTCGTTGCTGTTACTGTTACAGAAAAAATGCCCAACACACAGCCACTTTCACGTAACATAACACGTAGTAATACTTCAATTACAACGACAGTTAAGGTTATTTGTGAAGAAAAAACGGAACAAGAACGCTATCGGCAAGCGACAGCGACAAGTTCAGGTATTTGGGATAAGGTTTATGAATTCATTCCTGCTCCCGGACAGTTTATTAATGAGTTATCCCAAAATACCGGATTTATAGGAAATGAAACGACGCCCCAACAAGCCATAGAGTATGCAACGAAACGATTGAACAAAAAAGCGCATGTTTCACTGGGATCTTTCGGTGGTTATATCATCATCGGTTTTGACCATAGTATTGCTCCGAGTGGCCGAGAATACGATTTTGCAATACAAGGAAATGCTTTTAACAGTTCGAGCGGTGGCTCAAATGAGCCGGGCATTGTTTGGGTAATGCAAGATATAAATGGCAATGGCCAGCCAGACGATGAATGGTATGAATTAAAAGGATCTGAAACCGGCATCGATGGTACAATACAAGACTACGAAGTAACTTACTATAGACCTGCACCCAGAGCACATACTCCGTGGGTAGATAGTGAAGGTAATTCAGGTTCTGTCGATATGAATGCATACCATGGCCAAGAATATTATTATCCCAATTGGATTAAAGAAGATAGCTATACATTATATGGGACGCGTCTGACTCCTCGCAACAATCAAGATCCCGTTACAGGATATTGGGCGAATAACGCTTATGAGTGGGGGTATGTGGATAATATGGGTTCAGATAATCTGGTAGGAGGAAATGTCATTGATGGTAGCGGTCAGCGCAACGGATTCAAAATAGCCAATGCAATATATCATGACGGGACTCCAGTAAAATTGCAATATATAGACTTTATCAAAGTTCAGTGTGGAGTATTATCGAAAAGTGGTTGGCTTGGAGAGATATCCACAGAAGTATTTTCATTTGAAGACTTATCAATAACTAATAATCAATAATATGAGACAGTTTTGGCTTTTACTATTCATTGCCCCATTTCTTTTTTTATCATGTTCAGAAGATAATCAGACTCCAGAAAGTCCTGCTGATGCCGATGACAATTTTATCACATCAGTCGTGATGACTGTGGCAAGTCAATCCTATACAGCGGAAATAATTGACAATATAATTACCATAACAGTTCCATATACTGTTTCGTTAAATAATGCTCAAGTCGAATTCAAATACACATCCTCGGCAACAATTATTCCCGATCCGGCAAGCATTACTGACTGGGATACGGAACGAACGTTTCGTGTAACCTCTTACAATGGAGAAGCGAATGATTATACATATAAAGTCATTAAAGACGAGATTCGCTATGAAGGGGATGTGGAATTGAAGACAACAGCGGATGTTACGGCTTTCATTGATACGGACGTAACGGTTATCAAAGGTGATTTGATTATCGGGTCGGATGCTGAGGATGCAGAAGAATTGTCGGATATCGCCGCATTAAAAATATTGAAGGAAGTCGAAGGAAACATCATCATTCGGAAAAGTTATGTTGGACAAGATCTTACGGGACTTGATAATATCACTTCAATTGGAGGTTTGCAAATAGGAACTGAAACTGCCTTTGCGACCAACAGTAAATTGCAGATGGTCAGTATGAGATCTTTGCAGCATATTACTGGCGACATCGTTGTCTGCAACAATCAAGTAGCATATGTGCAATTCGACAACCTTGAAACGATTGATGGAAATATAATATTCAGGACTTCATCTCTACAAAGTTTTGAATTCCCTAAATTAACCACTGTCGTAAAGGATTTTGATCTCCAGTGTCTGACAAGTGACGGAGAACCAGGAGGAGAAATCACATCTTTGAGAATTCCTGAATTGACAAAAGTAAACGGTCGCTTAGGGGTTAATAATTTAGGCAAAATGATTTCTTTGGAATTTCCGAAATTACAAGAAGTTGGAAGTGTGGATTTTGCTTCTATACCGATTCCGTTGGAGACCCTTTCATTGCCGGAATTATCGGTAGTAAACGGCGACCTTAATCTCGTTTCCAGTTATATTGCGTCCGATGCTTTTACATCTACGGGAAATAATAAATTACAAGAAATAGATGGACTGTCTAACTTGTCGATTGTTAAAGGCACATTGACAATATCTAAATTCCAAGTCTTGAAAAAATTGCCGGATTGGAGTAAATTAGAACAACTCGGAGGACTGACCTTGCTGCGTTTATTGGAGTGTTCTGATCGAATTTTAGATTTGAGCAAAGTAAATTTTGTACCTTTTGAGGATAACGAACCTTTAATTTCTATTACAGACGGGACTATATTCTCAAAAATTATCACAAAAGAGGATATGTCGCAAGTTAGCATGTTTCTAGCTCCGAGCGGTATTACCGGTTCAAGTGTTGGAATAGATCCAGAATTGAATTTTAAGAGTATTAAGAATTTTAAGTATTCTAGCAATATGACAACAGATCCTGTATTCCAATTTGAACGAGTTTACGGGAATATGGAAATTATAAGAGGTTCAAAAAAAGGCGTTTCAGCCCCTAACTTGGTAAGTGTAGATGGATATTTAAGCATCGAAACTACAATGGCAAACAATATCTCGTTCCCGAAATTGGAAATTGTCGGAGGTCAGTTATGTATTATCGGTAATCTGAACGCTGTTTCTAACTATGATTATGATTTTACGAATTTAAAGTCAGTCGGTTGTTCAAGCAATCCTCAATATATCAAAGAAGGGGTGATTAATAATATTTTATATGGTTCTTTAGATTTTATGGCATCAAATAAAGATTTTACATTTCCGTCATTGGAACATGTCGGGGGTGTTGGTATGACTGTTCGTGCCGTAAAAACTATTTCATGCCCCAAATTGCAGGTCATTGATGGAACACTTTGTGCTGCAAATGCAGCATCGCTTACGACTTTCAATATGCCAACTTTAACAAAACTCTCAGGAGTTCGATTTATCCGGTTGACACGGTTTGTTGATTATACGTTCTTCAAATCTTTTGTAGAAGAAGAGCAAATCAAGAAAGAAGACTGGCTTGTAACCAATTGCGGTTATAACCCCACCTACGAGGATATGCAAGCCGGTCGCTATACCCAGCAGTAACACCCATTATTTTACAAGGGAACAGGGTACTGGCCAAAAGACCGGTACTCTTTCCCGTTTATAACAAGCCAATGAAACATCTGATACGACATATCATTCTTCTATGCGGGTTGCCGCTGTTGCTGGCGGGCTGCATGGAGTGGGACTACGGAGATGCGGTGGAAGATTTCAACGCTACCGGAGCCGGGTTGTTCATCACCAACGAGGGCAACTTCCAGTACGGCAATGCCACGTTGTCGTACTACGACCCCGAAACCCAACAGGTGCAGAATGAAGTGTTCTTCCGTGCCAACGGCATGAAGCTGGGCGACGTGGCGCAATCGATGTGCATCCACGACAATAAGGGCTGGGTCGTGGTGAACAATTCCCACGTGATTTTCGCCATCGACCTCAATACGTTCAAAGAGGTGGGCCGTATCACGAACCTGACTTCGCCGCGCTATATCCATTTCCTCAGCGACGAGAAAGCCTATGTCACCCAATTGTGGGACAACCGCATCTTCATCATCAACCCCAAGAAATATGAAATCACCGGTTACATCCAGGTGCCGGACATGACGATGGAAAGCGGCTCCACGGAGCAGATGGTGCAGTATGGCAAATATGTCTATTGCAACTGCTGGTCGTACCAAAACCGCATCATCAAGATCGATACCGAAACGGATCAGGTGGTAGAAGAACTGAAAGTCGGCATCCAGCCCACCTCGCTGGTAATGGACAAGAACCACAAGATGTGGACGATCACCGACGGTGGGTACGAGGGTTCGCCCTACGGCTACGAAGCCCCGTCTCTCTACCGCATCGATGCCGAGACGTTCACCGTAGAGAAGCAGTTCAAGTTCAAGATGGGCGACTGGCCTTCGGAGGTGCAGCTCAACGGTACGGGCGACAAGCTCTACTGGATCAACAAGGACATATGGTCGATGGACGTGGATGCGGAACGTGTTCCCGTGCGCCCGTTCCTCGAATACAGCGGTACGATTTATTACGGCCTGACCGTCGACCCCGTGCGTGGCGATGTCTACGTGGCCGATGCCATCGACTACCAGCAGCAGGGCATTGTCTACCGCTACTCGTCCGAAGGTGAACTGATCGATGAATTCTATGTCGGGATAATCCCCGGCGCATTTTGTTGGAAGTGATGGGCAGGATACGACACCTATACCATCTCATCTTCGTTACCAAAGGACGCAAGATGACGATTCCGACAACGGGAAAAGGATTGATGCTCGAGCGGATGACACGGATTTTTACAGGGAAAGGTTGCCGCGTACATGCCGCCAATGCCTTTCTCAACCACGTGCATGTACTTGTCGAGATTCCGAATTCCGGGGATTTCAGCAAGATCGTGAACAAGGTGAAAGGCGCCACGGGAACGGTATACCAGAAAACCCCGGAATATGCCGACTTCTCCGGTTGGGCTGCCGGATTCGACTCGTTCAGCGTGTCGTTCAGCGACCTTCACCGGCTCAGACGGCACATCGAGGAGCAGCATACAATCCATCAGGAGATCTCGTTCGAGGAAGAATACGGACAACTGCTTGAAGAGAATGGGTTCGACCCGCATCAAACGTCCGTGCCGGCATCCTCCACGGTACATTTTTCCGCGAATACCCACCCTAAAAACGGAATCAAATGATTTATACGAAATACATACTTTTCTCGCTACTGCTCGTCTGTCCGTCCGTATTGTCCGCGCAGGGAATCACACGACGCATCCACCAGATAGACGAGGTCACGGTGTGGGGCAAACGCCCGATGAAAGAAATCGGCGTGCAGAAGACGAAGTTCGACTCGCTCGCACTGAAAGAGAACATTGCCTTATCGATGGCCGACATTCTGACGTTCAATTCGTCCGTGTTCGTCAAGAGTTACGGACGCGCCACGCTCTCCACCGTTGCTTTCCGCGGCACGTCGCCCAGCCACACGCAGGTGACGTGGAACGGCATGCGCATCAACAATCCCATGCTGGGTATGACCGACTTTTCCACCATACCGTCCTACTTCATAGATCAGGCCTCGCTGCTTCATGGCACGTCGTCGGTGAATGAAACGGGCGGCGGACTCGGCGGACTTGTCAAACTCGGTACTACGCCGCAGGTCGGCGAGGGCTTCCATGCCCAATACGTGCAGGGCATCGGGTCGTTCCGCACGTTCGACGAGTTCGCCCGCTTCACCTACGGCAGCGACCGATGGCAGGTCTCGACCCGCGCGGTCTATTCGTCGTCGCCCAACGATTACAAGTACACCAACCACGACAAGAAGATAAATATCTACGACGAGGAGAAGAACATCATCGGACAGTATCATCCCAAGGAACGCAACCGATCGGGTTCGTTCAAGGACCTGCACCTGTTGCAGGAGGTATATTACAACACCCTGAAAGGCGACCGTTTCGGGTTGAACGCATGGTATATCAACTCCAACCGGGAACTGCCGATGCTCACGACCGATTACGGCGATGAGACCGCCTTCGAGAACCGCCAGCGGGAGCAGACGTTTCGTGGTGTCCTGTCATGGGACCATATCAAAGAGAAATGGAAAGTCGGCGTGAAAGGCGGTTATATCCATACGTGGATGGCCTACGACTACCGTCGTGAGGTGGCGCCGGACAACTGGGCCTCCATGACCCGTTCGCGGAGCAAGATAAACACGTTCTACGGACAGGCGGAAGCGGAATACTCGCCCGGCAGGAAATGGTTCTTCACCTCGAACGTATCCGTGTACCAGCATCTCGTGCGCAGCGAAGACAAGAACATCATCCTTCAGGATGGCAACAAAGCCGTCGTCGGATATGACAAGGGGCGTGTCGAGCTCTCCGGTTCTGTATCGGCCAAATGGCAGCCTGTCGAGCCGTTGGGCTTGTCGCTGGTCTTGCGCGAGGAGATGTCGGGCGACAAATGGGCTCCGCTCATCCCGGCATTCTTCATCGACGGACTGATTTCGCGCAAAGGGAACGTGATGGTGAAAGCCTCCGTATCGCGCAACTATCGTTTTCCGACTTTGAACGACCTCTACTTTCTGCCGGGCGGCAACCCCGACCTTAAAAACGAACACGGCTTCAGCTATGACGCCGGAGTGAGTTTCGATGTCGGCAAAAAGGGGGTATATAAACTGGGCGGCAGCGCAAGCTGGTTCGACTCCTACATCGACAATTCCTAGTTTCTCTTTTAGGTATGTTTTTAAAACAAATATTTCAATCTTAATTCCATCTCTAGCATCATCTAAAAAATACCTTGTATAATCCTCTTCTGTTTCAGGCGGTATAATTTTCAAAACCCTTTTTGCTTTTGAAACATCGCTAATCTCTTCATTATTTGACAATTTAATATCCCAGCAAATTATATTTTTTAAATGTGTAAACGAATGATTAAAGTTTCTTTCTAATAAGAATTTAAACTCTACATAAAACAAATTATCTCTTGATAATGGCAATGAAGGATTATTCTCCTTTACAATAACATCTATACCTGAATGTGTATCATAATCAATAATTGTAAATGGAAATAAATCCGGTTCTTTCTGTGCAATTTGCATATATAAACTAAACACACCCTGTTCCTTTTGAGGTTCAACTAAATGCAAACCCTTATATGTAGCAATTTTAGCCTTATTAACCAAAGCTATTCTCTTCGCATAGTCTTTATCTTCCTTTTCTCTAGTATTATATGCATCTGCCTCATCTTCTAAATATGTAACATCAAACCACTCGTCGCTTTCCAATATTTTCTCATATATTTTTTGCACAGCAGAACGAATATCTTTTAATACTTCTGATGGTGTATTTTCTATCGAGCCTCTGTTTGCAGTCAACTTTAACTCTTGACAGTTAATAAACGCATGAAACTTTGTATACTCCGACCCTTTTTTAGTAATCCATTCATTCTTCCTTTGAATAGGCATATAATCTTTGCATAACCACAATCCATATCTTTCTTGAACAGTATAAGCCCCTTTCGGTGCACTGTAACCAGACCTTTTTAACATTTCATTATAATCATACTTAATTCGATTTCCTTCTAAATAAAAAACAGCTTGATATCTTACTTCTGGTGAATTATCTAATGTTCCTTCAAATATCCATTTTTTACAATGATACTTAGGTGCATTTGCCATATAAGTATCTAATAATTCAGAAATAGTAGCTGTTTCTTTCGGGAAAAAATGACCAAATCTAAGAGTTTCAAACCCTTGATTTTCAGGTCTATCTACTCCTCGTAATTTTAAAATTGTACTTGCATTTTTATTAATTCCAAATTCTTTTTCTATTGAACCCATTTTAGTAAACCACATAATATAATCCTTTAATTGAGCATGTGTAAACTTAGTTCGATCATCATCATTATAACCAATAATTGTTATTTTAGTCCATGTTGCATCATCATCGCTTGGATCATTATCAATTATATCCACGTTAACTTCTGGTATTTTCCCATCAAGCAACTTATATTTAGGTTCATCCATTTTAGCGATATATCTGACGCCATCTTTTTTTGTATCAACTTCTATTGAATCACAATTTATATAAACTTTTGTTCCATGCCCTTTCTCACCTATTTTTTCATCATCTCCTCTACTCATAGAATTTCCAAGATCAAAAAATGATGTCAAACCATCCATATCCATACCAGTTCCATTATCTTCTAATGTGATTTTAAATTTTTTCTTACCATATTTAGTTATTGCCTCAAACAGCATCGTCATCTCCGTAGCATTAGCATCAAAAGAATTACTAATCGCTTCTCTTACAAGATCCAAAGGATTAGAAAAATCAAATGCTATCTCTATAAATTCTTGGGTTTCATTAACTTTTGGTTTTATTACTGCCATCATAAAATCTCCTTTTGTATTTTAAAATAATTCTAAAGCAATATACATTGAATTTGATTATACTTTTCAATAATTACAATATGTAACAAGTCTGCAATAATTGCTCATATTCCTTTACCACAGGTTACTCCTATCAGATACGAATCATTTACATAGTATGCATAATATACCATCTAGCATCTAATCAATACTTCTTTTATCATTCTACCATCAATACCATATTCTTACAACTCCCCCCCTTTCATTTCCTGATTATATTTCCATCCATCATAGTCGAATCACAAATACCAATTCTTCCTCTTTTAAGGCAGAAAAAAAGGATGCCTCTTTCGAAGCACCCTCCTGTAAACATAAATATTCTGTTAGTTGCCTGTTGAATTTGATACTGATTGTGTCAACTGACCTTGTTTTGCGGTCTATCGTTATTTCCTCTATCATCAAATGCATTATCGTTCTTACTTCCTCGACCTTACTCCTTTCAAGGATTGGTTTAATCAATTTTAATATAGTTTTGACCTGCTCAAGAGAATAGCTGCATTTTGTATTTTTACTAATCTGTTCTCTGGCAGAATACAAATTCTTTTTATATACTTCCATATGTTCTGTCAGTTCTTTCATACGCCTTTTATAGAAATCAGGTTCTATATCATCTGATTCCAAAAATCGTTTTTGTAGCTTCCGCACTTCCGTT
>OGXH01002762.1_pt1 | contig 11979 bp, 13 predicted proteins | sample 1576241 | NCBI WGS metagenome assembly OGXH01 (sample SAMEA3541529, study PRJEB24748) | human gut metagenome | biome: human gut; feature: human-associated habitat; material: faeces | place: China | collected 2012
TGCTAAATGAAAATTTTATATATCAAAAAATCTAAGAATTATGTATTTAGATGCAGCTAAAAAACAAGAAATCTTTGAAAAGTACGGAAAGTCTAACACTGATACTGGCTCAGCTGAAGCGCAGATAGCTTTGTTTTCATACCGTATTTCTCACCTGACTGAGCACCTGAAGCTCAACAGAAAAGATTATAGCACTGAAAGAGCTTTGACAACTTTGGTAGGTAAACGCCGTGCGTTGTTGAACTACCTGAAGAACCGTGATATCGAAAGATATCGTGCTATTGTTAAAGCACTAGGATTACGTAAGTAATTCAATCTCTATTGAAAAGGACTTAAAGAAAAGCCGCTCTCTGAAAAGAAAGCGGCTTTTCTATTTTCTGTTATTACGTTTCTACTGTTCTGTTGTTGAGAATTACTCTTTAGTAGGATAATACAGATTATCTTTTGTCATGTGTTCCAATACTTCATGCAGATATTTGGCCGACTCCCATTTGGCCATAGGCAGGTCGTGAAGCAAGTAGTTACCGCAATCTTTAGGGGCGGCTCCCGGAACTTCGCCTTCAAAATCGGCTACAAAGCGGAACGTTTCCTGCATCAGTTCTACAATATCTTCCGATTTTAAATCGCCTTTCATTAACAGGTAGTTACCGGTGAGGCATCCCATCGGTCCCCAGTAGACAATTTTGTCAGACCATATAGGGTGGTTACGCAGGTAGGTAGCGGCTAGATGCTCTATGGTATGCAAGGCTCCTTGTCCCAAAGCAGGTTCCCGGTTGGGTTCTTTCATGCGGATGTCAAAGGTGGTGACCGTTTCACCGCCCACTTCGTCTTTTCTGGATACATAGATACCGCGAAGCAAGCGGATATGGTCAATGGTAAAACTGGGTATTGTCTTCATATTATTCGTTTTTATAAATTAGCTGGTAATGAGGAAAGGAAGGTATGAGTGACCTCGAAGGAACGGTCGGCTATAGTCTCCCAAAAATTTGTGTATTGTTCCCAATGGTTGTCGGATCCCGGCGTATCGCTGATGATACGGAAACTGATGAACGGTACCTTATATATATAACAGATTTGGGCGATGGCTCCCGATTCCATATCTACTGCCAGCCCTTCGTGGAACTTTTCTTTAATGTCGTTCAGTTCGGAACGGTCGGTGATGAATTTGTCTCCGCTGCATATCAGACCTCCATGAATGGCGGTCGGAGTATCCAGTGACATGGCGCAATCAAACAATGTGGCATTACCTTCGAATCGGGCGGGAAGTCCTTGTATCTGTCCGTACATATTGCCTTCTCCACACCATACATCATGATATACAACTTGTCGGCTCACCACAACATCCATTATTTTCAGGCAGCTGTCTATGCCTCCTGCTACACCGGTGCTGATGACACAGTCGGGTTGGAAGGTACGGATCAGTTCTACAGTACCGGCAGCAGCGTTCACTTTACCTATTCCGCATTTCATCAGGATAATGGTATTATTTCTAATGCTGCCTTCAGTATATTGGAAAGGACCTTCGGTGTATTCTTTCTTGTTTTCGAGCAGTTGCGCTACTTGTTTCTGCTCGGAACTCATGGCTGTTATAATTCCTATTTTCATAATTCAACTTTATTTATGGCTGCAAATGTACGCATTTTATCAGAGTATATCGTATCTTTGCAACGTTAATAAACAGATATACTTATGAACTTATTTAAAAGAATACTACCTGATATAGTAGTGATTATCCTTTTTGCTGTCATCTCATTCGCCTATTTTTTCCCGGCAGTGACAGAAGGGCGTATCCTTTCACAACATGACTCTGTGGCGGGCATTGGTGCCGGTGAAGAAGCGAAAGAATATCTGGAACGTACGGGAGAGCGTACGCGCTGGACTAATTCGATTTTTGGTGGTATGCCTACTTATCAGATGGCACCCAGTTATGATTCTACGGATACCCTGAAGGGAGTGGAGAAGTTATATCATTTGTATCTCCCGAATTATGTGTGGTATGTATTTGTCATGCTGTTGGGCTTTTATATATTATTGCGTGCATTCGATTTCTCGGTCTGGCTGGCTTCATTGGGGGCTGTGTTGTGGGCGTTTTCTTCTTATTTTTTCATCATTATAGCTGCCGGACACATCTGGAAATTTGTAACCTTGGCTTATATTCCACCCACTATAGCCGGTATGGTATTGGCTTATAGAGGGAAATACTTGTCAGGTGGTTTGCTGACAGCGGTTTTTGTTGCTTTGCAAATAGTGTCGAACCATGTGCAGATGAGTTATTATTTTCTTTTTGTCATGCTCTTTATGGCGGTTGCGTTCGGAGTGGATGCTTGGCAGAAGAAGGAAATGCCGCAATTTCTGAAAGCAACTGGTGTGTTGTTGATGGCCGGTATTTTGGGAGTTTGTATAAATCTATCTAACTTATATCATACGTATGAGTATAGTAAGGAAACGATGCGTGGAAAGAGTGAGCTGGTGAAACCGGATAGTCATAATCAGACAAAAAGTGGTCTGGAACGAGATTATATCACTCAGTGGAGCTACGGTATCGGTGAGACTTTCTCTTTGCTTGTCCCTAATGTGAAAGGTGGTGCTTCCGTACCTTTGGCAGCTAACGAAAAGGCGATGGAAAAGGCGAATCCTATGTATAATAGTATCTATAGCCAGATAGGTCAGTATTGGGGTGAGCAACCCGGTACATCCGGTCCTGTATACGTGGGGGCGTTTGTGATGTTTCTGTTTGTTCTTGGGCTGTTTATAGTGAAAGGTCCTATGAAATGGGCGCTTTTGAGTGCTACAGTTTTGTCTGTCCTGCTGTCGTGGGGAAAGAATTTTATGGGATTCACCGATTTCTTTTTGGATTATATCCCGATGTACGATAAATTCCGTGCGGTTTCTTCTATTTTGGTCATTGCTGAGTTTACCATACCTTTGTTGGCTGTCCTTGCTTTAAAGGAGGTAATGGCACGCCCTCAGTTGGTTAAGGAACAGGCCCGGTCGTTTTATATCAGTCTGGGATTGACAGGTGGCATCGCTTTATTGTTTGCATTAGCTCCCGGTTTCTTTTTCCCGTCGTATGTTTCAAGTATGGAAATGCAGGCATTGCAGGGTATTCCGGCAGATCAGCTGGCTCCGTTACTTGCTAATCTGGAAGAAATCCGTCAGAGTATCTTTACTTCGGATGCATGGCGCAGTTTCTTTGTTATTATGATAGGTACGGCAGTTCTTTGGTTATATGGCATGGGCAAACTAAAGGCGAAGGTGACGATTCTGGCATTGGCTGTCCTCTGTCTGGCAGATATGTGGAGTGTGAACAAACGTTATTTGTATGATGAACAATTTGTGGAGAAGGTGCAGCAGGATAATTCCTTTAAACCGACCGAAACGGATAAGGCAATATTGGCCGATAAAACGTTGGATTTCCGGGTACTGAACCTAGCCGGCAATACGTTTAATGAAAATACGACTTCTTATTGGCATAAGAGCATCGGTGGATATCATGCCGCCAAGCTGCGCCGCTATCAGGAAATGATAGAGGAGCATATCAGCACCGAGATGAATGGCGTGTTCAAGGCTGTTTCGGAGGCGGGAGGCGATATGCAGAAGGTAGCTCCGTCCGGTTTTCCTGTGTTGAATATGCTGAATACCCGTTACTTTATTTTTCCGCTGCAAGGTGGAAAGACTGTCCCGATACAGAATCCTTATACGCTGGGCAATGCTTGGTTTGTAAACGAGGTGCAGTATGTGGATAATGCCAATGAAGAGATAGATGCTTTGCATCGGATAGATCCGGCAAAAACGGCTGTCGTAGATAAAAAATTCAGTGCGGAGGTAAAATCGGCGGCTGAAACAGATACACTGGGTACAATCAAACTGACTGCGTACGAACCTAATGACTTGAAATATGAGGTTAATTCGAAGACAGGAGGAACAGTGGTTTTCTCGGAAATTTACTATCCTGGTTGGCAGGCATATATTGATGGTGTGGAAGCACCGCACGGAAGAGCGGATTATATTCTTCGGGCGATGAATGTGCCGGCCGGAAAGCATGTAGTGGAATTTAAGTTCGATCCGAAATCGCTGCATGTTACGGAAACGGTGGCTTTTGTGGCGTTGGGTGTATTGACCTGTGTGCTGGTCTTGTTCTTATTCTTGCAGGTCAGAAGAGCCCGTAGGAAAATTGATTAAGGCCCGTCGTAAGCCAGACTCCGGATTATTTGTAAAGCAGGCGCAGAACGAACCATAAGTGGTGTGTCACTGTGCTTGCCCATCCATAGTGACGGCTCATAATACGGAAGCGTTCTTTCAAGGAGGCTTTATGGTTACGGGTGGTCATTCCTTCATTCAGGTAATCAATAAGAGTAAGATGGGTGTTATGGAGTACATCCGCTTTCTTCATGATACGGATACACCAGTCAAAATCTGCCGAGAACCGATATCTCAGGTCATATGGTTCCACCAGATCACGGCGGGCGAAAAAGGCTTGATGGCAGACTAGCATTCCTTGCTTGAAGCTTTTCCAGGTAAGCGTTGCGGGTGCGGACAGGCGGCGCATATATAAAAAATGCCCTTGACTGTCCACAATTTCTGTTTCTCCATATAGCACTCCCGGCAGGGCTGTTCCATTGATGGAATGTACCATTTGCAGCAAAGTATCATCCTCGTGCAGGCCGTCACCGGCATTCAAGAAACAAAGATAATCTCCGGTTGCCAGTTTTATTCCTTTGTTCATGGCATCGTATAAACCTTGGTCGGGTTCACTGATAACAGTGGTGATATGTTCCTGGTATTTGTGAATGATATCCAGTGTTTCATCTGTTGATCCCCCATCTACAATAATATACTCTAGATTCTTATAAGTTTGTGTAACAATACTTTGTATAGTATCCTCCAATACTTTTGCGGCGTTGTAGGTGACAGTAATAATAGAAAACTTGGGATGAGGATGATGGTTATGCATGATTCCCTGTAATCTTGTTATAGATTTCAACATATTTCTTGGCGATGGTACTTTCCGAATAGCTGGATACTGCCTTACGGCAGGCTTCTTCGCTCAGACTTTCATATTCTCCTTCGGTCAATGCCCAGTGAATTCCGTTTGCCAGATCCTTGGAAGACTGATATTCGGCAACATAGCCGTTGTGCAGGTGGTCAATCATTTGTGGAATACCTCCTACATTGAACCCTATGCACGGAATACCACAGGCCATTGCCTCTACGATGGTATTGGGTAGGTTGTCTTGTAAAGAAGGTGTGACGTATAAGTCGACTGCGTTGTAAATATCTACCAGTTCCTTCTCGTTGCTGACATAATTCATCGGATAGATAGGGAAAGGAAACAGGGAAGCGTATTGTTCGGCTTGGTTGCCAAAAACCACTACACCTAACTCTTTACTAAAATCAGGATACGAGGAAGCTATTTGTTTGCAAGCTGATACCAAATAGTCTATTCCTTTTCTCTTGTCTGTAATTTTTACGGAGCCGAAAAGCAATAACTTCTTGTCTTGCGGGAGGTGGCACTTTTCTCTGGCCTGTTTTTTATCACGAGGTTTGAACAGGTTGGTGTTGATTGCATTGGGAATATTGGTAATGGTCTGACCTTTAATCAGATCACTTTTCTTAGCCAATGATTCTAACCAGCGGCTACAAGCTACAAAGGTGATTTGTGCTCCTTCAAACAGTTTTTTCTTTTTCTGGAAAGTACGGTAGGCTATGTCTTTCCTGCTTCCTTTGTAAAGTTGCGGACAGTTGTGGCATTGTGTGGCATATTTATCGCAATCTCCTGCATAGTGGCAGATACCGGTAAAAGGCCACATATCATGCATTGTCCAAACGATGGGCTTGCCGGATTGGATGATACGCCGGATATCTGTCAGTGACAACATACCTTGGTTAATCCAATGCAGATGAATGACATCGGCTTGGGTAAATTCGGGCAATGCTGTGATATTGGTGCCGGTATTCGCTATGTCAACGGCAAACAAGTTATGTTTCTTGAAGTGGTTGGCTTGCCAGATAACGACACGCTCCCAGATGAATTGCCATACTTTCCACCATGATTTCTTTAGTTCAACGACACTTATCTGGTCGGTCTGCTTGTCGCGTACAAGCATTTTTGTCTTTATTCCGTTGTTTTTTAAAGCCTCCATGAGGCGGTTGGCTGCAATGGCGGCTCCACCTATTCGCTCAGACGTATTGATGATAAGTACTCTCATGTGCATAAAAGTTTATGCAAATGTACGCTTTTTAGGGGACATCTTGGATATTTCCAGTAAGCTTTCTGCTATTTCACGGGAAAAGATTTCCAAATTGAAACGTTTTTCTGCCAGCTTTCGGGCGTTGGCGCCCATTTTTTGGGCTTCTTCAGGATGGTCGGCTATGCGATGAATGGCATTGATCCACCCTTCCACGTCATCATAGGCTACGGTAATTCCTATTTCTTCTTTGTCTATATCCATTTCAAAATTAGGATTACGTGAGCAAATGACAGGGATGCCTAATGCAAAGGCCTCTACCAGTGTGGTAAGACCTACGGTATAAGGAAAATCCATGCAGCAGATGACAACACAGCTTTTTCGTGCCACTTTCTGTGCCAACAAGTATGGGATGACACCGTCCGTATAATGTACTCGTACAGAATCGGGCAGACAGAAGCTTTCAATAATCTGTTGGTAGTTTACACTTCCATTGGTGGGGGCTATGTACAAGTCCAGTTGTTGATCGGTGGCGCAGAAAGCTTGCAGCATTGTGTCTACATCCCGGTTTTCTTTCCCGGTGGAGATAAAACCTTCCGGTTTCCGATCCGGCATTGTTTGTAGAAGATGGTCATAGAAAGCGAGGTCCGGCCCCCAATGGATAAGCTGAAGCTTTTCTTCGGGAGCTTTTCCGGTTGCTAATGAGTCTTTAATCAATTTTTTACTGAACAGGAACATATGATCAATGCCCTTATAAAAGAAACGTGAGATGCGTTCTCTTATTTTTCTGGATGAGGTTTTTAAAGCAGTGTGATGCCAAATGACAATGGGCTTGCGGTAGAGGCCTAATGCTCTGAGTAGGATGATAAGTTCCAACCCACGGAAAGATGTACCGTAGAGCACTTCGTATGGCTCTTTGCAGCACAGAATCTCTTTAGTGGCATAGAGCATTAGTTTCAGACGGCTGGGGAAAGCTTTGTATTTATGCATCACCGACCGGATTCCATATTTTTCCAGCAAAGGAAGTCCGTAGAGGATATGTCCCGGAAACTTATAATCTTTCCATTCCTCGTAACTTTCACGGGTTAATCGGGTGTGATAAAAATAAATAGTGAGTGGTTTTACCGGTGTTGGTCTCTTTTCAGCCATTTGTTAATTCTGTTTTTTATTGCTTTAGTGATGATGGAAAAATTGCCGTATCGCAGGTTCAGAAATAGTTCTTCAAAAGAACGTCCTATCTTAATCCAGGGATGTCCCCACCCCATAATGCGGTAGACAGCTTTTTTATAAGCTACATTCTCAATGACATAACGAGGATGCTTGAGAGGAAATTCTACTTCATACTGTTTCATGGTGAAGATGCGGCGGTATCCTTTAGGCAGTGTATGCACAGAACCGGCAAAATGGGTGGAATCTGCCGTGGCTCCCAAGTTGTTAATCATGTTGCGGGTGGGCACGATAGCCAGTCCCGAGTTGAAAAGCATGGAAGCGTGGAAGATGGTTTCATAATAGGCTTTGTTGTTTTCTTTATGGCGATGGCACATATAGATAAAGTCTTTACGGAATTTCCGTTCTTTAATGAGCTGTTCCAGTTGTTGCATATTGAACTTGTCTTCTAGAAAAGTATAATGTTCGTCCCATTGGTCAATGACCCTTTTCCAACTGGCCCATCCCCAGATAGAGAAAGTGGAGGCAAAGAAATAATCGTATGGTACACCCGGAGTAATCTCTTCGTTATTGAAACCCGCAATCATGGTGATACGGGGGTCTTGCTCGTATTTGTCTAACATTTCTTTACAGAATGTGAAAAAAGAAACGGAAGGCACATCGTCATCTTCCAATACGATACATTTGTCAACCATAGAAAAAGCCCATTTTTGTGAAATGTATTCCGAAGGGTCGCAACCGTAGTTTTTTTCCTGATACATACGGTGGACTTCGCAGTCCCAGTCTATCTGATCTGTCACTTCACGACATGCTTTTATACCGGGCAGGTCGTGTTCGCTGCGTGGTCCGTCCTGATAGAGGAAAAGCTTGGAGGGACGGGCATTCCTGACTTGTTCAAACACTTGCGACAGCTGTTGCGGGCGGTTGAAGAACAAAATGAGTACGGGTACATCTACAAGGAACGGTTTCATAGTTCAATCTCCTTTATTTGTAAAATTCGAGTTTGTTGTAATGCGGATGTATATTCTCTAAATCTGGTAATTGCATATAGTCACCGTATATCTTCCTTAGCACAGCATCTGTTTGGCGTGGTACGGGGAACATTTTTCCTTCAAATTCCATTTCTGTCAGTGGAAAAATATCGTCTGTATAGCGCGGTTTGAAATAGGCGGTGCCAAAAGAATGGCGTAATTCTTTTCCGGGGAATAACTTGGCAATGAACCTTAGGATGGGAAAACCGATGCGGGTATTAAAATGATAAATCCTACGAATCCGTTTGTATAATGTGCTTTCTTTTATATTTTTATTATTCAACTGATTGTATATCTGCCCTTGCATGTGTCCTCCTATCCAAGCTAGACAATAAGGGATCTTTTCTAAAGGAAAAATATCAATGTAGATACCGGTATAATGGAAAATACGGTCATATGAATTTGTTTCTTCCAAATGAGAATCCTTATCACGTAATTTGCCGTATATAAAGATGTAATTGGGATCTGTTTCATTAGTTTGCAATGCAAGATTGTCCGGAAGTTCTTGAGGAAGAACTTTCAGCAGACGCAGGTAATCTGAGCGAAGCATTTCTATGTCCAGATCATCATCCCAGGGAATGAAACCTTTGTGACGTGCTGCACCTATTAGAGTTCCGGAACTGAGCCAATAGGGTATTTGGTGCTTGCGACAAATCACATCAATAACCTCCAGAAGCTCTAACATACGTAGTTGCTGGCGACGGAGAAGGGAACCATCGGGATTAAATCGCTTTCTTAGTTCACTATCCATACATTAATTTTTTAGTAGTTTATAAAACAAATCAGCGTTAATGTAACCTGTTTCTGACAGGTCTTTTCCTTTTAATTCTCCTTCATGGATATATTCTTTGTTTAATACATCTTGCCCCCATAGCAATATTTTATCAATGTTTGGGGTACAAATATTTAATACCTCTGCTATTGATTTGATTATCAATAATCCAAATGGAAAATCCTCAGTGAAATACCGGCTTTTGAAATCAGGCAGAAATCCTTTTTCTGTTTTTTCCATAGGAGCTGGAATATGTTTGAAGGCAATGATGGAGCGTATCTTGCGGGTAAGTGACCTTGCATCATAACTGTCATAATATTCCAATAAAGTAGGAATTGGCTCTATTCGGACCGGCAGTGCTTTCAGAATTTGTTGGAATTCATTGTCACAAGCAATGAGGAGCTCCGAACTTTCTTCGTCCCAACTATTATAGAACCCGGGAATCTCATGATATGTTTTTCCTCTACTCCAGGTATGGAAAAGTGAATAAAGACGGGCTGGATGAAGCAATGGATTGCTATTGGTCAGGCTGGCTTCTAGAAAATGATGAAGCATACGCACCGGCGTATCTAACATTTCTTGAAGAGTTCGTAGTAAAATATCGGATTTTGATATGTTTACGGTAGCTATTTGTAATTCCTTTTTGTATCCCAACAAGAGTGCTTTCTGGCCATAGGTTTGTACACGGGCAATGAATGGAGCACGCTGGAATCCGAAGAGTGAAGCTGTTTTGCCTAATATTCTATAAGCGGTAAAGAAAAAACCGGTACAACTGACTACACTTCCTATGCAAGTTTTTTCCTGCAAGAACGGTTGTATGTGGAGAAGTTCTTCCTCAATGGCAAATCCGGGGAGACAAAGCAATACGATATCAGAGTGTGGAATGACTTCTGCCGGGTTAGCCGTAACGCAGGCTAATGAGCCGGAGAATGTATTTCCCCGGCAATCTTCAATGAGTAATGATGGATTCCATTGGTCGGGATGCCGGGTGAGGATGGAAACATTAAAGCCTTTATGTGCAGCTACTCCTGCAATGACGTGCCCCAGACCGCCACCGCCACAAATACAGATATTGATACTCATGCTTGCAGTTTTTTTAAGTTTTCAGCCAGATAATTGTTGTCTTCAGTGTCGCGTATGGCGATACGGATGTAATTCCTGCCATCGAATCCTGTCTTGGTACTACAATCTTTTAACAAGAGATTATGCTCCAGCAATAAAGAAACGAGTTTGGTGGAACTGAAGCGGGAAGTTACTTCGCACAGGAAATAATTGGCTTGTGAAGGTATGACACGTAGGAAGTCAACCTGTTGCAATACCTCGAAAAAGCGTTGGCGCTCGGCTATGAATTTTTTACAGGCATTTTGATAATCATTATTATACTTGCTGTATATCTGTAAATAGAATTCGGCGAAGCCCGCCCGAGGAGAATCTCGACCGCTTTGAACTTTACCGGGCGGAGTTCGCCGGAGCATTTACCTGAATTAATCCGATACCGTTATGGGACTTACAGCTTCTATCACTGGTCACGTCGGCAAGTATTGCTACGACGTACCCAACCTCCCGCGTGCGGTCATGCACCTTACCGCCATCCTCGAATCCTTCGATCCCGGCATCAGTCGCCGCGCGGAGGTTATGTTCCGCATCGACGCGTCGAATATCGACCATCTGATCGCCGAATCCCAGCGAGAGGTGTTCGACGCTCTCGAATACGTCGATGCCAAGATCCACCTCGGGGAGTGGCAGAAAGCCATAGACCGCAACCCGGGGCTCGTACTCCATTTCACAATCATCTGAACCATGCGCACACTTCAGGAAATATTCGACTTCTGTCATTGGGACGCCACTTTCAGGGCCTATTACGACATTCCCGACCAATTCCGGTGCGACCATCGCCAATACCGCTATTATCACAGCGATATCAGCCACGGCCTTTCCCGGTGCGGCTCCTTTATCTACCGGCAGTCCCGTACTCAACTCGAACGTTTTTTGGGTAACGACCATATCGATTTCGGTTTTGACATTGATACCAGAACTGGGATTATCGCTCGTCAGGTTGATTTTGGTTATCCTGCCATTCGTGTTACCGCCCACATCGGCGGGAATGGCGTACAAATCCTTTTCTCACACCCCTTCAACGGGCTTTTCGACAACACCCACATCACGTTCTACCCACGCTCGCACCGGCCCTACACCGAGCAGGGCATCCACCAGGAAGTACAGTCCTATATCGCAAAGCGCCTGCTGCTTCCTCCCGGCCGTTACCGCGACCTGCAGTTGCAGTATAAAGTACCCAAAACGGAATTCATCCCCTGGTATCGCAACTACCGGGAGGAGCAGCACCAGATAGCCGAGGGCCTGCACCTGGACATGCTCGACAAATACAGCCGGATCACTTACCAGGATGCCCGCCGTGCGCTGGCCGCATCCGGTATTTTCTCAGACTTCAACTGCGACGAGGCTGAACGCGACCAGCTTACGGAAGATTTCGTCCAACACTATAACCGATAACATCATGGCAACACTATACAAACAGACCGAATATCGCGGTCATCATATCAATATCTATTATGATGAGAGCCCCGAGAGTCCGCGTGAATGGAGCAACCTCGGCACGTTCTACACCGCGCACCGCCGCTACCGGCCCGAAAAAGAGTTCGATGAACATTTCGACATCGACGAAGTGTGCGTGGACGGCCGTCCCGGCCAATTCCGCAAGGCTTTTCTCCGGGATTATATCGCCCTGAACATCTACCTCTACGACCACAGCGGGCAGGCCGTTTCTTCCTCGCCATTTTCCTGCCGGTGGGACAGCGGCTGG
>OGXH01002763.1_pt1 | contig 11973 bp, 9 predicted proteins | sample 1576241 | NCBI WGS metagenome assembly OGXH01 (sample SAMEA3541529, study PRJEB24748) | human gut metagenome | biome: human gut; feature: human-associated habitat; material: faeces | place: China | collected 2012
AGCTTGTCAGGGTCTACCAAGGTTATCTCGCTGTAGTGTGGGGTAAGAAACGGCACAAGGGTATTGGCATAGCTTCCTTTGATGATAAGAAGCTTTGGTGCGTCCTCTGCAGTTGTCTTGACCGTTGCCTTAGTAAAGTTGTCACCTTGCAGGAAGATAGCCGTTTTATCTGCTGTTTTCAGTGCAGATCTAAAATAAACAGATTTTGAGGTAAGCACCTGATCTTCTCTGTAAAGCTCCACAGAATCCACAGTGGTCTTATACTTTGAACGGAATATGTTCACTCTGTCTGCGCCTATGCTGTTATAGCAAAGTTCACTGTAAAGTCCCCCATAATAAGAATTTGAGGTATATTCTTGATCGTAATTGGACAGAACGACCGGCTCAAAACCCAGCTCTTTTATGCCGTCTGCATAGGCAAAATATGCCCCGAAGGAAGTCCACTTTCTATCCGTACGATAGTAAACGTAATTATTTCTTGCAGAATACATAGGAAAAAACGTATCTATGGTGTCTATCCTGCTGTCTAAGTCATAATAGATATTATCTATCATTTCACGCTGGTCTGTGTTTGAAGTATAAGCAGGCAGCTTAGCAGAATAGATACCTGCGGCAGTCGGAGCTAACATAACATATACAGGTGTATCTGTGTTTTCTGAAAAATCATTTATCTGCGAGATATTTTTATCAAGCCTGTCCTTATCAAAATCTGTGATCTCTACAAGACGATCTTTAAGGATATAGATATTATCAAAATTTTTCTTACCAGTCATCACAAACATGGTCGTTCTGAGCGACTTCCAATTTGAGCTTAGAGGAAAATTACTGCTAACATAGGTCTGAGCGTTATGTCTTATATCTGAACTGTCTGCCTTTTCACTTTCAGATCCATGTCTGCCCATCACGAGAGTATATGCCGCAAACATTATGACTATTACAAAAAATGCGCTTACTGCGATATAATCAGCAGCCTTTTTCATTAATGTTCACTCCTCCCATTTTATCTCACAAACAAATTCATAGACGAATTACCTCCGCCCACAAGAAACGCTGTACTGATAAGCAGAAATCCTATAGTGAGCATTGGCTCGATTATGTAAACTATATTAGTATTGAGCTGCATTATCCTGCGTTTGAGATATCTGCCGATACCTGTTGCAAAAAAGCCGCAGATAAGATACATCACAATTCCTGTTTTTATCACATACGATGCAAGAACATCTCCTGCAAAGCTTCCCCCGCCGAGCATTGCGGCAACATATCCGCAGGCTGAAGGCAGGCTGTCTATCGCAAGAAACGGCAGACCTATAAGAAACAGAACATTCATCACTGCACATCTTACCCCTGTCGGCACAGCCGCAAGAATATTTTTCAGGAGATATTCTATGCCAAGCATAACACAAATAAACGCTGCCCACAGCATTGTGTGTCTGCCGTAGCCATACCAAACCGAGCCTGCAAGCACAGACAGTATCAATGCCCAAAGACAAACGCTGTCTTTATTTCTACATATAGGTCTGTAGAAATAATCTCTCACCCAACTATAAAAGGTGCAGGCAAATCGTTTTATAAGCTCATTGAAGCCTGCTGACATAAACGGCAGATCAAAGTTATCAGGAAGTTCAAAGCCGAGCATTGAACCAATACCCTGTGCAATATGCGAATAAGCTCTAAGCTCATAGTAGAACGCAAAGGAGAAAGCTATTATCCCAAGCCATGCACAAGCGGCGGAGAGCGAATCTGCACTTACTCCCCTTATGTGCTGCCACATCTCGTACATAGGATCCGACAGAAAAAGCTTCTCTGCAAAGCCTATAAGCATAAGCTTTATGCCCTCTGCAAGCTTTCCGGAGGTTATGACAGGTTTTCTAAGCTGTTCGCTCATATCCGAAAATCTGAGTATCGGTCCACAGCTAAAGCATGGGAAAAAGCATATATATTGAGATACCAAAAGAAAATTCTTCTCAGGCTCTATTTCTTTCCTATAGATATCCATGCAGTAGGAGATGCCATGGAGAGTGAAAACGCCCGCTCCCCACACAGGGAAAAGCTTTAGCATTGCGCCTTTGCCTGTGAATATAGACGTCACGTCATAGCTGCTGTGACCGCTTCTTATGAATACAAGAAACACTGCCATATTTACTACCACCGATAATATGAGCCATAGCCTTTTAAGTCCTTTTTTGTCTGCAAAGCGGTGGATAAGCCTGCCGCAAAAGTATGATACGACAGCACACACTGCCATTGGTATTATCCCCCATGTGGACGCCCACAGACACAGCACAACTGTTCCAAGCAGGAACACGGCTTTTCTGAAACGCACCCCTGACAAAGCGTATACTCCCATAAAAACAGGAAGAAAGAAATATAAAAATTCAAGACTAATCAACGCTATTCTCCTTGTCTTTATTGTTTTCTGAGGTCAATTCCTCTATGAGTGCTTGCAAGCTTTCTTTATCGAGCATTGTGTTCACCACTTCAAGCAGTGCGTTTGCAGTGAGCTTTTTGGGCAGCGACAATTTTTCGCACACAAGCTGTCTGAGCCTGCTGCTATCGGGTCTGCCGCTTAGACCTAACTCGTAAAAGTCAAGCTTGGTCATGAGTTCTCTGTCTGCAACCTTTTCGCCTATAATGCCTGCTTTTTCAAAGGCTTCCCTGATAATATCCGCAGGAACGCCCTCGACCCCCAACAAGCCCTCTTTTGACGGCTCTGTTTTGCGCTTTTCTTTGCCGAATATCTCAGGAACATACACGTTCACGATATCGCCTTTGGGGACGATACCCTTTATATGCCCTCTTATGCGAAAGCCTGCTGTGTCAGAGTCTGTAAGAATTGCTATTCCGCCATGCTGAGCATAGTATCTTATAAGCGCTGCTTTGTCAGGGTCTTTATAGATACGAAAGCCGTTAGTGACGATTATAACACCGTCAACTATGGACGAAAGCTTTATCTTATCATATTTTCCCTCAACGATTATTGCCCTTGATATTTTAAGTTTTTCCATTTACTAACACCTTAACGCCATTGACCTTGCAAGCCCCTGCTCGAGGGTGAGCATATCTCCGTCTTTTCCCCGTGACCTTGTTTTGAGCATAAGGTCGGTTTCAGAAAGTATCTCAAGCGTTTTTCTTATACGCTCCGCCGAGATATTACCGCACTCGGAATAGGCGTTTTTTACTGCAAACTCTCTGTTTTTCGCATAGGAAAAATCTTTAGCCACGTCTGCAACGCTCCTGCCAGAGGAACGTGCAAGCTTCGCCCTATAGATATCCGCAAGGGAAAAGCCGATTATTCCTATTATAGCATATGGTTCATAATTCTGCACATCGAGTTCACGCAAACGTGTGAAGACCATTGCCGCATTGCCTCTGAGGATATTTATTGCAAGAGAATATCCGTCCGACTCGATACGTCTGATACAAAGCAAGTCGATATCCTCTCTTGTTACCTCTCTGCCATCTGCATAAGCCGAAAGCTTTTCAAGCTCCTTGCTGATAAATGCAGTGTCGCACAAACAGAGGTTTGCAAGATACTCTGCGTTGCTTTTTGTTATGGTACAGCCGCTTTTTGCAAGATAGGTGGATATAGACTTTCCAAGGTCGGAAGCCCTTTTGTATTCAAAGTTGCAGACAGTGCCGTGCTTTTCGCAGAAATCTGCAAAGCGCTTGTTTTTGTCTGTAAGATACTTTTTGTTCTTGAAAAGGTCAACTCCTGTGGCATAGATTATCACTGTGGTGGTTTCGCCAAGAGAGCCTAGGATCTTTTTCAGGTCGTCCAGATCGTCCTTAGTCACTGCGTCTATATTAAGGTCGTTTATAGTCACCACCACACGTTCAGCCATAAAAGGCAGAGCTTCGCAAGCGTCTGTAAGCATTGGAAAATCAAGATTTTTGCCGTCAAGCTTATGAAAGTTCATGACCTGAGCGTCAGCAGGGCAAAGCTTGTTCACAAGCCTTTTTGTAAAGCTTTCAAGTGCCGCTGTATCATGTCCGTAAAAATAATAAAGGCTGTCGATATCATTCTCTCTTATCGTTTTACCAAGAGCCGAAGCCGTAAGCAAAGCCATAGTCCGTCCTCCTTATCTGCGAATTTTTCATATCTATCATCAATGGGTATTCTTCATCTGTTGTGTCAAGGTTTCTGCCGTTTATGGTGACAGAACCTTTTTCTATAGTGACCACACAGCCCTCGGTGGTAATTTTATAGCCGTCCTCCAATGCTTCTATCTTAACACCGTTCCAATCAAGCTGTGCGCCTGTCATGAACGGCAGTTCGCTGTCATTATCAGGCTCGCCATTTATATAAAATCTGTCAGGTCGTATAGTCATCTGCTCGTTATATTTCGTTATAGTGTAATACTGTTCGCTTTCTATAAATGCGCCTTTTAGCTCTTTTATGCCATAAAGCTCCAAAAAGCTTTCAATACCGCTGTTGAGCTTACCCTTACTGCCCATATCGAAAACCATACCTTTTGTTTTATCATACAGCACAGCCTGCACAGCATTTCCTTTTGGCATTACAACTATCTTTACCGAGCCTCCAAAAGCAAGAGAAAAATTATACACCGCTGTCCAACATACAAGCATTAGAGCAGTGCAAAAAGCCCCAAGCTTTACTGACTTTCTCAGAAACATGACCGCTACAGGCACAAGGCAGGTAACGAGCATTACAATGCCAAGTGGTCTTACTCCACGAGGAAGATAGGCAAAGCTGAATTTTGAAAACAGCTCAGCAAGAAACAGAACGACTTTCAGAAGATACTTTACCACCGTCAGCACAGGATAGGCTATTATTGCCGAACCGCCTGTTACCGCAGTTATAGCTGTCAGACCCAGAGCAAGGGTACAGACAGGCACCAGCAGGATATTTGATAGTGGTGCAACAAGAGATATTTCACTGAAAAACATTAGCTGAACAGGCATTGTGCAAAAAAGTATCGTCACCGCATTTACTGCCTGCCGTTCAAGGCTGTACAAAATGCCTTCGCCCTTTACAAGTGCCGCTGCTTTCGGGCAGACCGTGCCTATCACAAATGTTGCTGTGAATGACAGCAAAAAAGAGCAGTCCGCCGCCGCATAGGGCGAAAGAGTAAGTATTAAAACAGCACAAAGGCAGAGAGTATTTGCCGGGTCGGGTCTGCGGTAAAGGAGCGGTGCGGCAGTGACCAAGGTCAGCATAACAGCCGCCCTGACAACGGATACTGAAAATCCTGCAAAGACCGCAAACGCCCACACTGCAACAGCTTGGACGGCAAATATCACACGCTTATCCTTGCTTAGTTTCTGCATGAGCCAGCCTATCATGGCACTTATTATGACCACATGAGTTCCCGACACGGAAAATATATGACCTATGCCACTACGATAGACCGTGAGCTTCGTTTGCTTTGAAAGCTCAGTTTTATCTCCGCAGAGCATTGCAGCGGCAAAACCGCCCTCATCTCCGCCTATGATATCGTTTATCAGCATGAACATCTTGTCACGATAATGCATTATACTGCGTAAAATGGTGTTTCCACCGCCTGTGACTTCTATGCTTTCAGCGGTTGAACCTTGGAGAAAAATGCCCTTAGGCCGGTCATACTGCTCTGATTTGAAATTGATGCTGTCTTTTATCCTGCTGACCTTTACTGCTGCCACAATATTGTCATAGTAATCATATTCAATGTCATCTGCATAAAAGGTCAACCTGCCTTTTACTCCCCCAACGATACCATTGACACTTAGCCGACAGGTGTCAGAGCCTATATAGCTTATGTCGGTTATCTCGCCTTTAACTGTGACGGTCTTTCCGTCTAAAGCTGTCAGTTTATCATAGAAAATGTGAGTATAAGCGGTATTGACTCCCACCGCTATCAGGAACGAAACAAAGCAGAGAGCTATATGCTTTCGGTATCTCTTAAAAAGCGCAAAGGCTGTAATGGCTACACACGCTGACGCAAGTGCAAAAACTGCGTTGTTCCTGCCCCAGCCAATGGTACAGAGAAAAAGCCCTGCAAAATACGAAAAGCCGATATAACAGCTTTTTCTCACCATTGCCGCCGTCCCCCTTAAAACTAAGGGCGGATAAGAAATTTACCCGCCCGTTTTATTTCTTTAACCGGCTGGCCAAGCAAGTGGTCTGCCTGCAAGAAGATGAAAATGAATGTGGAAAACACTCTGTCCTGCCTGTTCGCCGCAGTTGGAAACAACTCTGAAACCGTCCTTAAGGTCGAGTTCTTTGGCAAGCTTTGCGATAACTTCATAGATATGTGCGATAACTGCACTGTTCTCAGGGGTTATCTCGTCAAGCTTTGAAATATGCTGCTTAGGGATAACAAGATAATGAATCGGAGCTGTAGGAGCAATGTCCTCAAAAACGTATGTCAGCTCGTCCTCGTATATTTTCTTTGAGGGTATTTCCCCGGAAATAATTTTACAAAAAAGACAATCTTCCATTTATCTCTCCGCCTTTCAAAAAGGGGTAGGCTGCACAGCATTTTGCACAGCCTTTGCCCATATTATTTTACAAATTCGCCAACTATTTCGTTTACCTTATCGAGAGCTTCGTCTATCTTAAATCTATCGCCGATACCAGCCATAGCAGAGTCAGGACGTCCGCCGCCCTTGCCGCCTGTGAGTGCTGCTACCTTGCCTGCTATCTTGCCTGCGTGTGCGCCCTTTGCAACTGCATTCTTGCCGCAAACTACAACAAGGTTTGCCTTTTCACCGTCAACGCCTGCAACAACTGCAACTGCGTCAGCTTCTCTTGCTTTAAGATCGTCGCCCATTTTTCTGAGCATATCAGGTCTTGTGTTGGTGAGCATTGCAGTAACTACCTTAACGCCGTTTACCTCATACGGATTATCGAACAGTGACTTTGTTTTGAGATTTGTTATCTCTGCCTGCAAAGCGTCTCTTTCCTTTTCAAGATCCTTGACTTCCTGCATGATAGTGTGGCATCTCTTTACGATGTCCAGTGGATTTGCAAGCTTAAGGCTTTCAGCCGCCTGCTGGATAGTTGCGGCTCTTTCCTCAACAAGCTCCAGAACGCCTCTGCCTGTTACGGCTTCGATACGTCTTACGCCTGAAGCTACAGAGCTTTCGGAGATTATCTTGAACAGACCTATTCTTGAAGTATTGTCAAGATGTGTACCGCCACAGAACTCGATAGAAGCTGTTTCGTCACCGTCACCCATTGTTACAACTCTTACAGTTTCACCGTATTTCTCGCCAAACAGAGCCATAGCGCCAAGCTTCTGAGCTTCTGCGATAGGCATTTCTTCCATTTTTATATCAAGAGCTTCAAGGATATACTTGTTTACAAGTGCTTCGACCTTGAGTTTCTCCTCTGCTGTCATTGCGTTGAAGTGAGAGAAGTCAAATCTAAGTCTGTGGGCGTCAACGAGCTGACCTGCCTGATGAACGTGTTCACCGAGAACTTTTCTCAGTGCAGCCTGAAGCAGATGTGCGCAGCTATGGTTTCTCATAACAGCATAACGTGTCTTTTTGTCAACAGTGAAGTGAGCCTTCTGACCTACAGCTATCTCGCCCTCTTCAACAACTGCCTTATGAGCGAACTTGCCTGCAACGACCTTCTGTGTGTCAACGACTCTGCACTTACCGCTTTCTGTAACGATAGTACCGATATCGCCCACCTGTCCGCCGCTCTCTGCATAGAATGGCGTCTGTGAAGATACGATATATACTTCATCGCCAGCCTTTGCGTTTTCGATAAGCTCATCATCAGTTGTGATGAATGATATCTCGCTGTCGCCCTCGAGCTTGTCATAGCCGATGAACTCTGTGTGGAAATCCTTGTCTATCTTATGGAAAACAGTTTCGTCTGCACCCATATACTTTGTTGCAGCATGAGCGTTCTTGGCTGTTTCTCTCTGCTTTGCATAGCACTCAGCAAAGCCCTCTTCATCACAGGTCATGCCCTTTTCTTCAAGGATCTCTCTTGTAAGGTCGATAGGGAAACCGTATGTGTCGGAAAGCTTGAAGCAGCTCTCACCGTCAAGCTCCGTCTTGCCGTCTTTCTGCATCTGTGCGATAAGATCGTCAAGTATCTTCATACCTCTGTCGATAGTGGTATTGAAGTTCTGCTCCTCAGTTGTGAGCACCTTTACGATATAGTCATACTTTTCTTCAAGCTCGTTATACTCACACTTGTTGCAGTCAACAACAGTTTTTACAAGGTCTTTGAGGAAAAGTCCGTTTATGCCGAGAAGCTTTCCGTGACGAACGGCTCTTCTGAGCAAACGTCTCATAACGTATCCTCTGCCCTCGTTTGACGGCAAAATTCCGTCTGACGCCATGAATGTTACAGAACGGATATGGTCTGTGATAACTCTGATAGAAACGTCCTTTTTGTACTCCTTGCCGTACTCGCAGCCTGCTATCTTACAAACATGATCTCTGATAGCCTTTACTGTATCAACGTCAAAGATAGAGTCAACGTCCTGCATGATAGAAGCAAGTCTTTCAAGACCCATACCTGTGTCGATGTTCTTCTGCTTAAGTGGAGTATAAGTGCCGTCCTCATGTCTTTCAAACTGTGTGAACACAAGGTTCCAGAACTCCATGTATCTGTCGCAGTCGCAGCCGACCTTACAATCAGGCTTGCCACAGCCATACTTTTCGCCTCTGTCGAAATAGATCTCTGAACATGGACCGCAAGGGCCGTCTGTTCCAGCCTCCCAGAAGTTGTCTTCCTTGCCCATTCTTACGATATGATCCATTGGAACGCCAGCGTCCTCATGCCATATCTTCTCAGCCTCGTCATCGTCCTCATAAACAGAGATATAAAGTCTGTCCTTTGGCAGTTTGAGTACCTGTGTAACATACTCCCAAGCCCATGCGATAGCCTCTTTCTTGAAGTAATCGCCGAATGAGAAGTTACCAAGCATTTCAAAATATGTGCCATGTCTTGCCGTCTTACCAACGTTTTCAATATCGCCTGTTCTGATACACTTCTGACAAGTTGTCATTCTTGTTCTCGGAGGTGTTTCCTGACCTGTGAAGTAAGGCTTCAGAGGCGCCATACCTGCAACGATAAGTAGCAGGCTGTTATCGTTCTGAGGTACGAGAGGGTAGCTCTTGTGTCTCAAGCAGCCCTTGCTCTCAAAAAATTTCAGATAAGATTCACGCAGTTCATTAAGTCCTGTCCATTCCATAAATTCAGATCCTTCCAAATGAAATTATTCGCAAAATAAAAAACGGCTCGTCCCTAAACATGGGACGAAACCGACAGTTCCGTGTTACCACCCAAATTGCCGAACTCATCGCCCGACCACTCGAAGCCCTTTAACGCAGAGCATACGTTGCTGTTTTCAGCACCGCTCAGGTTAGCCACCGAACTTGCCGCAAAGGCTTTCACCCACCGCCTTTTCTCTTTACCGACACTGTTTCGGATAATTCCGTCACCGCATTTTGCATATATTGATATTATAAAGCATAACCCGACGATTGTCAAGCACTTTTTTATTAATAAAATATCCATTGCTAAAAGCAGAGGGAAATGCTATAATGTTCAGGGTGATTTATATGTATGTTTGTCCGATATGCAAAAAACGGCTCAGAAAGCTTGACAACGTATGGCACTGTCAGAACGGTCACAGCTTTGATATTGCGAGAAAAGGATATGTAAATCTGCTTACCACAAAGGGCAGAAACCCTAAGAACGCAGGGGATAATGCGGAAATGGTAAAGGCGAGAACGGATTTCCTTGACCGTGACTATTATCTGCCTCTTGCGAAGAAAACGGCTGAGGTAATGGGCGGTCTGCTTGAAAATGTGAAACAGCCTTATATTATCGACAGTGGCTGCGGTGAGGGCTTTTACACTGTGAACTATGCCAAGGCACTGCCAAAGGCGAAGTTTTACGGCATTGACATATCAAAGGCGGCAGTTGCCCACTGCATGACGAGGATACATTGCGAAAATATCACAAATTGCGAATTTGCAGTGGCATCGTCATTTCAGCTTCCGTTTATAGACAAATTTGCAGACCTTATCGTATGCACATTTGCACCTGTTTCAAATGACGAATACGCAAGGGTGCTGAAAGACGGTGGAAAGCTTGTGGTAGTTTCTCCGTCCCCAAGACATCTGTTTGAGCTTAAAGAAGTGCTTTATGAGAAGCCTTACGAAAACAAACCCAATGTATACGGACTTAATAAATTTGACGAGTCAGAGGAGATAATTTTTGAATACCCTGTGGTGCTTGAAAGTCAGGAGGATATTTTCAATCTTTTTACAATGACTCCGTATTACTACAAAACATCTGCCGAGGCGGTGGAGAAGCTTAAAAAGGTGAACAGACTTGAGCTTACCTGTGGCTTTTCTATCAGGACATTTACGAAAAAGAGAGGTTTTTGATACATGAATAAAGATATTTTCTGCAAAGGATATACTTGGGGATTTTTCTCCAAGAGAGGTGATTTTCAGACGGAAGCGGCAGAAAAGTCAATGGAAAGGCTTGCTTCAAACGGCTTGAACTGGATATGTATCCCTGCAAACGCATTGCAGGAGAGCTTTGCAAGCACAAGAGTTTTCAGTGATTATGAGAGAACACAATCTGACGAGGACATTGCCTTCGCTATAAAAAAAGCAAAGTCACTGGGACTTAAAGTCTGCCTTAAGCCTATGGTGGATTGCCTCGACCATTCATGGCGTGCAAGGATAGACTTTCCGCCTGAGAACCCTGAATACTGGGACAAGTGGTTCAAGTCATACACAGCTTTTATGCTTCACTATGCAAAGCTTGCAGAAAAGCTCGGCTGTGAAATGCTCTGCACAGGCTGTGAAATGGCAGGAATGGACAAGCAGTCTGACAGATGCAGAAAGCTTATCGTACAGGTGAGAGAGGTCTACAGCGGTATCGTTATGCACAACATCAATCACGGCGACGAACAGCGTTTTGATTGGCTCAGCGACGTGGACATAATCGGAATCTCAGGCTACTACCCTGTTACACAAGCAGGCACTCACCACGATCTTCATACATATCCCTCCCAAACAAAACGCCCCATTTGAGATAGAAACTCAAATGGGGCGTTCGACGTTGTGCAACCAGCCTTACTGCTGCTTTGGCATCAGAGGATTCTCGCGCGTGAGGAGATTCATGAACTCCTCGCCCGTGATCGTCTCCTTCTTGTACAGATAACGAGCCAGCTCATGGAGCTTAAACTTGTTCTCCTTGAGGATCTGCAGGGCGCGATCGTGCGCGTCCTCGATCAGCTTAGCGACAATCGCGTCCACGCGCTCGGCCGTACCGGGAGCGCAGGTAAGCGACGTGTCCTGGTTGAGGTACGCGTTCTGAACGGTACCGAGTGCCATCATGCCAAACTCGTCGGACATACCAAAGCGCGTCACCATGTTGCGGGCGAGCTTGGTGGCTTGCTCGATATCGTTGGCGGCACCGGTCGTCATCTCGCCAAAGATAAGCTCCTCGGCTGCACGGCCACCGCAATAGACAGCGAGCTTGTCCAGGACTTCCTGGCGCGTGGTCAGGAAGCGCTCATCCTCCTCGACCTGCATGGTGTAGCCCAGAGCACCGCTCGTACGCGGCACGATGGTGATCTTGGTCACGGGCGCGGAATTGGACTGCAGCGCGGCAACCAGAGCATGGCCGATTTCGTGATAGGCGACGATCTCTTTTTCATGGGGCGAAAGCACTGCGTTCTTGCGCTGGTAGCCCGCCACCACCACGTCTACGGATTCCGTCAGGTCTTCCTGTGTGACGATGCGGCGGTTGCACTTGACGGCGCGCAGCGCGGCTTCGTTGATAAGGTTGGCAAGCTCTGCGCCGGACGCGCCGGAGGTGGCCCGCGCCACGGCCTTATAATCAATGTCGTCGGCCATCATCACGTCCTTGGCATGGACACGCAGAATGGCCTCGCGGCCCTGCAGGTCCGGCAGTTCGACGGGCACACGGCGGTCGAAACGGCCGGGGCGCAGAAGCGCTTTGTCCAGCGTTTCGGGACGGTT
>OGXH01002764.1_pt1 | contig 11969 bp, 9 predicted proteins | sample 1576241 | NCBI WGS metagenome assembly OGXH01 (sample SAMEA3541529, study PRJEB24748) | human gut metagenome | biome: human gut; feature: human-associated habitat; material: faeces | place: China | collected 2012
ACAGATACTACGAAGAATGTGATTAATAGAAAGACTATTAATCTTTATGTTGCCCAGAACAACATTGCAGATGCTACTTTAGTTACTAAAGATGGTCAGTTAGCTGCTAATACAGAATTAAATTCTTCAACTGACTTAGGTGATGAATTCTATCAGGGCGGTTCTGCTGTTGAAAAAACTGCCGATCAGTTAGGTACTATTGTAATTAAAGGGTCTACTGATGTTGTTCTGAAAGCTGGTACCGATTATAAGGTGATTTATGAAAACAACACTAATGTTGGTACAGCCAAAGTTTATTTACAGGGAATCAGTAGTACATTAGGTGGTAAAAAATGCATTGGTACATTTGCAATTAAACCCGCAGAAATCATGTCAACTACAATTACTGTTCCAGAATCAGTAGCTTATGACGGTTCTAAGACAGAGGCTTCTGAATATCTGAAAAAATCCGATATCAAAGTACAGGCTAAGACATATACCTGGACTAAGAAAACTGTTGGATCTACAGTTAAATTTGAAAAAGTTGAAAAATTAATCAGGCCGCCGGCGTGGCTCAGGTCGGGCTGGATGATGTCCACACCGCCGGCCTGCAGCAGGCGCTTGAAGTCATACTTGGTGAACAGACGCTCGCCGGTGGCAATGGGCACATTGCAGGCAGCGGCGATCTCCTTGAACACCTCCATGTTCTCGCACAGCACCGGCTCCTCGATGAACATGGGGTCGAACTCTTCCAGCTTTTTGGCCAGGACCTTTGCCATGGGCTTGTGCACACGGCCGTGGAAGTCGATGGCGATGCCGAAATACTTGCCGCAGCTCTCCCGGATGGCAGCCACACGCTCCAGCACAGCGTCCACCTTGTCGTAGGTGTCGATCATCTGCAGCTCTTCGGTGGCGTTCATCTTGATGGCGGTAAAGCCGGCATTCTTGCGCTCCAGAGCAGCGGCACCTACGTCGCTGGGGCGGTCGCCGCCGATCCAGCTGTACACGCGCATGTTGTCGCGGCAGGCACCGCCCATGAGCTGGTAGACCGGGGCGTTGAAGAACTTGCCCTTGATGTCCCACAGGGCCTGATCAATGCCGGCAATGGCGCTCATCAGCACGCCGCCGCCGCGGTAGAAACCGGCGCGGTACAGCACAGCGGAAAAGTCCTCAATGCGCATGGGGTCCTTGCCGATGAGGTAGGGCTTCATCTCCTGGACACAGGCCAGAACGGTGGCGCAGTGGCCTTCCAGCACGGGTTCGCCCCAGCCGGTCAGGCCCTCGTCGGTCACGATCTCAACAAAGCCCCAGCGGGGACGGACGGTATAGGTGTTGACTTCAACGATCTTCATGGGATGGATTCCTTTCTGTTTTTTCTGTTATGATATGGACGTTCTGTAAAAATTCAGCGGCGGATCTGGTCCACCATGCCGCGGACGTAGGCGGCGCAGGCTTCCCAGTCGTTGGCGGCCACGGCGTCCTTGGGCATCAGGCTGGAGGCCAGGCCCACGCTGATGCAGCCGGCGTCAAAGAACTCGCGGATGTTGGCGGGGCTCACGCCGCCGATGGCCATGTAGTTGGTGCCGTCAAAGGGGCCCTGCAGGTCCTTGACGTAGTGGCGGGGCATGCTGCCGGCCGGGAACAGCTTCATGGTCTTGTAGCCGAACTGCAGGCTGGTGGCCACGTCGGTGGGGGTCAGCACGCCGGGCAGCAGGGCGATGTCGTTCTCGGCGCAGTAGCTGAACACATCCAGCGGGGTGCCGGGGGTCAGAAGGAACTGTGCACCGGCGTCCAGAGCGGCTTTGCAGCGCTCCACGGTGATGGCGGTGCCGGCACCCACGGTGCAGCGGTCCCCGAAATGGGTGCGCAGCATCGTGATCTGCTCCAGGGCGTGGGGGCTATTCAGTGCCACCTCAAAGAAGGGGGCACCGCCCTGCACGGCGGCCTCGGCGTAATCAATGGTCTTTTCCAGCGGAACGTTGCGCAGGATGGCCAGCAGCGGATGCTTGGAAACCAGATCGTAAGTGTCCATACAAAAAACTCCTTTCGGCAAAAAATGAAACCGGTGGTTTCAGCGGATCAGCGGTAGGTGATGGCAGCGCCGGTGAGGGCAGCTTCCATCTGGGCGGCGTCGGGGTAGCCCTCCACGTCGCCCGGGGTCTGGGTGGCCAGGGCGCCGCAGATGGCACCCATGCGGCCTGCGGTGACCACATCGCGGCCCTGCAGGATGCCGGCCAGGAAGCCGGCATTGAAGCCGTCACCGGCGCCGATGGGCTCAATGGGCTTACAGGGGTAGGGCGGCAGCTTTTCGCGGGTGGTCTTGTCGGCCACCCAGGCACCGTTGCCGCCGTCCTTGATGGCCACATACTGTGCGCAGCCGTCGCGGAACAGCAGATCGAAGATGGCGTCCGGGTCCCGCAGGCCGAACAGGGCATCGGCCTCGTCCAGGCCCAGCAGCACGATCTCGCTCTGCAGGGTCAGCTCCCGGATCAGGGGGGCGTAGTCCTGCCCACGCCACAGCTTGCGGCGGATGTTGGGGTCAAAGCTGATGGCAACGCCTTTCTCCTTGGCCAGAGCAAAGGCGGCTTTGGTCATGGCCAGGCAGCTCTCACTCAGCACGGGGGTGATGCCGCTCATGTGCAGCACCTTCACGCCGTCCAGCAGGGCGGGGGTCACATCCTCGGGGCACAGGTGGCTGGCGGCGCTGTTCTCACGGTAGTAGAACACTTTGGTCTCGCCCACGCCGGTCTCCTTGAACATGATGCCGGTGCGGTGGTCGGGGTCGTAGATGACGCGGGAACAGTCCACGCCCTCGGCACGGAGCTGGTTGCGGATGAAGCAGCCAAACTCGTCGGTGCCCAGGCGGCTGACCCAGGCGGCCTCCAGGCCCAGCTTTGCCAGACCCACGGCTACATTGCTCTCGGCACCGGCGGTGCGGATGCCGAAGTTCTGCACATAGCGCAGGGCACCCACGCTGTCCGGGGTGAAGGCGGCCATGGTCTCGCCGATGGTGATCAACTGAGGCATAAAAACACTCCTTTTCTTATAGGGCTCAGAACTGCAGCTCTACGCTGCAGAGCATTCGTTCGATCTGACGCCGGGCTTCGTCCAGCGCCTGCCGGGCGCTGGCGGCGGCAGCGTCGCTGTAGCGCTCCAGCGGGAAGGCAACGCTCAGCGCGGCCACCACTTTGCCGCTTTTGCGCAGCGGCACGCCGATGCAGCGGATGCCCCGGGTGCTCTCCTCACACTCGTAGGCAAAGCCGCTGGCCCGGATCTCGGCCAGCTGGTCGGCCAGGAGGCGGAAGTCGGTGATGGTGTGCTCGGTCAGCGGGTACAGGCCGTCGTAATACAGGGCCTTGAGCTGGGGCAGCTGGTAGTCAGCCAGCAGAGCCTTGCCCACGCCGGTGGCGTAGGCCGGCAGGCTGCGGCCCTCCACCGTGACGGTACGGCTGTGCAGCGGGGTCTCCACCTTTTTGAGGTAATAGACATCCCCGTTTTTCAGGCTGCCGAGGTGGCATGTCTCGTGGCAGACCGACACGATGTCGTGCATCAGGCGGTAGATCTCCCGCAGGGCGCTGGCTTCGTCCAGATAGGTGTTTCCAATGCGGAACGCCATGCGGCCGATGCGGTAGTGATGATCCTGGTCGTCCAGGGTCAGGTAGCCGCGGTCCCGCAGGGTGTGCAGCAGGGGAGAGATGCTGCCTTTGGCAATGCCCAGCTGCTGCGACAGCTGGGTCAGGGTGTAACCGCTGCCGTTCAGGCTGCACAGCTCCAGAATATCCAGCGCGCGTGCCAGTGAACGGTGGGCATCTCCGGAAGGCATGGGTCTCACTTCCTTTCCTTATATATAGGGCATATATAGGGCCTCTGAGAGGCATTCGGACCAGGTCGGGAAAACGACGAAAGTGTTCCGATGTGTTCCGCACAGGAATCCTGAAAACACCGGACGTGTTCGGATATCGGGCTGTATTGGGACTTGCGTTCCGATATCTGAACAAAAATTGTGCGCTTTCTGGTTCGGACGGCTGAAAATTGCAGGCCGTCCGCCCTTTTTTCGGCGGCCGGAGCGCCGCCGATCGTTGCCTTTTGCACGGGATGCAGACGCTTTTGGGGCCTGCGACGGCATTGTCGGACAACTTAATAAATTGCAAACGATTAAAAATGAGCGCAATGTCGTTGCTTTTGAAAGGGACTTGGAATTTTTTCTGTAAATCCCTGCTCCAATTTCAGTATACGACACCGGAAAATAGACTGCAAGGGGCAGTTTGTTTTTCGTGGAAATGACATAATTATGAACAGGAAAACTATAAAATACGCCAAAAATGGTTCTTTTTGAAGAAAATGTTAAAAATCTATTGACGGATGATGCGAAAATTGGTACATTTATTTCAGCAAGGTTGTTGTCGGACAACGACCCCACGGTGCCGGCCCGCAGCGGGGAAATGTCTGACAGCCACATCGGCCCGAGCGGACCCTGCGCGGGGCTGAGGAAAATGTTTCTAAGGAGGAAATGAAACTATGTTGGATCCCAAATACATCCCATTGTTTATCGGCGGCTTTATTGCATGGATCTGCTTTATGATCTTTGTGGGCTGGATCACCAGCCGCGGCAAGAATGAGGGCAGCAGCTTCCTGACCGGCGGCGGCAACCTCGGCTTCTTCCTGATCTTCTGCACCGTGGGTGCAACCATGATCGGCACCGGTTCTTCCATGGGTGCCATCGGCAACGGCTTCAACCACGGCTGGGGCGGTGCCATCTACGGCCTGGGCGCATCGGCAGGTATCCTGTCCATGCTGCTGTTCACCAAGGCAAAGAACAAGGGCTTCCTGACCATGTCTGAGGAAGCACAGTATTACTACGGCGGCAAAAAGATCATCCGCCAGGTCATGGGCTTTATGATGTTCGTCATCGAGATCATCTGGCTGGGCAACCACCTGAACGGCGGTGCCAAGTACCTGGCTTACGTCACCCAGCTGCCGGACGTTACCTGTAAGATCATCACCGTTCTGGGCTTCGGCATCTACGTGTTCATCGGCGGCTACATGGCCGTTGTTACCACCGACGCTGTCCAGTTCATCGCCATCCTCATCGGCTTCCTGACCATCGCTGTCCGTGCCATCCCCCTGGCAGGCGGCTACCAGAACGTGGTGGATACCTTCACCGCTGCTGGCAAGCCCGGCGCAATGACCTTCTACGGCCTGGGCTCCTACGGTGTCATGGCTGCCATAGCACTGGTGTTGTCCACAGCCATGGGCGTTATCGGTACCCCCACCCATCGTACCCGTATCTACACCTCCAAGGACGAAAAGACTGCTCGCAAGGCCTTCCTGGGCCAGGGCATCCTGCTGTTCGGCTGGAGCTTTGTTACCGCCGTCATCGGCATGAGCTGCTTCACCATCGCCACCATGAATGGTGACACCCTGGCCAGCGGCGACTACGCCTTTGCTTACATGGCTACCAACGCACTGCCCCCGGTCATCGGCATGCTGTTCATGATCTGCGGCCTGTCCGCTACCATGTCCTCCGGTGACTCCGACGCCATCTCCGGCGTTACCATCCTGCTCACCGACGTGTACCCCAGCATCACCGGCAAGACCATCCAGGAAAAGGATTACGCCAAGGTCAGCCGTGTCGCTCTGATCTGCACCCTGGGCGCTGCCTTCTTCATCACCCTGTTCGTCAACGACGTTATCGGCTACATCTCCACCATCGTGGGCGCCTTCCTGCCCGGCGTGGCTGTGGCTATGCTGCTGGGCCGCTTCTGGAAGCGTGTCAACTGGCAGGGCGGTCTGGCCTGCATCGGCTCCGGCACTCTGCTGGGCGTGCTGATCCTGGTGCTGCCTTCCTTCAAGAACTGGATCAACGCCACCATGGGTGGTCCGGCTGTGCCTGCTACCATCATTTCTCTGGTGTTCGGCATTGTGGTCTCTCTCATGTTCCCTGCTGACACCACTCCCGACGATGTGCGCCTGAAGCACGTTATGGACGACCGCCGCGGCACTGTCGTGGAAAAGGTCGCTGCTGCTGAGGCTGCTGCTGAGGAAGAAGAAGATCTGTAAGACCGATTGAGCCGGCAAACTGTAAATCTGTTTCTCCGAAAGGGGCGAGGGCATACGCCCTTGCCCCTTTCATCGTTTGCGGCAGGGTCGCCTTGCCGCAGGGCAAATTCATAGCAAGAGGGAACTTATCATGAAACGTATTTTGATCCAGAACGGCACCATATACGACGGCCTGGGGGGCCAGCCCTACCAGGCAGACCTGCTGGTGCAGGACGACCGTATTGCTCAGATCGCTCCGGGCATCACGGAACCGGCAGACCAGGTCATCGACGCCACCGGCAAGGCGGTGACCCCGGGGTTTGTGGATATCCACCGTCACCACGACGCAAAGCCCCTCAACGACCCGCACTTTGGCGAGGTGGAGCTGGCCCAGGGCATTACCACGGCAGTGGCCGGCAACTGCGGCATCAGCATGACCCCCCGGCCGGAATCGGACGAGGCGGCAAAGGAGTATTATTCCTTTGAAGAAGCCGTCATGGGCCCCATCGGCCTGGACGGCCCCCACACCTACCGTGATTATCTGGCTGCCCTGCACAAGGCCGACCTGCCCCTGAACGTTGCCGCCATGATCGGCACCGGCACCGTCAAGATCTGCGTCAAGGGCTTTGCCGACACTCCCTACACCCAGCAGGAGCTGGACGACGCCCGTGCTCTGATCGAGGACGCCATGGCTGCCGGTGCTCCCGGTGTGTCACTGGGCATCATGTATCTGCCGGAGTGCTACTCCTCCACCGATGAATTTGCCTACATTCTGGAGCCGGTGGGCCGCTATCACCGTGTGATCACCACCCATATCCGGGGCGAAGGCGACAGCATGGTCCAAAGCGTCCGGGAGGTCATCGAGATCGCCCGCCGCGTGGGCTGTGCCCTGGAGATCAGCCACTTCAAGAGCTGCGGCATGAAGAACTGGGGCAAGGACATCCACACTGCCATTGCCGACATCGAAGCCGCCCGCGCCCAGGGCATGGACGTGACCGTGGACTTCTACCCCTACGAGGGCGGCAGCACGGCCCTGACCACCATGCTGCCCCCGGTGTTCGTGGCCGGCAACATGACCCGTGCACTGGAAAAACTGGGCACCCCCGAAGGTGTGGAGGAGTTCCGCCGTACCAGCAGTGTGTTGTACGATGACTGGGACAACTTCTGCATCACGCTGGGCTGGGACCGCATCATCATCAGCGGCGTGGTCTGCCCCGAAAACGAGAAGTTCCTGGGCATGCGGGTGACGGAGGCTGCCGAGAAATTCGGCTTTGAGGACGCCGCTGCACTGGCCGCCTACCTGATGCACAGCGAGGACGGGAAGACTGCCATCATCAATATGTCCATGAGCCAGGATGATATTGATACGGTGGCGCGTCTGCCCTGGTCCAATATCATCTCCGATGCCATCTATGCCAAGACCGACACGCCCCACCCCCGCATGTTCGGTGCCTTCCCCAAGGTGCTGCGGGAGTATGTGGCCGAGCGCGGCATCTACACGATGCAGGAGGCCATCCGCCGGATGACCAGCCAGCCCGCCGCAAGAATGGGATTGGTCGGACGAGGGAGCTTGCAGAAAGGCAACTATGCTGATATACTGGTATTCGATCCGAAGAAGTTCACGGATCATGCCACCTTCACGAATCCTGCCCAGAAGGCCACCGGTCTGGACTGGTGCATCGTCAACGGCCAGGTCGCCATTGACCACGACCGGCGCACCACGACCGGTGCCGGTATGGTGCTGACGGTATAAGGAGCTGCCATGTCGATCGCGATCCTTCTGCAGCAGATCCTGATCATCTTTCTGGAGATCGGCACCGGTGCAGCCGTGACCAAACTGGGCATCATGGATGACAGGAACAGCAAGTTCCTGTCCAACCTGGTCATGTCGGTTACCCTGCCCTGCACCCTGCTGGCCAGTGCCAGCATCGACGGCGGCCGCGAGGCCGTGGCCGGCATGCTCAAAGGCTATGTGGTGCTGGAGATCTTCTACATCCTCACCATCGGCATCTGCCTTGTGCTGAGCAGGGCCATGCACCTGACCTGCGGCCAGAAGGCCGTGCTGGTGGGTGCCGCCGTCATGCCCAACAGCGCCTTCATCGGCATCCCACTCATCAGCGCCCTGCTGGGCAGCGAGGCGGGTGCCCTGTACGGTGCCGCCGGCATCATGGCCTACAACATCCTGTTCTTTACTTATGTACAGCACCTGTTCGACCCGGAAGCCAAGGTGAGCATCAAAGCATTCCTTACCCCCACCAACATCACCACCGCCATCATGGTGGTCATGCTGGTGACCGGCCTGCGGCTGCCCGCCATTCTGGACAGCTTCTGCAAGGCGGTGGGCAACACCACCACGCCGCTGGCCCTCATGATCGCCGGCGGCATGCTGGCCCGCAGTGACCTGAAAAAACTGGTCACGAACCCCATGGTATGGCTCATCACGGCCCTGCGGTGCGTCGTGTTCCCGCTGGGCTTCCTGGCGGCGCTGTACTTCCTGCCGCTGGACCGCACCCTGTGCATGGCAATCCTGATTCTGGCATCCTGCCCGGCAGGCAGCCTGACGGCCGTGCTGGCAAAGCAGTACGACACCGAAGGGGAACTGGCAAGCCAGGCCGTTGCACATTCCACCCTCAGTATCCTGATCAGCGTGCCGCTGGTGTTGAGCCTGGGCAGTACGCTGTTGGGAATATAAAAACGGCTGTTGTTCCGCCGACACACGCCCGGCGGGACTGCAGCTTCCAACGGCAGCAGCCCCCGTTTCGGCTGCGTCAGAGAAAAAGAAGAGAGGTTTTTCTTATGGCAAATGTCTACGATAAGCTCAAGGAAATGAACATCACTCTGCCCGCACCCCCGCCGAAGGGCGGCGTCTACACTCCGGTCATGGAGTTCGGCGATCATCTGCTGTACTGCAGCGGCTGCGGCCCTGACATCGGCGACGGCCACAACATCGTGGGTAAGGTCGGCGGAGACCTGACCCTGGAGCAGGGCCAGAAGGCTGCTTACAACTGCATGCTGAACCTGCTGGCCAATCTGGACGCCAAGCTGGGCGACCTGAACCGCATCAAGCGCTGCGTCAAGGTCCTGGGCTTTGTCAACTGCACCGATGATTTTGCACAGCAGCCGCAGGTCATCAACGGCGGCTCCAACCTGCTGTTCGAGCTGTTCGGCGAGGAGAAGGGTCTGCCCGCCCGCACCGCCATGGGCACCAATTCCTGCCCGGGCAACATCGCGGTCGAGATCGAGATGCTGGTGGAGTATGAATAAGATCAACGACAACCTCTATACCTTTGAGGGTCAGCAGGACATCGTAAGCCCGCAGCTGGTCTATTACCCGGCGATCATCCGCGAGAATATCCGCAAGATGATCGACATTGCAGGCGGCGCTGCCCGCCTGTGGCCCCACATCAAGACCCACAAGATGGCCGAGGTGGTCCAAATGCAGATCGAGGCGGGCATCGACCGCTTCAAGTGCGCCACCATCGCCGAGGCCGAAATGGCCGCCAAGGCCGGTGCGAAGCACCTGACTCTGGCGTACCCGCTGGTGGGCCCCAACATCAAGCGCTTTGCCGCGCTGCAGGCCGCCTTCCCGGAGGTGGAGTTCTTTGCCATCGGCGATGACACGGAGCAGATCCGCAAGCTGGGCCAGACCTGCAAGGCCAATGTGCTGATGGATGTGGACATGGGCCAGCACCGCACCGGTGTGCCGCTGGATAAAGTGGAAGCGATGTACCGGGAGTGGAACACCCTGCCCGGCATCGTCATGCGCGGCATGCACTGCTACGACGGCCACCGCCACGAGAGCAGCGTGCAGGAGCGCGAGGTGGCTACCGCCCCTGTGGACAAGCAGATCGAGGAGATCAAGGCCCGCCTGAAGGCGGACGGCATCTGCTGCGAGATCCTGATCATGGGCGGCACCCCGTCCTTCCCGGTGCACGCAGAGATGACCGGCGAGTTTTTGAGCCCCGGCACCTGCGTGATCCAAGACGCAGGGTATCGCAAGGCCTACCCGGACCTGCAGTTTACCCCGGCTGCCGCCCTGCTCACCCGCGTGGTGAGCCGCCCCAGCCGCGACACCTTCACACTGGATCTGGGCTGCAAGGCCGTGGCCACAGACCCCACCCCGGAGCGCGCGGAGATCGTGGGTATGGAGTATGCCCGCACCGTGATCCAGAACGAGGAGCACTGGGTGGTGCGTGTGCCGGAAGAGCACATCGCCGACATCCCGCCCATCGGGACCGAGCTGTTTGCCATCCCGACTCACGTCTGCCCCACCAGCGCCCTGTACCCGGCGGTCCCGGTGGTGGAAAACGGCAAGGTCACAGGCTGGTGGAAGGTCGCTGCGCGTGACCGCCACCTGACCCTGTGAGAGAGTATCTGAGAGTTTTATAAGGAGTTGAATATAATGCTGAAAAGTCAGCAGGTCCGTTCCCTGTCCCCTGAGATGGATCCCCTGCGCATGGGCATGGGCTGGACGGTCGATGACCTGAGCAAGCCCCAGATCATGGTGGAGAGCACCTACGGCAACAGCCATCCGGGCTCCGGCCACCTGAATATCTTTGTGGAAGAGGCTGTCCGCGGCGTGAACGACCACGGCGGCAAGGCTGCCCGGTATTTTGCCACCGACATGTGCGACGGCATGGCACAGGGCCATGACGGCATCAACTACTCGCTGGCCCACCGCGAAGCCATCACCAACCTGGTGGAAGCACAGGCCAACGCCACCACCTTTGACGGCGGTGTGTTCATTTCCAGCTGCGACAAGGCCATGCCCGCCATGCTCATGAGCATCGGTCGTATGAAGGACATGATGGCAGCCATCGTGGTCACCGGCGGTGTCATGGAGGCGCACGACCTGCCCGCCAAGTACACCGAGAACGACCCCGGCTGTGCCATCAACGAGCTGCTCACCCTGGAGCAGATCGGCAAGTTCAGCGCACAGTACGAGCGCGGCGAGATCCCGGCCGAGCAGCTGACCTACTACAAGCAGCACGCCTGCCCCAGCTGCGGCGCCTGCTCCTTTATGGGCACTGCCTCCACCATGCAGGTCATGGCCGAGGCTCTGGGCCTGATGTTGCCCGGCACCGCTTTGATGCCGGCCACTGCCCCCGAGCTGAAGCAGGCTGCCTACGACGCCGGTGCACAGCTGATGAAGCTGGTGGAAGCCGGTGTCACCGCAGGCGATATCGTGGATATGCGCAGCTTTGAGAACGCCATCATGGTCCACGCGGCCATTTCCGGCTCCACCAATGCCCTGATGCACATCCCCGCCATTGCCCACGAGTTCGGCTTCGAGATCGACGCAGACACCTTTGACCGGATGCACCGCGGCGCACACTACCTGCTGAACATCCGTCCCGCAGGCGACTGGCCCGCACAGTACTTCTACTACGCAGGCGGCGTGCCCCGCATCATGGAAGAAATCAAGTCCATGCTGCATCTGGATGCCAAGACCGTTACCGGCAAGACCCTGGGCGAGAACCTGGAGGAGCTGAAGAAGAACGGCTTCTACGAGCACTGCGATGCCCTGCTGGCCGAGAAGAGCAAGAAGATCGGCCGCGAGATCAAGCGCACCGACATCATCCGCAGCTTCGACGAGCCCATCGGCACCAACGGTTCCATCGCCATCCTGCGCGGCAACCTGGCCCCGGAAGGTTGTGTCATCAAGCACACCGCCTGCCCCAAGGCCATGTTCAAGGCGACCCTGACCGCTCGCCCCTTCGACTGTGAAGAGGACGCCATCGACGCCATCCTCCACGGCCGCATCCACCCGGGCGATGCCGTGTTCATCCGCTACGAAGGCCCCCGCGGCAGCGGTATGCCGGAGATGTTCTACACCGGCGAGGCCATCTGCTCCGACCCGGCCCTGGCTTCCAGCGTGGCCCTGATCACCGACGGCCGCTTCTCCGGCGCAAGCCGCGGCCCGGTCATCGGCCATGTCAGCCCGGAGGCTG
>OGXH01002767.1_pt1 | contig 11946 bp, 10 predicted proteins | sample 1576241 | NCBI WGS metagenome assembly OGXH01 (sample SAMEA3541529, study PRJEB24748) | human gut metagenome | biome: human gut; feature: human-associated habitat; material: faeces | place: China | collected 2012
TGAGCTTTCTTATAATAATGTATTGGAAATGCTCGACCTTGCAGGCGTGCCTGTGCTTGCAAAGGACAGAACTGAGCTTACGCCCCTTGTTATTGCAGGCGGTCCGTGTGCCTGCAACCCTGAGCCTATGGCTGACTTTTTCGACCTGTTCATTCTTGGCGAGGGCGAAGAAGTCAACGTTGAGCTTCTTGAACTTTACGAGAGAATGAAGCCTTTGAAGCCTACTAAGCAGGAGTTTCTAAGAGAAGCCGCAAAGCTGGAGGGTGTTTATGTTCCGTCTTTCTATGACGTGGATTACAATGAGGACGGTACTGTGAAGTCTATCACGCCAAACGTTCCTGAGGCACCTGCCAGGGTCAAAAAGCGTGTTATAAAGGATTTTGATAAGGTATATTACCCTGAGGGCTTTGTTGTGCCGTTCACTCAGATAGTCCATGACAGAGCGGTGGTTGAGGTACTGAGAGGGTGCATAAGAGGCTGTCGATTCTGTCAGGCAGGCTTTATCTACCGCCCGTTCAGAGAGAAAAGCATCGACACCATAAAGAACGAAACAAAGTCCCTTTGTGAGCAGACAGGCTATGAGGAAGTGTCCTTGTCGTCTTTGTCTACGAGCGACTATACTGAGATAAACAAGCTTTTGGAAAATCTTGTGGAATATACTGACGGCGAGCAGATAAACCTTTCACTGCCTTCGCTGCGAATAGACAATTTCAGCGAAGAGCTTTTGGAGAAAATAAAGTCCGTAAGAAAAAGCGGTCTGACCTTTGCTCCGGAAGCCGGCACACAAAGGCTTCGTGACGTCATAAACAAAAATATCACCGAGGATGAGATAATGCGTACCTGTCGCACTGCCTTTGAGGGCGGATACAGCACTGTAAAGCTTTATTTCATGCTTGGTCTGCCTGAGGAAACCCTCGAGGACGTTGAGGGTATCGCAAAGCTTGCTCAGAAAGTCCTTGACCTTTATTACGAAACACCAAAAGAAAAGCGTGGCAAGAGCGTGCAGATATCAGTTTCTACTGCAACGTTCGTACCAAAGCCTTTTACTCCGTTCGAGTTCGAGCCACAGGCAACTCCCGAGGAGATAAAAGAGAAACAGGAACACCTTTTCAAAAGTCTTACAAGCCGTAAGATACGCCTTAGCACTCACCAATCCTATACATCTATATTGGAAGCGGTTCTTGCAAGGGGCGACAGACGTCTTGGCAAGGCAATATACACCGCATGGAAAAAGGGTTGCTATCTTGACGGCTGGGACGAGCATTTCAAGGCTGACAAGTGGCAGGAAGCATTTGAGGAGTGCGGGCTTGATACAAGCTTCTATGCTCACCGCAGACGTTCTTATGACGAGACAGCGCCGTGGTCGCACCTTGATTATCTTGTGAGCCATGAGTTTTTCGTTCGTGAGAACAAGAAAGCACATCAGGCAGTGACTACACGAAACTGCAAAGAGGGCTGTTCAGGCTGTGGCATAAAATGCGAATACGGAGGTGTTTACTGTGGCAAACGCTGAGCCGAAGAATGTTAATCTCCGTTTGGAGAGATTTGAATACAGAGCGGTATTTTCAAAAACAGGCAGGGCGAAATACATTTCTCATCTTGACCTTATGAGAGCCTTTCAGCGAGTGTTCAAAAGGGCGCACCTGCCCATATGGCACACTCAGGGTTTCAATCCCCATGTGTATATAATGTTCCCGCTTGCATTGCCCCTTGGCACTGACAGCAGGGTAGAGATAATGGACTTTGCTCTCACGGAGGATATCCCATACAACGAGGTCTTGGAGCGAATGAATGCACAAACGCCTGTTGGTCTGGAGATAGTGAGCGTTTCAAAGCCTGAGCATAAGCACACCGATATTACTGCGGCGGAGTATGTGGCAAGGCTGAAAACAGATAAGAGCGTACATGAAGTGGCGGAGCTTTTCGGCAAGTTCATGTCACTTGACAAGATAGAGATAGAAAAGCGAACCAAGAAAAAGACTATCAATCTTGTGGATATAAAGCCGCATATCACAGTGCTTGACAGCAAAGAGCTAGAGGACAGCTTTGAGGTGACATTAAAGCTGCCCTGCGGAAGTTCCTTCAATCTTAATGTGAACGTAGTCATAGACACGTTCTGTGAGCGTTATGGTATAGAAATATCGGAAATTTATACAGAACGTACAAAAATACTCATGGCAAACGGCGAAAATTTTATATAAATATCCTTGCAAAAGGTTTTGAGATATGGTATAATATTAAAGCATTTGAATTACCGTCGGTTCTTCCGACGAGAGTTAATGCCACGCCTTTGAACGAAAGGCACGACATTAAAGCGGGCAGTCCTCTGGCTTTGCAGCGATAGCTGCCATAAAGCGAATGAATGTCTGAAAATATTAAGGAGGAATTTAAAGTGGACGCTTTAAAGCAGATTTCTAATTCAAGCCTTAAATCCGAGGCACCTGTTATCAATGTTGGTGATACAGTAAAGGTACACGTAAGAATTACAGAGGGTGACAAGTCCAGAATCCAGGTATTCGAGGGCACAGTTATCGCTAAGAAGCACGGTGGAATCCACGAGACATTCACAGTTCGTAGAGTAGCTCACGGCTGTGGAATCGAGAGAGTTTTCCCTGTTCATTCACCTGTAGTTGAAAAGGTAGAGGTTGTACGCAGCGGTAAGGTTCGCCGTGCTAAGCTCTATTATCTCCGTGACAGAGTTGGTAAGGCAGCTAAGGTCAAGGAAGCTATCAGATAATTCTTTCTATAAAAACGAGTCGGCTTTGGTCGGCTCTTTTTTTTATATCCACGACTGAGTTGTTCGCACGATATACGGTAGGGGCGAACAGCGTTCGCCTGCATATATCGCCCGACAATTTTATGATATTCGTACATTCGTTATATTTTCACAAACCATGTAGGGCGTCGTCCCCTACAGTTCTGAATTTGTACAAGTTCTGAGCATGGGCGAACACTGTTCGCCCCTACAGATTATTTGGGATAGTTTGTCTTGCCGCAAAATCACATGACATTTCACCGTCACATTGTACAAAATATTAGCACTTGATTTGTGCAAACAAATGATTTATATTTTAATTTGGCAACATTTCTGCAATTGTTGCATTTTTTATGCAACAAAAGGTGATTCGTGGCTATAATTGCATTATATAACAGAAATTATAGAATGAACAGAAAAAATAAAATGTAAAAATTAAAAAAGCAATGAAAAAAAACAAATAAAACATATAACGAAAATAAAAGAAGTATATAAAACATATATTGACTATAATATCTATAATACATATAATCAATATAACGCATATAACTCATATAGCCGGATTATGTATAACTCCTGTTGTTTGTTATAAGTAGAAGCCCACTGCCTTTGACAATAAAAGAAGATTTCTTTTTTTTTATAAATTGTCATAATAATAATGTAAACATGTTGGCTGGAGAAAAACCGTATCGTATTTTTATGATATATCCGAATTTGAACAAATGAAAAAATAATAATATGGTAAGAACACGATAATAAAAAAATGGAGGAAAAACAGATGAACAAAGTTATTTTATGTGGTCGATTGACCAGGGATCCGGAAGTTAGATACTCACAGGGGGAAAATCAGACGGCAATAGCCAGATATACTCTTGCGGTAGATCGGCGTTACAAACGCCAGGGAGACGAGCAAACAGCAGATTTTATCAGTTGCGTAGTATTTGGCAGAGGAGCGGAATTTGCAGAAAATTATCTGCGACAAGGAACTAAGATCATAGCTGAGGGTCGTATTCAAACCGGAAGTTATACAAACAAAGACGGAAATAAAGTTTACACTACAGATGTAGTGGTGGAAAACCAGGAATTCGCAGAAAGCAAGGCTGCAGCTGCAAAAAATAACGGCGGGGATGCACCGACAAAACCACAGGCTTCTGCGTCAGAGGATGGCTTTATGAATATTCCTGATGGATTAGAAGAAGAGCTGCCTTTTAAGATTTAAAAAATAGAATCATAAAAATAGGAAATAGCCTCGAAGAAGTTTGAAATTTATCTTCGCCGAAGGCAACCCGACGGGCGTGAAATGCGCCATGTCGGTACTGGGACTCATCGGCAACACGCTGCGGCTGCCCCTCGTTCCCGGAACCCCGCAGCTCGAAGCCCGCTTCAAAGAACTGATCGCCAAATACGATTTGAATTGATCGCACGTTTATATAACAATGCGGCACGAAACGAACCCTGCCCCGTATTCGCACACTGAACCGCCGTACACAAAAGGCTATGAGAAAATTACTTGTCCTGCTGCTGTTTCTGCCTCTGATGGCAACGGCCAAAATACCTGTCGAAGAGGATATTATCCGGCAGACGCTGGATTCCGAATCCCCCTACTACTACCCGAACCTGATGCTGCGGTACCAGTCGGGCGACGACACGATGACCGAGGAGGACTACCACTACCTCTACTACGGATATGCCTATCAGGACGCCTACAAGCCTTTGAATGCCAATTCGGACATGGACAAAGCCATGCTGATCGCCCAGACGGTCGATTTCGAGAATCCGACGCACGAAAGCCTCGAGAAACTGATTTCTGCGGTGAACGATGCCCTGGTGCAGGATCCGTTCAGCCCCAAACTGCTGAACCTGCTGGCATTCGCTTACGGAGCGCTCGGCGACTCGAAGAACGAACAGATCAACTACAACCGGATGAACTCCATCCTGGCGACGATCGAGGATTCCGGCAACGGCCTCAAGGAAGGGAGCGCCTGGCATATCCTGATGTTCGGACATGCTCTCGATCTGCTGGCCGCACACGACCGTCACTACGGTAAAGCACGCGTCGTCAGCCGCTCGGTGGAATACGTCCCCCTGCTCGAGCCGGTACGGACCGAAGAGGGACGGATCAAGGGATATTACTTCGATTACAGTCGTATCTACCGGAACAAACCCGACGGCTACGTATTCAAACGTCCCCGGACCTGGCAATTCAATAATCTGCGTCCGAGGGAATATAAATAAAGTTTTTCGGAACGCCCGGCATGATTTCAAATCCTTAATTTATAACAAGATGAAAACAACTTTTTTCTCCGAAGCATCCAGCAAAGGCACCTTCCTCCATACGCGGGGGGGGGAGTATTTCTAACCTTCACAAAACGGGTACGAAACGCCCCGAACAAGATTCAAATGAAAAAATTACATCATATAGTGCTTGTCCTTGCACTTGCAGCGACCCTTTTCACGGGCTGCAACAAGGACGAAGGGGTCACTCCCCGCCCGCCGGTCCCCGAAACGGCGGACCAGACCATTATGTTCTATCTGACAGGAACCAACCTGGGGTCTTACTTCAGGAAAAATGTCGATGACGCGATGAACGCCATCGACCGGAACATACTCCACAACAGTCGCGTACTGGTTTTCATCCAGCCTCAAAGAGGCCTTTCGATGGTATTGGAACTCTACTATACGCCCCGCAACGACGATTACGTACCCGGAGCACAGTTCTCGTACGAACACTGCAAGGTCGATACCCTGCGCCGCTGGGCGGACGCCGACTTCAACTCGATGGACAGAGGTACGATCACCGAAGTTATCTCCTACATGGCCGAACAGGCTCCGGCACGTCGATACGGTCTGATCCTCGGCGGACACGGGCTGGGTTGGGTCCCGGACGGTACGTCGGTCAATGCCATCCGGTTCTCCGCATTCCAGGATTTCTGGAGCCCGATGCCGAATGCCCTGCCGACCCGCTGGATGGGCGATTCCGGCAAGCGGGCTGAAATTCCGCAACTGGCAGCGGCCTTCGGCAACACGGGGCTGCATTTCGACTACCTTCTCTTCGACGCCTGCTTCATGTCTTCGATCGAGGCATTGTACGATCTTCGCGGTTGTGCCGATCGCATCATCGCTTCACCGTGTGAAGTGATGGCCGCCGGTTTCAACTACACCGATATTCTGCCGCACCTGCTCGCCGATGCAGGCACAAGTTACGACCTGCCGGGTGTCTGCAGCGAATACCATGACTATTACATGAACCGCGCGACCACGAAATCAGGCTGCATCGCCCTGACGGTCACCGGCGAACTGGAGCCGCTGGCGGCTATCGTCAAGGAGATCGAAACGAAGTATCCGGGGAAAACGTACGACCGGGCATCGCTGCAAACCTACGAAGGGCTCGACGAGCATGTATTCTACGACTTGCAGGGATACATCGAGGCGATCTGCGACGAAAAGGATCCGCTGCTCGATAAGTTCAGAGCACAAATGGGAAAGGCCTTCCCGACGGAAAGCCGGCTGCATACGCCTTCGTTCTACTCGGTATATGGATTGGGCGACGCTCCGAACGGGATGCATACGATCGAAGACGGAAAATATTCCGGCGTAACGACCAGCGCCCCGTGCGAACGATTCGCCCCGGAATGGGCACAGACCTCCTGGTACCGGGCGACCCACTGATCCGACGGATCAGAACGGAAATCCTCGATGGAACATCCGACAAGAAAGCCGAAATCTTTGGATTTCGGCTTTCTTTATACATCGCTTGGGCGTCACTCCTATTCATACTGCCCCGACTTGAGGCGCTGCACCTCCTCGCGGGTCAGGAAGCGCCACTGTCCCCGCTTGAGATTTTTCTTCGAAAGCCCGGCGTAGTAAACACGGTCGAGTTTCTTGACCGCATAACCCATATGCTCGAAAATACGGCGCACGATGCGGTTGCGGCCCGAATGGATCTCGATCCCCACCTCCGTCTTGTCCTCCTTGACATAGGCGATCTCATCGGCATAGATCTCGCCGTCCTCCAGCGTAATGCCTTGAGCGATCTGCTCCATATCCGCTTTGGTGAGAGGCTTGTCCAGCGACACCTGGTAAATCTTCTTCTTCTGGAACGAAGGGTGCGTGAGTTGGCGGGTCAGATCGCCGTCGTTGGTGAAAAGCAACAGCCCGACACTGTTCTTATCGAGGCGTCCCACAGGATAGATACGCTCCGTACAGGCGTCCTTCACCAGCTCCATGACCGTCTTGTCGGCGTGGGGATCGTCGAGCGAAGTCACATAACCCTTGGGCTTGTTGAGCACCAGATAGACCTTCTTCTCGCCCTCGACACGGCTGTCGTTGAATTTCACCTCGTCCGTAGGCTGGACTTTCGTTCCCAGCGTCGTCACGACCACCCCATTGACGGTCACCAGCCCCGCCTGGATGAAATCGTCCGCTTCGCGGCGCGAACAGATCCCCGACTGGGCGATGAAACGGTTCAGGCGTATCTCGCCCGTTGGTTTGTTGGGATTGTATCTGGGATAACTTCGGAACTTATCGTCCCGGCGGCCGAACGAGCGGTCGCCGCCCCGGAACCCACCGGATTTCCGATCGTCGAAACGGCGTTCACCGTAAGGCTTATCGAATGTCTTGTAACCGTCCTGTTTGCGGTCGTCGTACCGACGTTCGCCGTAAGGTTTGTCCGAACGGCTATAACCGCCGGATTTCCGATCGCCGAATGACCGGTCGCGCCCCTCCTTCTGCTCACCGTAAGGTTTGCCGAACTTCTTGAAACCGCCCGGTTTGTTATCCTCGTACGGGCGGGAAGCGTCCCCGTCTTTCCGCTCCGAAAAACGAGGCTTGAACTCCCGATCTGCAGCATCGTTCCTACGTCGGTCGTCCGAACCGAACGACCGGTTCCCGAAACGACGGGAATCGTCACGGTGCGCACGGTCTTCCCGCACGGGACGGTTGTCGCTCGTAAAATTAGGGTTGTAAGATGCGCGCGGACGGCTGTCCGAAGAGTGCTCCGAATCGGCGGCATCACGCTGCAAACGCGGGCGACGCTCGATACGCTCCGCAGAGGAAATACGCGCCCGCTTATCGCGCCCGAAGCGGGCCAACGTCGTATCCGAGTCGTTTTTGAAATCTTTCATAATCGATTCTGTGAGTTTTGCGAATTTAATAAGTCGTATTCCCGGAAATCGCAATCGTCGATGGAACCCGCAAAACTCACGCTACGGCGTTTTACGACGCCAGGTCCCAAATCGGCAATTTCACTCGATTTCCCCTGCATAACAGGGAAAACCCCGGCATTCCGCACCGGCCGAAAATACCGGTGCAGGCAGCAAAGGTAATCGAATTTTTCCAGAGTATCTACACAAACTGCACCAAATCAATAATGTTTCTCAATATAATGCACAACATACTCTGCCATCGCCCGTTCCGCCCGTCCGGCATAAGGGCTTTGCAAAATAATCAAGTAGGCAATCCGTTTTTCCTCGATCTCTTGGCACGTCATCCGGCTCAACTCATTCCGCAAAAATACATTCATTTTATATTTATAATAATATTCCCGCAAGCCGACAATCCCTTCGTAGCACCACAATGGAATTATCACAAACCAAAGCGGTGGAAAAATCCAGGCCAATCCGAATAGGCCCAAATCCACCAAACAACCGAAACCGCCTCGCATCTGACTACCAGACGTCATCGACTCCGACAACTTTACCGGAAGCATCCAAGTGAAACACCTTATTCTCGATCACATATCCGCCAAACCTATTTTTCGCACGGTACTTATGCCGAACCCAATATCCGCCGTTATCCTTTTTATTCACCGCACCCCATTCGATACCCTCATAGCTCCTCGGATCGAGCAGATATTCTTTCTTCAGATAATTCTTCACCTGCCAAACCGACGCATCGAACCCGCTGTTACGGACAATCTCTTCATTCTGCTCACTGCTCGAACACTCCTCCGAACCGATAAAGCCCCAAAAAAAGATAATCATAATAATGGTAAAAAGTCCCCGCCAAATCTTCCTGTTATCGGGTGACGGTGTAGATTGTGTGTTTGTCTGTTGCATATCCATAATTCAATAAATTTAAGATCCTAAATTTCTATTTCTTCAAAGTGATTACACCTCCGCTTTTCTCAAACAGCGCAGGGTAGTTCTTTACCCGTGCGTGAATTTGACTGCTCCGTAACAGAGTTCTGTCTCTACGAATATAGAGGCGGCGACGATTAATCTCATCCGCCAATTCTTTCGCACATAATGGTACCCGATGAATTTCGAGTACGGTTGCAATCGCAGCATGCAATGTCAACATAACAAATTGAATTATATCATCCGACTCCTTATATGACAGATAAATATAAAAAGAAAGCGTGGAACTGCAATATATGTTTTGATATGTGTTCGGGAAACTCGAAAATGAAAACAAAAGCATAATAACTGTAAATGTAACCGCTAATATACAGTGTTTTATGTGGTATCAGATTCGGGATTGACATCTTAATTTGTTTTAATCCGTTTCAAGTTTCTTCGGGATATATGGGAACATATACGGGAATTATTGTACCTTTGCAGAGTAATTCAAAAAACACTGCCGATGAAAGTTTCCGTATATCTGAAAAAGAGCGATTCCTCGACCTCGAACATCTGTTTCCGGGTCAGGGAGAAGAACGTGGATATAAAGGTCGTCTCTCCCCTTGCCGTATATGACAAGTATTGGGATTCCGATACCCTCAGTTACAAACGCACTGCAGCTGTTCCTGCCACCGAGCAGAAACGGCTGCCCAGACAGATTGCGGCCATCATCGAGCATGTTGAAAAGACCTTCTCGGACAAGGCAGACAGCAAATGGCTGAAACAGGCCATCGAGGATGTGCTGTACCCTGCCCGCGCCTTCGAACGCAACCATCCGAACTTGCTCCGCCGCATCCATGAATATCTAGTAAAGTTTGACGGTGCGGACAGGACGAAGGAGCATATCATCCGTTTCGAGCGCAAGATGTCACGTTACCATGACTATCAAAGGGAGATATTGGGTAACACAGACTTCATGCTCTTTGTGGAGACGGTCACACTGGAACAGATGAACGATTTCCGGGATTATGTCGTAAATGAACATCTGTTGCAACAGGAGCATCCCGGCTTCTATGCCTCACGCCTGCTTGTCAAACGCAAGCCCAAGCCGCTTTCAGGCACTACCGTCATCAACATCATGAACCTCTTCTGTACCTTTCTGCACTGGTGCAAGAAGATGAAGTATTCCGACAACGAGGTCTATGCGCTCTACGGCTGCAAGGAGCCGACCTACGGTGATCCCTTCTACCTTACATCCGAAGAGAGGAATATTCTTTATAATGCAGACTTGAGTGACTGCCCGAAGTTGTCCATCATCCGGGACATATTCGTGTTCCACTGTTATGTAGGCTGCCGTGTCGGAGACCTTTACCGGCTGACAAGGGACAACATCAAGGACGGTTTCCTAGAGTATATGCCGCAGAAGACGAAGAAGTGTCAGGCGAAGACCGTCAGAGTACCCCTGCACGAGAAAGCATTGAAGATACTGGAACACTACGATAAGAATGCAGACAGGCTGCTTCCGTTCAAAACGGTGCATACCTATAACTTGAGTATACGGGAACTGCTGAAACATTGCGGCATAGACCGGATGGTGACCATCCTTGACACGCACGGCTACAACACCGTGCAGAGACCTTTGTACGAGGTGGCCAGCAGCCATACGGCACGCAAGACATTCGTAGGCAATCTGTACAAACAAGTTCCCGACCCGAACCTGATAGCTTCCCTATCGGGACACGTGGAGGGAAGCAGGGCGTTCAGACGTTATCGAACGATTGATGATGACATGAAACGCAAAATGGTAGAGATGATAAACTAAGGAGGACATATATATGAAAGTGACGGCATTCATCAGAAAAACATCGGCCAAGAACAACGTGACGAATCTGGCACGTGTCTATTTCCGTGTCCGGGACATCGGCGGAGTGGACATCAAGGCGGCAAGCGAGCTTTCCATCAACCCCAACCACTGGAGCGCGGAGAAACAGGGCTACAAGCCCCGTGTGGCATTGGTCTCGGAGGAAAAGCGGATGAACTTCGACCGGGACATCCAGCAGATTACGCACCTTATCACCAAGGAATACCACCGCGGTGTGGACGGCAACTGGCTCAAGGGGCTGATAGAGGAATACCACCATCCCAACATCAACGCGAGGGGCGGCAACAAGGCAGACGAATACCTGCTGTCGTTCCAGATTAAGAAATACATGGACGAAACACCTCTTGCCGATGAAAGTTGGAAACACCACCGTGACAATCTGAAAAAGGTGCTGCGCTACGAGCGTTTCCGCCATGAAGTCATGCACCAGCGAGGATTTCACCTTTGCATTGATTCCATTACCGCTGACGACATCCGTGACTTCAAGTTCTGGATGCAGGAGGAGTATAGGTACGTGGAAATGTACCCTGTATTCTATAAAGACGAATTGCCTCGTGATGTGACCCAACAACGTTCCGAGAACAGCATGTCAGGAAGCCTCTACCGCATCCGTACCGTCATCAAGTGGTGCATCAAGCGCGGACTGACAAGGAACAATCCGTTTGACCAGTACCAGATTACACAACCCATGTATGGCGACCCGTTCTACCTTACCCTTGAAGAGAGAGACAAGGTGTATTATGCCGATTTGAGCGGAATGGGTGCCACCTATCCGGTCTATCGTGACATATTTATGTTCCAGTGCCTTATCGGTTGTCGTGTTAGCGATTTGAACAAGTTGACCAAGGCGAACATCGTTGACGGCTGTGTGGAGTACATTCCGCAGAAGACCAAACTGGAACACGCGGGCACGGTACGGGTACCGCTCAACCAGAAAGCATTGGATATATTAGAACGTTACAAGGAACTGGAAGATGCGCTGCTTCCAAGGTTCTCGCATTTCGGTTACAACAAGAAGATAAAGGAAATCCTCAAGTATGTGGGCATCGACCGCATGGTCAGAGTCCTCGACCCGAAGACACGTGAGGATGTGGCAAGACCTTTATATGAAGTGGCAACCACCCACACGGCACGGAAGACCTTTATAGGCAACCTCTACAAACAGGTCAAAGACCCGAACCTGATTGCCTCCATGTCGGGACATTCCGAAGGTAGCCGCGCTTTCGCCCGATACCGCAAGATTGACGACG
>OGXH01002774.1_pt1 | contig 11923 bp, 4 predicted proteins | sample 1576241 | NCBI WGS metagenome assembly OGXH01 (sample SAMEA3541529, study PRJEB24748) | human gut metagenome | biome: human gut; feature: human-associated habitat; material: faeces | place: China | collected 2012
GACATTAACAGTATGAACCTCAGTTCCTGTCAGGTGGCACAGGGGCTTGTGGGGGGGCTGTTCCCTCAGACGCAGGAATCTCAGCAGAAAGTTTGTCAGGACATTGGCAGTGAAAGCAATATCTTCGCCGACTGGGCCGCATCTCGTCAGGGGTGCACGGTCGGAGGGCAGTCCTCATCTGTTCGTGACAAAGCCAGCGACAAGGACAAGGAGCGGGTGCTGAAAAACCAGAATATCATATGGGAGGCGCTGAAAAAAAACAGAATGTTTGACGGCAACAAAGAGTTGAAAGAATTTATCATGACGCTCACCGGTACGCTGATTTTTGGGGAAGACAGCGAGATTACCCCCCTGCCGGCGCGTACCACTGACCGCGATATCCTCCGGGCGATTATGGAGGGGGGAACGGCAAAAATTTACCACTGCAACGATTCGGACAAGTGTCTGAAGGTGGTGGCGGATGCAAATGTGACCATCGCCCGGGATAAAGCCCTGAAGTCACAGATTACAAAACTGCTCACCAGTATTCAGAATAAAGCAGTGAGTGACACTCCGCTTGACGCCCGGGAACAGGGGTTTATTTCCAGCACCACCATTCCCGTTTTTAAATATCTGATTGACCCGCAGATGCTCGGTGTTTCCAACAGTATGATTTACCAGCTGACGGACTATATCGGCTACGACATCATGCTCCAGTACATTCAGGAACTGCTTCAGCAGGCCCGGGCCATGATTGCCACCGGGAACTATCCGCAGGCTGTGATGGACAATGTTCTGGAGAATCTGAATCAGGCACAGCAACAGATTGCCATTTTCCAGAGTCAGGTACAGGTCCAGCAGGATGCGCTGCTGGTTGTCGATCGTCAGATGAGCTACATGCGTCAGCAGCTTTCCGCCCGCATGCTCAGTCGTTACCAGAACAACTATCACTTCGGAGGGAATTCACTGTGAATGAAGTTTATGTGATTGCCGGTGGTGAGTGGTTGCGTAACAACCTGAATGCCATTGCAGCATTTATGAATACCCGGACCTGGGATTCAATTGAAAAAATCGCGCTCACCCTGTCTGTTGTTGCTGTGGCTTTTATGTGGGTACAGCGGCATAACGTGATGGATTTGCTGGGCTGGGTGGCCGTGTTTGTGCTTATCAGCCTGCTGGTTAATGTCCGCACATCGGTGCAAATTATTGATAACAGTGACCTGGTCAAAGTCCATCGGGTGGATAATGTTCCGGTCGGTCTGGCGATGCCACTTTCTCTTACGACCCGTATCGGGCATGCGATGGTGGTCAGCTACGAGATGATATTCACCCAACCGGACAGCGTCACCTACAGCAAGACAGGCATGCTGTTCGGGGCGAATCTGATTGTGAAAAGCACCGATTTCCTGTCCCGGAATCCGGAAATCATCAATCTGTTCCAGGACTACGTCCAGAACTGCGTGCTGGGTGATATTTACCTGAATCATAAATACACGCTGGAAGATCTGATGGCCTCCGCTGACCCCTACACGCTGATTTTTTCCCGACCCAGCCCGCTACGGGGCGTTTATGACAACAATAATAATTTCATAACCTGTAAGGATGCGTCGGTCACGCTGAAAGACAGGCTGAATCTCGATACAAAGACGGGAGGCAAGACCTGGCATTATTATGTGCAGCAGATATTTGGCGGCAGACCGGACCCGGACCTGTTATTCAGACAACTGGTCAGTGACAGTTACAGTTATTTCTACGGCTCCAGTCAGTCTGCCAGCCAGATTATGCGCCAGAACGTCACCATGAATGCCCTGAAAGAGGGTATCACCAGTAATGCCGCCCGTAATGGTGACACCGCCAGCCTGGTGAATCTGGCCACCACGTCATCGATGGAGAAGCAACGTCTGGCGCATGTCTCTATCGGTCATGTGACAATGCGAAACCTGCCAATGGTACAGACTATCCTGACGGGAATTGCCATTGGTATTTTCCCGCTTCTGGTACTGGCAGCTGTCTTCAACAAACTGACACTGTCCGTCCTGAAAGGCTATGTGTTTGCCCTGATGTGGCTGCAGACCTGGCCGTTGTTGTATGCCATTCTGAACAGTGCCATGACATTTTATGCGAAGATGAATGGTGCGCCGGTCGTGCTGTCTGAACTCTCTCAGATACAGCTGAAATACTCTGACCTGGCCTCTACTGCCGGGTATCTTTCAGCCATGATCCCCCCGTTGTCATGGATGATGGTAAAAGGCCTTGGCGCAGGTTTTTCCAGCGTGTACAGCCACTTCGCCTCTTCCTCTATCAGTCCGACGGCCAGTGCAGCAGGCAGTGTGGTTGACGGTAATTACTCCTACGGCAACATGCAGACGGAAAACGTGAACGGCTTCAGCTGGAGCACCAACAGCACCACGTCGTTTGGTCAGATGATGTACCAGACCGGCAGTGGCGCAACCGCCACACAGACTCGTGACGGTAATATGGTGATGGATGCGAGCGGGGCGATGTCCCGTTTACCGGTCGGTATCAATGCAACGCGTCAGATTGCAGCGGCACAACAGGAAATGGCCCGGGAGGCGTCGAACAGAGCAGAAAGTGCCCTGCATGGTTTCAGCAGCAGTATTGCCAGTGCCTGGAACTCGCTCAGTCAGTTTGGTTCTAACCGGGGGAGCAGTGATTCTGTCACCGGTGGTGCTGACAGCACGATGAGCGCACAGGACTCCATGATGGCCAGCCGTATGCGCAGCGCAGTGGAAAGCTATGCGAAGGCGCATAATATCAGTAATGAGCAGGCGACAAGAGAACTGGCATCAAGAAGTACGAGAGGTTCTGCGGGGATGTATGGCGATGCTCATGCTGAATGGGGGGTTAAACCTAAAATTCTTGGTGTTGGTGGTGGCGTAGGTGTTAGAGGTGGTGGTCGGGCAAGTATTGACTGGAGTGATGAGGATGCGCATCAGGCCAGCAGTGGTTCACGGGCCAGCCATGATACTCGCCATGATATCGATGCCAGGGCTACACAAGACTTTAAAGAGGCCAGCGATTACTTTACCAGTCGCAAGGTCAGTGAATCCGGCAGCCATACTGACAATAATGCTGACTCCCGGGTGGACCAGTTGTCTGCAGCCCTGAACTCAGCGAAACAGAGTTACGACCAGTACACGACGAATATGACCCGCAGCCATGAATATGCGGAAATGGCCTCCCGTACTGAAAGCATGAGCGGGCAGATGAGTGAAGACCTGTCGCAACAGTTTGCACAGTATGTGATGAAACGCGCACCGCAGGATGCAGAAGCTATTCTGACAAATACCAGTTCGCCGGAGATTGCAGAACGTCGTCGGGCGATGGCCTGGTCTTTTGTGCAGGAACAGGTACAGCCTGGTGTTGATAATGCCTGGCGGGAATCCCGTGGCGATATTGGTAAAGGAATGGAGAGCGTACCTTCGGGTGGTGGCAGTCAGGATATTATTGCTGACCATCAGGGACATCAGGCCATTATTGAGCAAAGAACGCAGGACAGTAATATCCGTAATGATGTAAAACATCAGGTTGATAATATGGTCACAGAATATCGTGGCAATATCGGAGATACTCAGAACAGTATCCGTGGCGAGGAAAATATTGTAAGAGGGCAGTATTCTGAACTGCAAAATCATCATAAAACAGAGGCATTATCTCAGAATAATAAATATAATGAAGAGCGAGAAAGTCAAAAGATAATACCTGAGCCATCAGAAGAGGCTGTGAAAAAAATGGTTGATGATAAAAAGGATAGACTGAAGGGGCCATTATGATCACTCACTATGATATAAAAACGGAGACACAGAAACTAAAGGATGTACTCTCTGTAGAGGGAGTTAATATTCCGCCATTATTACAAGTCATAAAACCAGGGGTGTATGTGTTTTTATGGGTTTTATTATGGCCGACATTTCTTCGTTTGCTGGCAGATAAAGTTGATATCCGAGATGCTGGATTTGATATATGTTTTAGTGGCGTAATGGGTTTTATCCTTTTTGTTGCCATTACTAATGGAATGATGTTGTATCTTGCCATCCCTAAAAAATTCAGAGATGAGTCGAAAGTTATATCTTTTATGTATGATAAGAACAAAACTTATATCTTGTCGTTTGTGATTGTTTTTTCAATAGTTTCCTTTGCTCATACGTTCTTATTTGGGTTTTTATCAATAACTCTGTTTGTAATTATTTCCTTTATTTATACTATAGATATAAATCGTTATAATCTCTCTGCAATAGTCTCAGTAATAGGTCTGTTCAAAAAAGAGTCTGTTAGTTAAAAGGATATTCTGGATGAAAACAAAAAAAATGATGATGGTTGCACTGGTCAGTTCCACTCTGGCCCTTTCAGGGTGTGGTGCGATGAGCACAGCAATCAAGAAGCGTAACCTTGAGGTGAAGACTCAGATGAGTGAGACCATCTGGCTTAAACCCGCCAGCGAACGCACGGTATTTCTGCAGATCAAAAACACGTCTGATAAAGACATGAGTGGGCTGCAGGGCAAAATTGCTGATGCTGTGAAAGCAAAAGGATATCAGGTGGTGACTTCTCCGGATGCAGCCTACTACTGGATTCAGGCGAATGTGCTGAAGGCCGATAAGATGGATCTGCGGGAGTCTCAGGGATGGCTGAACCGTGGTTATGAAGGCGCAGCTGTTGGTGCAGCGTTAGGTGCCGGTATCACCGGATATAATTCCAGTTCTGCCGGTGCCACACTCGGTGTGGGCCTTGCTGCCGGTCTGGTGGGTATGGCTGCAGATGCGATGGTGGAAGATGTGAACTATACCATGATCACGGATGTGCAGATTGCAGAGCGTACTAAGGCAACGGTGACAACGGATAATGTTGCCGCCCTGCGTCAGGGCACATCCGGTGCGAAAATTCAGACCAGTACTGAAACAGGTAACCAGCATAAATACCAGACCCGTGTGGTCTCAAATGCGAACAAGGTTAACCTGAAATTTGAAGAGGCGAAGCCTGTTCTCGAAGACCAACTGGCCAAATCAATCGCAAATATTCTCTGATTATCTTCCGGAGGCTGGTCTGACCGGCCTCCTTGCTGACGCCTCGCGTTGCTCGTTGTCCAACCCCGGGACGTAACAAAATAAATTTTGTCACTTCCCGGCGTTTCCGAAATAAACATTAAAACACTGAGCGGTTGTGCAAATTCTTTGTGCGACCGTGAAGTGTTGCCGGCGAAGCCGGAATTTAACGGTTATTAATCTTTTCATCATTAATAATCAGTCCGACTGACTTTTTTCTTCGGAATATCATCATGAGTTTTAACGCAAAGGATATGACCCAGGGCGGTCAGATTGCGTCCATGCGTATCCGCATGTTCAGCCAGATCGCCAATATCATGCTTTACTGCCTGTTTATTTTTTTCTGGATACTCGTTGGTCTGGTTTTATGGGTAAAAATAAGCTGGCAGACGTTTGTGAACGGCTGTATTTACTGGTGGTGTACCACGCTGGAAGGCATGCGGGATTTAATCAAGTCCCAGCCGGTCTATGAGATCCAGTATTACGGCAAAACCTTCCGGATGAACGCTGCTCAGGTACTGCATGATAAATATATGATCTGGTGCGGAGAGCAGCTATGGTCCGCATTCGTTCTGGCTACAGTTGTGGCACTGGTTATTTGCCTGATTACCTTCTTTGTTGTCTCCTGGATTCTGGGGCGTCAGGGTAAACAACAGAGCGAAAATGAAGTCACAGGTGGTCGTCAGCTGACAGACAATCCGAAAGACGTTGCCCGGATGCTGAAAAAAGACGGCAAGGACTCCGATATCCGGATTGGCGATCTGCCGATTATCCGGGATTCCGAAATCCAGAACTTCTGTCTGCACGGAACAGTGTCGACGGGTAAGTCAGAGGTTATTCGACGTCTTGCCAACTATGCCCGTAAACGTGGCGACATGGTGGTGATTTATGACCGTTCGTGTGAGTTTGTTAAAAGTTACTATGATCCCTCCATCGATAAGATCCTGAATCCGCTGGATGCCCGCTGTGCCGCCTGGGATTTGTGGAAGGAGTGCCTGACACAGCCGGATTTTGATAATGTCGCGAACACGCTGATCCCGATGGGAACGAAAGAGGACCCGTTCTGGCAGGGATCAGGACGTACCATTTTTGCGGAAGCGGCGTATCTGATGCGTAATGACCCCAACCGCAGCTACAGCAAACTGGTGGACACACTGCTTTCCATCAAAATCGAAAAACTGCGTACCTTCCTGCGTAATTCACCGGCGGCCAACCTGGTGGAAGAGAAAATTGAGAAAACGGCGATTTCCATCCGTGCTGTGCTGACCAACTACGTGAAAGCCATCCGTTACCTGCAGGGGATTGAGCATAACGGTGAGTCTTTTACCATCCGTGACTGGATGCGGGGTGTCCGGGAAGATCAGAAAAACGGCTGGCTGTTTATCTCGTCGAATGCCGACACCCATGCCTCCCTGAAGCCGGTGATCTCCATGTGGCTGTCCATTGCCATTCGTGGTCTGCTGGCAATGGGAGAAAACCGTAACCGTCGTGTGTGGTTTTTCTGTGATGAGCTACCCACGTTACACAAACTGCCGGACCTGGTGGAGATCCTGCCGGAAGCCCGTAAGTTCGGTGGCTGTTATGTGTTTGGTATCCAGTCCTATGCCCAGCTGGAAGATATCTACGGTGAGAAAGCGGCTGCCACGCTGTTTGACGTCATGAACACTCGTGCCTTTTTCCGTTCTCCCAGCCATAAGATTGCAGAGTTCGCTGCCGGTGAGATTGGTGAGAAAGAGCACCTGAAAGCCAGTCTGCAGTATTCCTACGGTGCTGACCCCGTGCGTGACGGGATATCAACCGGTAAGGAGATGGAGCGCCAGACGCTGGTCAGTTATTCCGACATTCAGTCTCTGCCGGATCTGACCTGTTATGTCACCCTGCCCGGACCGTATCCGGCAGTAAAACTCTCACTGAAATATCAGGCACGTCCGAAGGTTGCCCCTGAGTTTATTCCGCGTGACATCAACCCAGAAATGGAGAACCGTCTGAGTGCCGTACTTGCCGCAAGGGAAGCAGAAGGTCGTCAGATGGCCAGCCTCTTTGAACCGGAGGTTGCCTCCGGAGAAGATGTGACTCAGGCTGAACAGCCACAACAGCCACAACAGCCACAACAGCCGGTGTCTCCTGCCATCAACGATAAGAAGTCAGATTCAGGTGTGAATGTTCCGGCAGGGGGGATCGAGCAGGAGCTGAAAATGAAACCGGAAGAAGAGATGGAACAGCAACTGCCACCCGGGATCAGTGAATCCGGTGAAGTGGTGGATATGGCCGCTTATGAGGCATGGCAACAGGAAAATCATCCGGACATCCAGCAGCAGATGCAGCGTCGTGAAGAGGTGAACATTAATGTGCACCGGGAGCGTGGGGAGGATGTTGAGCCGGGAGATGATTTCTGATGATGAGTATCGCGCAGGTCAGATCGGCCGGAAGTGCCGGTAACTATTATACCGACAAGGATAATTACTATGTACTGGGCAGCATGGGAGAACGCTGGGCCGGCAAGGGGGCTGAACAGCTGGGACTGCAGGGCAGTGTCGATAAGGATGTTTTTACCCGTCTTCTGGAGGGAAGGCTGCCGGACGGAGCGGATCTAAGCCGCATGCAGGATGGCAGTAATAAGCATCGTCCCGGCTACGACCTGACCTTCTCCGCCCCCAAAAGTGTCTCCATGATGGCCATGTTAGGTGGCGATAAGCGCCTGATTGATGCACATAACCAGGCCGTGGACTTTGCTGTTCGTCAGGTGGAGGCGCTGGCCTCCACACGGGTTATGACGGACGGACAGTCAGAAACGGTACTGACCGGTAATCTGGTGATGGCACTGTTTAACCACGACACCAGTCGCGATCAGGAACCACAGTTACACACGCATGCGGTGGTGGCTAATGTCACGCAGCATAACGGCGAGTGGAAGACACTGAGCAGTGACAAAGTGGGGAAAACGGGGTTCATTGAGAATGTGTACGCTAATCAGATTGCCTTTGGCAGGCTCTACCGGGAAAAACTGAAAGAGCAGGTTGAGGCGCTGGGCTATGAAACCGAAGTGGTGGGTAAGCACGGTATGTGGGAGATGCCGGGCGTACCGGTGGAGGCCTTTTCCGGACGCTCACAGGCAATCCGGGAGGCCGTCGGGGAAGATGCCTCGCTGAAATCCCGGGATGTGGCGGCACTGGATACGCGAAAATCCAAACAGCACGTCGATCCGGAAGTCAGAATGGCTGAATGGATGCAGACGCTGAAGGAAACCGGGTTCGACATCCGGGCATATCGTGACGCGGCGGATCAGCGTGCGGAGACCCGCACGCAGGCGCCCGGGCCTGCTTCACAGGACGGGCCGGATGTGCAGCAGGCGGTGACACAGGCCATTGCCGGATTAAGTGAACGAAAAGTGCAGTTTACGTACACGGACGTGCTGGCCAGAACGGTCGGCATACTGCCGCCGGAAAATGGTGTGATTGAACGGGCACGCGCCGGTATCGATGAGGCCATCAGCCGTGAGCAGCTTATCCCCCTCGATCGTGAGAAGGGGCTGTTCACGTCCGGGATTCATGTGCTCGATGAGCTGTCAGTCCGGGCACTCAGTCGTGACATCATGAAACAGAACCGGGTGACCGTACATCCGGAGAAAAGTGTCCCCCGGACGGCTGGTTACAGCGATGCGGTCAGTGTTCTGGCACAGGACCGTCCGTCGCTGGCCATTGTGTCCGGGCAGGGCGGTGCAGCCGGGCAGCGTGAGCGGGTGGCTGAACTGGCAATGATGGCCCGGGAGCAGGGGCGGGAGGTGCAGATTATCGCCGCTGACCGTCGCTCGCAGATGAACCTGAAGCAGGATGAACGGCTGTCCGGTGAGCTGATAACCGGACGTCGTCAGCTGCAGGAGGGCATGGCCTTCACGCCGGGCAGTACTGTTATCGTCGACCAGGGCGAAAAACTCTCCCTGAAAGAGACGTTAACCCTGCTGGATGGTGCCGCACGTCATAACGTACAGGTCCTGATAACCGACAGCGGGCAGCGAACCGGTACAGGCAGTGCGCTGATGGCCATGAAGGATGCCGGGGTGAACACATATCGCTGGCAGGGGGGAGAACAGCGACCGGCCACCATCATCAGTGAACCGGACCGTAATGTCCGCTATGCCCGGCTGGCCGGAGATTTTGCGGCCAGCGTGAAAGCCGGAGAAGAGAGCGTGGCACAGGTCAGCGGGGTACGGGAACAGGCCATACTGACACAGGCCATTCGCAGTGAGCTGAAAACACAGGGCGTGCTCGGACACCCGGAGGTGACCATGACCGCCCTGTCACCGGTCTGGCTGGACAGCCGGAGCCGTTATCTGCGGGATATGTACCGTCCGGGGATGGTGATGGAGCAGTGGAACCCGGAGACACGCAGTCATGACCGCTATGTTATCGACCGGGTGACGGCGCAGAGTCACAGCCTGACCCTGCGGGATGCGCAGGGCGAAACGCAGGTGGTGCGTATTTCCTCCCTGGACAGCAGCTGGTCGCTGTTCCGGCCGGAAAAAATGCCGGTGGCAGACGGCGAGCGTCTGAGGGTGACAGGGAAAATTCCCGGACTCCGCGTCTCCGGCGGTGACCGCCTGCAGGTGGCATCCGTCAGTGAAGATGCGATGACGGTTGTTGTGCCGGGGCGGGCTGACCCGGCCACCCTGCCTGTGGTTGATTCACCGTTCACGGCACTGAAGCTGGAGAACGGCTGGGTGGAAACGCCCGGGCATTCCGTCAGTGACAGTGCGACGGTGTTTGCCTCCGTCACACAGATGGCAATGGACAACGCCACCCTGAACGGTCTGGCCCGCAGCGGTCGTGATGTCCGGCTGTATTCCTCACTGGATGAAACCCGTACTGCGGAAAAACTTGCCCGCCATCCCTCCTTTACGGTGGTTTCTGAGCAGATAAAGGCGCGGGCCGGTGAGACATCGCTGGAAACCGCTATCAGTCTGCAGAAAGCCGGGCTTCACACGCCGGCACAGCAGGCCATTCATCTGGCCCTTCCTGTGCTGGAAAGTAAAAACCTGGCCTTCAGCATGGTGGACCTGCTGACAGAGGCGAAGTCGTTTGCTGCAGAAGGAACCGGTTTTACTGAACTGGGAGGGGAAATCAATGCGCAGATAAAACGCGGTGACTTACTGTATGTGGATGTGGCAAAAGGCTATGGCACAGGCCTGCTGGTTTCCCGTGCGTCGTATGAGGCAGAAAAGAGCATTCTTCGCCATATTCTCGAAGGTAAGGAGGCGGTCACGCCGCTGATGGAGAGAGTACCCGGCGAACTCATGGAGACGTTAACGTCGGGACAGCGTGCCGCCACCCGTATGATACTGGAAACGTCCGACCGCTTCACGGTGGTACAGGGTTATGCCGGTGTGGGTAAGACCACACAGTTCCGGGCGGTGATGTCAGCCGTGAACATGCTGCCGGCGAGTGAGCGTCCCCGAGTTGTGGGGCTGGGGCCCACGCACCGTGCGGTCGGTGAGATGCGCAGCGCCGGCGTGGATGCACAGACGCTGGCGTCCTTTCTGCATGACACGCAGCTGCAGCAGCGCAGCGGAGAAACGCCGGATTTCAGCAACACGCTGTTCCTGCTCGATGAGAGCTCAATGGTGGGCAATACCGACATGGCACGGGCATACGCCCTGATTGCGGCCGGTGGCGGTCGTGCTGTGGCCAGCGGTGACACGGACCAGCTGCAGGCCATCGCGCCCGGTCAGCCTTTCCGTCTCCAGCAGACGCGCAGTGCTGCCGATGTGGCCATCATGAAGGAGATTGTGCGTCAGACGCCGGAACTGCGGGAGGCGGTATACAGCCTGATTAACCGGGATGTGGAAAGGGCACTGTCCGGGCTTGAGAGTGTGAAACCGTCTCAGGTGCCACGTCTGGAGGGCGCATGGGCACCGGAGCACTCCGTGACGGAGTTCAGTCACAGCCAGGAAGCGAAACTGGCAGAAGCGCAGCAGAAGGCGATGCTGAAAGGTGAGACTTTTCCGGATGTCCCCATGACACTGTATGAAGCCATTGTCCGCGACTATACCGGCAGGACACCGGAAGCACGGGAGCAGACGCTGATTGTCACGCACCTGAATGAGGACCGGCGCGTACTGAACAGCATGATTCATGATGCACGGGAAAAGGCCGGTGAGCTGGGGAAAGAGCAGGTCATGGTGCCTGTCCTGAACACAGCGAATATACGTGACGGAGAACTGCGTCGTCTCTCCACCTGGGAGAATAACCCGGATGCCCTTGCCCTGGTGGATAATGTGTATCACCGGATTGCCGGTATCAGCAGGGATGACGGGCTGATAACCCTGGAGGATGCGGAAGGTAACACGCGGCTGATTTCGCCCCGGGAGGCGGTGGCTGAAGGTGTCACACTGTACACCCCGGACAAAATCCGGGTGGGGACCGGCGACCGGATGCGCTTCACGAAGAGTGACCGGGAGCGCGGTTATGTGGCCAACAGCGTCTGGACGGTGACAGCGGTTTCTGGTGACAGTGTCACGCTGTCGGACGGCCAGCAGACCCGGGTGATTCGCCCCGGTCAGGAGCAGGCAGAGCAACATATTGACCTGGCCTATGCCATCACCGCCCACGGTGCGCAGGGGGCAAGTGAAACCTTTGCCATTGCGCTTGAAGGAACGGAAGGTAACCGGAAACTGATGGCCGGCTTTGAGTCAGCCTACGTGGCCCTGTCGCGTATGAAGCAGCATGTGCAGGTGTACACCGATAACCGTCAGGGCTGGACGGATGCCATTAACAATGCCGTACAGAAAGGAACGGCCCACGATGTATTTGAGCCGAAACCGGACCGGGAGGTCATGAATGCGCAGCGGCTGTTCAGTACGGCACGGGAACTGCGGGACGTGGCGG
>OGXH01002775.1_pt1 | contig 11920 bp, 6 predicted proteins | sample 1576241 | NCBI WGS metagenome assembly OGXH01 (sample SAMEA3541529, study PRJEB24748) | human gut metagenome | biome: human gut; feature: human-associated habitat; material: faeces | place: China | collected 2012
TTCTCTTTGAGTTTTCTTCTGTATCTGATGAAAAACCACGGCAGCAGGCAGTTGTTGGCGAGGCAGATGCCGAAGCACATCAGAAGAAATCCGGTGAAAAAGCAGACCACATTCAGCGACAGAACATTTGGCAGCAGGGTAACCCAGGTATTGTGTACATCGATCATTTTTCCGAATCCGATGCCGACAACAAAAGAAAACAGATAGCCGGGACAGAACGAACGCTTCAGGACCATCAGGGTGATGACAAGCAGCGTTTGAAAGATATAGTTCCACGTTCCGAAACTGAAAACTGGAAACGCTGTGCTGAGGATGAGCGGCACGGAGGAAATTGTTGAAATTCCAAATACGCTTTTTGACATCAGATCAATGGCAAGAGGGTTGATCAGAAGCACGATCAGAAGCGCCGCTTCGCCTGGAAGATGAAATTTTCTGGTATTCATGAGTAAAAATCCTTCTTTCCTGAGAATGAAATTACGTTAAGGTCTTGAAACTATGCTTATTATAGACACAGAAACCGATAAAAACAAATGATTATTTTGAATGAATTGATTCTAAAATTAAATGAAAAGTGGTATGATAGATGCAGAACAGGAAAAGAGGCTATCTATGAATATCGAGTATTTAAAATATTTTGCAGAGCTGGCAAAACTGCAGCACTACGGAAAAGCGGCAAAAGCGCTGAATATTTCCCAGCCGGGGCTCAGCCATGCGATCAAGACACTGGAGGACGAGTACGGTGTTCCGCTCTTCCAGAAAGAAGGACGAAACGTGAGCCTGAGCCGCTACGGAAAAGAATTGATGCAGGATGTCGAGGAGATTCTGGACGCATATCTTCGAATGGAGGAGCGGGCGGCAGGCCTTCGGACGGAAGAAAAGACAGTGCGGATCGGAACCGTATATCCGCTCGCGGCAGGAACAATACCACATATGCTGCGGGAATTCGGCGCGATCTTCCCGTTTATGTTTTGCCGGGAATGCCGTTTTCACATGTGCATGTTCCGGAATCATTTGTCCCGGCAACAAATAAATAGCATGTGCAAAGTAGCCATATTCAGGGTCGTTTACCCAGAAGATGCCTCCCATACCTACATTCTCAAAGTCGCCCAAACCGAAATCTGTAAACCAGATATCTTTCTCCATCAGCGGAGTGTAAGGCACGCCATAAAATTTAAACATGTCAAGGAATGCTTCTTTAGCAGCTTCCTGGTCAAACTTTCCGTCTTTGTAGAAGTCAGCATTCGTGTACTTCTTCTGATACGTTGCCTTTTCCTGTGTCATAACTTGTTCTGTTTTTTTAGATTCTGCCGTACAAGAAGCGAGTCCCATACCGCAGGCGGCAATTAATGCCAGGGTTAATACTTTTTTTAATCTCATGTATTTATCTGTTTTAATGGTTAATAATCAGCCTCAACAAAGCACTCCCATTCCTTCTATCTCTATCAATAGTTCCGAACGGCATACATCGGTTAAAGTATAGATGGCAGGTAAATCGGGATATCGTTCTGTCACTACTTGCCTTGCTTTTTCCATATCTTCCCAACGTTTCACATACACGCGGAAGGTGATAAGGGTAGCATTCTCCGTAGCAGGAATACCGGAACGATTGAGGTTATCATGGGATACCAAATATTCTATATTCTCCAAGGTAGTCAGTGTTTGCTGTTCAATACCAACGCCTTCCAGACTCTGCTCACCACGAATAGCGGCTGTGCCCGATACATATACGAAACCATGATCTTCTTTCCATACAGCCTTGGCACGTTCAAACTTCGGAGTGGTCTTTTGAGGAAGAGCGGCATCCTTTTCTCCCAATAATACATTCTGTGAATAAGCATGAGCGGCAATCTGCAAAGGATTATCCACCCCAAGGACCCGGACACTTCCATCTTTGCAGAGTAAGGCATCCACATCAATCATAATGCCGCCCCACTGAGTCCCGATACCGGTAGCAGCCGGATAACCGGTAGTCCACTCCACACCATTATAGAATAGCGAACGTGCATCATTGAAATCCTGATAATGCTGATGACCGGTTGCATCGCAAGCTGTTATCTTTTCAATATAGTTCCATTGACGTATGATTGAGGAAACCGGCATACCTTCCGTTTCCAAGACCTTGGCTATCCTGGAGAATACTTCATGAGATTGCTCACGGATGCTCTGATGTAGTACATCTCCCGTCACACCACTCAGGAACAAGCGTTTACAACCTTCTCTTTCGATAATGATATAAGGCAAATCTCCCAGCATCCGATATTCAATGTGATCTTGTTCTGTCAGTTGCACTTCATGCACTTCCATCACCAATCCCATACTCTGAGGAGGTTGTGCCACATAGCTTACGGAAGGTTGTTTCTCTTTGAAAAGCTCTTTCACCGCTTCCCTGATACAAGCAAAACGGGCTACATATTCTTCATTATCCACCGGCGCATCGAATATCACTATACGTACAGGAGTATGAATGGCTTTATATTCCGCCAGAAGTTGCGCCAACATCACCTTAAAGGGAGCTTTATCAACTTGCAGGAAATAATGAATAATCTCTATATTTTCGTGTGTAATCATGGTCTTCTTATTCTATTAAAGTGAATTCACATATTCGGCAAGTTCTTCCGCTTCTTTAGCTGATATTTTCTTTTCAATACCATGCTTATGTACCGTGAACACTTCTTCCATAGTGGCAGCACGTCCGTCAAACAGATAAGGAGCCGTACGCCAGACTTCACGCAGTGTCGGAGTATCCCACCCATTCTCAAATTCGATATCTTCGCCGATACGGTGCATCTTCATATCCGTATAATAGGGACCGGAATGACATTCGTCGCAATTAAACTTTTCATAAACCTTACGTCCCCGTTTAGCCTTCTCTGAAAGTTCGCCATTTACCAGATACGGACTGGGAACCGGTTTCAATGACATCAGATACTCATCCACACACTCTGCAAATTCTTCCGGTAAATCACTGAACTGAATGAGCTTATATCCTGCACGAACGGCAACCTCCGCTTTAGCACGAATACCGGAAATCATACACGGTGGAGTGACATGGGAAAATAGCATACTCTTGCAGTTTTTCGAATTACCAATGCCATCATTCATCAAATCCCAGTTCATGGCATCCATACGTGCATCGCCCGGATGGCATCCGTTACACGACTGCCAGTTCTGGAAACAATGTGCCGCATCATTAAAGTATTTCTCACCACGCTGTATTCTGTTTTCCGTACGATTCTTCACCATAGCAACCGACTGAACATTTGCCGTATTCAAGTCCACGATATTCAATGTATCAGAGAAATAAGTAGGAACAACAGCCGTTCCGTCCTTCAGCATCATGCAACGCGGTCCATTGCCTACCAATGCTACACGTTTACGCATACCATATAAAAAGCGTAAATCATACGCCAAAGCATCCTTTTGAGGATACTGCTCAAATTTCTGAATAAATGCAGGATAATCTATCACACTGACCTCATGGGTACCGGAGTGACTGACCACAATCTTATCATCCGTACACTTCACGTCCCATATACCTGCCGCACCCCGTTCCGGTTCATCCAGCAACACGGCACCCTCAAAGTTCAGAGTAGTCAGATTTACAATACTGATAGCACTGGTATTCATCCAGCCTTGTTGCAATTGGGATGTCGGAACCTGGAAACGGCCCAGATTATGAGTAACCAGCAAATAACGCCCGTCCGGAGAAAGCGACATTCCACGCAAGGCATTACTTCCGTTAGCCAGTTGAATATCTTTTATCTTTCGGAAACTGTTCATATCAATCACAGATACGCAAGCTGCTACAGTATCCACATCCGCCCGCTGCATAGGCAGGAAATTAGTAACAAACAAGTGTTTTCCTTCTTTATCAAAGACAGCTGATTTCGGTTCACGCAATACCTTCACCGTTCTTACCACATTCTTTCCATTCTTATCCAATTCTGATACTGTGCCGGCAAACTGGTTGCAAATATATAACTTGCCGTTACCCGCATTTACCAACGGAGCGCAGGCACCGGATGCTGTTTCCACAAAGACTTTTTCCGAAGGATTGGAAGCAGACAGGAAATAAACACCATTCTTATGTTCACCTGCCACCGTTGCATAAATCTGTTCTCCATCTGTAGCAACTCCGGTAGGGACTTCATCCAGTTCCCACTCTTGCAAGCGTTCTTTATAATCTGATGAATAAATAGAAACCTTCTGAACGCCCTTCTGAGATACGATCATTCCAGATTTATAAGGAGTGATACCCGTTATAAACAATGGAGTTCCTTCCGGCTGCTCCGTGGTATGAGTAGTAAATGCAAATAGAGATACCACTAAAAATACAGGTACTATAACCTTTGCGATGCTACGACTTTTATACTTCATAGTGATTGAATTAAGCTTGTTTTTCACATCACAAAGATAGGGCATCACCGGTCTGAGGGTTATAAATCGTGTATCATTGACTTGCAATAATGTCTCAAAACAAATGTAGTAAGCATTTTGAGACGGTAGTGAGAACCGTTTGAGACAAAAAAGGCGTAAACTCCTTTCCGCCTTAAATCTTATTTTTCGTCTTACATCTTCTCTTTGTTCGCACTGTTCATCTGTACGAACTCGGTAGGTGTGAACCCATAGAATGCTTTAAACGAATTAGAGAAATAGGAATGACTGTTGAATCCCAACAAAGTTGCCACTTCCGAAACACTCATATTCGTTTCCTTCAGATAACGCAAGGCCACCTCCAAGCGCTTATTACGTATCAGTTCCGTGGGCGAAAGCTCGGATATAGCTTTGATTTTGCGATAGAGATTGGCGCGACTAATACCGATCTGGTCACAAAGCATCTCTATACCCAGATTCTGGTCAGATATATTCTTCTCTATAATCTCATACAGTTTCTGTGAGAAGCGTTCATCCGCCGAGGTAGTACTTACACCTACCACTTCGGGCGAGAAGCGTTTGCCATACAGTTTCTTTAATTGCTCTCTCGACTGCAACAGGCTCTGAATACGTATCCGAAGCACATCCATACTGAAAGGCTTAATCACGTACTCATCCGCCCCTGCCTCAAAACCTTCCCTGATATGCATCACCATGGAGCGTGCAGTCATCAGTATTACCGGGATATGTCCGATACGAATATCATTCTTAATCATGGAGCAGAGTTCAAGCCCATTCCGCTTAGGCATCATAATATCACTCAGCACTAAATCAGGGAAGAATTGTACTGCCTTATCATATCCTTTTACACCGTTTGCCGCTTCAATGATTTCATAGTCATTTTCCAAGGACTTATGCAGATAATCCCGTACGTCCTTGTCATCTTCCACCAAGAGAACCACCGGCTTTTTAGGTGCGATTTCTCCAATAGGAGATGTTTGCGGTTTCTCCACCGGCTGTGCAAATGCCGTATCGCCAATTGTTTCCACAGGCATGGAATCCGTCTCTTCCTCAGTGAAAGCTTCACGGGAAACGGGCAGCAAAACAATGAACCGCGCTCCTTCCGTCCCATCTTCCCGGTCTTCAATACGGATCACTCCCTTATGCAGCTTCACAATGGAATACACCAGACTAAGCCCGATACCTGTACCCGGTACATTTACCCCTGCCGTTTCAGGTACCCGGTAGAAAGGTGTGAACACCTTATCCCGTTCCTGCGGTGGGATTCCACAACCGGCATCCACAACCTGCAACATCATATACAGGGCAGAAGGGGCTACTTCTTTTCGATACAATTCTTCCAACTCTCCCGCCGGAATACATTTCACCAACATACGTATGTCTTTACCGGAAGGAGTATACTTGAATGCATTGGATAATAAATTGAATACGACCTTCTCAAGCAGCACTTTATCATACCAAGCCTGAAACTCCCGGTCCCGGCAATCCAGTGTAAAAGTGATTTCATTGGTTTGCGCTATCTGATTGAACGCACAATAGATCTCCGTGACAAATTCATATACATTATTCTCTGTGACTTGCAATTCCATCGTACCACTCTGGTTTTTCTGCAAGTCCATCAGTTGATTGACCAATAAAAGGAGCCGCTGGGCATTCTTATAAATGACCATCAGTTTATCCCGCAGTTCCAAAGTCATATCCATTCGCTTCACCAACTCTTCAAAGGGAGTGATAATTAGCGTCAAGGGAGTACGTAACTCATGGGCAAAATTCGTAAACAGATGCATCTTTGCCTGATGAAACTCTTCCTGTTGTAGTTTCTCTTTCTGCTCCATTCGCAACCTTTCCCTCAAGCGGCGACGGGCATTGAAATAATGGAATATTGCGTAAAACACTCCTATCAGCAATAGTCCATAAATCAGGAAAGCATACCAAGTAGCCCATAAAGGCGGGGTAATAACAATCCTCAAAGTCTTCCCTTCCTCATTCCATACCCCATCGTTATTACAAGCCTTGACATGAAAAAGATAGGTGCCGGGACGCAGATTGGTATAGTAAGCCGTGCTGCGTTCTCCCACATGATTCCAGTCTTTATCATATCCTTCCAACTTATAGGCATACCGGTTCATCTCCGAATTGATGAAATTCAACGCTTTATAGTCTATTGACAGATTATTTTGATTATACTGCAGATTGATAACCTCCGCTTCATTAAGCAATCCACTTAAGATTCCAGTTCCATCGTCTGCACGCACCACACGATTATTCACCAACAGGTCTTCCAATACGATTGGCGGTACAAAACGATTCATCGGCATCTCCGGTGTGTAAAAAGTGATAAAGCCATCATTACCGGTAAAACACAATGTACCGTCCGGCATGGCTACCCCACCCCGATATGTAAATTCACGCAAATGAATACCATTATTGAATGGAAAGTTTTTAATCTCCCCGGTGGACGGAGAATAAGAGGAAATTCCCTGTAATGAGCTCATCCATAGATTCCCGTCCGCTCCTTCCAGCAATTTACAAATATCCCCTCCCATCAGCCCTTCTTTCTCTGTTACCCAGCGAAGCACACCTCCCCGTTTGTCCAGTTGGAAAATACCGCCTCCATAAGTAGATACCCATACATCACCGGATCTGGTTAATAATATAGAAGATATATAGTTACTTGGAATTTGCATTTTCTGTTCCGGGCGCGATGTACGAAATACAGTCATTTCACCTGTACGGGTATTAAAACGGTATAGTCCGGCAGAACGCATACCTATCAGTAGCACACCGGGACTCTCTTCCTCCATGCAACGAACCGAGGAAAAATGCAATTTCTCCCCTTTCGGTCCGGTAAACTCTGTCTTCCGCTCACCGGCAGGAGTAAAGCAAGTCAGTGCATATCCGCCTTTTGAAGTTCCTACCCATAAATTACCGTCTGCATCACGCACAATACCATAAATAGCAAGTTCTATGGGATATTTATAGAATAAAGAAAAACGCCGGGTAGCAAGATCAAAACGATAGACCTCACCCAATACCGTACCGCACCAGATACAGTCATCCTCAGCATATACCGTCTTGATAACATTCGAATTATGCACGGAATAGCTATCCTTATCAATCAGATAAAACTGCCCTTCCCCTGTCGAAATTTCATATCGCAGTAATCCATACCCCTCAGTAGCTATCCATAAGTTTTTCTGTTTATCGACACAAGCCGTACCATAGATTCCCGTTTGCTGATTCACCGTCTTCCCCGGAGTATGATGAATGAAGCGGTCGGTAAGCGAGCTCAGCCAAGTGACACCACCGGCAAAAGTACCAATCCACAACGTACCGGTATGATCACGGCAAAAAGCATAAATGGAAAAGTGCCCCAAGCCACGCCCGGGTTCGTCATAACTGCTCACTTTACGAATCTGATCCTTCAGCGGTGCATAAGCATAAATACCATCGAAAGTACCAATCAGCATCTCTCCATCCCATTCGGCAAGGCAACGGACATAATTATTTTTCAGACCACTGTTGGCAGATACATAAGAAGTTATTTTATGATTACGGACATCAATACGGTTCAGTCCGCCAAATTGACAACCTACCCAGATGCGATGATAAGAATCTTCATAAAGAGTGGAAATACTATTGTCAGGTAAGCCGGCACGACGGTCATAGTGTTTAATCACCTGCATCTGTTTGTTACACTGGTAAACACCATTCACTGCCGTACCTATCCAGAAATTGCCTGCCTTATCCTCCATCAAGGTAGTGACGGAACTATTGAAGTTCTCCACAAATTCCACCCTTTTAAAGTTGTCTTGTTCGGGAATATAACAACAAAGCCCACTGCGGGTACCCACCCATACTTTGCCGGAACTATCAACTAAAAGAGAAAGAATACTTGCACTGGAGAGTCCATCTACATTAAAATAGTTGCGGATACGTTCGGTGCGAAGACACATCCGGCTTAGTCCGCGACTGGTACCTATCCATAAATTCTTGCTATGATCTTCGCGTATTTCATTGACTTCATTGTCTGCCAAACTCAGAGAATCTCCCGGGTGGTGACGAAAAACAGTATATTCACTTCCATTATAACGATTCAGTCCATTACGTGTCCCCAGCCAAAGGTATCCCCGGGTATCCTGGCAAATGGTCATCACGGAGAGTTGGGAAATTCCTTCATTCAGTTTCTGACTATAGTAGAATGAATATTTAGAATGCTCAGCCCATAAACACAAGACCGGAAATGAGCAAATTAGAAAGATCATCAATATTTTCGTTTTCATCAGTATAGATATGTTTTGCACACAAAAATAAGAAAAGCCCGGAAATAACATAGAATATTAAGGTGAAATAAACAATATAAGGAGAAAAGAAAGGTTAGTCCGGCGTCACTAAATAGTTACAGAATAATTTTATAGTACAGATCAGTCGTAATCTTATCCTATTTCAGTCGTATACTGAATAGGGTTCAGTCGTATACCGAACCCTATTCACTCGTATACTCATTATGTGCTACCTTAACGTTCTTGATAACCAAGTAGTTAAAAATCGCGTTTTCGAAAAGAGAAATTGGCTATAAATTTATACAAATAGATTATAAATTCACCTTTATCGTTGCCCCTTCCGTCACGCTCTTCTTCAGCACTGACTTGCCGCCTTTCAATACTTCTACATGCAGCTTCTTTCCTGCACGGGATACCCGAATATCAAACTCCGAATTGAAAGCACGTACACGATTCAGATTCATATACTCCCACTCCTGTGGCAAACGGGGAGTCATCTCGAAACTGCGTAATCCTGTGGGGCGAATACCGAACAGGCCTTCGGTATAGATACGGCAATACAATCCGCTTTCAGCAGAAAGATGACGCTGATCTCCTTCGGGCCACGCTTCAATGGCATAAGGCACATGATCGCCCAACAAACGGCGATGTGAATACTTCTTGAGGAAATTCATACCTTTCTCCACTTCTCCGGCAGCAATGGTGCCACGCAAAGCATAGAGGGTACTACGGTCCCAGAAGGTTTCAGTACCGGCTTGCGTCAATAATCCGTCGTCCGTCCAGAGGCGGGGCGAAAAGAGAGCATCGATAGTACCTTGCGCACGGGTGTAGATACCCATAACAAGAGGCATACAAATCCAGGAACGCAGGATATCATTACCTTCATAATAACGGTAACTGTGGAAACCTTCTATCTCATAACCAAAATGTTTTTCTATGGCTTTCTCTAAAGCATTTGCTTGATTACGATACATGTTCAACTGCTTTGCCGATACTCCCAATTCACGCCCCAGCATAACGGCTGAACGCAAAGCATCGTAGTAAAGCGTAGAGGTACAGAGGTTTGCATCACCAGCCGGGAAGCGGTTCTCCAATTCATCTGAATTCGATGCAACCACGCCGGCAGGAGTTAGTTTACGGTTGCAATACTCCAGACACCACTCAATCAGAGGCCACAATTCACGCGCTTCCGCCTTATCTCCACGAGCCAACGCATAACGTGCAGCACCGTAAGCAATCATTGCACCGTCCCCCCTATCTTTGGCACCATGCCAGAAACTGACACCTTCGGAGATGATGGAACTCGGAATAGGTTTATACTCCGGATTCATATAGCGGGCAAAGTGGCGGAAAGAATTCAATGCGGACTCATTACCAATCTCATAACCCAGAAAAGGGAAGAAGGGGTTGATATACTCTGCCTGGTCGTTAGCCCAGACAGCCGCATAATAGGCTTCACCACCGGGACCATGCATCAATCCACCTTTCGTGCGGTAGATGCTTTCAGCGCCACGCAGTTTGGCGAAGGCAAACATGCGATTAAGTACGGGATCGGGTGTATCCAAAACCAGATTGCTCCACCACTGACTGATAAGCGCTTCACGCGCGGCACGTTCACTAAGGATATTGATGTGTGAAAGACCGGCATCGTTTCGTCCGGACGAGGCATCCACCAGTTTCCTTCCGGAAAAGACTGCATAGAACTCAAGCGTCTCTCCCGGTTCCAAAACAAAGACACCACTTTTGGAAAGACCGGCTTCGATGCAATAAGCACCATATACACCGGCTTCCTCAGGAGTAGTATATGTTACGTTCCACTCAGGCACTCGCAGCGTTATCTGATTCGAACTGCTATTCTTGAAAGTATATTCCTCACAATAGCGCGCGGCATTGGTGGAGGGATAGAGTACACGCGTCAATTGCACGGCATCTTTCAGTTCCTTACGCCGGTAAATATAACCGAAACTACTTTCCACACGCATAATGCCATTGAAGGTAACATCACGTACTTCTTCATTCAGCAAGGTTTGATCGTCCACTGTCACCAAAGCGGGAATATTCACATCGAAACGTTGCTTCAGATTGTTCTGTGTCTTATTGGGATGCATGCGAAGCATAGGGAAAACAAGACTTCGGTTCAGATGGAAACGCTTTTGTGCATCCACACCGTAACGAAGGACAACGGAAAGTTGTTGCCCACTCATTTCCAAATGATCGTCATGTGGAATATTATCATTGATATTCCAGCGAATGGCTCCATCATCCTGAATAGTCCAACGATCTTTCGGTTGTGCAATGGCCAGCGAACCGGCAAAGATGAAAGAGAAAAGTAATAAGGTTCTTCTCAGGTTCATAAGGTTATTGTGTTTAATTGTTAGCTATTAATATCAATACTGCACTCTCAAACTGGGTATTCAATGGATTCTCCAGACCTTTTTCCATCAGTTCCGCTCCTGTAAATACCTTGCCATTGGCAGGAAAACGGGAAGTCACTCCCTTTGCCAGACTTACTTCCTCCACACGATATTTTTTATGGGCATCCAGGCCACCCAGCATTACCCGGGGTTCATTGCCATCTTTAGTCTGGTAGAAGTAAACGACTGCCTTTTGTTTATCTGTTGAAACATAACTCAAAGAGGCCAATGGGGACTCATAAGGAGAAATCAAGCGATAAAGTTCACCATGCATCACCAACGGACGGATGCGCTCTTTGTACAATTTCACAGCATCGGCAATCTGTGCGCGTTCTTCAGCCGTAGCTTGGCAGATATTATGAAGAAAACGGAATAAAATATTTTATCCAGATCCATGAATGTGCGAGAAAGGAACGTGGTAAGATAAAAATAAAAAAATGGCTCGGAATTGCAAACTTGAAAGCGTATGAGGACTATATATGGAAGTGGCATGGATTTCTGAAAGATTGTGAAAATGCGATCTTCGGGCTGGATGATAAAAACAGAAATATATTGACTCTATATGTGCTGAGGAGCTTTTTTGAGGCGCCATATCGGGCTGATGATGAAAACGGATTTTATGAAGAGTTTTCTGTAAAAATGGAAGAAGTGAGAAAAAAACTGGATGGCTTGAAAGATTTTTCGTAAAGCGCTTTAAAATAGAAAAAATGTTCTCTTGTAGTTTTGATTGTAAAGAAGTATAATGGGAATAAATTTATGGATAACGCTTCCTGAAAGTATCTCATGGAAGCGATCCGGACAGGAAAACAGGAGGTTTCGATATGGCTT
>OGXH01002777.1_pt1 | contig 11913 bp, 9 predicted proteins | sample 1576241 | NCBI WGS metagenome assembly OGXH01 (sample SAMEA3541529, study PRJEB24748) | human gut metagenome | biome: human gut; feature: human-associated habitat; material: faeces | place: China | collected 2012
TCACTTCCGTACCCAGCACCGTCTCGGAGCCGGAGGATTCAAATCCCTCCGGCGGAGTCTGCTCCTGCTCACCTGCCCGGAACACCACCGTTACGCCGGAGATGTTGGTATTCCCCTCACTGTCCAGCACCGGCGTACTGTTCAGCAGCACGCTTTTTAATCCATCCACCGGACCTTCAACCGGCCCTTCGCTGATGGCATCGATCACACTCAGCAACTGCGTGGACTTCAGGTTGTCCTTCGCTTCGCGCGGGGTATGCCCCTTACTGCTTCCTTTACCCATTCCTCACACTCCATAAACAACAAAGCCGCCCAAAAGGCGGCTCATGAGTTACGACAGGATTAACTATTATTTACATGCATTAACACTATCAGCAAAAATTTTTGGCGTTAATGCTGGTACACGTTCATAAAGAGTAAAACTACTGCCATTTCCTGCTTTTTTGATATCAAGCACAACATCATATCCCCCCATAGCCTGTGGAACTAAAAGGCTTACCCCATTCTCAATAGGAAGGGATGTTATAGGTGTTCCATTACCAGCCCATTGTCTGGATATGCAGCCTGACAATTCATCAATATTTTTTAATGAATTACCTTCCATTACAGGTTTTCCGGATTTTACGTAATCCAAAGATTTACATCCTGTTAAGGCAATAATCGTGCAGAATAAAATCGTTTTGTTCATATAGCTAACCAATAGAATAATTATCAGTGTTCGATATAAATATTAAATTAGTTAGAACATGAGTAAAATAATATTACCGCCCAATTACCACAACCTGACCACCATCCCCTTCGTCTGCCGTGCTGATCTCCTGAGAAACCACGCGTGACCCCACGCGCATTTCACCGTACAGAACCGGCAGAACATTGCCCTGGGCAACCATGTTATCCAGTGAGGAGAAATAGGTGTTCTGTTTGCCGTTATCCGTTGTCTGTGTACGGGGAGTTCTGGCTTTCGGTGCCAGCATCTGCGCCACACCACCGAGCACCATACTGGCACCGAGAGAAAACAGGATGCCGGTCATACCACCGGCCCCAATGGCTGCCCCCCATGCTGCAAGGGTGGCTCCGGCGGTAAAGAATGATCCGGCAATGGCGGCAGCCCCCAGGACAATCTGGAATACGCCACCTGACTTGGCCCCGGCGACTCTGGGAACAATATGAATCACAGCGCCATCAGGCAGAGTCTCATGTAACTGCGCCGTTAACCCGGACGTGCTGACGTCCCGCCCGGCAATCCGTACCTGATACCAGCCGTCGCTCAGTTTCTGACGAAACGCCGGGAGCTGTGTGGCCAGTGCCCGGATGGCTTCAGCCCCCGTTTTCACACGAAGGTCGATGCGGCGACCAAATCGTTGTAAATCCCCGTAAAGGCAGATGCGCGCCATGCCCGGTGACGCCAGAGGGAGTGTGTGCGTCGCTGCCATTTGTCGGTGTACCTCTCTCGTTTGCTCAGTTGTTCAGGAATATGGTGCAGCAGCTCGCCGTCGCCGCAGTAAATGGCGGCATGATTCGGCACCGATGAACCAAAACAGCACAGCAGCACATCGCCCGGCTGCGCCGCTGACAACGGCACCTGATACAGCCCTGTGGCCTCCAGATTATCCAGATAGAGATTCTGACCGTGACGCCACCAGTCATCCTCACGATGAAAATCCGGCATCTCAATCCCCGCCAGATGATAAGCATCCCGGAACAGCGTGTAACAGTCCGTCACCCCGTGCTCAAAGCGCCGCCCGGTGAGATGCGGCACACAGCGGAACTTATGAATCGCCCCCCGGCAGACCAGCCACCACGGCAAATCACTCTGCACCTGCAGCCGCCGGTCGGCCTCACTCAGCCAGGGCAGACCACCGGGGTGGCTGTGGACCAGCGCCACAATCTCACCCTGCATTTCTGCCTGCAGCCAGTCTTCCGGCGACATACGGAAATACGCCTCCGGCTCACCGGAGATATTCACGCAGGGAAAATATCTTTCCCCCTCCGGCGTGCTTACCACGAAGCCGCACGACTCCGCTGGCGCACATCGCCGGGCGTGCGCCAGAATCGCTGATTCTGTCTCTGTCATGGGATTTACTGCGAAAGTTTGTTAATGGAAAGGAAGCCGCCAAAGTTGCCGACGTTATTGCGAAACTTACAGCCACTCAGGCATTTGCTGCATTTATCTTTCGTGATATCGGACGTCGGCTGGTCATATTCATCCGCGACAGCCGGACCGCTATAACCGCACTCGTCACCGCGATAGGTCCAGGTGCAGGTGTTGGCCAGCATGATACGTCCCGGAAAAACAGCGCCATCCGTTTCCGTCGGCGTGGACAGTACAAAAGAGGCACTCACCGCGCTCAGTTCGCTGCACTGCTCGATGCGCCAGCGGCTGATCACCTCCTGCTCCGGATCGGCGTCACTGTTTCCGTTGACGAAGTTCACCGCATCCAGAAAACGGGCGTAAACCTTACGCCTGACCACCGTTCCGCCGACCAGACTCTGCAGGTCTTCCGCCATCCCGGTGACCATGCCGTACAGATTAGAGACTTTAAGCGTTGGCCTTGCACTGGCTCCTTTGCCGTTCATCTCAAATCCACTTCCCTGAATGGGATAGGCCTGATACTGCCGCCGCTGCCAGGTGACTGGTTCACCTTTTTCGTTCTGCTCATTACAGAAGAAATAACGATCTCCGCCGACCTCTGTCAGATCAATTTCCCAGAGCACGATCAGCGCGGATTGCTCCGTTTTAGTGCACTCATTGAGTGTTTCCTGCTGTATATCCTGCATCAGTGAGTGACCTCTTCAAAGGTACAGTTAAAATCGGTATACATGGCATTATCCGAAATGCTCCACTCCCTGCAGACAACCCGGACAGTCCTGTTGTGTTTTGGCGGACGCCACAAAAAAGCACGAATCCCGGCATGACGGGATAAAAAACTGTCCAGTCCACGCGCAGGCCTTCCTGCGCTGCTGTGAATTCCATAATAAGCCCCCTCAGAGCCGCAGCGTGTCGCGCACGTCGCCGGAGAGCGTCTTCCAGGTGAACACGCCGTCCTCCAGCGTCATATAGCCATGCCAGCTCCCGGCCTTCGGGATGGAGACGGAGCCGGGATTCAGGACATAGACGCCGTCGCGCAGGGTGCGGCGGGGGATGTGCGTGTGGCCGTGGAGCAGGACGTCGCCCGGATGCAGGGGCGGCAGATGGTCCTCGTTAAAATGGTGGCCGTGCGTGGCATAGATAAGATGGCCCGCCGACTCGAGCAGGCAGTAATCCGCAAGGACGGGGAAGGGCAGCACCATCTGGTCGACCTCGGCCTCGCAGTTGCCGCGCACGCAGAAAATGTCGGCCTGCCGCTCCTGCAGCAGGGCGATGACCTCCTTCGGCGCATAGCCCTCGGGCAGGTCGTTGCGCGGGCCGTGATACAGCAGATCGCCGAGGAAGAGCATGCGCGGCGCTTCCTCGCGCTTCCAGGCCTCGAGGAGCCGGCGGCAGTAGTGGGCAGAGCCGTGCAGGTCCGAGGCAATGATCCATTTCATGATCTCTTCGTTCCTTTCCGTTGCAATTCTCCCCCGATCATACCACAAATGCGGCAAAACGGCAAGGAAAAACCTCTGGGGCAACAGCGCACAATTGCAGCTTCGGCCTTCGCCGGATCTTTTTTCGCCGATCTATCGGTTCGAAAGGCCTGATGTATTGCACAGCCGTTGGCGGCTTTGCCCCCTGCAGATACACAAAGCACTCTGCACGTTTCAAGCCTTGTCTTGACAAAAAGCCCTCGCCGAACGCTCTCGAGAAATAATGCGGTGCTTCCCGAATTATTTCGGACATCAGGGTTGACAAAGTCACTGTTTTCCCCTATACTGAATATCAGATTTTACGAAAGGAGGCGCGCAGAATGTCCTATCTGTACTTTGCAGCGGGTTCTATTTTGGTTCAGGGGACCGGTCTGTCGGTTTTGCGCGCCCGGAAGCGGGGATAAAAGGCCCTGTTTTGTTCCTTGTTGTGCGCTTCTCCGGCAGGAGAGGCGTTTTTTATTTATTGCGGCAGTGCCGCATGATAGCAGCTTCGGCCTTCGTCGGACCTTTTTCGCCGAATACTCTCGCTGAATCATGCGGTCCTGCCTTTGAGAGAGAAGGCCGTTACAGTCAGCATATCAACATTCCCCGGCAATCAGAAAGGAGAGATCTTCTATGGAAACGCAATCGATCCCGTGGCGGGAGAAGGTGCAGCTCATCGTGCGCTTTCTGCGCGGCAGCATCCACTATTTTGTCGTGGCCCTGCTGTGCGCCTGCCTCGGGATGGTATTCAATGCCCTCACGCCGCAGGTCATCCGCCTGACGGTGGACTCCATCCTCGGCGCAGAGGAGCCGTCGCTCCCGGCGTTTCTGCAGCCGCTTCTGCCGCTGCTGCAGGCGCAGAAGCTCCACGCGCTGTGGCTCGCGGCCGCGGCCGTGCTGCTGCTGGCCCTGCTGCGCGGCTTCTGCAACTATGGCCAGCGCACGCAGCTTTCGCGCGGGTCGGAGTCGTTCGTCAAGCGCATCCGCGACGGGCTGTATGACCACATCCAGCACCTGAGCTTTTCGTGGCACACGGCCCACTCCACGGGCGAGATCATCCAGCGCTGCACCTCGGACGTCGACGTCATCCGCACGTTCGTGTGCAACCAGCTCGTCGAGGTCGTGCGCACGGTCTTCCTCATCATTTTATATCTCGTCATCATGTTCCGGATGAACGTGCGGCTGTCGTTCGTGGCGCTGGCGTTCATCCCGATCGTCGGCCTGTCGTCCGGTGTGTTCTACCGGCGCATCTCCGGCCGCTTTCAGGCGGCGGACGAGGCCGAGGGCGACCTGACGACCTGTGCGCAGGAGAACCTGACCGGCGTGCGCGTTGTGCGTGCCTTCGGCCGCGAGCGCTTTGAAACGGACCGCTTCTGCGAAAAGAACGAGAAATTTGCCAGCCTGTGGATCCGCCTCGGCCGCCTGCTCTCGGTCTACTGGGCCTCCGGCACGCTGCTGACGTGCCTGCAGGTCATGGTCATCATCGTCTGCGGCATCGTCGAGAGCGTGCACGGCAATATGACGCTCGGCGAATTTCTCGCCTTCATCAGCTATAACGAGGCCCTGTCGTGGCCGGTGCGCTCGCTCGGCCGCGTGCTTTCGGACATGAGCAAGGCGGGCGTGTCGCTCGACCGCGTGGGCTATATCCTGCGCGCGCCGGAGGAGAAGGACGCACCCGAGGCCGCGCCGCACAGCGCGGCGGGCGACATCGTCTTTGACCATGTGACGTTCGGCTACGGCGAGACGCCCGTGCTGCAGGACGTCTCGTTCACGATCCCGCAGGGGAGCACGTTTGCCATCCTCGGCGGCACCGGCTCGGGCAAGAGTACGCTCGTGCATCTGCTCGACCGGCTGTACGACCTGCAGGAGGGCCGCATCACCATCGGCGGCGTGGACATCCGCAGCTTTACGCGCGAGAGCCTGCGCAGCCAGATCGGCCTTGTGCTGCAGGAGCCGTTCCTGTTCTCGCAGACCATCCGCGAGAACATTGCCGCCACGCGCCCCGGCGCGCCGCAGGAGGAGCTGCGCAGCGCCGCGGCCATCGCCTGCGTGGACGAGGCCATCTGCGAATTCCCGGAGGGCTATGAGACGCTCGTGGGCGAGCGCGGCGTGACGCTGTCCGGCGGGCAGAAGCAGCGCGTGGCCATTGCGCGCATGCTGATGCAGAGGGCGCCCATCATGGTGTTTGACGACTCGCTCTCGGCCGTGGACGCCGAGACGGACGCAAAGATCCGCGCCGCCCTGCACGAATCGCTCGGCAAGGCGACGGTGCTGCTCATCTCCCACCGCGTAACGACACTCATGCAGGCCGACTGCATCCTCGTGCTCGACGGCGGCCGCGTCTCGGAGCTGGGCACACACGCCGAGCTCATCGCCAAGCCCGGCATTTACCGCGATATCTATGACATCCAGATGAGCAGCGACGACCGCCGCCTGCTCGGAAAGGAGGGAGTCTGATGCCTGCCTTTGATGAACAGGACTATACCAAATCGTTCCAATGGGGCATCTGGAAGCGCCTGATGCCCGTCATGCGGCCATACCGCCGCGATTTTGCGGGCATGTTCGCCTTCAACCTGATCACGGCCGCCATCGACGTCGTGCTGCCGCTGTTCCAGCGCTATGCCATCTCAAATTATATCGAGGCCGGGACGCTGTCGGGCCTGCTGCCCTACACACTGTGCTATTTCGGCGTCATCCTGCTGCAGGCCCTGTCCGTTGTGGCCTTTGCGCGCAACTCCATGAAGATCGAGATGTGCGCCGGGCGCGACATGCGCGCGAACCTCTTCACACACCTGCAGACGCTGTCGTTCTCGTTCTATAACGTCACGCCGGTGGGCTATCTGCTCAGCCGCGTCATGAGCGACACCCCGCGCATCGCCTCCATGGTCGCGTGGAACCTGACGGATATCCTCTGGGCCATGTTCTATGTGCTCGGCACGTTCGCCGCGATGCTGCTGCTCAACTGGAAGCTCGCCCTTGTCGTCATCGTCATCGTGCCGGTCATCGCCGTGCTCACGGGCTATTTCCAGAACCGCATCCTGCACTGGAACCGCCGCGTCCGCAAGCTGAACTCCCGCATCACCGGCGCGTTCAATGAGGGCATCACCGGCGCGAAGACGTCGAAGACCCTCGGCATCGAGGAGCAGAACACGGCCTCGTTCCGCGCGCTGACAAAGGAGATGCACGACTGCGGCATCCGCGCCGCGCGGCTGAACGCCGTGTATATCCCCCTCGTGCTGTTCTGCTCCACGGCGGCCGTGGCCATCGTGCTGCTGCGCGGCGGCTATATGGTGCAGGAGCAGGTGCTGCAGATCGCCACGCTCTCGGCCTTCACGACCTACGCCGTCGGCATTTTTGAGCCGATCCAGATGACGGCCGCGAACATCGCAGAATTCATCTCGCTACAGGCCTCCATTGAGCGCGTGACAGGCCTGCTGGACGAAAAGCCGCAGATCGCCGACACGCCGGAGGTCATCGCCCGCTACGGCGACGCCTTCCACCCCAAGCGCGAAAACTGGGAGCCGCTGCGCGGCGACATCGAGTTCCGCGACGTCACCTTCCGCTATCCGGACGGCGGCGAGGACGTGCTGTCGCACTTCTCGCTGAAAATCCCCGCCGGAACGACCGTCGCCATCGTCGGTGAGACCGGTGCGGGCAAGAGCACGCTTGTGAACCTCGCCTGCCGCTTTTTTGAGCCGACCTCCGGCCAGATCCTCATCGACGGCCGGGACTACCGTGAGCGCAGCCAGCTGTGGCTGCACTCGAACATCGGCTATGTGCTGCAGAATCCGCACCTGTTCTCCGGCACGATCCGCGAGAACATCCGCTACGGCCGTCTGGATGCCACGGACGCCGAGGTCGAGGCAGCGGCGCGGACCGTTTCGGCCGATCAGGTCGCGGCCAAGCTCGAAAAGGGCTGGGACAGCGACGTCGGCGAGGGCGGCGACCGCCTGTCCACGGGCGAAAAGCAGCTGATCTCCTTTGCGCGCGCCGTGTTGGCCGACCCGCGCATCTTCGTGCTCGACGAGGCGACGTCCTCCATCGACACGCAGACGGAGCAGCTTATCCAGAACGCCATCGACCACCTGCTGCGCGACCGCACGTCGTTCCTGATCGCCCACCGCCTGTCCACCATCCGCAAGGCAGACCTCATCCTCGTCGTGCGCGACGGCCGCATCGTCGAGCAGGGCAGGCACCTGGAGCTGCTGCAGAAGGGCGGCTATTACCACGACCTCTATACCCGCCAGTTTGCCGAAGAAAGCGCCGCAAGAATTTTGAAGTAAGGCAGTGAAATTGTAGGGGCCGGGCTGTCCCCTCCCGGTGCCGCACCAGCGTAATAAACAGGCTGCCGTTAAAATGGTAACGGCCCCCGACTTGTCATTGCGAGGCCCCAACGGGGCCGTGGCAATCTCGGGAAGGCAGTTGCGATTTCGCCCGAACTTGCCTGTTATCCAACCGGACACTGCGAGATTCCCACGTCGCTTCGCTCCTCGGAATGACACGTCAGGCGGGTGCCGTGGTGCACCAGTGCCCTTCTGCGGTTGAATTGTCCCCTACAAGGCGCTCAATGAGCGCCGCTACAGACGCAATCGGTTGGTACGTTTTATCGTTACCCTGTACGGGCTGCAAGTGCCTGCACGAGATTCCCACGTCGCTTCGCTCCTCGGAATGACAAGTCGGGGGTGCATGGCGTTTTAACGGTGGCCTGCACGGGCTGCAAGTGCGCAGCTGGGCCCGGCTGTCCCCTCCCCTGCAACGCGCCAACGAACCCCCTACAAAAAACCGGGGCGGGATGATGTTCATCCCGCCCCGGTCGTTTTTTCAGGATTCCTGTTCGTCTGGGACGCGCGCCTGCTTCAGGGAACGGCCCGCGCTGCGGAAAAACACCCCTGCGGCATGGACGAGCAGCTTGCGCGTATCCTCGTCCAGCCCCTTGGCCGAGCGCAGCAGCGCCAGCGCGCGGGAAAAGCGATTCTCCTTCAATTCATGCAGCGTCTCGGCGTTCGTTTCGCACAGCATGTGGTAGACCGTGTCGATCGTCCGCTCGCGCTGCTCCGGCTCCAGCCCGGCCAGCCACTGCTTGAGCGTCCGGTCGAGGAAGCGGCTGCCGTTCGTGACGGTCTCGAGCGTAACGAAGCGGTCGCGCAGCACCTCCCAGGTATAGAGATTGTGCTGGCCGAAGCCGTCGCCCGTGCTGTGGATGATGGTATAGGCCTCCTCGTGCTCGAGCAGCATGCCGACGATGGACGACTGAGGCACGAACGTCTGCACCCGCGCGCAGATACGCTGGTAGCCCGGCAGGGCGATCACATCGGCGTCGAAGCCGGGGCCGTCGTTGTTATACACCGCCGCGATGCGCTCCTGCAGGGCTGCGGGGCAGAACGCTGCGGCATAGACCGCGAGGTTGCCGCCCTTGGAGTGGCCGCCGAGCAGGAACTCCCCCGGAAAGTGCAGCATGGCCGAGGCGGCATAACGCGCCGCGAGGCGCTGGGCCGGGACGGGGCAGGTGAAGGCCATGTTGAAATCTTCCTTCCAGCCGACGAGCGTGCCGTCCGTCCCGCGGAAGGCGACAAAATACCGCCCGTCGCCGAGGGCGACGGTGATGGCCGCAAACTGCGTCTGGGTCTCGAGGTCGATTTGGTTTACATAATCCATGATCCGCATCTCGCAGAAGCGCTGACTCGCCGCAAGGGCGGGGATGAACCGCCCGTCCTCCGGCAGGAGCAGCGGCGGCTTCGAAGCGAGGAGCTGCCGCATGAGCGCGCCGACCGTCGCTCCCTCCGGCGGAACAAGCCCGTCGAGCGGCAGGTAGGACAGGCGGGACAGCACAACGGCGTCCACGTCGCACAACGGCACGAGATCGAGCGTCAGATCGCCGCGCCAGTCAAGATAGTCAAACACATTCGCCATGCAGAGCACCTCCTGCGCCCATGATACCATATTTCGGGAGAAAAGAAAAGCGCGAGGCGGGGCGAATAGAAACGGAAAGTTTCCGGTTGTGCGTTGTAGGGTCGGGGCATGCCCCGACCGGCGCTGCACCGGCGAACGGAACAGGCTAACATTAAAATGATAATAGCCCCCGAATTGTCATTGCGAGGAGCGAAGCGACGTGGCAATCTCGGGAAGGCAGTTGCGATTTCGCCGGTAACTTTCCCACGATGCAGCCGGGTACTGCGAGATTGCACCCCAAGGGCACTTCCTCGCGCTTCGCGCTCAGGGCGCCACGTCGGCCTACGGCTTCCTCGCAATGACAAACTTGGGGCGTTCACCATTTTAACGATGCTGTGTACCAGTTGTTCGTGCCTACCGGGCGCTCAGGGAGCGCCGCTACAGGCGCAATCGGTGCATACCGTTTTAACGATAATCTGTGCGAACTGCCAGTGCCTTCCCGAGATTGCCACGTCGGCCTATGGCCTCCTCGCAATGACAAACTTGGGGCGTTTACCATTTTAACGATGGCCTGTACGGTCCGGCGGTACCGCGCCGGGCCCGGCTGTCCGCTCCCCTGCAACGTCCCGTCGATGGCCTTCCCGCGGAATTACCGTTGCACTTTCCGCTGCCCTATGATAAGATAAGAGAAACGAAAGGGGGAAGGCCGATGCTCTGCGAGATCGCACGCTTTGCCGTGCCCGGCTGCGCGCTGGCAGCCGCCGTGTGGATGCTGGCGCGGTATTTTGCCGTGCTGCGCCCGCGCGCCGGGACGACGGAATGGATCGGCCGCCTGACGCCGCCGCCGTGGCAGCCGGTCGCGGGCTGCCCGCTGCACGGGATGGACGCCCCGGCGGCCCTGCTGCTGGGCCTCGCCGTGACGGGTCTGCGCCTGCTGGAGCATTGGCTGCGCTTCCATGCCCTGCCCGTGACGCCGGAGGCGCTGCTGCCGGTCGTGTTTGCCGGGCTGGCTGCGGCCTGCGCCCATCTGCTGCTGCGCCGCCTGCTGGGCGGGATGCTGCCCGCCCTGTCCGGCGCGCTGCTCTTCGGCCTGCTGCAGGACGGCTCCCTTGCCGTGACGGCCGCGCTGCTGGGCTATGTGCTCTGGCGCACGGCAAAGCGTCGCGGCGGGGGCTGGATCGTGCTGTCCGTGGTGTGCTTTGCCGCCGGGCTGCTGGAGGAGCGGGCGCTGCTCCTGCTGCTGCCGCTATATCCCATCGGCTATGTCTGCACGCGGCTCTCCCGCCGCACGGGCCTCGGCCGGTCGCTTGCGCTGACGCTCCCGCTGAGTCTGCTCGGCGCGCTGGGCGTGGCCGTGCTCGGCTGGTGGATGGCGGGGCGCGGCACGCCGCTTGAGGCGCTGCGTTCTTTCCGCTTCTACGAGGCGCTTTGGCCCGCGCTGTGCGGAGCTCTCCGCGCCGCCGTGACGCTGCCGGGACGATTTTCGCCGTCGGAGCTGGCGCTCGGCGCGCTTGCCGTTCTGACGCTGCCGGAGCTGCTGCACGGGCTTTGCCGCGGGCGCGACCTTCGCTGCGCGATGATCCTGCTGCTGCTCGTCTCCGCTGCGGCGCTGTGGACCCTCTCCGGCCTGTTCCTGCTGCCGCTGCCGCTGGCCATGGCCCTCGCGTGGGTCTGGCAGAGGCTGTGCGACCGCGGCGCGGCCGTCTCTGCAGCGGTCCCGGCCGCCGTGCTGGCGCTGTGCGCCGTCTCTTCCATCCTTTTTATGTTCTGATACAGGAGGTTATCTTATGAAAATTGCAATTGCCTGTGACCACGGCGCGCTGGCGCTGAAGGAGGCCGTGAAGGCCCATCTGACCGAGCGCGGTATGGAATGCGTGGATTTCGGCACGTTTACGAAGGACAGCTGCGACTATCCAGACTTTGCCCGCCCGGCGGCCGAGGCCGTCGCCTCCGGCGCATGTGAGCGCGGCATCGTGATGTGCACGACGGGCATCGGCGTTTCCATCACGGCGAACAAGGTACACGGCATCCGCTGCGCCCTGCTGTCCGACCCGGTGTCCGCCCGCCTGACGCGCGAGCACAACGACGCGAACATGATGGCCCTCGGCGCGGGCTTCGTCGGTGAGCTGCTGGCGCTGGAGATCGTCGACACGTTCCTTGACACTCCGTTCTCGAACGGAGAGCGCCATAAGCGCCGCATCGAAAAGCTGATGGCCGTGGAGCAGGGCTGAGACGGCTCCCCATGATTCCGTGATGCTGTAGGGGCGGGGACAGCCAGGCCCGTCCGCGAAGCGGCAATCGGACGGCCAATTCGGTGCAATGCACCGTTCCCGGCGCCATGCTCCCCTGATATGTCATTGCGAGGAGGCCGCAGGCCGACGTGGCAATCTCGGGAAGGCAGTTACGATTTTGCCGGGGCTTTCCTGTGATCCGGCCGGGTACTGCGAGATTGCCACGGCCCCTTCGGGGCCTCGC
>OGXH01002798.1_pt1 | contig 11842 bp, 8 predicted proteins | sample 1576241 | NCBI WGS metagenome assembly OGXH01 (sample SAMEA3541529, study PRJEB24748) | human gut metagenome | biome: human gut; feature: human-associated habitat; material: faeces | place: China | collected 2012
AGTTTCACCCTGTCACAAAGGATAAAGGTATGATATACATCCAAATCTACCGAATACTGCAGGTTCTTCTTCCTTACATCTTCCTCAAATACTGTGTTTACCGTATGAAATAATGTGTTTATATCCTCTGCTTTCAGCTGCAGAGCTGTAGTGCCGCTTTCAATACGGGCTATCTCCAGGATCTGGTTAATGATCGTCATCAGCAGATTTCCGGAAGAACAGATCTTTCCCAGATATTCTTTTGCCTTTTTTTCATTCTGCAGATTCTTCTCTAATAAACCAGAAAAACCCACAATTGCATTCATCGGAGTTCGGATATCATGGCTCATATTGAATAAAAATCTTGTTTTTGCCTCGCTGGCGTTTTTTGCCTGTTCAGCAGATTTTTTCAGCTCCGCTTCATATTGTCTTTCCCTGTGTTTTTTGCTGAATATCAAATAAAATACTGTAGCAACCAATAATGAGAATATGTAAGAAACAACAATACACATAATCCAGTAAGAACGTGGAATCCATCCTTCTGAGGGTATAATGTCAAAATACCATGTGTTATTTGGCACTGTACATTCTACTGTCAGAATATTATCCGACATATTATCCTGGCTCTCTGCTAAAATAATCTTGTCGCTGCTGCCTCTGTCATATGTCCAAATTCTGTAACAGAAATCTGCATCGCTTAAATAATCAAGATTTATCTCTCCAATGAAACGATCCCAGTCAATCACCAGAATCACAAAGCCCCAGAACTCACCCTGTTCTGAATTATTGTCCTGATAAACCGGATTAAAAAGCAATGCTCCTGTTCCTCCCTGCTTTAACTGGTATGGTCCCCCAATCGTATATTTTCCGCTCTCCTTTGCCACAACTGCATCCTTTTTTCGCTCATGCTCCTGCAGCATATCCAGTCCAAAAGCTCCCTCATTTTCCTGTTTCGGATAAATGTCTGTAACAATGCCATCAGGTGCCAGTTCAAATGCCTTAATCACGCCATCTTCATTTGGAATCTTTTCTGCCAGTTCAGAAAACGTATTCTCATCCAGATTTTCTCCAGCACTGATGTGTCAGTAATCGGGTAAAGAATAACAGAGGTATAGCAGAATGAAAAAGGACAGCGGACCGTATAAAAAGATAAAAATATATTGTTATATTGTTGCATCCCCGCTGCCGCAAGGGGGCAGACTGTAAACGGGTTTTCCACGGCGGTTTGCGTTCCCGTTAAAAATTTAGGTCTGCAAACATACGCACCGGCTCTTGCGCCGGGGTGCAAAGCGTGGTAGGATATTGGCAGTTAGTTATATATAACTATCTAAATAGAGCAGTTCCCCGTCTGCCCGCCCGGGCAGTACGGGAGAGAAAATGATATTCAGGAGGGTTTCAAGATGAATTATCTGGAAATTGAATCTGTTGTAGGCCGCGAGATCTTAGACTCCCGCGGCAACCCCACCGTAGAGGCCGAGATCACGCTGGCGGACGGCACTGTGGCGCGCGGCTGCGCCCCTTCCGGTGCATCCACCGGCGAGTTTGAGGCGCTGGAACTGCGGGACGGCGACAAGAGCCGCTATCTGGGCAAGGGCGTGACCAAGGCGGTGGAAAACATCAACACGGTCATTGCGGACGCAGTGGTGGGCATGGATGCTTCCGACATTTACGCCGTGGACGCCGCCATGATCAAGGCAGACGGCACCAAGGATAAGTCCAATCTGGGCGCAAACGCCATTCTGGCAGTGTCCATTGCAGCCTGCCGCGCAGCAGCCGCTTCGCTGGAAATGCCGCTGTACCGTTTTCTGGGCGGTGTAAACGGCAATCGCCTGCCTGTGCCTATGATGAACATCCTGAACGGCGGTGCACACGCCACCAACACCGTGGACACGCAGGAGTTCATGATCATGCCGGTGGGCGCCCCCTCCTTTAAGGAAGCGCTGCGCTGGTGCGCCGAGGTGTTCCATGCACTGGCTGCCATCCTGAAGTCCAAGGGGCTGGCTACCTCCGTGGGCGACGAGGGCGGCTTTGCACCCAACCTTTCCAGCGACGAGGAGACCATCGAGACCATTCTGGCTGCCATCGAAAAGGCGGGATATCTGCCGGGCAAGGACTTTATGCTGGCAATGGACGCCGCCGCCTCCGAGTGGAAGAGCCCCAAGGGCAAGGGCTTCTACAAGTTGCCCAAGGCGGGTACCGAGTTCACCTCTGCCGAGCTGATCGCACACTGGAAGAGCCTTGTGGAAAAGTACCCCATCATCTCTATCGAGGACGGTCTGGACGAAGAGGACTGGGAGGGCTGGCAGCAGATGACCCGCGAGCTGGGCGGCAAGGTGCAGCTGGTGGGCGACGACCTGTTCGTGACCAACACCGAGCGTCTGGCAAAGGGCATCCAGCTGGGTGCGGGCAACGCTATCCTGATCAAGCTGAACCAGATCGGCTCTGTCTCCGAGACCTTGGAAGCCATCAAAATGGCGCACAAGGCCGGTTACAACGCCATCAGCTCTCACCGCTCCGGAGAGACCGAGGACACCACCATTGCGGACTTGGCTGTGGCGCTGAACACCTGCCAGATCAAGACCGGCGCGCCCAGCCGCACCGAACGTGTGGCAAAGTACAACCAGCTGCTGCGCATTGAGGAGCAGCTGGGCGAAAGCGCCGTCTACCCCGGCATGGAAGCGTTTTAAGTAAGATGATTTGGAATGCCCTCCGCGCTGCTTTGGGCATTTTCAGCGGAAAAAGTATTTTTGATTTGTTGCTCAGAAACGCCTGCGGGCGTTTCTGAGCAACTTTTTCACGGGAAGGGGTCGTAAAGGCAGACGGCAGCTGCAATACTCCCAATATTTACCACCACGGCATTCGCAATCCTGCGGCGGACTGGTTCGTATATAAGGCAGACCGGCACCCGGCAGCAGTCGGGACGGAATGAAACGAAAGGAGCAAACCTTCCATGTTTCAAGGCCTTGGGCCGCTGCTCAGCCTTTTGGGCGGCGGCAGCTTGACTAAGCTGCTTCTGTTTTTACTGAAGGGGCTGTTCGGCTGAAACGGACGGTCTGAAAGGAGAATACCATGCTGATCGTATTGGAGCATCTGCTGGGTCGGATCAACCTGCCCGGTATGTGGTGGATCATCGCAGAGCGCTGGCTGTGAGGTGACGCCCCGCAAAGCCGCTGCACTTTTTGTGCGGCGGCTTTTTTGCGTTGCCTTACCTGCCTTTCCATTGGCAAAAAATGCTTGCATCTAGGCAGTTTTGATGATAAAATCAAAATGTTACAGTATGCCCAAAAGCGGGGCGTACAGGAAGGTAAAGTTTGAAATTGCGGTAACAGGGGGTACTGCGTGCTGCGGTGCGCGGAGAAAAAGGCAGGAAAGGTAAAATGGAAACAGACGAGACAATAAAAAAAGGATTTCTGCGGCTGGAACGCTATGCACAGAATATACCGGGCGGCTTTCACTGCTGCGCAGAGGATCCTGAAAACGGCTATCCGTTTGCTTATGTCAGTGACCGTTTTCTGGAGATACTGGGCTGGGAGCGGGAAGAATTTGCGGCAAGGTTCGATAACCGCTATACAGCGCTGATACACCCGGATGATCTGGCGGCCGGGCTGCGCTACCGGAATGCGGAAAACAGCGCGACTTACGCCAAGAATGGTGACAGCATCTTCCGGATTCTGGGCAAAAACGGCTACCGCTGGGTCACCAACGCTGCCAATCAGGTGGAATGGTACGGCAAAGGCTATATCGTGGGCACGATCACGGATATCACCCCCTATATGGAACTGCGGGAAAAGCTGGAACAGCAGAACCGTACCCAGCGGGAGGCGCTGGAAACCGCCAACCATAATCTGCTGCGGATGATGCAGCAGATGGAGGAGCAGAAGGCGCAGTTTGCCCAGACTACTGCCCGGAGCATGGAAAAAGAAAAGCGCTACCGGCAGCGGCTGAACCACGACGCCCTGACCGGCACCTACAACCGCCGCTTTTACGAGGAAGTGGTGCGCAATAACCTCGGCCCGGCAGGCATCGCCCTGATGGATATCGACGATTTCAAGATCTGCAACGATACCTACGGCCACCACGCCGGAGATCTGGCACTGGAAACCGTTGCAAAGGCCATCCGCAGCTGCATCCGGGAAACAGATCTGCTGATCCGCTACGGCGGCGACGAGTTCTTGCTGGTGCTGCCCGGCATCCCGGCGGATTATTTCAAGGTAAAGCTGGAGCAGATCCGCACCGCCGTGCAGCAAACGGTGGTGCCGGGCTACCCCCACTTCCGGCTTTCGCTGAGCATCGGCGGCGCGATGCAGACCCTTGCCGACCCTATGGAGAACGTGGTGCGCCGGGCAGATTTTATAATGTATCAGGCCAAAAACCACAAGGACGCCGTGGCGGTGGACACACAGGACAGCCGGTTGGCTGCACAGAAGGATGTCTTAGGGGAAAAGCCCGTGATCCTGCTGGTGGACGATTCCATGATGAACCGCATGATGCTTGCCGGCATTCTGGGCGAGGACTACCGCATTCTGGAAGCCGAGAACGGCAAGCAGTGTCTGGAGCTGCTGCGGGCAAACGCCGGGCAGACCTCGCTGGTGCTGCTGGATATCAATATGCCGGTCATGGACGGCTTTGAGGTGCTGCGCACCATGAACACCAACCACACCATCGAGGACGTGCCGGTGATCATGATCTCCAGCGACGATTCGGAGGAAGCCATCCGCAAGGCCTACGAGCTGGGTGCCAGCGACTATGTCAACCGCCCCTTTGACGCAAAGATCGTCTACCGTCGGGTGTCCAACACCATCAAGCTGTACGCCAAGCAGCGGCGGCTGGTGCAGATGGTGTCTGACCAGATCCGCGCACGGGAAAAGAACACCGATGTGCTGGTGGGCGTGCTGAGCCAGATCGTGGAGTTCCGCAACGGCGAGTCCGGCTCTCATGTGCGGCACATCCGCATCATCACCGAGACGCTGCTGCACCGGCTGATGGAGCTGACCAGCCGCTACGACCTGACCCCCGAGCAGCAGGATAATATCCCGCTGGCGTCGGCGCTGCACGATATCGGCAAGATCGGCATTGACGAAGCCATCCTGAATAAGCCCGGCAAGCTGACCGCAGAAGAATTTGCGGTGATCAAGACCCACAGTATGCTGGGTGCAGAGATGCTGCACAAAACCGAAAACTTTGCCGACCAGCCGCTGCTGCAGACCGCCTACGAGATCGCCCGCTGGCACCACGAGCGCTGGGACGGCAGGGGATACCCGGACGGGCTGAAGGGGGACGATATCCCCATCAGCGCACAGCTGGTCTCCATGGCGGATGTGTATGACGCGCTGACCAGCGAGCGATGCTACAAAAAGGCTTTCCCGCACGAAACGGCTGTCCAGATGATCACGAACGGCGAGTGCGGAGCCTTCAACCCGCTGCTGCTGCAGTGTCTGTTGGACGTGCAGGGGGAACTGAAGCAGGAAATTTTACAATGGTAATGTGAGGGCAACTACGCGTGACAGAACAGCGATTCAACCATAAAATACCCCGCCGTACCTTTTTAAAGGTGTGCGCGGCGGCAGCGGCAGCCGGGCTGACCGCCTGCAGCAAAACGCAGGCGGCGGCAGCACTGCCCGAGCTTACGGTGGGCAGCGATAACTACCCGCCTTTTATCTACCTGAACAATGACAGCACGCCCACCGGCATTGATGTGGACATTGCCACCGAGGCCTTTGCCCGCATGGGGTATGCGGTACGGTTTGAAATCATTGACTGGGAGCAGAAAACAAACCTTGTGGAAAGCGGTGCTATCGACTGCATCTGGAGCTGCTTTTCCATGGATGGGCGGGAGCAGCTGTACCGCTGGGTAGGGCCGTATATGGTCAGCCGTCAGGTGGTGGCGGTCAATGCCGATAGCGGCATTGAAACGCTTGCCGACCTTGCGGGCAAGACCATGATGGTGCAAAGCACCACCAAGCCGGAGGAAATCTTCCTCGCCGGCACCGACCCCCGCATCCCGCAGTTTGGTGAGCTGCTGAGCACCGAGGACCGCAGCGTGCAGTACGCCATGCTGAACTGCGGCTATGTGGACGCCATTGCCGCCCACGAGACCGCCATTTTGCGGTATATGCAGGATTGCAATGCCAATTTCCGCATTCTGGAGGAGCCGCTGCTGGTCACCGGCATCGGCGTGGCTTTTGCGCTGAACGACACTCGAGGGCTGGACGAAAAGCTGACCGAGACCTTTGCCGCCATGCGCGCCGACGGCACGATGAAGCAGATCGTAGGCAAATATCTGCCGGACCCGGAAAAATATCTGGAGGTGGACGCCCTTGAACCGTAACAAGAAAACGTTCACGCCCAATATGCGGGTGGCGGCGCTCTACCTGCTGATGGGCGTGCTGCTTTTGCTGGCAGTGACCCTCTTCTCCGGGCGGGAGTCCATGCGCGCTACCGAGGAATACTTTGACCGCACCATCAACTTTGTAAAGGTGCAGTCCACCAGCTACGAAAAATATAACGATACCGTCACCGCAAAGGCGCTGCGCCGGATGTCGGTCTCGGTGCGGCAGCTGGCCGAAAATGACGCTTTGGATATTTACGACCCCGAAGCCCTCCGGAAAGAAACGGAATCCCTCTGGCTTACCGGCATTGCCGTACTGGACGAAAATGGAGAATCACTGTGCGAATATACGGATGGTAATATCGATTATGCGCAGTTTGCGGAATCGCTGCGAGAGCAAGCCGCGCTGAACGTGCTGCAAAACCCGCAAAAGACCTATCTCAAGCGCATTCTGTTACAGGATGGTACAGCGGTGGATGTTGCCACCCGCCGCGCCGCAGCAGGGGACGCTGTGCTGCTGGCGTACCGGGTGACCCCGCCGGAGTTTGTGGAGGGAACAGCCCTGTCCATCCAGAGCGTGCTGGACGGCTACCCGAAGAACATCAGCGGCACCATCTTTATCGTGCAGGACAACAAGGTGATCGCCGCAAACGACCCGAGCCTCATCGGACTGTACACCACGAACAGCCCGCTGGTGCAGGGCATCCGCAAGGCCGGTGCGCCCGACATTCTGACCCACACCCGCGACTGGGCAAATTCCGGCTGCTATTTCGGGATGTACAGCAACGGACAGAATTTTGATCTGTATCTCTATATCGACGAAAAATCGGTGTTCCGCAATTTCAGCAGCGCACTGCTGACGGCACTGATCTTCTATCTGATCTGTGTGGCAGTGCTGCAAACGCTGCGCCGCCGCTCCATGAAGCTTGCGGAGCAGCAAAAAAGGGAGCAGGAGCAGAAGTATCACGCCCAGCTGGAAGAGCAGAACCGCAAGCTGGAGCTTGCCGTCCGGCACGAGGCAGCGGCAAACCGCGCCAAGCGGGAGTTCTTGTTCAACATGAGCCACGACATCCGCACCCCGATGAACGCCATTATCGGCTTCACCTCGCTGGCAGCGACCCATGTTGAGAATAAGGAACAGGTGCTGGATTATCTGAAAAAGATCTCCACTTCCAGCCAGCACCTGCTCTCCCTCATCAACGATGTGCTGGACATGAGCCGTATTGAGAGCGGAAAAGTGAAGATCGAGGAAAAGGCGGTGCATCTGCCGGATCTCGTGCACGATATACGCTCCATCATCCAGCCCAACATCAGTTCCAAACGGTTGTCGCTGTTCATCGACACCATGGATGTGGTGGACGAGGATATCATCACCGACCCGCTGCGGCTGAATCAGGTGCTGCTGAATATCCTTTCCAATGCCATCAAGTTCACCCCCACCGGCGGCATGGTGAGCATCCGCATTGCTCAGAAGCCCGGCGCGCCCAAGGGCTGCGGCAATTATGAGTTCCGCATCAAGGATAACGGCATCGGCATCAACAAGGAGTTCCAGAAGCACATCTTTGAGGAGTTCACCCGGGAGGAAAGCTCCACCGTCAGCGGCATTCAGGGCACGGGTCTCGGCCTTTCCATCACCAAGAACATTGTAGACCTGATGGGCGGCACCATCGCCCTTGAAAGTGAGCCGGGCAAGGGCAGCGAGTTCATCGTGAACCTCTGCTTTACCCTCAGCGGGCAGAAGGCGGAGATCAAACAGCTGCCCCAACTGGAAGGGCTGCGGGCACTGGTGGCGGACGACGACACCAACACCTGCCTGAGTGTCAGCACCATGCTTTCCAAGATCGGCATGCGCCCGGAGTGGACCATCTCCGGCAAGGAAGCGGTCATCCGCACCAAGTACGCCGTGGAGCAGGGCGATGCTTTCAGCGTGTATATCATCGACTGGCTCATCCCGGATATGAACGGCATCGAGATCGTGCGGCAGATCCGCAAGGTCATCGGGGACAGCTGCCCCATCATCATCCTGACCGCCTATGACTGGGCGGATATCGAGGAGGAGGCGCGCGCCGCCGGTGTGACCGCTTTCTGCGAAAAGCCGCTCTTCCTCTCGGAGCTGCGCAAGGTGCTGGCAGAGCCCTTCCGGGTGCAGTCGACCCAGACGCCCGCCCTGCCGCCCAAGGCAAGCTTTGACGGTAAGCACCTGCTGCTGGTGGAGGATAACGCCCTGAACCGGGAGATTGCCATAGAAATCTTAAAGGAAGCAGGCTTCCTTGTGGATACCGCCGGAGACGGCGTTGAAGCAGTGGAAAAGATGGAGCAGTCCGCGCCCGGGCAGTATGACCTGATCTTAATGGACATCCAGATGCCCCGGATGGACGGCTACGAAGCCACCCGGCGTATCCGCGCCCTGCCCGACCCCCGCAAGGCGGGCATCCCCATTTTTGCCATGACCGCCAACGCCTTTGAGGAGGACAAGCAGAACGCCCTGAATGCGGGCATGAACGGCCACATCGCAAAGCCGCTGGATATCCCGCACCTGCTGAAGGTGCTGGAAGAAGCGCTGAAATAAGAACCCGCTCAGGCAAAGCCTTGCGGCTTTATCGGCTCCCCCGAAAGGGGGAGCTTTTTTGTTTCTGCCGGTCAGCATCTTTCCGTTCACGCGGTTTTATCTTCCTGCATAGGATGGTGCACAGCGGAAAAGGGGAGATGACGACATGAGGCAGACAAAGCGGTTTGCGGTGGTGGGCAGCGATGCCCGGCAGGCGGCGGCAGGGCGTGCACTGGCGCGGGCGGGGTATACGGTGGGCGGCGTGCAGCAGCTGCCGCAGGCAGACTGCATCCTGCTGCCGCTCCCGCTGGAACAGTCCGGTCTGCCGCTGGCGCAGCTGCTGGGCATGGCAAAGCCCGGGGCACTGGCGCTGGGCGGTAAGGTGACGGACAGCGCAAGGACTATCGCCCGGGCGGCGGGGGTGGAACTGGTGGACTACTTTGCCCGCCCGGAGCTGACCGTGTATAACGCCATCCCCACCGCCGAGGGCTGCATCGGCATTCTGCTGGAACGGCGCAGCCGTACCCTGTGGGGCGCGGCGGTGCTGGTGCTGGGCTTTGGCCCGGTGGGGCGGGCGCTTGCGGTGCGTCTGGCGGCGCTGGGTGCGCGGGTGACCGTGGCGGCACGCCGCCCGGTGCAGCGGGCCATGGCAGAGGAGCAGGGGCTGCGGGCGGTGCCGCTGACAGACCTTGCTGCCGCAGCTGCCGCCTTTGATACGGTGGTGAACACCATCCCCGCGCCGGTGCTGACGGCGGCAGTGCTGGCGGCGCTGCCGAAGGGGTGTCTGATCGTGGATCTGGCCTCAAAGCCCGGCGGCACGGACTTTGCCGCCGCCCGGCGGCTGGGGCACACGGCGCTGCACGCGCTGAGCCTGCCGACGGTCTGGGCGCCGGAAACGGCAGGGGAGGCGCTGGCGCGCACGGTGCAGACTATTTTGCAGGAGCGGGAGGGAACAATATGATCACAGAGAAAAAGGGCTGTCTTGCCTTTGCGGTGTGCGGCAGCTTTTGCACGTTGGAGAACGCCTTGGGCGCGGCGCAGGTACTGACGGCACAGGGCTGGACGCTGCTGCCCGTCATGAGTTTTGCCGCGCAGCAGGATACCCGGTTCGGCACCGGGAAAGGCTGGCGGCAGCGCTTACAGGCCGTTACCGGGCATCCGGTGCTGGACACCCTGCAGGCGGTGGAGCCGCTGGGCCCCCGGCGGCTGGCGCAGGCGCTGGTGGTCGCCCCCTGCACCGGCGCAACGCTGGCGCGGCTGGCGGCGGGACTTTCGGATACGCCGGTGACCCTTGCCGCCAAAAGCCTGCTGCGGGTGGGCAGCCCGGTGGTGCTGGCAGTGTCTACCAACGACGGCCTTGGCGCCTCCGGCGAAAATATGGCGCGGTTGTGCCAGCGCAAGCACTATTACTTTGTGCCCTACGGGCAGGACGACCCCTTTGCCAAGCCCCAGAGCCTGAAGGCCGACCTTGCCCTGCTGCCCGCCGCCGTGGACGCCGCTTTGCGGGGTGAGCAGCTGCAACCGGTGCTGCTGGGACAAAGGAATGTGTAAATCTCTTTTCAGCGGGGAAAAAATGTGGTATACTTCAAATGATGTCTTGTCGGCATAAAACGGATAAGCGGAGAATACCAGATGAAAAAATTTACCGCAGCACTGTGCACTGTGCTGCTTTTGATAGGCGCTGTGATAGTGCCCGGCGCGGCAGCAGCCGGCCCGGCGCTGGCCAATACCCGGGCATACTGCATCATGGATGCAGACACCGGCCTTGTGCTGGCGCAGCAGAATATGGACGAGGAGCTGCACCCGGCATCCATTACCAAAGTGATGACCCTTGGTCTTGCCTGCGAGAAGGCACAGGGGGACTGGGACGATGTAAAGCTGACCGTGACCCATGAGGATGTCTACTCGCTGGCGGGCACGGATTCCAGCCATATTGCCCTGCGGGAAGGGGAAGAAGTCCCCTTGGTGGATGCACTGTACGCCACCCAGATGGCCAGCGCCAACGACGGTGCCAACCTGCTGGCGGAGTATTTCGGCGGCGGCACCATCGCGGATGGCGTGGCGGCCATGAATGCACAGGTGGAGGAGCTTGGCCTTGCCCACACCCACTTTTCAAACCCCCACGGCATCAGCGATGAGGACCACTACACCAGCTGCTATGATATGGCACAGATTTTGCGCTGGGCGCTGCAGCAGCCGGGGTTTGAGGAGTTGTTCACCCGCAACAAGATGTACACCATGCAGCCCACCAACATCCAGCCGGTGACCCGCTACTTCTCCCAGCAGGATAAGATTCGCATTGGCTCCAGCCGCTACCATATCGACAGTGTGCTGGGCTCCAAGCTGGGCTATACCAACACCGCCCGGTACAGCTATGTCTGTCTGGCGGAGCAGGACGGGGTGCGGCTGATCTGCGCGACCATGCAAAGCCAGCTGAGCACCGATAAATATAACGATATGCGCACCCTGCTGGACTACGCCTTTTCCACCTATAAAAGCTACACCCAGCTGCCCGGCGGCACGGTCACCGCACAGCTGGCTGTGGCGGGCGGCGGGCAGAGCCTTGGCACCGTTACCGTAGCCGACCCCGGGGTGAAGCTGCTGCTGGCCGAGGGTTTATCCGCGCAGGATGTGACCGTGGACCTGGAGCTGCCGGAGCAGTATCTGCTTGGCGCAGAGCCCGCCGTGTATGCGGTGTACACCCTGAACGGCGGCGCGCAGCAGGAGAGCACCAGCGTGCGGGTAAAGGCGGAGATCACCGGTCTGGCGGAACTGCTGGAGCAGAGCGTCGGCACAAAGCTGGAAGCCGCCAGGGACGTGGAGCCGGGCAGCAGCGCATGGCTGCTGGCGGGCATCTCGGTGGGGTGCACCATAGGTGCAGCCGTGGTTACCGTACTGGTGCTGCGGGTACATTCCCGCCTGAAAAAGCGCCGCAAAACGGCAAGGCACCATAAAAAAGCGTAAAAGCCTGTTCAAAACCAGACTTT
>OGXH01002800.1_pt1 | contig 11838 bp, 13 predicted proteins | sample 1576241 | NCBI WGS metagenome assembly OGXH01 (sample SAMEA3541529, study PRJEB24748) | human gut metagenome | biome: human gut; feature: human-associated habitat; material: faeces | place: China | collected 2012
TGCTTGTAGCTCAGAGAAGAAGTGTGATGTGCCGTCCAGCCTGTGTCCCGGCGCGCCCTCGGGGAGCTCTTTTTTTGCACTATACTCAGATGCCCAGTGCCTCTTCTGCGGTAGCCGGCATTTCAGGGAGCGGGGTTTTGAACCATTTTTCGTGAAGTTCATTCAAGGTTCCCTTCTGTTTCAGGTCTGCAATGGCCTTATTCACTTCCTGCTGCAGCTGTTTGTTGTCCTTGTTGAAGCCAAAGGCGAAGTACTGGACCTTGGAGTCCGGCACGTCCACCACGCGGAAGGCGCCTTTACCGTCGGTGGCTACGAAGTAGTCCGCTGCCGGTTTGTCCAGGATGCCTGCCACAGCGCCGCCGGCTTTCAGTTCCATGATGATGTCGGAGGAGTGGTCAAAGTTTCTTGTCTTCATACCCTTGTCCTGGGCGTAGTAAGCGGCGGTGGTGCCTACCTGCACAGCCACTTCCTGGCCCTTTGTCATGTCGTCCACGGAGTGGATGTCGCTGTCTGCCTTGGTGACTACGGCCAGTTTTGTTTCATAGAAAGGAGCAGCGAAAAGGATTTTTTCCGCCCTTTCCTTAGTGGCGGTCATGCCGGAAGCGGTCATGTCCACTTCTTTGGACTGGAGGGAGGGGATGAGTCCATCAAAAGCGATGTTCCGGAATTCCACGTCCCTTCCCATTTCCTTGGCCACCGCCCTCACCACGTCGATTTCATAGCCCGTATAGTCCTTGCCATCCTTTGTTTTGAATTCAAAGGGTACGTAGGTGGCATTGGTGGCTACCTTCAGCACGTTTTTGCCGGAGGCGGAGGAAGCGGCCTTTTTTTCGCCGCCGCAGCCTGCCATCATGCCGGCCGCCAGAAGGAGAGCCGATGTAACCAATACGCCTTTTTTCCACAGTTTCATAAAAGCACCTCATTTTTATGCAATTTATACGAATTATGTAAATAATTATACACATTCATGTCTGCTTTGTCCACAAAAAAATGGGACACAGTGAAATCATTTCCTGTGTCCCATTTTTTATCTTATATTCCTGTTCAGTTCATCCAGGGTTTCCGTGAAGCTTCCGGCGAAGTGGTCCATGAACCAGTCCACCTCTTCCATGTGGAGGGCCTTCAGCTTCTCCTCGGTGGACTTGAAGGCTTCCTTGAACTCGCTGTTGCCGTCCCGGATTTCTTCCATGCATTTCAGGTAGGCGCTCATGGTGTCCGCCGCCTTGGCCAGAGGCCAGAGGGGGTCCTTTTCCATGTCCACCACGTAGGGCTTGTAGGAAGGCTGCAGCCTGTCCGGCAGGGTGCGGAGCAGCTTTTCCCGGGCCTGGTCTTCGATTTTCTGGTACTGGCTCCGAAGGTCACTGGTGAAATATTTCACCGGCGTCGGCATGTCTCCGGTGAAGACTTCGCTGGCGTCGTGATAGAGGGCCAAGAGAGCCGCTCTTTCCGGATCCAGGTCCTTGTGGAAAATGTCCCTCCCGATGACCGCCAGACCGTGGGCAATCATGACGGTCTGCAGGGTGTGCTCCGCGTCGTTTTCGGAAATGGAATTCCGCATGAGGCCCCAGCGGGAAATATATTTCAGCCGGGCCATGAAGGCAAAGAAGGGATAGTTCATTCCATGCGCCCCCAGTTCTTCCCGTAGAACCAGAAATGGTGCACCGGGCCGTGGCCATGGCCTACAGAATCCACTGCCGCCTTTGCAATGGCTCCTTCCATGTACTTTTTCGCTTCCCCCACCGCGCCCACAAGGGAAAGGCCTTTCGCCAGGCCTGCGGCTATGGCGCTGGACAGGGTGCAGCCGGTGCCATGGGTATTTTCCGTGGAAATCCGTTTTCCTGAAAATACATGGAATTCCTTTCCATCATAGAGAATGTCCCTGGCATCCTCCACGCTGTGGCCCCCTTTCACCAGCACCGCCGAAGGCCCCAGGTCCATCAGAGCCCTGGCCGCCTTTTTCATGTCCTCTTCATTTTTAATGGACAAGCCCGACAGCACCTCTGCCTCCGGGATATTGGGAGTAATCAGCGTTGAGAGGGGAATGAGTTTTTCCTTATAACTTTGGATGGCTTCCTTTTCCAGAAGCACGGCGCCGCTGGTGGCCACCATGACAGGGTCCACCACCAGAGGCACTCTATGGGAGGAAAAGAAATCCACCACAGCTTCCACGATGGGAGCGGAGGAAAGCATGCCGGTCTTCACCGCCTTTGGCGGGATATCGTCAAATATGGCTTCCAGCTGGGCCCTTACCATATCCACCGGCGTATTCACCACCATGGTGACGCCCTTCGTATTCTGGGCGGTTAAGGCGCAGATGCAGCTCATACCGTAGGTGCCAAGGGCCGCAAAGGTCTTAAGGTCCGCCTGGATGCCGGCGCCGCCGGAAGAGTCGGAGCCTGCCACTGTCAGTACAGGTATCATGTCAGTCCTCCTTTTTCAGCTGCCGAAGGCCGGATGTGAAATAACCGATGAGCTTCCCCTGGTTCCACTTCAGGTCATAGTCAATGACCGCAATGCCGGCCAGGTCAAATTTCACCGCCGCGCTGCAGGTGGTCAAAAGATAGGCCTGCAGGAAGGGATGATGGCTCACCAGGGCAATGGGAGAGCCATCCTGGAGAATGTGGTTTCTCACCATCTGCCAGTTGGGCTGAAGCAGCTCGTCGGCCGTATGGATTTCCTCGGCAAAGCACTCCTCCGCCAGGATACCGGCGGTCTGCCTTGTCCGCACATAGGGGGATGTAAAAATCCGGATGGGATTTTCCTTAAGGAACCGGGCCAGTATGCGGGACGACCGGCGGGCCTGCCGCATGCCCTTAGGCGTAAGTCCTCTTTCCCTGTTTGTTATATCCTCCGTCTGGGGAACCGCTTCCCCGTGACGCATCAAAATAATATACATAGGTCTCCCTCCATTCCTTATTGCTTATCCTCCGTGTCCCTGCCTACGGAATAGGCATCCTTTTCCTTCCCGCTTCTTGCATATTTCACGGACAGATTCTTACCTATGGTGGTGTAGGTCTGCTCCACCGGGGAGCCATTGGCCAGCACTTTGGAAATCACCACCCTGCCGTCCTTGATATGCACCAGGGCGGTGAGGTCATTCTTCATCCGGGTTTCCGTCTTCTTCCCGGTCTTATCCTTCAGCTGCACCCGCTCCGACAGCTCCACCACCGACAGTTTCTTCAGCTGTTCCGGCAGCATGTACATGCGGTCCGCAGGGAATCGGAAATGCACCAGTCCGTCGGAAGCAGAAATCACCCGGGTAATGATGTACATGCCGCCGGGCTTCCTGTCCGACGCGCCGGTGAGCTCCATCATGCCTTCACTGTTCTTGTCAAAGGACAGGTAGATTTCCTGCCCCTTTTCCGGCGTCACCGTGCCCTTCCAGGGCGCTTCGGTGAGGGGGATGTAAATGGGGAGATAATTTCTTCCGTAAAAATCCCCCTTGAAATCGATGGCCGCCGGTACCTCATATTCCGCCCCATCCAGCATGGTGGAGCGGTAATCGCCGCGAATCCAGAAAAGGGAGCCCGCCTCAATCACAAAAACCGCCGACAGAAGGATGAGTGATAACTTCTTCGATATCATCGGGATCCCTCCTCTCCCTGATTTTCCTTTTTCTCAGGAACCGCTGTCTTCTTCCGGGTGGGAAGATAGAGGAAATAACATATCACCGCTGCCAGGATACCAATCCCCAGGAAGAAGAATCCCCTCTGGACAAAGGTCAAAGCCGAGTCAATCACCCGGATAGCTCCGTCCCCCGCCAGGAGGAACACACCGGCCCAGCTCTGCACCGCCCGGTCCGTCAAAAGGCCCCGGATAATGACGCCTCCCGCCAGGATACCTGCATAAATGGAAACGATAATGGCCGGCAGGGCGCCGGTAGTTTCAAAAATAGACACAATCGCCGAAAGACCCATCACAAAAGGTGTGAGACCCGCCAGCACCGAAAGCCATTCCTTTTTCAAAGCGATACGGAAAAGAAGCACACCGTCCGCTGCCAGGAAAAGGATGAAAATGAACCACAGGGCGTAGCTGCCGGAAATATCCGCCCACACCGCGCCGTAGGAGCCCTCCAGAAGCACCGCGAAAACCGCAATGCCGCCGAAGAAACGGAGCGCATCGGCCCCCAGGCCGTAGGAGCGGAAAAGGCCCCCCGCCATCCAGGTCAGCGCCGCCGCCAGGGAGAAGAAAATGGTCTGCCACAGCATATTTCCTGCGGACCAGAAAATGAGAAGCAGAATACCTACTGCCCACACCCAGGAAAAGCACACCACCGCCCGGTCCCGGTGGCTCCGGAGCATGTGGCCCAGAATGCCCAGGGCAAGGAACATGTAAATCCAGGACGCCGCCTCCGGCCAGCCCCTTACCGGTGCGCTGTAGAAAATGCCCACCGAAACAATCATGTAAATAATACCCATGCCCGCCGACTCCGTCACCACCGTCATGATGAGAAGGAGAAAAGCGCAGAGCGCAAGGGCACTGTACAAATCAGAGGACAGTTTGAAGGAATCCCCCACCATCCAGAAAGCACCGATAAGGCATATGCCATGGAAAGTGGCAGCCGCCTCCCGCAGGAACACCGGCACCCGGTGCACCGGCGGCGATTTCTTCGGAAGAAGCACTTCCTCCTCCGTTTCTTCGCCATCCATCTCCTTTTTCTTTTCCTTCGGAGACAAAAGGCCTTTATCCACCAGCGCCACCGCCGCCGCCAGAATAAAAGACACCGCCAGCGGCGCCAGGGCCAGCAGGAACCGCTGGTCCTGGTCCAGACCGCTCCACAGGCTGGCGCAGAGGAAGAAAATGCCCCCTACGATACACACCGCAGCCAGGATAAACAGGGCCTCCTTATAAGCCCTGCTGTCCTGCCTTTTATACCGGGAAAGAATCTTCTTCCCCGCATCCTCCGAAATTACATCTTCCTTCACCCAGTGAGGAATCTCCTGCTTCAGCCAGCTTCGATTCGACATACCTATCACATCCCGATTCATTCTATTCCGCGGCAGCCAGGGCTGCCCTTTGACTTCTTTATACTTCTGTCTTTATTCTATACAACCGCAGGGAAAAAAGCTATTACTTCATGAAAAGCCCCGGAAAAGCACTGATGAAATTTGCTTCTGTAAAAATCAGTGCTTTCCCGGGTTTCACCTCGGAGCTGTATGAAGTTTGATACAGCAGATATGAAATAAATGAAATCAGCATGGAGAATCCTGCCTAACTGTCTATAAGCATGACCAAATCAACTCCTATAATCTTGACTTCCTACTGAATTTCTCCTTCAGTTTCATATCAGCATTTTTCCATTGATTCATCTTTGCCCCGCGCAATAAGCTTATTTCTGATGAAACTGCGGATTTTTCTCTGCTTGGGCTGCCATCTCCTTATACACCTTTCTTTCCTCTTTATTGAAATCAGAAATCTGTGAAACCACCTTCAGTTCATTCTCTCCATATTTTGATAAAGATTTATCAATTTCCATCCGTTCCGATGCCGGCTGGTCCGGATTTCGATAAACCTTGATTTTATAAGGCTCTGCATAAATTACATAAAATCCCGCACTTCCCAAGGAATATAGGACTTTATCCCGGTAAAATATATCAGATTCAGTTTTAACCCTATATACATGCCTGTCAAGAAGCGTCCCTTTCATTTTATCTTCCGGCCTAAAATCCGCCAATATGTTTCCATTGCTTCTTTCCAAAACTCGAACTCTAAGTTGATTTCCAAACAAAACCGGCGCATAACGATCCCAAGCTGCTGGCTGGGACATTACATGAATGAACTGTACTGTAAAGAAAAAAATATGATAAAAGCAGAAAATTCCGATTGCAATACCGAGTTTTTTAAGCATAGTCCATCACCATGATTCCACACAGCCATTTTATCAAGATTTGGGATTCCTTAAGCAGCTCGCTATTTGCGTTATCCCACTCCTTGCATTACATAAAAATTTCAGAATAAAAGCAGAAAGCGATTTAATCAGCTCTTCCCCAGATTTCCTCTTTTATCACTTCATCTAGACCTTTAATTTATCTTCTATTATACTCCTTCCCTGTCATGATTGCTCCCTTCCCTGATGCCTCTTCTCCTCCTCCGTGACTATCCCTATAGAAACAGCACCGGCGAAGTCTCCTCAGAAATCCTGCAGGCGCCCATCCATGGAGCAGGAGGGAGGGGGAAGGAAAGGAGGCTGCTTCGCTTCAGTGCACTGGAAAATGGAAAATAAAGAGCATAACGGCCAGGGGTAAAGTTAAGGCAGGACGGACTGCCTGCCATGTGGTATGTTCTTTTCCATGCAAAAAGGCTTCACATATGTCTGTGAGGCCTTTTTCGCGTAGTGTGAATTTATGCATCCAGAATGCTGTCGGACAGGGCTCCTGACAAAGCCTAAGCCACAAATCTTAATCAATATCTACATCTACCTATGCGAATATTGATTGGATAGCACCATAAGCCACTCCTAAAGTAATAAACAACACTTCTTTCCAAATATAAAGCCATCCAAAATTAACAAATATCAGCAGAATCATTGATAACAGCCACTTAAGTTCTCTTCCAACAGTATAATATTGATTTGCATTGGCCTCATATTTTTTCCCACAATAAATTAATGCTGTCATCAAGTCTGCCATAAAGAGCATTCCGAATGAAATGGTAATACTACCATTATCGAGATTATGTCCAAATCCTACAAGCAACTCTCTTAAATTGGTCTCCAATAGCATCTGCATCATTAAGCATTGAATTCCTGATAAAATATATAATAAGTTAGGGATTATGTAATATACCGGATTAAACAGGTGGTTCTTTATATTGTAATAAATGGTGCATATTACCATGATTACCATTCCTATATCAATAGTAATTACCATCCCCCATGTATAATTAATCTTGAATATCATTGCTTTTCACCAATCCTTCATTTTGTGTTTCTGAATATATTTTTCCTGCTTTTTCAATAGACCGATTCGCTTTATCCTTTATTCCATTATACATAGACTTTCCCAATTCGCCGCCTAAAAAGCCATACCAAGTCAGGCATAACGTCAAAGATTCCCATACTTGACAGACTGTGCAAAGTAAAGGGATTTCTTCGGAAACGGCGCTCAAAATCGGTCACTCTATAATAAGGCAATGCGTCCATTATAAATCCCTAACAGAATAACCATCAAAATCATCATAAATCCGATAAAGATGACCACCTGTCCATAAGATGTAAATCGAATCAAGTTATAATATTTCTGTACATCTTTTGATTGTTCATCATGCTTTTTGACATTTTCGTATTTGATTTTAAAGTTATATTTACCCCTGTTAAGAACACAAAGATACACAATGGATATCACAAGCAGCATAGAAATAATATCTATCTCCATGCCGTTTATTGACAGCCATAAAGTCCAAGAAAAATATATAAAGCCACCGTATCCTCCAATGTAATAAGAAAGTTTCTGAAGCAAACTTTCTTTTACATGTAATCGATTGCTTGCTAAGAATGCTATAGACAATACGACTAAATACGCGCTAAAAACAATCATTGCTGTTTCCTTTTTGAATACTAAAACCTGATATTTCCATCATGATTAATCAGCGTACTGATAGACATAAAGAAAAGCGTTGTCTCCATCAGGCAGCTGCTGCCATTGTGACATTTCCATGTTCTGAAGCCATGATGCTGCTTCTTGCAGAAAGATTTCCTCCGGCAGATAAGGTCTGTCTTTTTCTGCATGGAGAATGAGAGAGCCCCGGTCTCCCAAGGCTTCCAGTAAGATGGATATTTTGATTTTTATATATCAAACAACCATGTAGCTAACACTAGCAGCACATTTTTGAAACAATATACTCCCAAGAATTGAAGAGCAATCGTGATTAAAAGCATCAAATACCATTTTCTCTTATATCTCCGGTCTATCTGTTCTAAGCTGTTATCATTTCCAAGGAAACTATTTACTCTTAATATAATAGCACTATCCCAGATTAGCAGCGCAAAAAATAGGACAGAAATTCCTATAGCTCCATCACCATTGATTGGCAGAGACATAAATTCACTCAAATTAGTGGCTCATCAGACAAACTCCAATAAACTCAATCAGCACCCCACTCCAATTAAGTAAAAGCATGATGAAAATAATAAATACACTGTTTTTGCTTATCTGATGTTGTTTCCAATAATCAACCATGACCATAAAAGGCATAATAATAAAATAAATGGATGTCATACAACCACTGGCAAATAACAGGTGCGTAGTAACCTTCATTGACTTTCCTCACTATTAACTGATTTCAAATCACCCCAACAGAAGTCGGCCTGAAATATCACATAATTGTCATACGATATTCTTTTTATCACTTCATCTAAATCATTAATTTATCTTCTATTATACTCCTTCCCTGCCATGATTGCTTCTTTCCCTGATACCTCTTTCCCTCCCCCGTGACTATCCATATAGAAACAGCACCGGCGGAGTCCCCTCAGAAATCCTGCAGGCGCCCATCCATGGAGCAGGAGGGAGGGGTTGCAAAGGAGGCTGCTTCACTTCAGTGCACTGAAAAATGGAAAATAAAGAGCATAACGGCCAGGGGTAAGGCAGGACGGACTGCCTGCCATGTGGTATGTTCTTTTCCATGCAAAAAGGCTTCACAGCTATCTGTGAGGCCTTTTTGTGGTGCCGATTTACCATGGCCCAAGCTGCACGTCGGGATGACGCAGGGGCAGGCAGCATGCCGTCATTTGAAGAATTCTCAGGAGAATACAGGAACAATAAAAAAACTGTGAAGAAATGATGCACATTTCCTCACAGTTCTTTTTTATTTCACAATAAGTACGGGGCATTTGGAGCGGCTCACCATGTAGCTGGATACGGATCCCATGAAGATGCCTTTCAGGGGGCCAAGGCCGCGGCTTCCCATGACCACCAGGTCGCAGCCCTTTTCTTCTGCCATATTGAGGAGCACCGGTCCCGGAGAACCCACTTCGTACAGTTCTTCGTGGGCAATGCCGGCAGGAATCATGGCGGCTGCTTCTTTCAGGTCTTCTTTGCACTGTTCTTCCAGGTCTTCCGACAGTTTGGTGGTGAGACAGCCTTCGGCAATGGATACCTGGTCGAAGTTGCTCATGGCAGAAACCATATTGCATACGGAGGCAATGTAGAGGGTGGTGCCGTCGCCGGCCTGTGCCAGGTCTATGGCATGGAGCATGGCTTTTTTCGCATGGTCGGAACCATCATAGGGAACCAGAATTTTTTTATACTTTAACATAAAACCCCCACCTTTCTTATCCTGTGAAACGGGGAATCTCCTCTTTTCCTTATTATATCATACCCGCGAAAGGACAGGAAAGGAGCTGTGAAAAATCTCACTTCACAGCGGCACCCACAGTATTACGGCAGGAGATCTCTCGGCTCAGAGTTTCAATAGAACCCAAAATCTTTACCGCCCATACCGGCATGTACCCTCGCTCGAGATGACACATGAACCGGAAGCTTACTGTCATAGGAAAGTAATAGAAAATGGGGCTGTGAAGAAATCATTTAGATTTTTTTCGCACCCTCCGAAGAGATTCTTAAAAGATGAAGGTATCATTTTCCGGTTTCACCTTTTTGTTATGGAAAGGTACCACCAGCGGCATGTTGTTCTCCGCCTTCAGGTCTTCCATTTCCTGCCAGGTAAGATGGTTGGGCCAGAGGGCAAATTTGGCTCTTCCTGTCTGGAAGAAGCAGCGGGCTTTCCCGTAGCCGTGAATGCTTCCGGTAAGGAGCACGCCCATATCGGGATGATCCAGAATGAGCTGACGGCTGGAAGCCCTGGAGAGCTGTGCGTCGGTGAGGAAATAGATATTTCCTTTTTCAATGGTTTCGTTATCCCAGCGCCGGAAGATGGAGAAGGGCAGTTCCGTGATTTCATCATGAACGAAATATTTCCGATGTCCCAGACGGAGCCATTCATCGTAAAGCTTGGGTGCCATGTAAATCCCATGGCTTTCGCCAAAGGTCTCGTGGAAAAGGACACCCATGGAAAGGCCCCTTCCGTAATGGGGCACCGGCATGAGAAGGGGTGCGCCGTCTTTCATGAGGGCGGCGGCGGTGTCCACCACCTGTTTCCGAAGGTCCGGTCCCCGGTCCTTCCGGCTGTAGGCGGCGTCAATGACCGCCATGTCGGCGTGAAGGCCCCGCACGGCGTCGCAGCGGTAGAAGGTGTCATTTTCCCGGTAGTCGCCGGAGAAGAAGAGGCTCCTGCCTTCTACGGAAATATCGAACCACACGGCACCGGCGCAGTGGCCTGTGCGTCCCCATTTCACCGTAAAGCCCGGTTCCAGCTCCAGTTCCGGCGCCGTGGAGTCCAGTATCATGGTATTCCAGGGTTTGTAGTGAAGCTGCCGGTAGGTCTGGTTGGACATGAGCACCGGCCCGTCAAATCCCTGCTTCACCAGGTACTCTATAGCCCCGGTGTGATCCCTGTGGGAATGGGTAATGAAGAGGTACTCCGCCTTATGAATCTGCTCCGGCGTCAGGTCCGGAATCCGGTCCAGGCCGTCGGTGGACGTCCCGGCGTCCACAATAAAAGCGTGGCGGTCTCCCTCCACGTAGAAACAGTTTCTTCCTTCGTCACCGCATCCACCTGCTATGAAAAGCTGCATATCCACATCTCCATCAGGACCCTGGCCAGGTCCTGTCAATTTGATTTCCCTGCGGCTTTCCGCCTGCCATAAGATTCTCCAACAAAGCCGCACTTTCGTATCATAAGACAAATAAAAAGGAGCCCTGCGGAAATCGTAGGGCTCCTTCGCTTTGTATTTTATTAGTATTATTATATAATTTTTATGCTTCTTTGTAAAGCTTAATAGGAAGTTTTGGAAACGCGGTAAAGGGCAATATAAATATCCTCCGCCTCATCGGCCGGTTCATTGGGGTCGCCGGGATAAGCTGCTGCCTTGCCGTCTGCCGTATAGGCTCCTTCCAGCTTGTTCAGAATCTTGTACTTGATTTTCTGTCCCAGCTGGTCTGCACCCACCGCCGTATCGTACTGGAGGATGTAGTCCACCATGCGGTAATTGCCATAGTCCGGCCAGGTAAGGGGGTGCTTGTAGACTTCCGCATACAGGGTGGCCCGGATGATGGGAAGTTCGCCGGCGGAAACGGGATCCCGCTCAATGGTATCGGCATCGGCGTAAATTCTTTCTTCATCAGATGTGTACACCACCACATACTTGTCATAATCATTCATCATTTTCTCCGACGTAGGCACCTTCCCTGCTGCCATGGATACGCCGGGAATGAGGGCACAGGCCAGAGCCAGCGCTGCCAGTTCTTTTTTCATTGGAAATCCTCCTTTTGAATAAGAGTCACTTTTACTGGTTCTATTATAACCTATGGGGAGGAAAGATGGAAACGGAGTATTGTTAATTATTGTTATTTTATTTAAAAACCAAGCTTGACAATCATAGTAAACCGTTGTATCATATAGACGTAAACAAAAAGGAAATCACCATTGGCCGTGGTGGTTCCACTCATTGTTACCAATCTTTCTCAACAATCCAACGTCTCCAAAAAAGCCTCCCGCAAGGGAGGCTTTAGACGTATATGGGGGAATTAGTGAACTGGTGAGCTGGTGAGCTAGTGTGCTAGTGTGCTAATGAGCTGGTGAGCCGGTGAGCCGGTGAGACAGCTTTCCGCTATCTGCTGTCCGCCGACCGGTATTTAACGGCTGATGTGCCACTAACGTCATGCACCGAGATTCTTCGCCTGTGGCTCAGAATGACGATGGGGGAAAAGGAAATCCCGTAACGTCTTGCGCCCCCTTTAGGGGGAGAGGGCCACGAAGTGGCGAGGGGGGGCTGGAGGG
>OGXH01002804.1_pt1 | contig 11817 bp, 10 predicted proteins | sample 1576241 | NCBI WGS metagenome assembly OGXH01 (sample SAMEA3541529, study PRJEB24748) | human gut metagenome | biome: human gut; feature: human-associated habitat; material: faeces | place: China | collected 2012
CGGAAAATATGCGACAGACGAGGAGTTAAAGGAAAAAAATATTGGTGAGGAGTTAGGTGTCAGCCGTACTCCGGTGCGTGAGGCACTCCGCCAGCTTGAACTTGAGGGACTGGTTACCATTATCCCGAATAAAGGTGCTTATGTTGTAGGTATTTCCAAAAAAGATATTCAGGATATCTACGAGATACGGTCACGCCTGGAGGGACTGTGTGCAAAGTGGGCAGCGGATAAGATCACCAAGGAACAGCTGGATGAACTGGATGAAAATATATATCTGTCGGATTTTCATGCTGCAAAAGGAAATTCGGAACAGGTTGTGGAACTTGACAACCGTTTCCATGAAATTTTATACAATGCTTCCGACAGCAAAGAATTAAAACATGTGCTGCTTGATTTTCATCATTATGTACAACGCGTGCGAAAAATCACACTTGCAGATCCGAAGCGTTCTGTACAGTCAAATCAGGAACACAGACAGATCGTGGAGGCATTAAAGAAGCATGATGCCGGTCTGGCAGAGAAACTGGCGAATGAGCATTGGCGGTCTCGACCAGAGCGTTGAAGCTGGCGGGATCGTGGATGGCCATCTCGCTCAGCATCTTGCGGTTCAGCTCGATGCCGGACTTCTTCAGGCCGTTCATGAAGCGGGAATAGTTCATGCCGTAGGGCTTGACAGCGGCGGAGATACGAGCGATCCACAGGCGGCGGAAATCTCTCTTCTTCTGCTTACGGCCGATGTAGGCATAAACGCCGGACTTCTTGACGGCCTGCTTGGCCATCTTGAAATGGGTGGACTTGGAGCCCCAGTAGGACTTCGCAAGCTTCAGGGTCTTATTTCTTCTCTTGCGCGTCATCATCGCGCCTTTTACTCTTGCCATCTTTTGAATCCTCCTATCCGATTATTTGTACGGGATCATCTTTTTGATGCTCTCGACATTGGTGACATCCGCGTAGGTCGTGCTTCTCAGGCGACGGCCGCGCTTGGTGTCCTTCTTGGTGAGGATATGGCTCTTGAACGCGTGCGCTCTCTTGACCTTACCGGTCTTGGTGAGATTGAATCTCTTCTTCGCACCGCTGTGGGTTTTGAGTTTCGGCATGATTCTTCTCCTTTGTGATTATTTTGCATTCTTCGGCGACAGGAACAGCGTCATGAACCGGCCGTCGAGCTTGGGTTTTTTATCCACGTTTGCGACTTCGGCGCATCCCTCGCCAAACCGGATCAAAAGCTGCTCGCCGATGTCGGTATGCGCCATTTCACGCCCGCGGAAGCGCACCGTGACCTTCACGCGGTTACCTTCCTTCAGGAATTTCATCGCGTTGCGCATTTTCACATTCAGGTCGTTCGTGTCGATGCCCGGGGACATGCGGATCTCCTTGATCTCGACGACGCGCTGATTCTTCCGGGCTTCCTTTTCCTTCTTGAGCTGGTCAAAGCGGAACTTGCCGTAGTCCATGATCTTGCACACGGGGGGAACGGCGTTGGGCGAGATCTTCACAAGGTCGAGCTCCTGCTCCTCTGCCTGGGCCAGCGCCTCCTGTGCGGAGACGATGCCGAGCATGGTGCCGTCCGCTGCGATCAGGCGAATCTCCTTATCCCGGATCTCCTCATTGAGCTGATGATCTAATTTGCCGATGGTAAAGCACCTCCAAACAAAAAATTGCGGATGCCGCAGCACCCGCAACCGAACACACCGCGCCCGAAGCGCAGCGAGACTCGATATCAGACCCCTTTGCCTTCGCTTGGGGTGAGGTCGGGGCTGCCGGCCTTCTTCGTTTTGCGGAACTATTTTAGCACGGAAGTTCCGTGATGTCAAGCATGATTTTTTCTTTATCGCAGGCTTTTTCCGCAGAATCCAAACGAAAAAGTTGAATTCTCCCGAGAAATATGCTATTCTATTTAAGAAATCATCTGTCGGTCCCACAGTCTGCCTGCTGTGCCCCGACGCGGAAAGGACGGGCCATGATCGACCTGCATTGTCATATTCTCCCCGGCGTGGACGACGGCTCTCCCGACGCGGAGATCTCGCTTTCCATGGCGCGCCACGCCGCCGAGAGCGGCGTCACGGCCATTGCCGTCACGCCGCACTGCAACCTGCCCGGCTTCCGCCGCAATTACCGCGGCCCGGACTACCACAGGCAGCTGAACGACCTGCGCGAGCTGCTGACGCAGGAAAACATTCCGCTGCGGCTGTACTCCGGCGCGGAGGTGTTTGCGGACCCCTCGAACATCCGCACGCTCATCGAGCAGCATGAGCTCATCACGCTCGGCGGCTCACGGTATCTGCTCGTAGAATTTGACTTTGGACTGCCCGGCTCCGTGCTGCTGCGGACGCTCGAGGCCATCGCGCAGCGCGGCCTTGTGCCCGTTGTGGCCCACCCGGAACGCTATGACGCCGTGCAGCGCGACCCCGGCCTTGCCGCATGGTGCTTTTCCCGCGGGATGCTGCTGCAGCTGAACAAGGGCAGCCTGCTCGGTCTGCTCGGCAGCCGTGCGGAGGACACCGCCCTGCACCTGCTCTCGCACGGTCTGGCGCATCTCATCGCGAGCGACGCCCACGACGACCGCTTCCGCACAACGGGCTTCCGGTCGCTTCTGCCGGTGCTCGAGCCCATATGCCACCCCGATTATATCGCGCTGCTCCTGCACGGCAATCCCCGCAGGATCCTGCGCGATGAACCGATCCCCATTCCGCCGCTTCAATCCGACTGACCCGCAGGAGGCTTTTCATGAGGAAATTACAGATCACCCTGATTGCCCTGTTTCTGGCCGTTGCCATTGCATTCTGCGCCGTGTTCCTGCACGACCGCCTGACGGCCGATCATACCGCGCCCCGCATCGTCTCGGACGGTGTTCCGTTGGAGGTCAGCGTCAACGCAACGGACGCTGAGCTCTGCGCCGGTCTGACCGCAGCGGACGACCGCGACGGCGACCTCACCGACCGCATCATCGTCCGCCGCGTCTCGCAGCTCACGGGCGCGAACAGCGCGCAGGCAACCTACACCGTGTTTGACAGCGCTTCGAACTTCTGCACGTTCACGCGGCCGATCTACTACACGGATTATCACAAGCCGCGCTTCTCCCTGTCGCAGCCGCTCGTCTACGGCGTCGGCAGCACCGTCACCCTGCTCGACCGTCTGAAGGCCGAGGATGTGCTTGACGGCGATCTCACGGACAAGATGCGCCTGACGCTCGTGAACCTGTCCGTCGGCACCGAGGGCGACTACCGCATCCGTGTGCAGGTCACAAACAGTGCGGGCGACACGTCCATGCTCTCCCTGACCGTGATGATCCGCAACCGCACGGCCCGGCATCCCGTCATCACGCTTTCGGATTACCTCGTCTATGCCACGGGAGATGAGACACCGGAGGATTACCGCAGCCTGATCACCTCCGTGCTGCAGTCGGAGCACGGGGCGAGCGTCGATCCGTCGAAGGTCGAGATCTCCGGGAAGATCGACCACGAGCATCCGGGCAGCTATGACGTGCTCTTCTCCTATACGAACGACGCCGGCCTGGAGAGCTCCGTCATTCTGACCGTCGTCGTGGAGTAAGGGGGCAGCCATGAAAGAACAGAAAACGACCAAATGGTCCAACTTCAATCCGCTGTGCCTTGCGCGCCATGTGCTGCGCAATCTCTGGATGACCGTTCTGGCCGGGCTCATCTGCGTTATGGCGGTCTACCTGCTGCAGACGCTCGTGTCCAAGCCGAGCTATGACAGCCAGGTCACCTTCGCCGTGACGAGCCGCAGCGCCTCCGCCACGGCCTCCGGCAGCATCGCCGTGACGGACTCCGTGGCGAGCCAGTTCGGCGAGCTGCTGCAGAGCAACCCCGTCCGCACCGCCGCTGCCGCCGAAATGGGCCTGAACGCCTTCCCGGGGACGTGCAGCGTCGATGTGCCGGAGAACACGAACATCCTCATTCTGACCGTCACTGCCCCAACGCCGGAGCTTGCCTTCCGCGGGGCGCTGGCCGTGATGGACTGCTACGAAGCCTATGCGGACTTCATCCTCGCCTCGGCCGTGCTGAATCCCATCAACGGCCCGACGCTCCCGTCGCAGCCCAGCGCGCAGGCCTCGCGCGACCGTCTGCTCAGGCTGGCTGGGCCCATCGGCGCGTTGGCCATGATCGCAGTCCTGCTGCTCATCGCCGTCTCGCAGGAGACGGTGCAGACCGTCCCCGGCGCGCGCGATCAGCTCGATACGAAGCTGCTCGCCACCCTGCGCCATGAGCGCAAGCGCGGCGCGCTGCTGCGAAATAAAAAATCCGCCCTGCTCATCTCGGACCCGACCTGCAGCTTCTATTACACCGAAACGGTCCATCAGCTCCGCGCGCAGGTGGAGCGGGCACATGAAAAGGATGGCCGGCAGGTCTTCCTCATCACGAGCTGCGCAGAGAACGAGGGCAAATCCACCGTCGCAGCCAATCTTGCCCTGTCACTGGCACAGAAGCATCAGCGCGTGCTGCTGCTGGACGCCGACCTGCGCAAGCCTGCGCAGTCGCTGATCTTTTCGGCCTCGCCTGCCCCCGGCACGGACCTTGGCTATCTCATCACGCACCGCCCGGACCGCGAGGCGCTGGAAAAGGCCATTGTCCGCGACGAGGCGACCGGCCTGTCCCATCTCTACGCCGCGCCGCTGCGGCGCAGCCAGAGCGAGGCGCTCAGCCCGGATTCATTTCGTCCGCTGCTCGATGCGCTGCGCGAGAGCTATTCCTACATTCTCATCGACACGCCACCCTTCAGCTTCTTCGCCGATGCCGAGGTGCTGGCCGATGCAGCCGATGCCGCGATCCTCGTCGTCCGGCAGGACCTCGTCCCCGCCGCCGTCATTAACGACACCATCGACGATCTGAACGCCGCCCACGCCGCGCTGCTTGGCTGCGTGCTCAATAATTATCAGTCGTTCCACTTCGGCAGCCGTCTCGGCGGCTATGGCTACGGCTACGGCTATGGCAGCTACGGCGGAAAATACGGCTATTACGGCTACGGCAGCAAGCAAGGAAAGGAGGCCGCTCATGGAAGAACAGACGACGCAAGGAATTGACCTTTCCGTTTTCCTGCACAATTTCCGCCGCACCCTGCAGCACTTTTTCTGGGTCCCGATCGTGCTCGGTCTGCTGCTCGGCGGCGTGAGCTGGCTGCGCGCCGCGCGCAGCTATGCCCCGGTCTATCAGAGCTCCGCCGTGTTCTCCGTCAGCGCGGGCTTCTCGTCCTCGACGGATATCCTCAGCCACAGCACCTATCTCGACAGCAACGCCGCCGCGCAGCTCTCAGCCACGTTCCCCTATGTCCTGCAGAGTGATCGCATGCAGCTGCTGCTCCAGCAGGAGCTGGGCGATCAGCGTGCTCCCGTCAGCCTGTCGGCCAGCTCTGTGGCGGATGCCGCCCTGTTCACGCTGACGGCAACGGGCAGCGATCCACAGGCCGTCTATGCCACGCTGCTGGCCGCCATCGAGGTCTACCCCGCTGCGGCGACCACCATTCTGGGCGACACGCAGATCCAAGTCATTGACCAGCCGGTCGAGCCGTCCGCTGCGCCCATCAACGCCAACACGGCTCTGCAGACCGGCATCCGCCGCGGCGTCGTCGGGCTGGTCCTCGGCCTCGTCCTTGTGGCGCTGCTCTCCCTGACGCGCCGCACCGTTCACTCTGCCGAGGACCTGCACCGCCTCATCAGTCTGTCCTGTCTCTCCTCCATCCCCGCCGTGCGCCGCGGAAAGCGCACCCGCCGCGAGGCTCCCTCGCTTCTGCTGACGCATGCGGGCACCGGCTCCGACTTCTCCGAGGCCATGCGCAACCTCAGCCTGAAGCTGCAGCGTATCACCTCGAAGCACGGCGCAAAGGTCGTTCTCATCACGAGCACCGTCCCCGGCGAGGGCAAAACGACCGTTGCCTCGAACCTCGCGCTGGCGCTGGCCGCCGAGGGCAAGCGCGTCATCCTCATCGACGGCGACCTGCGCAAGCAGTCGCTCAAGCCGCTGTTCGGCATCGGCGCGCACTCCGACGGCCTTGTCGAGGTGCTCAGCGGCAAGGCGAAGAACTTCCGCCTGCTGCCCGTTCCGGATTCCAGCCTGCTGCTGCTCTCCGGCGACGGCACTGTCGCCCAGCCGCAGCGCCTGCTCGGCTCGCCGCGCATGGGCCAGATTCTGGAGCTGCTGCGGCAGAAGCTCGACTACATCCTCATCGATACGCCGCCTGCAGGCGTTCTGTCCGACGCTGCAGCGCTGGCCAAATATGCCGACGGCGCTATTTACGTCGTGCGGCAGGATATGGCAAACTCCGTCCAGATCGTCAACTCCGTCCAGTCGCTCTCCGGCGCCGTGCCGCTGTATGGCTGCGTGCTGAACTGCACGCAGGCCGGAACGACGCGCTCGGGCTATCGCTATGGCTACCGCTACGGCTATCAGTACGGCTACAGCAGCCACTACAGCCACTATAGCCACTACAGCTCCGACGCAGGCGACCGGCGCTGAGGAGGGCGGGCATGTCTCTGATTCGAAAGCTCCGCGACCGCCTGCAGGGCGCAACGCTGCACGACCTCTGGGTCGAAACGCGCTGGGTCCTGCACCACAGCAAGCGCTACCGCCGCTCTATCGCGGCCTATGTACTGCTCGGCATCGCCTCCATTGCGCTGAGCCTGCTGTCGAGTCTCTCCTCGCGTGAGCTCATCAACGCCATCGTCTATCTGCAGGGCGGCGGACGGCGCGTGCTGTTCTGCGGCGTCACCGTCGTGCTGCTGGCAGGCTCGACCATCGTGCTCAATGCTCTTGTCAGCCGTTTCAGTGCAAAGATCAACCTCCGCATCGGCAATGAGCTGCGCGCCGAGGTCTTCGGCATGTTCCTGAACACGGACTGGGAATCCCTGCAGCAGTTCCACTCCGGCGATCTGCTCAGCCGCATCAACACGGACGTCTCGAATGTGGCGGGCAGCGTGCTTGGCTGGATCCCGTCCCTTATCCTGCGGCTGACGCAGTTTCTGGCCTCGCTGGCCGTCATTCTGGTCTACGACCCGACCATGGCAGTGCTGGCCCTGCTGAGCGCGCCCGTGACGCTGCTGCTGTCGCGGCCGCTTGTGGGAAAAATGCGCAGCTTCAACCGCGATATGCGCGCCGTCGGCAGCGAAATGACGGCCTTTCAGGAGGAGACGCTGCAGAACATCCCCGCCATCAAGGCATTCCATCTCGTCGATACCTTCCGCGAGAGGCTCGATCGCGTGCAGGAGCGGTATTATGACACCGGCATCGCGTTTCAGCGCTTCTCCATTCTGACCTCGTCGTTCCTCTCGTCGTGCGGCATGCTCGTAAGCTACCTCTGCCTCGGCTGGGGTGCTTACCGCCTGTGGCAGGGCCGGATCGACTTTGGCACGATGGTGCTGTTCCTGCAGCTGGCGTCCTATCTCTCCTCGTCGCTCAGCGCGCTCATCCATCTGGTCCCCTCCGCCATCGAGGCCTCCGTCTCCGCGCGGCGCATCATGTCCGTGCTGGAGCTGCCGCGGGAGCGGCTCGACCACCCGGAGCGCGCGCAGCGGCTCGTCCGCGAAGGCGTTCCGCTGACGCTGTCGCTGCAGGAGCTGGAGTTCGCGTATCAGGGCCGCGCGCCCGTTCTGAAGCAGCTGGATCTGCAGGTGCAGCCGCATGAGATGATCGCCATCGTCGGCCCGTCCGGCAGCGGCAAGACGACGCTGTTCCGCCTGCTGCTTGGCCTGCTCCGCCCGACGGGCGGCAGCGCCGTGCTGACCGGCGGCGGCGAGGCGCTGGACGTCTCCCCCTCCACGCGCTGCTGCTTTGCCTATGTGCCGCAGGACAACGTGATCTTCTCCGGCACCGTGGCCGAGACGCTCCGCCTTGTGCGGCCGAACGCCCCGGAGGAGGCCCTGTGGGCCGCGCTGCGCGCCGCCTGCGCCGAGGATTTCGTCCGCGGCCTGCCCGGCGGGCTGGACTGCCCACTGCGCGAACGCGGCGGCTCGCTGTCCGAGGGGCAGAACCAGCGGCTGGCCATTGCGCGCGCCATTCTGGCCGATGCTCCTATCCTGCTGCTCGACGAGGTGACGTCGGCGCTTGATCTGGAGACGGAGCAGCGCGTGCTCGAGAACATCGCCGCCCTGCCCGGCAAGACGTGCATTCTCAGCACCCACCGGCCGAGCGTGCTGTCGCTGTGAAGCCGCGTTTACCGTCTGCACAATGCCGCGCTCGAGCTCCTGCCGGAGTCCGAGTGGCGCAGATTATATCGGAATAATTGACGAAAACGGACGCACCCGCGCGGGTGCGTCCGAATTTTTTCATCTGGGGCAGCTAGAGCATGCAGCGGTGTTCCCTGAGCGCCCAGCAGAGGACAATTCAATCGCAAAAGGGCACAGGTGCGCCGCCGCATTTCCCTGAATTGTCATTGCGAGGAGGCGCAGCCGACGTGGCAATCTCGCAGTGCCCGCTTGGATAACAGGGAAACCATCGGCGATATCGTAGCCGCCTTTCCGAGATTGCCGCGGCCCCTCCGGGGCCTCGCAATGCCAATTCAGGCAAGTGCCGTGGTACATCAGCACTCTTACACAGTTCAATTACCCTGTACAAGGCGGTCACTGACCGCCGCTACAGACGCAATCGGTTTGTGCGTTTTTTTACGACAGTCAGTGCGAACTGCGGTCCCCTAACTGAGATTGCCACGTCGCTTCGCTCCTCGCAATCATCACGTTTTTTGAACACCACGATAAACGAAAATGCGGGAACGGCTCGTTCGGCAGGCGGATATCCGCCTGATGTGCCGCATCAATTTCGTGAATTTCGATCATCCATGCTCTCTTCCGGCCGTCAGACCGCCTCGATCTTGATAAGATTGGTGTTGCCGGACTTACCGTTCGTGATGCCGCCGGTCATAACAACATTGTCGCCCGGCTGCAGGTGCATCGTGTCGCGGGCGGCGCGCAGTGCATGATAGAACAGCACGTCCGTGGAGTTGAACTGCTCGCTCAGCACCGGCAGTACGCCCCACGACAGGGAGAGCTTATACCACACGCGCTTGTTCGTCGCCATGCCGACGATATCCGTCGGTGCACGGAAGCGCGAGACCATCCGGACCGTCATGCCGGACATAGACGTCACTACGATGACCTTGGCCCCGATGTCGATGGCCATGCCGCACGTTGCGTGGGAAATGGCGTCCACGCGGTCGTGGATGACAAATTCGTTCGTGCGGAAGCGCTTGGCGTAGTCGATGTGGCGCTCCGTCTCCTCAGCGATCTCCGCCATGGTCCGCACGGTCTCCACCGGATACTTGCCCGCGGCTGACTCGCCGGAAAGCATGACGGCGCTCGTGCCGTCATAGACGGCGTTGGCCACATCGGAGATCTCCGCACGCGTCGGGCGCGGATTGTGGATCATAGATTCAAGCATTTCCGTGGCCGTGATGACGCGCTTGCCGAGCAGGCGGCACTTCGTGATGAGGTATTTCTGAATGGCGGGCAGCTCCGTGAATGGGACCTCCACGCCGAGGTCGCCGCGTGCGACCATGATGCCGTCACAGACCTCGCTGATCTCCTCAATGTTGTCCACGCCCGCGCGGTTCTCGATCTTGGCGATGATGTCGATGTCCTCGCCGCCGTTGGCATTCAGGAACGCATGCAGATCCAGAAGGTCCTGCTTGCAGGAGACAAAGGAAGCCGCAATAAAGTCCACGCCGTTGCGGATGCCGAACAGAAGGTCGTCCTTGTCCTGCTCGCTGAGATAGAGCTGATGCAGGACCTTATTGGGGAAGCTCATGCTCTTGCGGTTGGAAAGCTCGCCGCCCACGACGACGCGGCAGTGCACGTCCGTCTCCGTGAGGTCCTGCACCTCGAAGATCACAAGACCGTTGTTCACGAGCACGCGGTCACCTACGGCCAGATCATGCGGCAGGCCGGCGTAATTCACACTGACGATCGTCTCGTCGCCCTCGACCGGGCGCGTTGTGAACGTAAAGGCATCGCCGTCATGCAGCTCGATATGCCCCGCGGCAAACGTGCCGATGCGGTACTCCGGGCCCTTCGTATCGAGCATGATGGCGATCGGCAGACCAAGCTCCTCGCGCACCTGCTTGATCATGTCGATCTTGGCCTGATGCTCGGCATGGGTGCCGTGCGAAAAATTCAGGCGGGCCACATTCATGCCCGCGCGGCACATATCGGCAAACACGGCCGGGTCACTGCTGGCCGGGCCGATGGTACAGACGATCTTTGTTTTCCTCATAGCGATAATCCCCTTTCGCCGCATACCGCGGCATAAAAAAAGACAGGACGGCAGTCCTGTCCGATCCGTGTGCCGCACAGAAGCACGGCACAGCCGATCCAGCAGGAATAGGGCCCCACGACCCTATGACAGACTCCACCGCTCCTGCTGTCCCATATTCTCACGGGAATTATTGTAGCAAACATCCCCGCCGGTGTCAATTCCCGGTGCAGAACGGAGCCGCACGAATTTCGCCGTGCAGCTCCGTGATTTTTGTTAAGAATGCCCTACTTTTGATTTTTCTCAAGCCACTTGGCCAGTGCGTCGGCCATGCCGCTGTTCACAGGCTTGTCATCCTTCTGCTGCTGCAGATACTTTGCCACATCGCGCTTGCCCGCCCCGGCACTTTTGCGCCGCTCCTGGAAGGCGGAGAGCTTTTCCCGGTAGCCGCAGACGCAGGCGAACATCTGATTCTCACCCTCGCCGCGCAGCTCCATTTTCTTGAAGCAGTTCGGACAGCGTGCGTTCGTCACCTGCGTGACGCTTTTGCGATAGCCGCACTCGCGGTCCGGGCAGACGAGCATCTCGCCGCGCTTTCCCTTGACGAGCAGCAGGAACTTGCCGCAGTCCGGGCAGGTCTTGCGCGTCTGGTTGTCGTGGGTGTATTTCGCATCGCTTGCCTTGACGGCCGCAACGAGACGCGACGCATAGGCGCGCATTTCCTCGACGAATTTTGCGTCGCGCTCCTGTCCCTTTGCGATCCGGGCAAGGCGGTCCTCCCACTGTGCCGTGAGCGCAGCCGAGCGGAGGTCCTCCGGGGCCAGCACCAGCACCTTTCCCTCCTTCTCCAGGCGGAAGAGCTCCTCCCGGGCCCGGTTGTCCCGCTCCGCCCGCTCTCTCATGGTCTGGCAGAAGTTAGGATACTCCCGGTACCGCCGCTCGATCACCGGCAGCAGCTTCTCCCGCTTCCGCACGAAGCTCCTGGGCTTGGTCAGGATCACAATGGCCCGGTCGCAGCCCATCTCAAAGGCCCGGGGATAGGGTACGGTCTCTGCCGCTCCGCCGTCCAGATAGGGCTTTCCCCCCAGCCGGTAGACCGGGAACATCAGGGGCATGGCGCAGGTGGCCTGAAGCAGCAGGAAGCTGTCGTCCCGGCGTGGGACCTCCAGATACTCGGCCTTGCCTGTCTCCAGATTGGTCACCCCCGCCTCCACCTTCCCGGGAAAGGCGGCAAAGGTATCGTAGTCAAAGGGAACCAGCTCATTGGGGATGGTCTCATAGGAAAATTCCAGTCCAAAATAGCTGCGGTTATGCCGGTCCAGCAGATTTCCAAGGCCCATATAGCGCCTGTCGTTGGCAAAGCGGGTCAGGATCTCCAGATTGCGCCGGGGCTGACGCGAGACATAGCTCACCCCATAGGCGATCCCGGCGGATACGCCCACGACATAGTCCGTCATCAGATCCTTCTCCAGCATCGCGTCCAGCACCCCGGTGGAAAAAATGGTGCGCAGCGCGCCGCCCTCCAGTACCATGCCGACCTTCATTCCGCAGACCTCCTAATATGACTGTCCGCCCCGGCCTGACCGGCTGGGCGCAGATTCATGGCCGCGACGAGCTGGAG
>OGXH01002808.1_pt1 | contig 11805 bp, 8 predicted proteins | sample 1576241 | NCBI WGS metagenome assembly OGXH01 (sample SAMEA3541529, study PRJEB24748) | human gut metagenome | biome: human gut; feature: human-associated habitat; material: faeces | place: China | collected 2012
ATTTTGATAAGTTGTGTGCCAAAGTGAGCCGTATTCTTGGTATTCACAGAAAGACGGTGGACTTAGTGGCTGCAGGACTGGTGGACATCATGTCGGAAGAAATAGACGATGGAAAGACTGTTCGTTTAGGTGATTTCGGATTGTTCCGCCCTTCTTTTGTAGGGAAGAGTGCTGATACGGAGGCTGGCGTTTCGGCCAGTAACATTGTCCGTAAACGTATTCTGTTTTTTCCGGGGAAAGCTTTTAGTCAAATGTTGGGCAATATGAGCGTCACCAAGATGGTGGTTCCCGATACGGACTATACGGATGGAAGTAGCAATGGTGGAGGGGATAACTCCAATCCTTCGGGAGGCAATGACGGGGACCAAGGTGAAAATCCTTTGGGATAATTCCAGTGCACGATTAAAGTTGTAAAAATATGGAGGGCGAAGTTTTCGTAGCGATACTTCTCCTTCTATTTTGTTTGTAGGCAGGATATTGTTCAAGGGAAGTTGGTTTTCATGCAAACGTTTGCCGACAAATCATCTATCATTTTAGTTTAATTGCGTCAGAGTGTATTTCTTTCCTGCCTATATTTGCATCTGGAACATAATTTTATAAATATAGCATGAGAAACATGAAAGCAATCTGTACAAAATTAGCCTGCTTCCTGCTCGTTTTGTTGGTGAGCGGTGTAGCAATGGCAGAGAGTATTACCTCTCCCAACGGACAACTTCAATTGAATTTTTCGGTAAATGCGCAAGGCGAACCCGTTTACGAACTTTCTTATAAAGGAAAGCCGGTGATTAACCCTTCCAAATTAGGACTCGAACTGAAGAACGACCCCGGTCTGATGAATGGCTTCACGATGGAGGATGCAAAGACTTCCACTTTCGACGAGACTTGGGAACCGGTATGGGGTGAAGTAAAGCAAATCCGTAACCACTATAATGAGCTGGCTGTGACGCTCAACCAAAAGGCGCAGGATAGGAACATCATTATCCGCTTCCGTTTGTTCGACGATGGTATGGGCTTCCGCTATGAATTCCCTTTACAGAAGAACCTGAACTATTTCGTGATTAAAGAGGAGCGTACTCAGTTTGCCATGACTGGCGACCACACTGCCTTCTGGATTCCGGGCGACTACGATACGCAGGAATATGACTACACAGAATCCAAACTTTCTGAAATCCGCGGGCTGATGAAAGGGGCCATTACGCCTAACTCTTCGCAAACCCCGTTTTCGCCCACCGGTGTTCAGACTTCTTTGCAGATGAAGACTGCTGATGGTTTGTACATCAACTTGCACGAAGCTGCTTTGGTGGATTACTCTTGCATGCACTTGAATCTGGATGATAAGAATTTTGTTTTTGAATCTTGGCTTACTCCCGATGCAGTAGGCGATAAAGGTTATCTGCAAGCTCCCTGCACGTCACCGTGGCGTACGGTTATCGTAAGCGACGATGCTCGTGACATCCTTGCCTCTAAAATCACGCTGAACTTGAACGAACCTTGTGCTTACGAGGACGTTTCCTGGATTAAGCCCGTGAAATACGTAGGTGTATGGTGGGAAATGATTGCAGGTAAGAGCACCTGGGCATATACAGACGACCTTCCCTCCATCAAACTGGGTGAAGTGGACTACTCCAAAATGAAGCCCAACGGCCGTCACGGTGCCACTAACGAAAATGTAAAAAAGTACATCGACTTCGCAGCCGAGCACGGTCTGGACCAAGTATTGGTAGAAGGCTGGAATGAAGGCTGGGAAGACTGGTTTGGCAAATCCAAGGATTATGTATTCGATTTTGTGACCCCTTATCCCGATTTCGACGTGAAGATGCTGAATGAATATGCCAAGAGCAAAGGCGTGAAGCTGATGATGCATCATGAGACATCCGGTTCGGTGCGCAACTACGAACGTCACATGGACAAGGCCTATCAGTTTATGGTGGATAATGGCTACAATGCCGTGAAGAGCGGATATGTAGGTAATATGATTCCCCGTGGTGAACATCATTATGGGCAATGGCTGAACAACCACTACCTCTATGCCGTGAAGAAGGCAGCCGACTACAAAATTTGTGTAAATGCGCACGAAGCTGTACGCCCTACCGGTTTGTGCCGTACTTATCCTAACTTGATTGGCAACGAATCTGCACGAGGAACTGAATATGAGGCATTCGGCGGTAGCAAACCGTTCCATACCACATTGCTTCCATTCAACCGCTTGATTGGCGGTCCGATGGATTATACACCGGGTATCTTCGATACCAAACTTGACTTTATGGGCGATTTGCCCCACGGACAAGTGCAGACTACACTTGCTAAGCAACTCGCTCTGTATGTAACTTTATACAGCCCGTTGCAGATGGCTGCCGACTTGGTTGAGAACTACGAAAAGCACATGGATGCTTTCCAATTCATCAAGGATGTGGCAGTAGACTGGGACGACAGCAAGTACATTGAAGCAGAACCGGGTGATTACATTACCGTGGCCCGTAAGGCAAAAGGAACCGGCAACTGGTTTGTTGGAGGTATTACAGACGAGAATGCACGTACAGCCAACTTTACGCTCGACTTCCTTGAACCGGGCAAGCAATACGTAGCCACTCTCTATGCCGACGGTAAAGATGCTGATTACAAGGAGAACCCTACTTCTTATCAGATAAAGAAGGGTATCGTAACCAGCAAGACCAAAATGTCCGTGAAGGAAGCGCGTAGCGGTGGTTTTGCATTGAGCTTGATTGAAGCGACTCCGGCTGACAAGAAAGCTGTGAAGAAGTGGAGATAATTTAGGGTAGAAAGAGTTTTTATTAGGCATTAGTGAGGCCCCGCAGAAGTCCAATCTTTGCGGGGCTTTTTTTGTGTTAGGGTAAGCTCATTCTTATACCGTAAAAATAGCATCAAGACCCGAGTTTTTGGTAAGTCCGTTCTTTGGGGAAACCTTTATTTTTGCACTCAGATAACAGATTGCATAATCATTAAAAATCAGAGATATGAATACGGATAAGAAAATCAGTCGCCGGGAGGCTTTAAAGCGTATGGGATTTGCCGTGATGAGCAGTGCTATCGCATCTTCCGGCCTACTCTCGTTGGCATCCTGCGAAACAAAAAGGAGTAAGCGTATCATCTTTTATTTTACCGGAACGGGTAACAGTCTTTACATCGCCCGTCAGTTGGCTGGAGAGAACGCAGAATTGTTGAGTATCCCTCAGATGGTGAAACGGGGGAAGTATGAATTTGAGGCAGATGAAATCGGCATCGTTTATCCCATCTACGGTCATATGCCTCCCTATATGGTACGGCAGTTCATTCAGAAAGCAAAACTGAAGGCAGAATACAAGTTTGCTGTCCTCACCTATGGTGCAAGGAAGTGCGATGCGGTAGAGATTTGGGACCGTATATCCCGTAAAGCCGACAATGCGTTCGACTATATCAACACTATCATCATGGTGGATAACTGGCTACCCAACTTCGACATGAACGAGCAACTCAAGATAGACAAGCACATCCCCGAGAACTTGCAGAAGATAACGGCAGATATCAACAGTCGGCAGCATTGGCACGAACCGGTGACGGAGGAGGAACGGCAACAGCACCAAGGTTTTATGCAGCGGAGTGGACTCGACCCCGAGGTGGGCTTCCTGATGAAAAGCGAGAAGTTCTTTACCGTGACCGATGTTTGTATTGACTGTGGCATCTGCACCTACGTTTGTCCGCGCGGCAATTATGAGCTGACGTCGAGAGGAGTGAAGACGTCCGGTGACTGCGAGTTCTGTTTTGCCTGCATACAGAATTGTCCGCAGAAGGCTATTCAGTTCATAAAGCAGGAAGATGGCTCTTTTCCTGACGGAACGGAGAAGAACCCCAATGCCCGCTATCGTAATGAGCATATTTCGCTAATAGATCTGAAACGGGCAAACAATCAAAAACTATAATCATTAACCTCTGTATTTTGTCGGATTTACACCCAGATGTTGTTGTACGTAACGGCTAAAATAAGCAGGAGAGGAAAAACCGAACATATCGGAAATACGGACGAACGTTAGTGATTTGTCGCGCAGCAAACGCGAGATGTCGAGTGTGGTATAACGGTTTATCCAGTAGTTTGCTGTATAACCGCTTACTTTCTTGGAAACTTCCGAAAGATATTTGGAGGTGACACATAGGCAGTCGGCATAATAGGTCACTTCACGATGCTCGCGGAAAGTTCCGTTCTCCAGCATGTTGAGGAAACGGCTCATGATGGAAGCATTTTGTACAGAGATATTGTCCTCGCTATATAGATGGGAGTGGAAATCGAAGAAGTCGAGTATCAACATCTGTGTGGAGGCGATAAGCATATCGCGATGGAAATGATGGTCTGTATTCCGGAGTCTGTATTCCACTTGTTCAAAATCCCGGAGACATAGCTCTTGCTGTTCGGTAGTCAGGGACATGATAGGATTGAGAAATAGGGAAAGTTGCCCTTTCATGCCGTAGTTGTTCTGTGGTGTACTCAGCACCACAAAGCCCGATGCGATATAGATGACCTTTACGCGAAAATCTTCTGAAGGTTGAATTTTCTCTACCAGTTTTCCTTTGCGGACAATCATCAGGTCGCCGGCACGTAGCTCGCGTTCCTCTCCATTGTACTTCAATCGGCAGATTCCTGACAGACAGAGGGCGTGTGCAAGATAGCCACTGTATGCGTCCGTCCCCAGACCTTGAAGAGTATCGGCTATTATAATATTTGCGGTTTCTCCCATTATACAGTTGTTTGGTTTCGATCACAAAAGTATATGTTTCCAATAATATAACTTCTATTGTGGGCAAGAAATATATTGCCTTTTTTATTCATTTCAAATCTGCCCGAATTTCGCAAATTCTTCATACCTTTGCATCCGTTAATTTTAGAAACCAATAACAAAACAGAACTTATGGGAGGTTTTTTCGGAACAGTCGCCAAGGCAACAAGCTGTGTGGCGGATTTGTTTTACGGCACAGATTATAATTCACATTTAGGGACAAAACGTGGTGGGTTGGCTACATACGATGCAGAAACGGAGCAGTTTACCCGTTCCATTCACAATCTGGAAAGCACTTATTTCCGCACGAAGTTTGAGGATGAACTGGACAAGTTCAAAGGAAATTCCGGAATAGGAATCATCAGCGATACAGACCCTCAACCCCTTATCCTCAACTCCCACCTTGGTCGCTTTGCCATTGTAACGGTAGCCAAAATAGTAAATCTGCAAGAACTGGAAACAAAACTGTTGGCCCAAAACATGCACTTCGCCGAACTCAGTTCGGGCAAAACCAATCAGACGGAACTTATCGCCCTCCTTATTATACAAGGAAAGACATTTGTCGAAGGAATTGAAAATGTGTATAAGCATATCAAAGGTTCCTGCTCCATGCTGTTATTGACGGAAGACGGCATCATTGCCGCTCGCGACCGCTGGGGACGTACTCCGATTGTGATTGGCAAGAAAGACGGAGCGTATGCCGCCACAAGTGAGTCGAGCAGCTTTCCGAATCTTGGTTATGAGATAGACCGTTATTTGGGACCCGGAGAGATTGTTCGCCTGCGTGCCGATGGTGTGGAACAGATGCGCAAGCCTGATGAGGGAATGCAGATTTGTTCCTTCCTATGGGTATATTACGGTTTCCCCACTTCCTGCTACGAAGGTAAGAATGTGGAGGAAGTGCGTTTTGCCTCCGGTTTCAAGATGGCACAGACAGATAAGTCAGAGGTGGATTGTGCCTGCGGTATTCCTGATTCGGGTGTAGGTATGGCGCTTGGGTATGCCGAAGGTAAAGGAGTTCCTTATCATCGTGCCATTTCCAAATATACTCCGACTTGGCCTCGTAGTTTTACTCCCAGCAAGCAGGAATTGCGTTCGCTGGTGGCAAAGATGAAGCTGATTCCCAATCGTGCCATGCTCGAGGGTAAGCGTCTGCTGTTCTGTGATGACTCTATTGTCCGGGGGACCCAGTTGCACGACAATGTGAAGGTGCTGTATGAGTATGGTGCCAAGGAGGTGCATATCCGGATTGCTTGTCCTCCATTGATATATAGCTGCCCGTTTGTAGGATTCACGGCTTCCAAAAGCGACATGGAACTGATTACCCGTCGTGTCATCAAGGAACTGGAGGGTGACGAGAATAAGAATCTCGATAAGTATGCCACTACCGGCTCACCCGAATACGAAAAGATGGTGGACGTTATCCGCGAGCGTTTCGGACTTTCATCCTTGAAGTTCAATACGTTGGAAACTCTGGTTGAGGCTATCGGATTGCCTAAGTGTAAGATATGTACGCATTGTTTTGATGGTAGCAGCCATTTTTGATTGACATTTTGTCCTTAAGAAATAAAAAAGAGGCGTGAATTGCTTGGCAGTTCACGCCCCTTTTTTTATCTTTACAGCACAAAATAGTGGTTAATGATTAGTGATTAATGATTAATGCCATTTGGATAATGCTTTTCGCCAATTACTAATCACTGACCATTAATCACTAACCATTAGTCACTAATCATTATTCATCATGACTTTAGTAGAACGTTTTTTAAAGTACGTAAGCTTCGATACTCAGTCCAGTGAAGAGACTGAGATTACTCCGAGTACTCCGGGGCAAATGGTGTTTGCCCGGTATCTGAAAGAAGAATTGGAAACTTTGGGTCTGGAAGAAATCACGTTGGACGAAAATGGTTATCTGTTCGCCACTCTTCCTGCCAATACAGACAAGCCGTTGCCCGTCATCGGCTTTATTGCCCACATGGATACAAGCCCCGATATGAGTGGCAAGAATGTTTCTCCGCGTATCGTGCAGAATTATGACGGTAAGGACATTGTTCTTTGCGCCGAAGAGAATGTGGTTCTTTCTCCTGCCCAGTTCCCCGAACTGCTCGACCATCAAGGGGAAGATTTGATTGTGACCGACGGCAAGACCTTGCTTGGTGCCGATGATAAAGCCGGTATTGCCGAAATTGTATCGGCGGTGGTATATCTGAAGGAGCACCCCGAAATCAAGCACGGTAAAATTCGTATCGGCTTTAATCCGGATGAGGAAATCGGTTTGGGCGCCCATAAGTTCAATGTAGCGCAGTTCGGTTGCGAATGGGCCTATACCATGGATGGCGGAGAAGTGGGTGAACTTGAATTCGAGAACTTCAATGCGGCCTCTGCCAAGATAAGCTTCAAGGGACGGAATGTGCATCCGGGCTATGCCAAGAATAAGATGATTAACTCTATCCGCGTTGCCAACCGTTTCATGTCCATGCTTCCGGCTGACGAGGCTCCGGAGCATACCGAAGGTTACGAAGGTTTCTATCATCTGATAGGCATTACCGGCGAGGTGGAGCAGACAACAGTCTCTTACATTATCCGTGACCACGACCGCACCCGCTTTGAAGAGCGCAAGAAGGAGATGGAACGTCTTGTGGCAAAAATCAATGAAGAATACGGTCCGGGTACCGCTACTCTGGAACTTCGCGACCAATACTATAATATGCGCGAGCAGATTGAACCGGTGATGCATATCATCGACACCGCTTTTGCCGCCATGAAGGCGGTAGGTGTAGAGCCTCGTGTAAAAGCCATTCGCGGAGGTACGGACGGTGCCCAGCTCTCTTTCAAGGGCCTGCCTTGTCCCAATATCTTTGCCGGTGGCTTGAACTTCCACGGCCGCTATGAGTTCGTGCCTATCCAGAACATGGAGAAAGCCATGAACGTCATCGTCAAGATTGCCGAGCTCGTAGCCAGCAAATAGATAATTCATAACTCATAACTCTAATAGTTCCATGAAAACCACTCCGTTTACCGAAAAACACATCTCGCTGGGTGCCAAGATGCACGAGTTTGCGGGATATAATATGCCTATCGAGTATTCCGGCATCATTGACGAACATCTTACAGTATGTCAGGGTGTCGGTGTATTCGACGTCTCACACATGGGAGAATTCTGGGTGAAAGGTCCCCATGCTTTGGACTTTCTGCAGAAAGTGACTTCCAATAACGTAGCTGCCCTCACACCGGGGAAAGTACAGTATACCTGCTTCCCAAATGAAAATGGAGGTATTGTGGACGACCTTCTGGTCTATCATTATGAGCCGGAGAAATACCTGCTTGTCGTGAATGCGTCGAACATTGAGAAAGACTGGAACTGGTGTGTGTCTCATAACACGGAAGGCGCAGAATTGGAAAATGCTTCCGAGCACATGGCACAGCTTGCTGTGCAAGGACCGAAGGCTATTCAGGCTTTGCAGAAGCTGACTTCCATTAATCTTTCCGACCTTCCTTACTATACTTTTACCCACGGTGAGTTTGCCGGAGAAAAGGATGTCATTATCTCCAATACCGGATATACCGGTGCGGGTGGTTTTGAACTTTACTTCTATCCGGAGGCTGCCATGAAGATTTGGGATGCCGTGTTTGAGGCAGGCGCGGAGTTCGGCATTAAGCCAGTTGGTCTGGGTGCGCGCGATACGCTTCGTCTGGAAATGGGATTCTGTTTGTATGGCAATGATTTGGATGACACCACTTCGCCCATTGAAGCGGGTTTAGGATGGATTACCAAGTTTGTGGAGGGAAAGAACTTCACCAATCGCCCGATGCTGGAAAAACAGAAAGCGGAAGGCACTACCCGTAAGTTGGTGGGATTTGAAATGATAGACCGCGGTATCCCCCGTCATGGTTACGAGCTGTATAGTACAGACGGTACTGCCATCGGTGTGGTTACCTCCGGAACTATGTCGCCTACCCGCAAGATTGGTATCGGAATGGGGTATATCAGACCCGAGTACAGCAAAGTCGGTACGGAAATCTGCATTGACATGCGGGGACGTAAGCTGAAAGCTGTGGTTGTGAAGCCGCCGTTCCGCAAACAGTAATTTGAATGAATAACTAAAATAAGAAGAATGAAGAATTTGTCATGCGGCATCATCGCGCAGTCAAATTCTTCATTCTTAGTTATTCCTTTCTCTATATTCTGCTTATCCTGTCCAGCATTTGGTTTGCCCAACCTATCTCTTTATTGGTCCATTCCTTTTCGGTTCCTTCTATGCCCTGGCCTTCGTAGGCCGAAAGCAAGGTGATATATTCTTTCAGTATATCGGCGGCTTGGGCTTGTTTGTTCATGCGCATCAATAATAGTATTTTTTGTTTATATATGTCCAGATTGGGGCTTGTTCCTGCCATCTCCTGGGCTTTATCAAGCATGGCGAGGCAGCGGTTGTTCACTTCTTCCGTATTAGACAGTGCCATTTCCGCTTTTACCAGGATGATGTAGTCATTGTCTGTGGCTAGTCTGTTGTCAATGTTCTTGCGTATCAGCCGGGCAGTTTCCTTATAGCGCTTGTTGGCGTAGTTCATACTTGCGTTAAAAGAAACGACATCGCTGGTGGTCCGTAGGTAGGGGCGGGCACTCAGGCTATGGGATTCACCGGCCTTTTCTATACGCTTTTGCAGGTTGCCGATGCTGCCGTAGCGAGGAATGTCCTTGTTGCGTTGGTGCAGGTTGTAATACCCTATAATTTTACCGAGGGCCGATGCGATTCCGTCGGGATTATATCCCTTGAATGCCAGAAGTTGGCGCGCAAGGCGGTCTGAAGAGATTTCCTGGGAAGTTTTGTATTTCATCCCCAACCGGTCCGTTGCCGGAATGCTCAAAAGGGAAGCGATGGCTCCGATATCTGCCACCAGACTGACGGCATAAGCATCTTCATTATCGTCCCAGTAGGCCACATCGAGGGCTGCGCTGGCGGTAGTGGCAAAGACATCTGCCCAAAAAGCTGCACGCTTGGCACGCCGCTCGGCACGGTAAATGTTGTTTACCTGATGGTCGAGGACGAAATGTCCCAGCTCACATGCGATGACGGCGGCCAGTTCGTCTTCGGAATCAAGAGTGCAGAGGAGGCCTGTACTGATAACCATGGAGCCGTTGGGAAGCATGAAGGCATCTGGTTCGGGCGACTGGATGATACGTATGTTCAGACTCTCCCCGCGATTGCTGTCAATGGTGGTGGCGTTCAACTTGGAGAACACTCCCTGCACGTACGAAACGATGTAATCTTCCTGATAGGCTATCTCATTCAGTTTGTCGAGATACTCCAGGCACTCTTCGTCGATTTCCTGGCGCAGTTTGTGCTTGTAGCCGCGGTCGCTGAAATATTCGTAAAGATGGTTTTTCAAGTATATCTGCTGCCAGAATTCCCGGTCGGTTTGCGGAGCGGATATGGCAATGTGCCCCATCTCATTCAAAGGAATGGTCTCTTGTATGCCGTTCATTTCGACAGCATAGCAAATGTTGTTGCTGCTTTCACCGGGATTCTTCATTTTGACAACCCGGCGGATAATGACCGGTGTACCGGCGGGAGATTGCCGGTACTCTTTTGTCAATTCTCCTTTGACAGCGATGTTTCCGCTTAAATCTTTGTACTTTTTGGGCTTGGCAAATCCTGCCGTTGCGACAAGGATTGTCAGGATGAATAGGGTGGCGAGTCGTTTCATGATTAGTATATGTTTTCGGTTTTGATGATACAAAAATAGGGAAGTGTTTTTCTCCTTTCTCGTTTTTTTCCCTATTCTGTGATAGGAGATTCCCTATTTATCGGTCCTGCAGTGGGAGGCGGAAACAAAAAAGGGAACCTTTCAGTGAAAGACTCCCTTTTTTCAGTTTGCTTGAAACTGATTATTTCTTACGGTTACCGTAACGGCTCATGAACTTATCAACACGACCGGCAGTGTCAACCAGCTTAGACTTACCTGTGTAGAACGGGTGAGAAGTGCTGGAGATTTCCAGCTTTACCAGCGGATAAGTTTCACCTTCGAATTCGATAGTCTCTTTCGTGTTGCAAGTGGAACGAGACAAGAATACATCACCATTTGACATATCTTTAAATACTACCGGACGGTAATTTTCAGGATGAATACCTTTTTTCATTTTGATATTTTCTTTTAAAAATTTATACACGTCTTCATATCCAATCTTTCCTTTAGTGAAATTCATAATATCTTGTCTTAGATTATGATATTTTATATTTCTAAAAATTTTTTTTGCTTTGTTTCTAATAGATTTGGGTATAATCCTAATGAAATTCTTTTTCAACACTTCGTAATCTCCCAACTTTCAACTATTTTTATAAATATAATTATATAAAAATTGTATCTTACTATATCTCAAATTTTTTTGAATTCTATAAAATACATCATTAGATAAAATCGCCTTTAACAATAACATTGTAAAGATTTCAAACGAGCCATCTTTTTCTTTGTACAGCAAAGAATTTTTTAAATTTATCTTTTGATAATTTTCCTCAGCGGCAAAACTCAAACATTCTATTAAATCATTCTGCATCCTAATCCATGGTGTTTTTATAAGGTAGCTGCAATACAGCTTAATAACATCGCTATTATTACAATTCCATGGTTTTAAGTACCCAGCAAAATGCAAAACTGCCTTTGTTTTTATTTGTTTTGCCAACTTTTCATCAGAGCCTTTTTGTAAATCTATCAATAGGTTATATTTTTTATCAATGAACTTAACTTTGTCCTTTAATAATGCATTTAACACATCTTGGTCTGAGAATTTCGTACAAACGCTCAATAATTTCATTGATTCCTTTGAAAAATCAATATTCAAATTAATGTTTTTTAAGTTAAGCAACAATATACCCGCATTAAAATATGCACGGTAATCTATTCCCATATTACGATAATACTTAGTATCCACATACATTTTTGCCATATCTTTATCGTCTGATACTACTGCAGCGTAATATTCCGAAATATCTTCGTTCCACAATGTCCTGATATCAATATTTACCAAAACATCTGAATCTAAATA
>OGXH01002809.1_pt1 | contig 11802 bp, 9 predicted proteins | sample 1576241 | NCBI WGS metagenome assembly OGXH01 (sample SAMEA3541529, study PRJEB24748) | human gut metagenome | biome: human gut; feature: human-associated habitat; material: faeces | place: China | collected 2012
CAAGCTCGATAACAAATGCGCCATATCGACTGCTTTCGCCATCTTTGCTTCCAACATTTCTAAAACCTCTGAGAAATCTCCTTCCAAAAGTTTCAGTGCCTTGCTGAAATTTTGCTGATACTGTTCCGGAGTCACATATCCCTGACATGGTGCCTGACACTGCTTAATATGATAATTCAAGCACGGTCGTTCTTTACCGGTATCTCTTGGCAGCACACGATTGCATGTTCGTATCTGATAGATTTTATGAACCAGATCCAACATATCTCTTGCAGACCCTGCACTGGTAAACGGGCCAAAATATTTACATTTATCCCGCCTCTGCTCCCGCGAATAGATCAACCGCGGATACTCTTCATATACGGTTGCTTTGATAAACGGATATGTTTTATCATCTTTTAACATCGTATTATACTTTGGACGATGCTCCTTGATCAGGTTGTTTTCGAGTACCAGCGCCTCCACCTCGGAATCCGTAATGATATACTCAAAATGATCAATCTGCGAAATCATTTTTTCAATCTTGGGCGATACTTTTCTGCTCGCCTGAAAATACTGTCGCACACGATTTTTCAAACTAACCGCTTTGCCCACATAAATAATAGCATCTTTTTTGTCGTGCATTAAATAGACGCCCGGTTTGGCGGGCAGTTTTTTTAACTCTTCCTGCAAATCAAACATGGGCGTCTCCTTAAAATTCTAATTCAAATTACAATTTAATCTTCTTTACACTCTGGTCTAACTGATAAGCGATCTCCTTCAAACCTGCTGCACTATCAGATATGTTCGCCAATGTGTTGCTGACTTCCACAACTGATGCAGATGTCTCCTGACTGCTGGCTGCATTCTGCTCAGCAATAGCAGAAAGATTCTGCACGACATCAACGACCTTACTTCTGGAATCGTCCAAGCTTTCTGTTCGTCCGGAAATCGTACCAACACCTCCGATCGCCTTCTCAACACCTTCGTAGACATCCGCAAAGCGTTTCTCTGTCTGCTGCATCTTATCGCTCTGAACAGCCATGATCTGTTGTACTCCCTGCATAGTATCCACGGCATGCGTCGAGTCTTGTATCAAAACATTTGTAATATCATCAATCTGTTTGGCTGAATCATTTGACTGCTCTGCCAGCTTCTGAATCTGAGAAGCAACCACAGCGAAACCACGTCCCTGCTCGCCGGCACGTGCTGCTTCAATAGATGCATTCAGTGACAACAAATTGGTCTCTTCTGCAATTGATGCGATAATATCTGTCGCCGCCTTGATCTTCTGTGCGGAAGCATTCGTAATATTGGTCTGCTCATAAATCTCATCGATGGAAAGCTTGGTCTGGTCATTCACTTCCATCAACTCTTTCAAAATGGACATTGCCTGATTACTGGACTCTTGCATCTGCTTTGAATTCTTATGTAATGCTTCTGCAACGGAATTCGTTTCTTCGATCATATTGCCCATCGTAATGACATTTTCTGTCGCACTCTGTGTCTCATCAGCCTGATTTGTCGCGCCACTGGCGATATCACCCACAGCACTTTCTACCTGCTCGATCGCACGTGCTGTATGGGCGGCATCTTTATCCAAGCTTTCAGACGCATTGAACAGACTATTACTTTGTGCCTGAATGTCCTGTATCATCAGAACCATTTCTTTACGAAGCGATGCAACTGAACGGCTCATCATGCCGGTTTCATCCTTTCGCTTTAGCAAACGTTCTGCAGCCTTGTTTTCTGTAAAGTCCATTCTGGACATCTTTTCCACAATTTTTGAGATCATGATCAGCGGTCTGGTCATTCTGCCCGTGATAAATGCTGCCAAAAATGCGAATATAACAACAACAATAACAAATGCTACCGTTCCGGTCTTTATCATATGGTTGATCGGTGCTAAAATGTCATCCTTATCCGCTGTAATGACAAGAACCGTCGGCTCTTTTTTGGTGACATAATATGCTGCCATCTTTGCTGTTCCTTTATATTTATACTCAACAACACTTGTCTCAGGTCTGGATCCCATCTGAATATCTTCTACGACCTTTTTGATCACTGCATTCTCTACCGGTTGTCCAACCTTTTCCCCTTCCGGGTGGCAAAGCATCATGCCGTCGCTTCCGGATACAATATATGCATAACTGGAATCAACGCCCTGCAAAGCTACATTACCAAATGTATTCTTCATAGAAATTTTATTGTTCAGGTTACCTGCCGCAATAAATTGATCCAAAGAAATACCGTTCGCAGTTACCATATCGTGCATGTAATGCTCCGTCTCGACTTGAATTGCCGACTCTGCTTCAGGCACTACGATCAACAGCATGATCGCACCGGTCAGCACAACTGCCAGAATTACAAGTATAGACACTCTAAACTTCAATGAAGATACAAAGCCAACCTGCTGCGCTCTCGTCTTCTCCTGCTCAGCGACTTCCTTTGCTCTTTCTCCGAGCTCCTTTGCCTTTTCTGCAGATTTCTCCGCAGACTTCTTCACCTTCTCCGCAGACTCTTCCGCTGTTGCTTTCACCTTGTCTGCAGCTTTCTTAGCTTTCTCTATCTTGGCGGCTTCTTTCGCCTGCCTCTTCTCATTCTTCTTGCGCTGTTTTGCTAAACGCTTCTCTTCTTTTCTTTTCTGTTTATCAGTCTTCACTTCATCTATCGCTGGTTCATCCACCGCATCTGTAGTCTCCACTTCATCTGCTACCGGTTCTTCCACCGCATCTGTAGTCTCCACTTCATCTGCTGCCGGTTCTTCCACCGCATCTGTAGTCTCCACTTCATCTGCCGCCGGTTCTTCCACCGCATCTGTAGCCTTCGCTTCATCTGCCGCCGGTTCTTCCACCGCATCTGTAATCTTCTCTTTGTCTACCATTGGTTCTTCCACCTCGTCTGTAGTATTCACTTCGTCTACCATTGGTTCTTCCACCACATCTGTAGTCTTCACTTCATCTACCGTTTTTTTATCTGCACGATCCATACGCTTCCTCCTTATTTCGGAATGTATTTCCCTCTGAAAAAAAATTCCTCACCAAAACACATGATATGCTCTGATGAGGAGAGGGGTTTGAGGGGTATATCTAGTCGCTATCTTAACGACTGACTATAGTATATCAGCATTCCTTACAAATTGCAACTAAAATTGTAAGAAAATTGTAAAAAATTTCATTCAAACTTCAAGCAACGAAAATTGTCACTTCATCACATATTGCTTATTCTGTCTGCAATAAACAGATATTTTGCAGTTTTAAATAAACGTTCCGTGTTGCAATATCGTCTTATACCGAATATTCTGCTATTTACGCACTACCATATACTTTTCCAATAAAATATCAGGAACATAAGACATTTTTGCTTTGCGCAGCCCTTCTGCTCCGGCTATCTATTTCTCCGTCGGCCCAACTGCTCCGGCCGCGCTGCGCTGGATGATCAACACCGTGTTCATGGCCGTCATGTCCATGATCCTCACCTGCATCACCGCTGCAATGGCAGGCTATGCGCTGGCAAAAAAGCGCTTCGTCGGCCGCAAGCTGCTCTTCACCCTCATCGTCTGCGCAATGGCCCTGCCCAAGCAGGTCATCCTCATCCCGCTGCTGCGTGAGATGAGCGCACTGAACCTTTACAATACCATCTGGGCCGTCATTTTCCCCATCGTGGGCTGGCCCTTCGGCGTCTTTTTGATGAAGCAGTTCAGTGAGGGCATCCCCACCGAGATGCTGGAAGCGGCCCGTATCGACGGTGCCAGCGAGGCGCGCACCTTCGTCAGCGTCGTGCTCCCGATGGTCAAGCCGGGCATCGGCGCGCTGGCCATCTTTACCTTCATCAACAGCTGGAACGATTACTTCATGCAGCTCATCATGCTGTCCAGCACCAGCAACCTGACGATCTCGCTGGGCATCGCAAAGCTGCAGGCGGAGAACAGCACCGATTTCGGCCTTATCATGGCAGGCGCTGCTCTGGCCGCTGTGCCGATCATCATCATCTTCCTTATCTTCCAGAAGTACTTCACCAAGGGCATCGCAATGGGTGCGGTAAAAGGTTAAAAAGGAGACCTATTATGAAAGACATTACCAAGTATCAGGGCGTTATCCCGGCCTTCTATGCCTGCTACGACGCAGAGGGCAATATCTCCACCGAGGGCGTCAAGGCGCTGACCCGCCATCTGATCGCAAAGGGCGTCAAGGGCGTGTATGTGGGCGGCTCCTCCGGTGAGTGCATCTATCAGCACGTCGATGAGCGCAAGGCCGTGCTGGAAGCCGTCATGAGTGAAGCCAAAGGCAAACTGACCGTCATCGCACACGTCGGCTGCAACAACACCGCCGACAGCGTCGAGCTGGCCCGCCACGCCGAGAGCGTGGGCGTGGATGCCATTGCATCGATCCCGCCCATCTACTTCCATCTGCCGGAGTATGCCATCGCCAAATATTGGAACGAGATGTCGGCGGCAGCTCCCAACACCGAGTTCGTCATCTACAACATCCCCCAGCTGGCCGGCACCGGCCTGACCATGAGTCTGCTGCGCGAGATGCTCAAGAACCCCAACGTCGTTGCCGTCAAGAACAGCTCCATGCCCACCCAGGACATCCAGATGTTCAAGGATGCCGGCATTGCCGCCCGTGGCGAGGGCAATTTCGTGGTCTTCAACGGCCCGGATGAGCAGTTCGTCTCCGGCCGCGTCATCGGCGCGGACGGCGGCATCGGCGGCACCTATGCCGTTATGCCGGAGCTGTATCTTGCCATGAACGAGCACATCAACAAGGGCGAGATCGAAGCTGCCCGCGCCATTCAGTACGACGCCGACCGCATCATTTATAAGATGTGCGAAGCCCACGGCAACCTCTACGCGGTGCAGAAGGAGATCCTGCGCCGGATGTACGGCCTTGAGCTGGGCGGCGTCCGCGAGCCGATGCCCGGCCTCATCCCGGAAGATGAGCCCATCGTCGCCGAAGCACAGGCCATGATCGAAGCCGCCATCGCAAAACTCTGAAAGATCAAAAAGCGCCCCCTCTCCGTCTCTCAATGAGGGGGAGAGGGCAGGCGCTCTTTGTGCTTCTGTTAAAAAACACTTGGTTAGGAGAAAATCAACATGATCTGCGACGCACTGGAGCACCTGAACCGTTATCGCGGGCTCCACCAGAACCTTGACACCGCCATCGACTATCTTACCGCCTACCATGTGGCCCGCGATTTGTACGATCTGCCGCTGGGCCGTACCGAGGTGGACGGCGAGAACGTCTTCATCAATGTGATGGAGGCCGATTTGAGCCCCGACAGCACCCGCCTCGAATACCACAAAAAGTACGCTGACCTTCAAATCGATTTGACCGGCGGCGAGGGCTGGGGCTATACGACTCTGCCCGGCGAAGAGGCAGGGGTGTTTACGGGAGATATTGGTTTCAGGACCAGTCCGGATGCCGTCAGCGGCACACTGGGCGAGGGGCGGTTCGTCCTGTTTTTCCCCGGCGAGCTGCACAAGCCCGGCGTGGCACGGCCCGGCTGTGCTCATGTGCGCAAAGCGGTCATCAAGATCAGGATGGAGGATTGATGGATATGGAGAAAGAAAAACTGTTTGAGCAGATCAAAGGCGGCCTCATCGTCTCCTGTCAGGCACTTGAGACGGAGCCTCTTTACACCAAAGAGGGCGGCGTCATGCCCCTGATGGCGAAAGCCGCCGCCATGAGCGGAGCCGTGGGCATCCGCGCCAACACCGTCCGCGACATCACCCAGATCAAACAGGTGGTGGACCTGCCCGTCATCGGCATCATCAAAAAGGATTACCCCGGCACCCCCATGTACATCACCGTCACCATGAAAGAGGTAGACGAGCTGGTAGCCTGCGGCGTGGACATCCTTGCCGTGCAGGGTACGGGTGCGCTGCGCCCCGACGGCTCTACTTCGGCCCAGTTCATCCGCGCCATCAAGGCGAAATATCCCGACCAGCTGCTCATGGCGGACTGCGACAATTTCGAGAACGCCATGCTCTGCGCCGAGGCCGGTGCTGATTTTGTGGGCACCACCATGCGCGGCTACACCCCCGAAACGCAGGGCATCAACGATATTGATTTTGAGTTTGTCCACAAGCTGGCCGCGGAATGCCCGGCGAAGATCATCGCCGAGGGCCATATCCATTACCCTGAGCAGGCGGTCAAGGCGCTGGAAGCCGGAGCTTTTGCCCTCGTCGTCGGCGGTGCCATCACCCGCCCGGCGGAGATCACCGCCCGCTTCACTGGTGCCATCAACGCCATGCACAAATAATACGGAGATACGACTATGAAACAGTATCTTGCCATTGATATTGGCGGCACTGCCGTCAAGCTGGGCATCGTGGACGAAGAGGGCCGTGTGCTCTCCAGAACGGAGCAGAGCGTCTGCTTCGACAACTACGAGACGCCCATCCTCACCACGGTGCTGTCTGCTGCCGAACAATTCCTCAAGGAGCAGGCTGTTGAACCGCAGGGCCTTGCGGGCATCGGCGTTTCCGCCGCAGGACAGATCGACACCAGAAAGGGCATCGTGGCCGGGACCTGCGGCAGCCTGCCCAACTACATCGGAAGCCCCATTAAAGCGGAGCTGGAAGCGAAGTTCGGTCTGCCGACCACTGTCGCCAACGACGCCAACTGCATGACACTGGGTGAAGTCTGGGTCGGCGGCGCAAAGGGTTACACGGACGTCATCGGCGTCACGCTGGGGACCGGCGTCGGCGGCGGCATCCTCACCGGAGGCCGCCTGCTGGAAGGTGCGCGAGGTCTCGGCGGTGAGCTGGGACACTTCCGCACCCACGCGCTGGATGGCGTGCTCTGCACCTGCGGCGCGTCGGGCTGCTGGGAGCGGTACGCCGCAACCACCGCTCTGGTGCGGGGCGCACAGCCCCGGAACCCGAAGTGGAAGGATGGCCGCGCTATCTTTGAATCGGCCCATGCAGGAGACCCCACCATCCTGGCGCTTCTGGACGACTGGACGGATGAGATCGCCCAGGGCCTGGCGGGCATGGTGCATATCTTCAACCCGCAGCTCATCCTCATCGGCGGCGGCGTCAGCGCACAGCAGGAGCTGCTGATAGACCCCGTCGCCAGGAAAGTGCGTGCCTCCGTGATGCCCGCTTTTGCGGAAGGACTGGAGATCCGTGCCGCCCAGCGCCACAACGACGCCGGCATGGTGGGCGCAGTTTACTATTTCCGTCAGTCGCGGGGCGAGATCTGAAAGGGGAAGAGACGATGAAAAAACATATCCTTTGTCTGGGCGACTCCAACACCCACGGCTACTGTGCCGACCCGGCGGACTGTGCCGACCACGGCATCCGCTTCAATGAGGACGAGCGCTGGACCTGCCGCCTGCAAACAGCGCTTGGCAGCGGCTATCTCGTGACGGAAGAGGGTCTTTCGGGCCGGACGACCGTTTTCGTAGACCCCATCCATGAGTCGATGGACGCTCTGAGCGTGGCTTATTCGCTCCTCAAGAGCCATGAAGTCATCGATCTGCTCATCATCATGCTGGGTACCAACGACGTCAAAGAGCGGTTCAACGCCAATGCCGCCTGCATCGGCGCGGGGATGGAACGGCTGATCCTCAAGGCCAAGAGCGTGGACTGCTGGGGGACCAAGGCTCCCAACATCCTCGTCGTGGCCCCGCCCCGCATCGGCGATGGCTTCCATGATGCCGTCATGGGCGAGGGCTGCGTGGAAAAGTCGAAGGGCGTGGCTGAGCAGTTCCGTATCGTCGCGGAGCGTCAGAACGTCCATTTCCTCAATGCTGCCGACTGCGAGTTCAATCAGGTGGACTTCATGCATCTGACCCGTAAGGGCCACGCACAGCTGGCTGATCTGCTGGCAAAGAAAGTGCCGGCGCTTTTATAATAGCATGACGAGCCGCCCCGGCTTCCTGTTACGGAGACCGGGGCGGTTTTGCTGTTTTGGCAGATGGGAAGAAAACGATTTCGAACTTCTCCGTTGCATTTCGCACCAAAGTATGTTTCAATAAAAAGCAGCAAATGGAATGGAACGGAGAAGGGAGAGACTGCGGGATGCTGAAAATTGCTGTCGTCGAAGACCAGCAGGAAGTGCGGGACGAGCTGTGCCGGTTCATCCGGCAGTACGCCGCCGAGAACAGCCTGCAGGTCGAGGTGCTGCCCATCGAGGATGGAGCCGTCATTGCGGAGCACTACGAGCCGGGGTATGACATCATCTTTATGGATGTGGAGATGCCGGGACTGGACGGCTTCGGCGCGGCGGAGAAGATACGGGCTGTGGACGGGGACGCCGTGCTGGTGTTCGTGACCAACATGGCGCAGTACGCTATCAAGGGCTACGAGGTGGACGCACTGGACTATGTCCTCAAGCCGGTGAACTACTACCAGTTCTGCACCAAGCTCTCCCGGGCTGTTCAGCGGGTGCAGCGCCGCCGGGGCGGACAGGTCGTTTTACAGCTGGCCGGAGGCGGGATGCAGGTGCTCTCCACCGGCGACATCTACTATCTCGAGACCCATGACCGGCTGCTCTGGTATCACACCACCAAGGGTGAGTTTTCCGTCCGTGCCAGCCTCGCCAGCGCCGAAAAGCAGCTGGCGCAGTACCATTTCTCCCGCTGCAACCAGTGCTATCTGGTCAATCTGAAATATGTAAAGGCTGTGGAGAACGACTTTGTCCATGTCAACACCGACCACCTGGAGATCAGCCGCCGCCAGCGTGCGGCTTTCCTGACGGCGGTGGCGTCCTACATCGGAGGTGTGCTGTGAATCTTCTTGCACGCCATGTCATCCTCCGGGCATTGCTGCGGTGGACTGCTGCGGTGGCGTTCTGCATCCCGCTCAAGCACCGGCCTCACGCCCGCCTGCGGGCGCTGGGGATGCTGCTGCCGCTGCTGGGGCTGACCTATGTGCTCGACCCCGCGGCCCAGAGCACCAGCCTCCACGAGCTGCAATTCTCTCTGCTGACGCTCTATGTTGCGTTTTTTGTTCTGCTGGGCATGATGATCTACGCCTGCGTTGAGATAGACAAAAAGAGTGCGCTCTACTGTGCCGTATGGAGCCTGCTGGCCTCCCAGACCGCTTACGAGTGCTGGCATCTGGTGGAAGTATTCTTCGAGTGGCGGGGAACGCCCCTCGACCTCAGAAGCCTGCCGGTCATGCTGGCACAGCTGGCCGCTGGTGCATTCTTTTATTTTGTTATCTGCACCACCCTCTCCCGGAAGATGTCTTATAAAGGAGTGTATAACATCGGCCCGCGCCAGCTGACCAGCGCCTTTTTCATCGGCATCCTCTTCATGTTCCAGGCTGCGCTGCTGAGCGGCGGGCAGGTGGTGGTGCTGGATCGCAGTCTCGTCATGACGATGTTTGTCGGGCAGTTTTACTTCCTGACCCTGCTCTACTTCCAGACCGAGGTGTTCAAGCTCTCGGCCATGCAGAAGGAGATGGACACCCTCAACCTTTTATATGAGCGCCAGCGGGAGCAGTATCAGGTGGCGCGGCAGAATGTCCAGATTATCAACAAGCGCTGCCACGAGCTGAAGCTTCAGATCGCCGCGCTCCGCCAGATGTCGAGCGCCCCGGCAGACCCGGAGCTGAAAGCCCACATCGACGAGGCCGAAAAGGCCGCTCAGCTCTACGACGCCAGCCGAAACACCGGCAATGAGGTGCTGGACGTGGTGCTCACGGAAAAGAGCCTGCTCTGCGAGTCCCGCCGCATCCAGCTCAACGCGGTGACGGACGGCAGCTGTCTGAGCTTTTTTGAGGCCAGCGACCTCTACGCCCTTTTTGCCAATATGCTGGACCACGCCATTGAAAGTGCAGTGAAGGTGCCGGAACCGGAGCGCCGCTGCATCGACCTGCTGGTCTGCACCCGGCAGAGCTTCGTGGTGGTGAACGTCATCAGCCCCGACCGCCCGGCGGAGTCTGCCGACACCCGTGCTGCCCATTACGCCGTCAAAGTGACCAACCGCATCGTTCAGAAGTATAAAGGTACCCTGACCACAGAGAGCCAGAACGGGTTCTTTGCGGTGAAAATTATTTTCCCGCAGAGGGGACGAGGTCACCGACGAATGGGTCGAGACCAACCTCAAGGGTATGGGCGTTACCACGGTCGAAGAGCTGCGCAAGCAGTTCCGTGCAACTTCGGAAAAGGTCAAGGAAGAGCAGCTCGATTCCGCCAAGGCGAACGCGGTCATGGCAGAGTGGGCGAAGCGCTTCGATGGCGAAGTCTCACCCAAGATGGTCGACGCGATGACCACCGATATGCTCGAAGGCTTCAAGATGGAGCTTGCTCAGCAGGGCAAGACGCTCATGGATTTCATGCTCGAGCAGAAGACCGATGAGAAGCAGATCCGTGCTTCGCTTGCCGCGCAGGCAGAAGCTCAGCTCATCAACGGGTTCGTGTTCGATGCGATCTTCCGCCACGAAGGCCTTGAGCTTGAGGTCGACGATCTGAAGCATGCTCTTACCGCAATGGCTCCTGGTCAGGAGGAAGAGGTGTTCGATCAGCTGCAGAACGCTGGTCGTGCATTCCTGCTCAAGGAAGGCGCTTCGCGCATGAAGGCTGCCAACTGGGCTATGGACAACGCCAAGATCACGGTGGAGGAGCGCGAAGCATAAGCGCGTTTCTGTACCGAATTCATCAAGGTTTTATGAAGAGAAGCTGCTTTGTTGCGGCTTCTCTTTCTTTTGTCGTGTGCAGAGCGACGCTCAAGTGGCGCACGGTGCAATGTCTGGTGCGGGTATTGTAGAATATCCTCATCAACGCAGAACCAAAGGAGACTACTGCATGTGTGGAATCGTCGGTTACACCGGAACGCAGCAGGCTAAGGGCATCCTGATCGATGGCCTTCAGCATCTTGAATATCGAGGCTATGATTCGGCGGGCGTCGCTGTATTCAATGGCAAAGAAATAGAGGTCGTGCGCAGGCAGGGCAAGGTTGCCGAACTGGTCGCAGCGCTGGGTGCGGATGATTGCTTGGGCACCTGTGGCATCGGTCACACACGCTGGGCAACGCATGGCGCGCCAAGTGAGCGCAATGCGCACCCCCACACGAGCTGCTCGAACAATATCGCCGTGGTTCACAATGGCATCATCGAGAACTTCAACGAACTGCGTGAAGATCTTGTACTGAAAGGGCATGTCTTCTCGTCCGATACCGATACTGAAGTGGTTGCGCACTTGGTGGAAGATTTCTATCGGGGCGATCTGCTCGAAGCGGTACAGAAAGCCTCTTCGCTGCTTACGGGTGCCTATGGTATTGCGGTCATCTGCACGGATGAACCGGGGAAGATGGTCATCACACGCAAGGATTCTCCTATCGTTGTCGGCTGCGATAGCACGGGAAGCTATGTTGCATCCGATATCGTGGCGCTTGTGCGTGCCACGCGCGATGTGGTCATTCTCGAAGACAATCAGTTCGCTCTTGCTACGCCTGAAGGCGTTACCTATTACGACCGCTTCGGTAAAGAGATCGAGCCAGAAGTTACGCATATCGACTGGGATATCGATGTGGCTGAGCGCGGCGGCTACCCTGATTTCATGCTCAAAGAGATCCATGAACAGCCACGCGTGGTGCGCGATACGCTCGCAGGGCGCCTAACGGACCAGGAGATCGTGATCGATGAGCTGAGCCTCACACGACAGGAGCTGAACTTCGTCGATCGTGTCTACATCATCGGTTGCGGCACGAGCTACCATGCCGGCCTCATCGCGAAAAGCCTGATCGAAACTTGGGCGCGCATTCCTACCGAGGTGGAAGTGGCTTCCGAGTTCCGCTATCGCAACCCTATCATCACGCCCACCACGCTCGTGGTGGCGGTGTCGCAGTCGGGTGAGACTGCCGATACGC
>OGXH01002810.1_pt1 | contig 11799 bp, 13 predicted proteins | sample 1576241 | NCBI WGS metagenome assembly OGXH01 (sample SAMEA3541529, study PRJEB24748) | human gut metagenome | biome: human gut; feature: human-associated habitat; material: faeces | place: China | collected 2012
GCTACCTGATGCCCGCCGCCGCGCTGTGTGTGCTGGTTTTCACCGTGCAGGAGGTGCTGGGCTCCAGCTTCTCGCTGGGCGTGAGCTACAGCGGCGACTTTCTTGTATTCATCGAAAATGAAGGCGTTTGGGATTCCGCCGAAAAAATGGTGCAGGAACGCGTGATGGCGTCCGAGGGCGCCAAGGTGGAATGGGACGAGCATCCGGTGTTCGAGCTTCGCATCGTGGACCCCGCCGCCCGCACCAGCGCCAGCGACCTGGTGGACAAGATCATCGCGGCATCCTCAGACAAGATCATGAAAGCCGTGGGCATCCGCGTGAACGGGGAGCTTATCGGTGTTGTGGAGGACGGACGTGCGGTGCAGCAGCTTTTGGACGACACACTGGCCGCTTATAACGACGGCACCCACGAGCGCGTGGAATTTTTGTACCCCATCGAGCAGGTGCCCGGCACCTATTTCACAAACTCTGTGCAGGATACCACGATGGTGCTGCAGGCTTTGTGATTCAGCAGCGCCGTCGCCGCATCGAAATCCAGCGCTTTCATTTCCACCAGCGCCTGCTGATAGATGGCTTGCTTCCACAGGTCGTCCGCGTCGCTGTAATCGCGGATGTTCTGCAGCAGCCGCGCTGCTTCCTTGAATTTTCCAGCCTCCAGCGCCTTCACCGCCGGAGCGTAATAGCTGACGTTTGCCTGTTCATCGGCATCCTCATAGCCCTTCGCAAGGTAGAACTGCTCGGCGGCGGTTGCGGTTTCTCCTGCCGCTTGCAGCTGTTTGCCATAGGCGTAATGCGCCTGACGCGCCAGTTCCGCCGCGCCCTCGTAATCCGGTATTTCCTCCAGACAGGCAATGGCGGATACCGGGTCAGGATTGTCGCCCTCCAGCAGGCTCTTCGCCTCCAGATACCACGTTTTTTCGATGAGCGCTGCGCTGTCCTGATACCCGTTCAGCGCGGTCAGCCCTTCGCGGATGGCATCGTAGTCGCTTGCCGTCTCCATTTCGGCGGATAGGCGGCGATACGCGATTTCCTGCAGCTGCGTCCGCGAATTTTCGTAATCACCCAGCGCCGTGAACAGCTTTTCGGCATCATCCAGCTTGCCCTCGTTCAGCAGCAGCAGACCCTCCTGATAGTCGGCAGACTTGCGCAGGTCGTCCGTGCGCGTCTGGTCCGTCAGCGTGTCCAGCAGCGTGCGCGCCTGTGCAATATCCTCCGCTGTCACGTTGTCGCTGTCCAGCAGGGCTTCCGCATGGCGGTAATTGCTTTCCTCCACCATGTCCGCCGCATCTTTGTAGCTGCTGATTTCCGCGAATTTTTCCGCCGCGGCGGTATATTCACCATTGGTGAGCGCCGTCTGCGCGTCGTTGTACTTCATTTGCGGCAGGAGGTGGAACATGATGCCGTAGCCGCCGCCAAGAATCAGCACAATCAGCGCAACCGCCCCCGCCACAACGCGGCGGTGCCGACGGCGCTTGGTCACTTCCTGCTCACGCTGGGCTTGCAGCTTTGATGTTTCCTCCACGGCGACGCGGTTCTGGTCGTCCGTCGCCTTTTCGCGCGCGGCAATCACGGCATCCACCGCTTCTTTGCTGAAGTGGGTGAACACATCGCGCTTATCGCGTCCGCAGCGGGCGCACGTCGCGACAGACACGGGGTTCGGACGGCCGCAGACGCACAGCCATAGGTCGCCCTGCATTTCGGGATAGCCCGCCGCCATGTTGCCTGCCACCTCGCGCAGCTCACTCAGCGCGGTGCTGCGATGCAGGTTGTTCGGCGTGTACTCCGTCAGTGGCTCTTTGCCGCGGCGCCAGATGCTGCTGTTATCGTACCAAACCTTCTCGATAATCGCTTCGCAGCCGCCGACGTTCGCGGCGTTTTGTTCGGGGACAAAATGTTGTCACTGCGGGTCAAAACACGCGTTATACGTTTGGCCCGTTATCGCGGCCAGCAGTCGTCAAGTTCCCATGCCAGCATGGTCTTTGACGCGTTGTCCGCGAAAATAATCTGAAATTCCTTTTGTATTTTATGCTTATTCTCTCTTTTTTTGATTATTATAGCATAATATCTGGCAGATTCCAACGGAATTTTAAAGCAGATTGCACAACAATCTTGATATTTTTGTTCAATTATGGGCATCGGCCGCCGGAAGTGCATAGAAAAGAGGCACCGGTATTCCTGCAGTAATACCGATGCCTCACTTATCGGGGCCAGCCGATGTTCCGTATGATCACTCACACGCTGAACATAGTAACACATGATGACTCAGATCTGTATTGTGGTTGGAAAAAGGAATTTCGACGCGTTGAAAATCCTGAAAGATCTGCGTTTTCGTCTTAATATATTCATTGTTATAAGGTTTCTATAGGGGACTGGCCCCGAAAGGGGATGAGGGAGTTGTAAATCATTTGGGGTTAGAAATTATTTTTGTTCGTTTGTATTGCTCTCTTGCACTTTATATAATACTTACTTGGATTCGTTTTTAAGTTCGAATCTTCAGAAGATTTAATTAACCAATGTAGATACCATCCGTTCTACTTCCACCATTTTCAATGGTTCCATTTTTCGTACATGAATGATATCCTCTTAAACGATAATAATAACCTTTCTCCACCTTTATCTGCGTGCTAAAGTATAAAGAATTGGTATTATAATCTACATTTTCCCATTTTTTATAACTATAAAAATCTTCTGGACCACTTGACCTTTCCAAGTAAACATTCAGTTTTACAACATTACAACTAACATTGCATTCCGTCCCACCAGTAATACCGATATATCCATTTCCATTATTAGTAATTCTTACAAATCCCTGATGTAAATATGTACTTCTCGCCACACTCTGATAATTTCCAATTGACTCTGTTTCATTTGTCAATTCAGATCCATCAATTGTATTTCCTAAATAGTCTAAAGTTCCCGCATATGTGTTTACAGTATTTAAGGACATCATTAAAACGAACATTGCGCAAAGGAGTAAGTTTTTTAAATTCATAACCTTTTTCATACTTCCTCTTTCCCCTCGTCTTCATCTACATCTTATATACGTAGTTTTCCAATAGAAATTACATGTTATACTGCATTTCATTCAAAATTTTTATTAATTCTTCTTTTTCTATCTGACCGCTTAATTGATAATATGCATCCTTATATTTCCATAGTACATAATAATTTTCTTCATCATTTTCTGCTAAAGTTCCCATTTCAACTTCAATTACATCATCAAGTGTTTCTACTTGAACTTTTTCTTTATCTTTCCAAACTCCTTGCGATAAGTCTTTCTCATTTGCCGACAAATGAAAGTATATGCAATGCCCCTCATATTGATATTGTATCACCGCCATCTGAGTTTCATCAAATACCATAAATTTACTATATTCCATTCCTGATGGAATATAATAAAACTCTGGAACTGCTATATGAAGTTTCTCGCTTATTTCCTTTTTTGCTTCATCCAGACTTCCTTCTGAATATTTTCTTTCATCCCCATTGTTTATTCCAGTTGCATCTCCTATATTCCAAACGTCATGCACCGTCTCCACCAACCGAATCCGATTCGCCTCACTTGTCATACTAGCCCCAAAGACACACGCTCCCACAACCAGCACAACACCAGCCGCCTTTGCCGTCCGTACCCAGTGTTTTGTTGTTTTCGCTCTCTTCGCAATCTTCTTCTGTCTCTCCGCCTGCTTTTCGCGTTCCACCTTTTTCTCCACGATCTGGCGGCGGATCTCCAGTGTTTTTTCTGTCGGATTTCCTTCCGCGTCCGCGAGTCCTTCCTTCTGAAGGCGCTGCTGGAAGCGCTCGTACATTGCGTTCAGTTCTTCCTCTGAAAGCGCAGGCGCAGCCTCCTGTTCTGTTGCTGTGTTTCCTTCCTCTGCCTTTACAACTGCCGATTCCCCTTCCACCGTTTTCGAATCCGCAGCCATTTTTTCTTCCATCGTCTGCTCCAGTTTCTTTTTCAGCTGTTCTTCTTTTTCTATCTTTTTCATCTTCTTCCGTTCCTCGGCATTTTCCATGTTGTAACCGCTCTTGACTTTTTTTCTTCTTGAGGGGATAATAAAAGCCAAATGATATTATCAAATTCCAGGGAGGAATTCTCATGAAGCATATTGTTCTGACAGGCGGAGGTACCGCCGGCCATGTTACCCCGAATATTGCCCTGATTCCAAAATTAAAGGAAGCAGGTTATAAAATCTCTTATATCGGTTCCTACGACGGTATGGAGCGCAAGCTGATCGAAGATCTCGGCATTCCGTATTACGGAATTTCATCCGGAAAGCTGCGCCGCTACTTCGATCCGAAAAACTTTTCCGATCCATTCCGCGTCGTAAAAGGCTACTTTGAAGCAAAAAAACTGCTCAAAAAGCTGAAACCAAACGTTGTCTTCTCCAAAGGCGGCTTCGTTTCGGTACCGGTTGTCCTTGCCGCCAAAGCATGTAAAGTCCCGGCGCTCATCCATGAATCAGATATGACGCCTGGCCTGGCAAATAAGCTGTGTATTCCGTCCGCTGCAAAGGTCTGCTGTAATTTCCCGGAAACCGTCAAATGTCTCCCAGAAAACAAAGCCGTTCTGACCGGAACGCCAATCCGCCAGGAACTGCTGTCCGGCGATGCGCGGGAAGGCCTGAAGTTCTGCGGATTCAATGCCGCAAAACCGGTTATTCTCGTCATCGGAGGAAGCCTCGGTTCCGTCGCTGTCAATAATGCGGTCCGTTCTATTTTACCAGAACTTCTGAAAGATTTCCAGGTGATTCATCTCTGCGGTAAAGATAAACTGGATGCATCCTTAAATGGTACCGAAGGTTACGTTCAGTTCGAGTACATCAAAGATGAGCTCCCGGATCTCTTCGCCGCAGCAGATCTGATCATCTCCCGCGCCGGCGCAAATGCGATCTGCGAAATCAGTGCTCTGGCAAAACCAAACATTCTGATTCCGCTTTCTGCCAATGCCAGCCGCGGAGACCAGATTTTAAATGCGCGTTCCTTTGAGCGTCAGGGTTACAGTAAAGTTCTGGAAGAAGAATCCGTGAATGCGCAGACTCTTCAGTCCGCAATCCGTGAGGTTTACGAAAATCGTCAGACCTACATCAATGCGATGAAGAAGAGCAGCCACACCGATTCCATCGCCCGCATCCTTTCCCTGATCCAGGAATGCGAACGCAAATAGTAACTACAGAAATCCCATTTCTCTGGCTTTGTCAGCAAAGTGCTGGCAAAGCCATTTTTTCGTCCGGGTCATTTTCACCCGCAGATTTCCTATGGTGATACCCATTTCGGATGCTACTTCCTTTTCCGAACGCTCATGCACCTTGATTTCACGCGTAATATAATAACCCGATTCATCATGATCTTTCAGTGCATCCATCACTTCCTGAAAAAAATGATTTCTCTCCTGCTTTTCTTCCTCTGCAAGCGTCGGAAGTTCCATCTCTTCCGCCCGAAGATCCTCATCCAGTTCGTTCCAGTCAAAACGTTGTGCTTTTCTTTGATAATCAATTCCCAGATTCTTTGCAGCGACACGGACCCAGCCTTCTACTCTGTCTTCATCCAGCGCATCAATATTCAGGTACAGTTTCACCATCGTTTCCTGTGCGATATCATCCGCATCGGCTTCATTGTGTACCACCTGCATTGCGGCTGAATAGGCTGTCATTACATACTTTTTATATATTTCTGAAAAGTTATTTTTGTCCATTGTTCTCCGCCCCTGTTCGTCTGTCATTGATTCTTTTTCTGGCTGCTGCCAGCCTTTTCTCAGGCCTTCAGCTCTGCCGTCACGCTCTCAATGATCTGCTCTTTTACCGCATCCTCGAGAGTTCCCTGCTTCCATGCAGCAATACCGGCATTGTCACCTTCATATCTTGGAATCAGATGCATATGGAAGTGGAATACCGTCTGTCCTGCTGCCTCACCATTGTTCTGTACCAGATTGAAGCCATCGGAATGAAGCGCTTTCGTCATGGCCGTCGCCATTTTTTTGCCGAGAATCATTGCTTTCGCTGCGGTTTCATCCGGAATTTCATAAATGTTTGCAAAATGCTGTTTTGGAAGAATCAGCGCATGTCCTTTCGTTGCCGGTCCCTGATCCAGAATGACACGGAACTCATCATCCTCATACAGTGTCGCGGTTGGAATTTCTCCGTTTGCTAATTTACAAAAAATACAATCCATGATCTTTTTCTCCTTTACTTTTTTTAATTTTTCTGTTGTTCCGAATCCCGTTTCGCACGGTTCCGAACAACTCTATTTTCTCACTATTTGTCGAAAAATGTCAAATAATGCAGAACGCTTTTTGTTGCGCGCTCCCCCTTTTCAATGCTAAACTTTTGCCTAATCAAAAATCATTATCTACGCATCATAAGGAGGATACGGCTATGTCAAAAGAACCAACAACCAATTCACAGGGCTTATCGGAAGAATGTCACGCTATGATTTCCCGGATTTCACATGAGGTTCGAAATCCTGTTGCGGTTATCCACAGCTTTCATCAGCTTCTTCTTTTAGCGCATCCGGAGCTTTCCAACGATCTCTATTTTCAGAAAATCCAGGAAAATATGGCTTTTCTGAACTCCCTGCTCGATGAGCTCTCCTGCTATAATCATTCATATCGGGCGGTACGCGCTTACGTGAATCCTTATCTTCTGCTCCAGAATCTCTGTGCCGATACCGGCGTTCTCCTCGAAAAACAACAGATTTCCATTGAACTTGTCAAGGAATCTGCCATTCCGCGCTTTGCCCTTGATACCACGCAATTTCGTCAGCTTTTTCTGAACCTGATCCGAAATGCGGCGGAAGCAATGCCTTCCGGCGGAACGATCAAAATCTCTCTCTGTTTCGACGGTGACTTTCTGACCATCCGTGTGCAGGACACTGGCTGCGGAATCCCCGCCGAGGATCTGCCGACTCTCTTTGACCTTTTTGTCACACATAAGAAAAACGGAACCGGCCTTGGACTTGCCATCTGCAAGGAAATTGTAACCGCACACGACGGCACGATTTCCGTTTCTTCCGTTCCCGGGGAAGGAAGCACCTTTACGGTCGTTTTCCCCTTTTCCTGATCCTTGCCATTCCCGGATAGAGAACCGCCATCAGGACTGCCCCTGCCAGAAAACCGCCGATGTGTGCGAAGTTGTCCACATTTGAAGACTGGAATCCGACCAGCAGCGAAAGGACAGCCATGACGGCCATCCTCCGGAAGGTGAGATCCTCCAGCCTTCCTTTCCGAAATGCCAGAAGAACAAGCATCGCTCCGACAGCAGAAAAAATCGCTCCCGAAGCGCCGGCGGAAACTGCCGGTGCTTCCCCTGTTTTCATCAGGGACAGTTCATGCAGATACGAGCACAGATTTCCGACGAGTCCGCCGCCCAGATAGATGACCAGATAACGGATCTTTCCAACTGCGCGTTCTAGGTAATCCCCAAGGAACAAAAGAAGCAGCATGTTGTTGATCAGATGCTGGATGCCAAAGTGAAGAAACATACTCGTAAACAGGCGATAGTATTCTCCGCTCTCAATCAGCGGCGCATACGCCGCACCGCAGTCCATCATATGTCTGGAGCTCTCTGTCCCTCCGGTCAGTGTGACTGCAAGGAATACCAGAATATTGCATACGACGATGACCAGATTGATGCTGTTTTTTGACCTCTTCCACATACGGTCCACGATATCTTCGTTCGGATCGTAACTGTTTTTCCTTTGTTCTTCCATTACATCATTTCCTTATCTGTGCTATTTTTTTATTATAATTTAATTCACTTGTAAATGCAAGAAATCGTCAAATTTTTTTCTTTTTTGATAAACGTTTTTCGACAATTATTGACGCTTCACGACGGCTTTCGACGTTTTATGACATTATTTTTTACATTATTTCTTTTTTTAATTTTATGCATAATTTTCTTTTCTGTAATATTTTTGTTTCATTCGCATAACTTTTTTCTTCGATCATTCTGCCATATTAAAAATAACGCATCCAGCACTTTCTCCAAATCGAAAAAGTGTAATGCGTCATTTTTCTCTAATTTCTGTTTTTCTCTCCCGCCTTATACCGGTATTTCTTCCCGGCAAATGAGATATCGTCTCCATCCTCCAGCTTCTTTTTTGTCTCGCCCATCAATGGAACGCCATTCACCGTTGTTCCGTTCCGCGAATTCAGATCCAGCAGATAATCTCCCTCTTCTGTACTGACCAGCTTTGCGTGAAGGCGGCTTACCGTACGGTATGGCAGAATTACATCTGCCGCCGCTGACAGTTTTCCAATCAATGTGCTTCCGCGTTCAATCGGAATCAGCGGAAGATCAATCGGATCTATCGGAATCAGATATGCCCTTCCCTCATCCTCCGGGCTGGTCAGCAGTTCCGTTTTTCCAAACAGATCCTCTTCATGCCCCTCCAATTCCATCAGGCTGTGCATCTTTCTGTTTTCCTGTTCTTCATTCTTTTCCCATGTTTTCTCTTTTTCGACTGAGGAATCCCTTTTCCATCCCTGCTGTTCTGTATCGCTTTTCGGATTCCATGTTCCATCTTTCTGTTTTAAGCCCTTCCGATTCTGATATTCCGAAAATACATCTCCTGTTTCTCCTTGTTTCCGGATTCCTGCGGCCTTCCCATAGCTTCCTGTTTCTGTTCCCGACTGCCGCTTTTTCCATCGGCTGGCAAGTTCCAATGCCAGACTTACAATTCCCACAACAGCCGCCGCTCCTCCCAGCACCAGATACCAAACAGTTTCGGCCTGTGTCCACCGCAGTGCCAGCACACCTCCCAGAAATCCGATGCAGATCACTGCTTCCACAATATTTTTCCAGCGTCCTTCATCCTTTTCTTCCTCCGCTTCCACAAAAAAATTTTCCGCCGCTTCCGCTTCTTGTTCTCCCCAAAGTGTTTCCTCCATCTGTACAGGCGGATTTTCTTCCCTAGGACGCTCTTTTCCCTCCTGCTCCGTCGTTTCTTTCTTCTCTTTCCCTGTCTGATATAAGAGTGCCTGAATCATCTCAACCGAAAAGATCTCCGCCGAAATCTCCCGATACAGTCCATACCCGAGTACCACCGCATCCTGCTCCTGGTGATCCAGCTTCGGCAGCAGATATTCCATCAGCTCCCGGATCTGCTTCTGAAAACAGCCTGTGTGTCCCTGCTTTCCCGGCAGATAACAGAAGGAAAAGTTCTCCAGATTTGCATCTGCAAAAACCAGCTCCGGCTGCAGAACGAGACCGTCCGGTGCAAGCAGGTACTGCCCCAGTTCTTCGAGAAGATCCAGCAGCTGTTCAAACAGTTTCCGCAGCGCCTCCGCCCCAATCGAGCGCTGTTCAAACACACTCTGAAGCGACTGCTTTGATGTCACCTCATAGTAAAACAATGTTTTATCATCCATTTTCCCGATTTTGCAGTCCAAAAGCCCTGGGATTGTGTTTGTCAGCAGCATACGGATCTGATACGACGCCGTGTCCGGCTCTTTTTCCTCCTGTAAAATAACATATGTATGATTCAAATCTCTTTTATAATCAATCTGCATTTCTCCGCTTCCGTCCTTACTTCTGGTTCCAGATCTGTTTTACCGCCCGTATCTTCCGGATCGTTTTCACCGGATTGTTTCTCCTGCTTTCACTCAAAACCGAATATTCCCACGCGTTCCGGCTCCAGATTGGCAGAATGTTTCCTTCTGCTTTTATCTGAATCTCTTTTTCTCTGCATTCCGTCTGTACAGTCACCGGTTCAGCCGGAAGCGGTATCTGGGAAATCCACCATTCCATCCGGCTTTGGGCGGCTGCCTCTCCTTTTTCCACAGACAGACGGCCTTCACTGGCGGCAAGCATTGTGCTTTCATATGCCGCAAATGTATACCAGCTCCGTGCGTGTACAAAAAAGGTCAGCGACAGCAGAAGAAAAATCACCATCAGAACAAGCGGCACGACCAGAACTGCCTCTACCGTAATACTTGCTTTTCTCATTTTCACTTTCAAAGCATTCCGCACCTCCCCACAAATCCAAGCAGCAGAAACGGCACCAGCGGTATAGAATCCTGTTTCCGTATTTTCTTCCGCATCAGAAGAACTCCGCAGAGTACCGAACAGAGAATGAGTCCCAGCGTCAGAACGCCGAACGTCTGCCCAAATCCCAGCCAGATTCCAACCGTCAGAAGCAGAAGGCCGTCCCCGTATCCCACCTGTTCCCGTGATATATAACTGAGCGTCAGAAATCCCGCTCCCGGCAGCAGGGACAGCAGCCATTCCAGCCACGATGTCTGTTCCACCAGAATCTGCCATCCAATGCCTGCAAGGAATAAAACACCGGTCAGGACAAGGCTGATCTGCCGTTTCCTCACATCCATTCCGGCAAGAATCCCCAGATACAGCAATATAATTGCACTCTTTACTTCTTCCTGATACACAGCCGCGGCCTCCTTTCCGCAAACCCGAGTTTCTGTTTACCGTCCTTCTTTCCGGTCTCACCCGGAAAGAAGACACCTGCTCTGCTCATATCCGGCTTTCTTACGCCGCCTTTTTCGCGCATTTCGAGCACTGCGGCAGTCCATCCGTCTGTTCCAGTGCTACAAGTTTTACTTTACGTTTCAGCCCTTTGCAGGAAAGACTGTTATGATACCGGTTTCCGTATTTCGTATAGTAAACTTCCGCACCCGCAGCGCCATTTCCCACACACTGTTCGCATTCCTTATATTTTTCTCCATCCTGATTCCGTTTCCACGCAAGCGCACCCGGTGAGGAAACCTGGATCGAAAGATTGATATGACTGCACGACGAATCGGTATGATACACACTGCCGTTCTCAGTCACCCACACCATCTGTTTTGCTTCGCCCTCTTCTTCATCCGCCTCCTCTTCTGTCTTTCCGCAGAACAGATGCACTTTCGCACACGCTGCAATTCCCCGGTTCCGCACCGGAACGAGGCGGTTTCCCATTTTCGGCCAGTAAATCGCTTTCAGTTCCAGCCATCCATTTTTCACACGGCTTCCTGCCAGTGTCACCATTCCATTTTCGCGGATTTCTTTTGGAATCTTTGCTTCTGCATAAGCAATGCACGCGGCCGTTTCTGGTATTTCATACGTTTCTTTTCCCGTCTCATCCACCGCGTAGGCACAAACGGAAAGATACCGCGCGGACTCCTGCAGAGATACCGTCAGCATTCCATGCAGCCGGTAAAGATCCACGATTTTTAATAACACAAGAACCGCGATCAGAAAAACAGGAAGTGCCAGTGAAGCTTCCACCGTCAGGCTTGCCCTGTTCCATTTTCGTTTTACAAAAGGCTGCTCTCCTGATCCGGATTTATAAAAATTCCCGGAAGAGTGGATAAGTTTTTTGATAAGGTTCCAGAAATAAATGTGCCGTTCAGAAGAACACCCTTTTGTATCCCTGCCGGAGTCATCCCATTTTTCAGGCTGCTCCCTGCATCTCATATCCATAATTTCTCGTAATCTCATACTCTCGTTTCCCAATTACCGCCGTAAAACCGGCTTCCAGTTCATCGACACAGCAATCCAGTCGGAAACCCGGCTGCTGCTGTTCTGTCCGCATATTGTATTCCACCAGATCCATCGCTCCAAACGTTACCGCTTTTCCCGATTTCTGCATCAAAAGCAGCCGCAGATAATCGGAATACTCCATGCCGCCCGGTGCATTTTTTCTGCTCTGATCCCCTGTTTCCAGCAGTTTCGGAAGCTGTTCCAGAGAAAGCTGCCACGATTCTGCCGTTTTGAACAGCGCTACTTTTCCACCATCCAGCAGTTCCCGCAGATCCAGAATGCTTTCTGCAAATGTGCTTTTAATCGTTTTGCCAGTGATACA
>OGXH01002826.1_pt1 | contig 11749 bp, 7 predicted proteins | sample 1576241 | NCBI WGS metagenome assembly OGXH01 (sample SAMEA3541529, study PRJEB24748) | human gut metagenome | biome: human gut; feature: human-associated habitat; material: faeces | place: China | collected 2012
ACGCCTGCGATGCCGCAGCCCACCACGGCCACATCCACGTCCACGGTCTTGGCGACCTTGCTCTCGTCGATCTCCGGCTCGGTACCCAGCCAGTCCTCATCGGAGGAAGATGCAGCGGTGTCGCCGCCTGCGGTGTGGACGCCCATTGCCTGCTCGATGCAGCTTGCGGCGGCCTTCTTGACGGCGTTGGTGGTGATGGTAGCGCCGGAGATGTTGTCGATCTCGGTGCTCTGAGCAGCCATCAGGGCGTCCTTCAGGGTGGGGGCTGCCACGCCGCCGATGCTCTCGGTCTCGTTGGAGGCGTCAATGACCACGTCGGTGATGGCGGTCTCGCTGAAGGTCATGGTGACCTTCACCTCACCGATGCCGGCGGCGGTGCCGGTGTAAGTGCCGGGGGTGTAGATGGCCTCGCCGGTGGAGGCGGCAGTGCTGCTGGAAGAGCCTGCGTTGCAGGCGGCCAGTGCGCTGGCGGTAACGCCGCTCATAGCGGCAGCGGCGGCAACCTTCAGGAAGCCTTTACGAGAGATCTTTTTCATCTGGAATGCTCCTTACTCTTTCTTCTTTCGACGTTTTCAGGCAGAAAATCGTTCTTCCGAGAGATAGTATAAAATATAACGAAGTAAAAGGGAATTAAAAAATCTTAAGCATCCTGATAAAAAAGCTTTATAAGCGCCCTATTTCCTGCTATACTGAGGCTGTACGGATGTCCCGCCGCCGGAAAGGAGTTTTTTGTCATGAACGAGCACCAGCTTCTCTGCTTTCTCACCGTGAGCCGGACGCTGAATTTCTCCGCCGCCGCGCGGGAACTCTACTGCACCCAGCCCGCCCTGAGCTACCAGATACGCAGCCTCGAAAAGGAGCTGGACGCCGCACTGTTCCGCCGCACGACGACGCAGGTGGCCCTCACCGAGGCAGGCCGCGCCCTGCTGCCCCATGCGGAAGACCTCTACCGCGGCATCCTCAACGCCCGCACGGCGCTGAAAGGCTTCGGCACCCATCACACCCTGACCCTCCGCCTGCCGCCGGTACTTTTGCAGCGGGACCCCATCTACCCCATCCTGATGGCGAGGCTCCACGCCGCGCTGCCGGGCTATGAGTTCAAAGTGGACACCACGCCTGTCCCCTCCAGCTACCACCACATGCTCTGCACCGAGGCAGACGCGGCGCTCTACCTTCCCTTCGGCCCGCTGCCGCCAGAGATCCGCTGTGAGACCATCATCGGCAACCGGTTTTACCTCATCGCCGCGCCGGAGCACCCGCTCTCCGGCCAAAGCAGCGTCGAGCTTTCTGCCCTCGCCGGACAGCAGATATTTTACGAGCCTCTTTATCAGGACATGGTGGATTTCGCCCGGAAGCAGCCGGGGATGCCCTATTCCACACCGGTCTGGCGGATGGTGGAAAACTACGAGTCGGTCTACGCCGAGCTTCTGGCCGGGCGGGGGATGTTCCTCTGCCCGATGATCTACCCAGCCTTCCCTGCCGGGTGGCACATCCCGCTGCATCTGTCCATCCCGGACACCCGCCTGCTGACCCTGCGGGATGACCCCCGCCCCGAGATATGCACCCTGCGCAAAGTCTTCGCCGAGGTGTACGCCGAGAGGGAAAAGCTGATAAAAGCTCTGTGAGATGCAAAAACGCCGCCGTGCAATGCACAGCGGCGTTCGTTATTTCAGAGAAAGAGCTTACTTGCCCAGCATTTCCTTTGCAGTCTTGCAGATGGTGGCAGCGTCCAGACCGTACTCCTTCAGCAGGTCCCAGGCAGGGCCGGAGCAGCCGAACTTGTCCTGCACGCCGACGCGGCGGACAGGGGTGGGCAGCTTCTCGCTGAGCAGGGAGCAGACAGCCTCGCCCAGACCGCCGATGACGTTGTGCTCCTCGGCGGTGACGATCTTGCCGCACTCCCTGGCAGCCTTGAGGATGATGTCCTCATCCAGAGGCTTGATGGTGTGGATGTTGATGACGCGGGCGTGGATGCCCTCGGCGGCCAGGGTCTCGGCGGCCTTGCGGGCCTCGTTGACCATCAGGCCGGTAGCCACGATGGCGATGTCATTGCCCTCGGTGAGCTGCTCGCCCTTGCCGATCTCGAAGTGATAGTTGGCCTCGTCGTGGAACACGGGAACAGCCAGACGGCCAAAGCGAAGGTAGACAGGACCCTGCATCTCGTAGGCGGCGCGGACAGCAGCGCGTGCTTCCACGTCGTCGGCGGGGCAGATGATGGTCATGCCGGGCAGGCTGCGCATGAGGGCGAAGTCCTCGCAGCACTGGTGAGAAGCGCCGTCCTCACCGACGGAGATACCGCCGTGGGTAGCGCCGATCTTCACGTTCAGGTGGGGGTAGGCCACGGAGTTGCGGATCTGCTCAAAGGCACGGCCCGCAGCGAACATCGCAAAGCTGGACACGAAGGGAACATAGCCCATGGTGGACAGGCCGGCGGCGACGCCCATCATGTTGGCCTCGGCGATGCCGCAGTCGAAGTGGCGGTCCGGGTGAGCCTTGCGGAACACACCGGTCTTGGTAGCGGCAGCGAGGTCGGCGTCCAGGACCACCAGGTCGTCGTGGCCCTCAGCGGCCAGTGCTTTCAGAGTATTGCCGTAGCTCTCGCGGGTAGCGATCATTTTCACATCTGCCATCTTACTTGTCCTCCTGTTCCAGCGCGGCGTAGGCTGCGTTCAGCTCCTGCATGGCCGCAGCGTACTCCTCGTCGTTGGGGCCTTTGCCGTGCCAATCCACAGAGTTGGTCATAAAGGAGACGCCGGTACCCTTGACGGTGTCCAGAATGATGCAGGTGGGCTTGTCGTTCTCGGCGTGGAACGCCTTGATGGCGGACTCGATCTGGTCGTAGTCGTGGCCGTTGATGGTCAGGACGTTGAAGTTGAACGCCTTGAGCTTTTCTTCCAGCGGAGCGCTGTTCATGACCGTCTCGGTGGTGCCGTCGATCTGGAGGTGGTTGCGGTCCAGCATGACACAGAGGTTGGAGAGCTTATAGTGGGCGGCAAACATGAAAGCCTCCCAGCACTCGCCCTCTTCCACCTCACCGTCACCGAGGATGGTATAGACATTGATGGGCTTGCCGCTGTGCTTTGCGCCCAGAGCCATGCCGCAGGCGGCAGACACGCCCTGACCCAGACTGCCGGTGGACATATCCACGCCCGGAGTCTCATTCATGTTGGGGTGGCCCTGCAGGTAGCTGCCGATCTTGCGCAGGGTCTTGAGGTCTTCCACCGGGAAGAACCCGCGCTCGGCCAGCGTGGCATAAAGTGCCGGAGCCGCATGGCCCTTGGACAGCACGAAGCGGTCACGGTCCGGTTTTTTCGGCTCCTTGGGGTCGATGTTCATATCCACGAAGTAGAGGTAAGACAGCACCTCGGCGATGTCCAGACTGCCGCCCGGATGGCCGCACTTGGCGCTGTGAGTTCCCTCGATCACGCCCATGCGGATGTGACAGGCGTGCTTGGCAAGGGTAAGCTTTTCTGCATTTGTCATGATGGTCCTCCCGTATGAACCTCAGAAGTTGCAAGTATACAGCCGCGCAAGGCACAGCTCCCGCCGCCCCATTGCGCTATAATTCAAGTTTATATTATCTATTCTGTGCAAAAAGGTCAAGCTTCTTTCAGCAAAATGTACACAGGCGGTCAAAAACTGCTCCAAACGCTTTCTTTTTTGGTCAATTTGCAGCCTGTCCGGGAGCGGTCTTGACAAATCCTGCGGCACTCTGCTATAATTTTCACGATTTCCGGCAGGAAGCCGGGCCTGCGGGCCGAAGCCCGCCTTACACTATTTTCAGCCGCCGCATTTTTGAAACAGACGCCATGAAGGGGTCTGCCGTTGGCTTGCAAGCCGACTGGCAGGCCCCTTTTTTTCTGTTTTTCTGCGGCGCAGTCACAGGAGGAAACAGATGAAAACCAAAAACTCTTCTCCGGCCCGCAATGTCGTGCTGGCCGCACTCTTTCTGGCGCTGGCCTTCGTGCTGCCCATGGTGACGGGTCATCTGCCGCAGGTAGGCAATATGCTCTGCCCGATGCATTTCCCCATCCTGCTCTGCGGCTTCGTGCTGGGCGGGCCCTGGGGTCTGGCTGTGGGCTTTGCGGCCCCGCTGCTCCGCTCGGTGCTCTTCGGGATGCCCCCGATGTTTCCCATCGCCATTTCGATGGCTTTTGAGCTGGCAGCTTACGGCGCCGTGTCCGGCTGGCTTTACCGCCGGGTGAAGCACACCCTGCCCATGACCTACGCCACCCTCGCGGCGGCCATGGTGGCCGGCCGCCTCGTCTGGGGCGCGGTCCGCTTCGTGCTGGCGGGCCTGTCCGGCTCCAGCTTCCCGTTCTCGGCCTTCCTGTCCGGCGCGCTCTTCACCGCTGTGCCGGGCATCATCGCACAGCTGGTGCTCATCCCCCTCATCATCACCGCTCTGCAGAAAGCCAAGGTGCTGGAGTAACAGGTTCTCGCTGCCTTTATCGCAAGTCAAGAAATTGGTGCAGCATCCAAACAACATCTTTTCGATATGCAATTCAACGCTGTTGCTGTTGCATTAAAAAGTTGAATTGCTGTCATCAAGCCTCTCAGTCGAGCTTACGCTCGCCAGTTCCCCTGATAGGGGGAGCCTCTGGCAAAAAGAGAAAGTTTTTCTCTCTGTCAAAGCCTCTCCTCCGTAGGAGAGGTGGCATTGCGAAGCCATGACGGAGAGGTTTTTCGTTTGCTTTCTCCCTGACGTATTTCGGCGTTTCTTCCAAAAAAATCCTAAAAAGTTTATTTCAAACGCCGAAATTGCCCGCGATCTTCAATTAAATCTTGTAAAGTTGCAGGAATCATGTAAACTGGAATACAACATTGTGTCGCAACCGCAACGGGGAGATTGCGCTTTCCGGCAGGGCGGCAGGAAAAGGAGAGTTTCTATGAGAAACGCAAAGCAAAGCATCCGGCGCACCGTGGCCGGACTGCTGGCAGGCGCGATGCTTCTGGGCATGACACCGCTGGCCGCGTTTGCGGAGGGATCTTCCTCCGCATCGGGCGACTGGCAGTTCAAAGCCTTCGGCACCTCCACTGCAGCAGGAGTCAACACCATCGCAGATGGCGCGGACATCAACGGCAAGGTCACCCTCAACTCCTGCACCATCAAAGATGATGGCACCATCGACAAGAAGGGCGGCAAGTTCGTCGCGGACTCCCCGGCAGACGGCCTGTCCTTCTACTACACCACCATCGACCCGACCACCCAGAACTTCTATCTGCAGGCCGATGTCACCATCGATTATGTGAACCCGGCTCCGGACGGTCAGGAGGGATTTGCCCTCATGGTGCGCGACAGCATCAGCGGCTCCGGCAGCTATTTCTCGAATCAAATTTCTGTCGTCGGCACCAAGCTCCCTCTGGACGGTGTTGAGATCAAAGACGCTGTGGGCGTCCGCAGCTACACCGGCATCATCTCCAACGAGACGGCTGCTTCCAACGACGTCAAGTCGAATCGTGCGGCGTTCAGCTCGCAGGCCATCAAGCAGGGCGACACCTACCGTGTGAGCCTTGCCAAGACCAGCAACAGCTACGTCGCCACCCAGTACGCCATCAACGCCGACGGCTCGACCGGCGACGTCGTCGGCTCTTCGACCTTGTACATCTCGGCGAAGGACAGCACCGCTTCCAGCGTCTCCAAGTACGCAGAGCTGGACGACCCCATGACCGTGCAGGAAGCCAACAAAGCTTATCTGGGCTTTGCGGCGGCGCGCGGCATGAACGTGACCTTCTCCAACATCACCTACACCACGAGCACGTGGAACGCTTCCGAGTGGACGCTCCAGCCTACCAGCTATGTTGCCCCCGTTTACCAGATCACCAGCCCTGCCACCTGCACCGGTGACAGCTATGAACTGGTGTTCAAGGCCAACGCCGACGGCAAAGCGACCGTCTCCGCAAACGGTGTGGTCGTGGACAAAAATGTGGACATCAAGGCAGGTGAGCCCTTCTCCAAGAGCTACGCCGTGACCGGCGATACCACCTTTAAGGTCAAGTTCACCCCGGACAAAAACTACGCTATCAGCGCGTACGAAAAGCTGAGCAGCTACGATTCCGCTGCTATCGAGAAGAAGGTTTCGCTCCGTACTCTGGGCGCGAACGGCATCATCGTCGTCACCCCGGACGGCAGCGCAGCTAACAATGGCACCCGTGCGGAAGACGCAGTTGACATTCAGACCGCGCTGAACTACGCCGCAGCAGGCCAGACCATCCAGCTGGAAAGCGGCACCTACCATCTGACCGGTGAGCTGAAAGTCGAGCGCGGCCGCGACGGCACCGCAGAAGCTCCCATCACCATGACGACTGCTGACGGCAAGTACGCAACGCTGGACTTCGGCGGCGTCGGCACTGGTTTCAGTGTCTGGGGCAATTACTGGAACATCAGCAAGATCAACATCACCAACACCGCAGACGGCGCGAAGGGTATGCAGCTGGCCGGCAGCTACTGCGTCCTCGAGCAGATGAATTTCTACAACAACGGCAACACCGGCCTGCAGGTCTCCGGCCTGTCCACTGATAACAAGGCTCTGTGGCCCAGCCACAACACCATCAAGAACTGCACCTCCATGAACAACGCAGACCGCGCGATGGAAGACGCCGACGGCTTTGCCGCCAAACTGACCACCGGCGAGGGCAACGTCTTCGACGGCTGCATCGCTGCTTACAACGCCGATGACGGCTGGGATCTCTTCGCAAAGGCTGCAACCGGTTCCATCGGCGCGGTCACCATCCAGAACTGCGTCGCCTACAAGAACGGTTATCTGATGCTGGCTGCAGAGCCGGTCAAGAAGCAGTCGCTCCAGTTCCCGACCGTCACCTGTGACGACGACGGCAACCTGAGCTTCAGCAATGTTGCTGTCACCATCGCGGCAGGCAACGGCAACGGCTTCAAGATGGGCGGCACCAATCTGCCCGGCAACCACAAGCTCCTCAACTCCATCTCCTACGACAACGCCGCCAAGGGCATCGACTCCAACTCCTGCCCGGACGTCAAGGTCTACAGCTCCACTTCCTACAACAACGAGGGCTATAACGTCGCGCTCTACACCGGCAACAAGTCCGCTGTGACCGACTATGCCGCCGACGGTGTCATCTCCTTCCGCAAGGGTACCGACGGCAAGGAGCAGCTGGCCCTCCAGAGCCAGAGCAGCACCGCTGTCTACGGCCCGAACAACTTCTACTGGGATTCCGAAACCCAGACCAGCCACAACAAATCCACCAACACCGTCACGGTGAAGGAGAGCTGGTTTGAGAGCCTCGACACCTCCGTTGCTCCGACCCGGAACGCAGACGGCAGCATCAATATGCACGGTCTGCTCCTGCTGACCGCTGAGGGTCTGGCCGCCACCGATGCAGGCGCACGCGGTTCCGCATGGGGTCAGCCCGAGGCGGCCAAGGCGACCATCTGGGTCGTCGGCGACTCCACCGTTTCCGCTTTCGACGACAGCTATTATCTGCCGCGTGAAGGCTACGGTGAGGAGATTGCGAACTACTTCAACGCAGATGTCTACAATCTGGCTGTCTCCGGTGCGTCCAGCAAGGACTTTACCGGCATGAGCAGCTACAATACCCTGATGAACGGTTCCGATACCGTTCCGGCTCTGGGCGACGCTTCCGGCGACAAGTTCCTCATCATCGGCTTCGGCCACAATGACGAGAAGACCGAGCCTGCCCGTTACACCAACCCCAACGGCGACTACAAAACCGAAGGCTCCTTTGCCAACAGCCTCTATGTCAACTACATCCAGCCTGCTCTGGAGCGCGGTGTCATCCCGGTCGTCTGCACGCCTATTGCGCGCCTGACGAACGAGAACACCAAGGCCAGCTACGACAGTGCTTCCGGCCACAAGACCCAGACCGTCACCATTGGCGACACCGTCTATGAGGGCGGCTATTACGCACAGGCCATCCGTGATATGTGCAGCGAGCTGCACCTCATCTGCGTGGATCTGACCGATGCCACCATCAACGAGAACATCACGATGGGCAAAAAGGCTCAGTACACCCACAGCTTTACCGGCGCAAAAGAAGGCAAAAAGGGCAATCTGGTTCCCACCGGTCTTGACTTGACCCACACCAACAGCTATGGTGCAAAGCTGAACGCATGGCTCATCGACCAGCTCACCATCGACACGCCGCTGGGCGCGTACAGCAAACACAAGGAAAAGCCCACCTACAAGCAGTTCTACGGCGATGCCGCAAACCCGGATTACGTTCCTTCCAGCTATGTCTCTCCCACCGAGAACAGCACGCTCTGGCCGGCCTTTACCGACGCCAACGGCACCGTCTGGAATGGTTCCGTCTTCGGCAATGTCGGCGGCAATGATAAAATCTCCGGCGGCGATTTCACCGCAACAGTTGACGGCCAAAACATCACCCTCGGCGTCACCAACAACCGCGGTAAGATCGCGTCCACGGTGGACGGCCTGATGATGTACTACGTCAAGCTGCCTGCAGGCACCAACTTCACTCTGACCGCAAAGGCCACCGTCAACTCACTGGCAAAAAACAATCAGGTCTCCTTCGGCCTGATGGCCCGTGATGAGATGTATGTTGATACCAGCATCTCCGACCCCATCGGCGATTATGTCGCCGTCGGCACCCGGAATCAGGGTGCGATCAACTGCTTCGGCCGCAAGAGCGGTGAGTTGTACGACGGCCCGGCTGCGACTGTCAAGTACGGTGCAGGCGACACCGTTGACCTGAAGCTCATCGGCACGGCAGACGGTTTCACTCTGATCTACGGCGACAACGAGACGGCTTCCACAGGCTTCGACTACGCACTGACCGCCATTGATTCCGATTACATCTATGTCGGCTTCTATGTGGCACGCAATGCAAATGTCACCTTCAGCGATATCCAGCTGACGACCAACGGCGTTTTCTCCGCTTCCGGCTCCGGCCTGAAAGCGGTATGGAACAAGGTCAAGGACCTTTTCCCGTTCTAAGCTTCGCCTGATTTTCGGGTTCTTCTTCTGATCCCTTACACATGCAAAAAAGACCAGCGTTGCGGATGCAATGCTGGTCTTTTTTTAGGGCTTTCGCTCTGCGTTATGAATATACACGAAGAAAGAAGGAAGGCAATTACTTCAGGAACTCCGGCAGGGGCTTGCCCTGCTTGAGCCACTGATGATACTCGGCGGTCGCGGCGAACTCCACGTCGCCGGCGGAGTTCAGCGCAGTCTCCACAGAGTCCTGGATCACGCCGATGATGAAGCCGACACCGACCATCTGCATGGCCACATCGTTGGAGATGCCAAACAGGGAGCAGGCCATGGGGATGAGCAGCAGAGAGCCGCCGGCCACGCCGGAAGCGCCGCAGGCACCCAGAGCGGACATGGCGCTCAGGACGATGGCGGCAGGCAGGGTCACGGGGATGCCCAGCGTGTTGGCCGCAGCCAGCGTCATGATGGTGATGGTGATGGTGATAGCCGCGCCATCCATATTGATGGTAGCGCCCAGAGGGATGGAGACGGAATACATATCCTTATCGAGGCCCAGCTTCTCGCACAGGGCCATGTTGACGGGGATGTTGGCCGCAGAGCTGCGGGTGAAGAAAGCGGTCAGGCCGGACTCCTTCAGGCAGCGGAACACCAGCGGATACGGGTTGCAGCGCAGATAGAGGAAGATGATAAAGGGCGAAACGATGAACGCCATGAAGAGCATGGTACCCACCAGCAGGGCCAGCAGCTTGCCGTACTGGGTAAAGATGGCCAGACCGTTGCCGGCCACGTTGGTGTACACCAGACCCATGATGCCGAAGGGAGCCAGATTGATGATCCAGCGCACCACCTGCGACACAGCGTCGGCGGTATCGGCAAGGAACTTCTTGGTGGTGTCAGAGCCGATGTTCTTCATGGCAAGGCCGAACATGCAGGCCCAGAACAGGATGCCGATGTAGTTGCCGTTCATGATGGCCGCCACGGGGTTGGCCACAAAGTTGGTGAGCAGGGTGCTCATCACTTCGCCCAGACCCTGGGGGATCACGTCGGACTGGGCAGCGTCTGCCAGCACCACCTTGACCGGGAACATAAAGCTGGTAACTGCCGCCAGGGCTGCTGCCAAAAAGGTGGTGAGCATGTACAGCCAGATCACCGTGCCAAAGCGGCGGTCCAGCCTGGAAGAACCCTGTGCCAGGGCGCTTGCCACGATCACGAACACCAGCACCGGGGCAATGCCCTTCAATGCGCCGACGAACAGGCTGCCGAACTCAGCCACCCAACCGGCACCCGGGGCCACCAGTGCCAGCACCACGCCGACTGCCAGGCCCACCAGGATACGGAGGATCAGACTGATGCTGTTGTATTTTGCAACAGCAGCTTTCAGGGTCTTCATACTATGATAACACTCCTCTTTATGCTGTACGCCTCATGCGTACAGTTTTCTGTCTTTTTCTCAAGAACAAGTGTCATTATAGCACAGACGGCCCAAAAGAGGAAGTATTTCCAGGCATTTTTCTCTCTCGTTTTCCAATTTTTGTGAACTTTTATTTTTTCGCCCCGAAAACTGTATTTACATAAAATACAGTTTTGCAGTTTTGACGACAAAAAAAGCACCCCCTGCCCCGGGGCCGGGCCTCGGGGCAAAGGGTGCTATGCTGTGTTTTTGGCTCAGCTGTGCTGCTGGGTCAGGGCCAGCTTCTGGTAGGCGATGCGGGGCGTTCCGTCCGCCACATGGATGATGCCGCAGCGCGTAAAGCCGTTCTTTTCCAGCAGATGCTGCATGATCTGGTTGTCGACATGGGTGTCCGCCCGCAGGCTCTGGCAGTGCTCCAGACACCACTCGATGACCGCTGAAGCCACCCCCTTGCTCTTGCCGGAGGAGGCCAGCCGGTGGATGGTGCCATAGGGCAGGGCATCGTTCAGCCATGCTCCGTCCTCGATCACCTGATAGGTGGGGTCCGCCCCCAGAATGAAGGCGAACACGCCCAGCAGCTGGCCGTTGACCACATACACGAACAGCCGGTTGGAGTCGATGTCCTCCTCCAGAAGCTCCTGCGGGGGAAAGTTGTCGCCCCACTGGGTGGGGTTGCCCGAAGCCGCCATGGCTTCCCGCGCATGGGCATAGATCTGCAGGATCTGCGGCAGATCTCCTCTCACTGCTCCACGAAACATCTGTTTACACCCTCTTATCCTGCCGCATATTCTCCGCAAGGAAGGCGCGGCACAGCTTTGTTGCACTTGTTATTATACTACATCCTGCCAGAAAACACCAGTTTTTTGTGCATCGGCACAACTGCAAAGAAGCAGGGCACCGTGCGTCTCACACCGGTGCCCTGCTCAGGGGGGAAAGTGATTCTCTTGCCTGGAATGCTCAGGCCGTGGTCCGGCTGCGGACTGCGCGCACCTGACGGTACTCACGGGGGCTCAGGCCGTAGCGCTCGTGGAACAGGCGGTAAAAATAGCTGGTGTTCTCGTAACCCACCTGGGCAATGATCTGCTGGATGTTCAGATCGCTGCGGCGCAGCAGGCGGGCCGCCGTCTCCATGCGGTGCCTCTGCAGCAGCTCCTTGTAGGTCTTGCCGGTCTGCGCACGCACGCACTCGCTGACGTATGCCAGCGAAACGCCATAGGCCCGCGCCACGTTGGACAGGCTGGCCTCGCGGGAATTCTGGGTGATCTCCTGCAGAGCCGCCCGCACCAGCGCGTCGCGGCTGACGGCTTCCGTGCGGCTCTCCAGCATCTCATTCTTGGTCTGCATCATCTGGATCTCCTCTGTAACGGTGCGGCGGGCGGGGACTGGGGGA
>OGXH01002829.1_pt1 | contig 11739 bp, 9 predicted proteins | sample 1576241 | NCBI WGS metagenome assembly OGXH01 (sample SAMEA3541529, study PRJEB24748) | human gut metagenome | biome: human gut; feature: human-associated habitat; material: faeces | place: China | collected 2012
ATTGAATAATTTTAAGGTTTTAAAACATATTGTAGAATATGCAGAAGAACATAAAAAGGGAAAAAATATAAGTTATAGCATAGTTACAAACCTCTCTCTTATGACTGATGAAATATTAGATTTTCTCATTAAATATAAAGTAAATATATCAACATCATTGGATGGAGATAAGGAACTTCATAATCAAAATAGAGTATTTCAAAATGGTACAGATACATTTGATACTGTAATAAAGCAAATTAAGCATATTCAGAGAAAAGGCTATTATGTTGGAGCTATACAGACTACTACTAAACAAAGTCTCAACAAAGCAAAGGAAATAATTGATACCTATGTTGATTTAGGTCAAACAAGTATATTTATAAGACCTCTCACTAGGCTTGGAACTGCCGAAAGAGTATGGGACAATATTGGTTATACATCTGATGAATTTCTTGAGTTTTATGAAAAAAGTTTGCGATACATAATACAACTCAACATAGAAGGTGTTGATATATGTGAAAGACACGCTGCTATATTTTTAAAAAAAATACTATCAGGATATGCAGAAAATTATATGGAACTTCGTTCTCCTTGTGGAGCAACAATTGGTCAAATGGCATATTTTTATGACGGCAATGTGTTCACTTGTGACGAAGGAAGAATGCTATATGAAATGGGAAATGATACATTCAAGTTAGGAAATGTATTTGAAAATACATTCGATGATTTTATACAATCGCCAACTTGCAAAGCAACTTGTGTTTCTTCATTGTTAGAAGGACAATTAAATTGTTGCGATTGTGTATTCCCGGCCGGAATTGCCCCGCACGCCCACGCAGCGCAGCGCCGGGCCAGCCTTTTTCTTTTTGGGGTGACGCGGGTTTTCCGCTGCCGCCGGGGCGGGCTCTGCCTCCGGCACGATGTCCTCCAGCAGCAGCTTTTTTGCGCCGTCATAGACGATGTCGGCGTCCTGCGCATAGCGCAGCAGCGCCTGCCGGATCTCCTCAGCCTTATCCGATACCGGGAACACCCGGCGGCCACGCTCCACCTTCAACTCCACGCCAAGGCCTTCGAACAGCTCCATGGTCTTTGCCGGGGGGAACGCCCCCAGCGAGGAGTACAAAAAGCGCGGGTTCGTGCGCACATGGCGCAAAAACTCCTCTGCCGGGCAGTCGTTGGTCACATTGCAGCGTCCCTTGCCGGTGACAAGGATCTTCTGCCCGGGCTTCTCGGTATGCTCCAGCACCGTTACCTGATGTCCCTGCCGCACGGCAGCACCCGCCGCCATCAGTCCGGCTGCCCCGGCTCCCACGATCAAAACCCTTGCCATCTGTCATCCTCCCAAAATCGCCTGTTAATTCTATTGTATCATACCAGAAACCCCGTGCAAAAGCAATGCAGCGCCGCAGGAAATGAATGGATTTTCGGTTCTCCCCCTCTTGACAAAGCCGCCGGGCTGCTGTATTCTTTTTACAGACCGTTAGTTTGTAAAAAAGGAGCATCCGCCATGCCGCGCAACAAATACCCGGAACAGACCGTTGAAAAGATCCTGGACGCCGCCGCCCTGCTTTTCATCCAGAAGGGCTACCAGAATACCACCCTGCAGGACATCATTGATGCCACAAAGCTTTCCAAAGGGGCGGTGTACCATCACTTCCGCTCCAAGGAGGAGATCGCGCAGCGCGTCGGTGACCGTTTGGGCGACCAGATGTGGGAGCCGCTGCGCCATATCCGGGACGACCCGGCCCTGACCGGGCTGCAGAAGCTGCAGGCGGTGTTTGCAGTTTCCTTTGCCGGGCAGCGGCAGCAGCAGATCGCGCAGACTTTGCCGCACCTGTGCAGCAACCCGCAGTTCCTTGCCATGGAGCTGACCAACATTGAAGCGCATTTAGCCCCGGAGTGCATTGCACCCATGATCCGGCAGGGCATGGCGGACGGCTCCATCCACACCGCCGATGCCAATGCGCTGGCCGAAGCGCTGTTCGTGCTGGCAGACATCTGGCTTTCTCCCCAGACGCGCCCCACCACGCCGACCGAGCAGCAGGCACGGAACGTCGTGTTTCAGCAAATGACCCATGCACTTGGGCTGGATCTTTTGACGGATGCACAGGCCGAACAGCTGGTGCAGCTGTGCACACCGGTCAAAGACTGAATTTCCCGGGCGGAACGCTCCGCCTTTTTTTGTATGTAAATACAGACCAACAGTCTGTAAATAAAAAAGCAGGAGGTTTCCATGAACACTTTTATTTTTATCGTCCTCGGGCAGATTGTCTCCCTGTTCGGCAATGCCGCCCTGCGGTTTGCGCTGCCGCTGTATCTGCTGCGGCAGACTGGTTCTGCCGCGCTGTACGGCGGCATCACCGCTCTGGCCATGCTGCCCGCCCTTGCTGGAATGCTGACCGGCGGCGCGCTGGCAGACCGCTGCCGTAAAGCCCGCCTGATGGCACTGCTGGATCTGGTGACCGCCGGTATTGCGGCTGCAGCCGCTGCCGGACTGCCGCATCTGCCCCTGCTTCCGCTGGTTCTGACAGTGCTGGGCAGTCTGTACGCCATTCAGGGGCTTTACCAGCCCGTGGTACGCGCCTGCCTGCCCCTGCTGCTGAACGGCACCCAGCTGCTGCGCGGCAACGCAGTCATCCAACTGGTGGATACCGTGGACGAGCTTCTCGGTCCCCTGCTGGGTGCTGTTCTGCTGGAGCACCTCGGCATCCGGGGTCTGCTGGTGCTCTGCGGCTGCTGCTTTGCACTTTCTGCCGAGATGGAGCTCTGCCTGTGCATCCCACAGGATGTCCCATCGGACACAAGGCTCTCCGTCCGTTCTCTGTGGGCCGACCTGCGGGAAAGTGCGCAGTTCCTCACCGGGCAGGCTGCGGTGCTGCAATTAGCCGCCGCCATGGCGGCTGTAAACCTGCTGGAAGTCCCGGCTCTCACCGTGGGTGTCCCGGTGCTGGTGATACAGACTTTGCAGAAAAGTGATACCTCCCTTGGTCTTGTGCAGGCGGTGCTGAGCGCAGGCGGCATTCTGGGCGGCGTGCTGGCCGGAACCTTCTTTGTCCGTCATCCCATCCGCAGCGGCACACCTCTTTTGCTGGCGCTCAGCGGCGTGTGCGCCGCGCTGGGTCTTGCCCTCCGGGTGTCAGTGCTGCAGTTCGGCAGCATTCTGGTGCTGGGGGCCGTGTTTATGGCCGTGGCAGCGCTGTTCAATGTATGGTTCTTTGCGCAGCTGCAAGTGCTGGTGCCGCAGGCACAGCTGGGCAAGACGACAGCCTGCCTCTCTGTGCTGGCCTGCCTGACCCAGCCCATCGGACAGGCAGCCTATGGCAGTGCCTTCCAGCACTGGGCTGCGCACCCGGCAGATGTACTGCTGGCAGCCGGGGTGCTTTCGGCGCTGGTTCTCTGGCTGCTGCAAACGCGCCGTACCGTCTGACACAGCAAAAAGGAGCCGCTGTTGCAGCCCCTTTTGTGGTTTGCTTATTCCGGCAGCTTTGCCGGGTCGAGATAGCTTTCGCCCTGCTTTACCTCCACATGGATGTGGCTTTCCTCGGCGCACTCGCAGCCGATACTTTTAATTTAATTGTATCGCCAAAAGGAATGATAACAGGCGCGACATCTTCTTCGTAACGATATATGGTAGTGCGTTCTCTAGCCGGATCGACAATCCAGTATTCTCGAACTCCTGCATCTGCATAAAGCGCATTTTTTGTAGAATAATCCATTTTCCGACTGCTTGGAGAAACAATTTCAATAATAAAGTCAGGCGCTCCTTCACAGCCACGGTTTGAAATTTTATTATGGTCACATACCAAACTAATATCCGGTTCCACATAATTAGAATCATCCTCTTTGATAAACACTGCAAATGGCGCTGGATAAACTTTGCAGTTCCCATGTTTTTTTGCAATGTAGTTTTGCAGCGAAGTTGTCAGTACTGCAACAAGTTCCTGATGCAAAGGAGAAGGGGGCGCCATGTCATAAATTCTCCCGTCAAGCAATTCCGCTCGCTTACCATCCGGAAGGGCATAAATATCATCGATTGTATATAGTTTTGTTTTTAATAATGGCATCGTATCATATCCTTTCTTGCTTTCTTTGTCTTTTAGTATAACATGAGTTTCCGCAAAACAAAAGTATTGCTGCCGTATTACAGAACACAATCTGTCTCATCGCCCTCACCAATCGCATATCGAGTAACGTTTTTCTCATCTGAATCAGTCTTTCCAGATTTTCGCGCTGATAACTCACATAATCTGCCCAAACTCAAAATCAGACCAGCGCTCCGGAATCATATCAAGTACAAATCTAAAATCATTTTCAGCCATGTGTAATCCAATACTTTCCCTGACCCAAATTTCATCTGAAGTGTCTCTTCCAGTACACGCATGGATTCAGCTTCTTTCACTTTGGTAACTACCCGCTGAAACGTAGCCGTTTCTCCCTCTTTTGGCTCGTATACAAACAAATTTTCCTTATGTTCGATCACTCCCGCAATCTCATATTGCTTTTCCTCTTGATATTCCTGTACCGGGACCCCACCTTCTGTTGTCTGAACAAACGATACAAATTGCATCTCCTCTTCCAACCTCTGCATAGCATGTACCGCCAATATATAGAAACAGGCTATCAGTGCAATTGCCAGAACACCAACCACCTGCTTTCTATGCGCTTTCACTGCTTCTGCGGCTTGATGCGGCCGCCATCAGAAATCTGTTTTGACGAGGATAGGATAATGTTCTGATTGACACTCAGACCTTTCACTGCTGCATATCGATCTCCTTTGTATTCGACAGTCACATCCACACGTCTTGCAATGACTTCTGTTCCAAGGATTGTTTTCTTCTCATCGGTGGTATACACATAATATTGATTTCCCTCTTCTTGATGCAGCGCTTCTAAAGGTATACACCCTGAATACATTTTTTTGCTTGTCTCTATTTGCACACCTACTGAGGTGCCAATCGGAAGCGTATTTGGTGGAATCCGTATACTTGCCTCTACCCCTGCCCCCGTTTCTGTATTTTGCTGTATCGCTGTAATTTTTAATTTCCCAACTGCATTTTTCTCTGTTTCCATAAGCACATCAGAAATCAGCTTTACATTTGCACCGACTATCACATGTTCTTTATTCTCTTCCGAAAACTGTACTTTCAGCATCATTTCAGCAGATATATCAGCAATTAAAATATCTGCCGTTCCAGAAGTCATACCACCTACCTGTATATTCACAGCTGATACAACTCCATCCATAGGAGACACTACCTTCCCTTCTGCACTCTGGAGCTCTTTTAACGCTGAAAGCTGCTTTTCCACAAATCCAGTTTTTAAAATTTCCGCATACGCAGTCTGTTTTGCGAGGGACACCGCAATTCCTAATGATAAGACAAACAAAACAGGAATACAGACTCCCACAAAACGTCCCGTATTTGTGAATGCCAACAAAAACGCTTTATTGTGTAAGATAGATTTAAAATTCAAAAGACCTACAAACTGACCGGAAGCAGTCTGCATAAATGCTCTCCTTACGACATCAATGTACGGAATCAACACAAAGAGCAATACACCGACAAAGCTTGGCAGGATAAACAGATATCCCACCCACATTTTTCTCTTTCTCATCACTTATTCCGCCTGATAAATCTCTACTTTTTCTACAATTGCATTCACAGCAGATTCCAACGATTCTTCTCCATACACATAATGCTCCGCCTGTGTCAGAATCTCCTCAAACAGTGCCTGCTCCACTGCAATTTTCGTGTCTGCTTCACTTAAGAAATTTACAAATTCCTCCGCTTCCTCTGCATTTAATTTCTGAATGCGAATCCCTTCTGCACTATCCTGTTCCGGATACATGACTGTCATCTGTTCCTTTGTCTCTGATATCGGAAGCGTCTTTCGAAAGCTTGTCTTATTCACACTCAATGTCCAGTCATACTGATCCATATTCTCGGAAGATAAAAAGTACGATAGGAACGCTTTCGCAGCTTCTTTCTTCTCACTGGACGCAGTTATGCCAAATATCCATTTCGGGATAAACTTTTTCCCACTTTCGCTGTTTAAATAATCATAGAACACGGGACTATTCGCACTCACACTTTCCAATTGCGCCAGCGTCTGCCCCATATCCATTTCATCAACCGACAAAATATCCTTTTGAAATGCCATTGTTACCCCGGCGTCTCCGGAATAGTACGGCAATTCCAAATCAATCTCAGATGCATCAAAAAGCATCCTTGCCTCTTCTAAAAATGTGGACAGTGCCTCTTGATCTACCACACTCTCTTCTGAAATAATATCGTTCCAAAAAGTCAATAGAAGTAACGGAATACTCTTCGTTGCATTCCGTGCGATCCCTTTTATCTGCTCTTCCGTCCGTGTTTTCAATGTGCCTGATAGAGTTTTTACTTCCTCTGGTGTCACCGCACCTTCTTTTCCAATAATAATCGGAACGGAAAAACGGGATGGGATTGCATACACTTTCTCCCCTTTTTCATATGAGGAAAGTACGTTTTCAAAAAATTCTTCCCCATTTTCTTTCACACTCTCCACCATGTCACTTAAGTCTTCCAATCCCCCTTTTTCGATATAGTCCTCAATTGGAAGTCCATCCATCAAAATGATATCCGGTCCATTTCCCGCCATAATCTCGGTGTTCAGACTTCGGATTGCATCGGATACCGTCTTTCCGTCTTCCTCTGATATCCCCACCTCTATCACAACCGGATACTTAGGATATTTCTCCATAAATAACTTTGCGCTTTGCCACAAATTCTCATTTTCTTTTAGGGTATACAAACGTAGCACTGCATCTTCTTTCTTTGTTTGTTCATTTTGTTTCTCCATCGGCTTTCCCACACAACCGGATAAAAACACCACCCATGCCAGTAAGATTCCGATTTCTTTTCTCATTGCTATCCCTCCTTGTATTGTTTTCTAATATGACTATACCGGAGAGATGCATCTTATTTGCATCAAAAAAAAGAGCTTGCGCCCTTTTTTTAATTTCTATTTCTAATATCTCTTATAACAATCCCCACGGTTACCAATATCAATTATACAAACTTTTTATGTCTTCACTTTCCGCTTTCAGCCCCATTGTATCATATTATATAAATAAATTGGATATATTTTCAAAATTTCCTTACTCCCAAAGTTATAATCTACATATATTTTGGTTCATCTAAAATAATGAGCTTTGAATTTCCAATCAAAACCATAACAATCGATACTTTCATTATGCTTCTTTTTCAGCTTATTTTAAGCATCCCTGCACAGGCACTCAAATTCATACAGATAGACGTCTTCAAGTGTCGGGCTGACTTCTGTCCACCGGTATTTTTCCGGGTGCTGCTCTGAGATAACACGCACGACAATCTCCCCGTCCGTCCGAAATAAGTTACTGATTTCAAATTCTTGTTTTACCTGATTCAATTCATCCTGTGAAATCCTGATTTCAAATACTTTCCCAGCAATTTTTTTCTGCAATGCCTCCGGGCAGTCTTTGTCCACAACCTTTCCGTTTTTCATCAAAAGAATTTCTTTTGAGATAAACTCAATGTCAGACACCACATGAGTAGCAATCAGGACAATTTTGTCGCCGCTCAAATCCGAGATCAGGTTTCGGATACGGATACGCTCCTTTGGATCCAAACCGGCAGTCGGCTCATCTAAAATCAGAATCTGTGGATCATCCAAAAGAGCCTGCACAAGGAGAACCCTCTGTTTCATCCCGCCGGACAGTTCTTTTATCTTCTTTCTTCTCACCTCGCTTAAATTCAAAAGTGGAAGAAGTTCCTCCATGCGCCTCCTGATTTCTTTTTTATCCATACCGCGCAGTGTTCCCATGTAGCTGATAAAATGATTTACGGTGAAAGAATCATATAATTGTTGCTGCTGCGGCTATACCCCATGATTTTCCGATACTGTGCTTTCATCTTCGTAATCTCTGTTTCATTGCACAGGATTCTCCCCGAATCACGCAGCAGGTTATCCGTCAATATATTCATCAATGTACTTTTCCCGGCTCCATTTGGACCTAATATCCCATAAATTCCATTTTCAAATACTGCATGGAAATCCTGCAACGCAACTTTTGCCCCATAGTTTTTGTTGAGTCCTCTTATCACTAATTTCATCCGTCTCACTTCCTTTTATCATAGATTTCATAGAGAATATAACAACTCGCAGCAGGGAGATAAATCCAAAAAACCAGCACCTGCAACACAATCATATCCCACCGCCCCTGTAACAGTTGATGCGCATCCAGCAGCGCGTTCATGCTCCAAAAATGTATTTTATAAAGCCCGCCCCATTCCATGACAAGCGGTCCTATAAAGATTACAATCCCTGAAATATTTGTCAAAATCGTATCTTTTAACAGTGCAGACAGCGCCACAGCCGCCAGTGCAATAACAAACAGCGAAAGAAACTGGGAGAGTGCCAGCAAAAAAACATATTCCCCAATCGTGCAGTTTAAGACTGACTCTCCTGCGAACGGCATGGAGCGCACTTTCGCCCCCCAGTTATCCATCGGATACGACTTCACTATTTTCAAAATGAAAGGGAGGTGAATCAAAACTGCCATCAAAAATGTAATTTTGAATACCGTGCCTATCTTCGTAGTCAAAATCGGCAGCCGTCCCCGCTTTGTACTCCGAAGCAAATTCATCACTTTCAAGTCATATTCCATGCCAAGCGCCGAGGATGCGCTGTAGACGGCGACAAACACACACAGGCTGAGTAGAATCAGGCGGCTTCTTGCGAGGCTGCTGCCGAACATCTTTTCATACCCGGTGTCATATACGAGTTCCTGCTCATTGACGCCGCGCATGGAATTGTTGCCCACCACATATTGAAGCTGGGCATAAGCCCTCCTGAAACCTGCATATGGATAGCGGATATTATTCTGTTTTTGTGCAATCTCCTGTTCCGAAAGTCCCGATTTTTCCGGGGTCAACGCCATGATTTCCTCGTATTTTTTCTTTTCTTCCGAAAAGTATTTCAGCTTGTCCTCCGTAATGTGCCCCTGCTGTTTCGCCACATACATTTGGTAGTACTCTTCCTCCACATCTTTGTAAAACTTCATGCCGTTTCCAACTAAAACAGCACCATATAGAACAGCGGCACAGAGCCATATTGTTTTGTTCGTGAACAGGTTTTTAAACAGCTCATGCAGACACAATTTATCCGTCACAAATGCAGGTACGCTCTTCGGCTTCTTCCGTCTCCATCGCGCCTTTACTTTGTCGCAGTGGGAAAATTTTCGGATGTTGACAGCCAAAAGCAGCAACAGGCATACTGGCAGAAGCGCCAAAAATATGTGCATTGCGTTGACCGGATATCCGAAGACGTCCAAATTATGATATTGGGATAACAGTGGATATACCTTGATATACTGCGCAAGATTTACATATTTCAGCACGTCCATATAAGAGACAGACGGCAGCAGCAGACAGAGCAGATACTCCCCAATCCCAATAAATCCAATTCCTAAAACTGCACCCGAAGAACTGCCCGCCTTTTGCGCCAGCCACATCATAGCCAGTGCAATCACATAACAGACAAACATTTTTAAAAGCAGATAAAGCATCAAATATTCGCCAACCGAAAGCATGTATGGACTTTCATACATTGCAGTCACGGATTGAACCGGTCTTTCCAAATCCCCAAATCCATATTGATGCATGGAAAACAAGTAATTTCCGCCATATAAAAACAAGACAAGAAAGCATGTAATTCCGGCTGCAATCAGCAATTTTGCCCGAATTACATACTTCCGTCCTTTATATGTAGATTTTAAAAGCCGGTATAACTGATTCTTTTTCTCACAAATCACCAAAAAATATGTCATTGCAGTCAGCAAAAGAACCATGCAGCTTTTCAAATGCTTCCGGTGTTTTCTGTGCATTCCGATATGCAAAAGAACTTTCTTCTGAGAAAATCGCACTCGACATATTTGTGCCTTTTTGCTCAATCTCATCCAAATAAGATTCATACTGTCCAGCCTGCACATACTCGTGCAGAACTTTTTTATACAGTTCCTCCTCCGCATAAGGGTTGCCGGTGTATGATGATATTTTATTCTCCTTCAGCTCCTTAAGCCAACGTTCCCGCTCTTCCTCCGGCTGTCGTTTCAAATCCGCGTACAGCTCTTTTACTGCCTCCGCCGGAGGCCAGCTCATCTTTGCCTGCTCAGAAAGATTCCACAGATTAAACAGGAACGCCACCACGCACAGCAGCCAAAAGAAACGAAATGCAATGAACTTCTTCCACTCATACCTTACACATTCCATACTGCCTCCATCTTTCTAATCCCCAATCAGCTTCCCATCCTTATCCACTAAATTTCCCGTTGAAGAGACACTTGGCTTCAAAACAACTTCCACATCGTTCTTTCCACTCAACAAATCCTCCCAGCGAATATATCCATACCATTCAATCAAGTCGCCTTCCGTCTCGCCGATAGTGTAATAATTCAGATATACTCCTTCTTCTGTCTGGCAGATAAAGTTACTCAGTACAGCCCCCTCCGCCGGAAGGTTCTGCGGCAGAGACAACTCCCGGATTGCCCCGCTTTCTTTCTCTTTAAAGAACATCCATTGCTTTGGATAATCAGACAAACGGAAAACAACCCCTTCCTCTAAAATACCATCCAGTGACAGATAGCCTGTTTCTTCGCCAACAAACTCTTTCAGTTCAGACCGGTTCAGATATATTTCATTTTCGTTCGTATCAAAATGATATTGATAAATGGTATCCAATTCGTTTTTCTCCGTTCCGGCATAGTAAAAACTGCTTTTGTCAGGACTAAAGTATATCAGCTCATACCCACTATTATGCAGCACAATCTCTTCTGATTTTTTTGTTTGATACTCAAATTTATAAAACAATGGAGTGTCTCCATTTATCAGAGAATAAATCAAATAGTCCTTTGTTACCCCAAGAACGTTCACAAAATCGGCTTCTTCTGTGAAAATCTCCTCCTGTTTCATGGAATCCAAATTCAGCACATTAAAATGACGTTGGTATTTTGTATCCTGAATATTCTCTTCTTCTGCCGCATCCAAAATATCAGAATAAAAATAGTATAATTCATCTCCGACAACAACCCCTGCATGAAAGACACAGCCTGCATCGATAAAATAATCTTTTTCCTTCCGGTTGCTTCCGTCAAATTCTGACACAACAAGCCTCGTTCCATCTTCATCACTCATCATTCCATATAGCTTCCCTTTATATGGAAATATATTGTTGGAACCTTTTGCGGCATTGCAGGCAGTCTCTGCATCCTCATAATTGGAAAGATGGCGGCAATCCGGTTTATTACAGATTGGAACGGCTGTATTCGTCTTAAAATCCGTAAAATATGACATTCCATGAATGGCACTGAAAAATCCACCGTTCACTTTTATATCCCTCCCGGAAATGTCAATGTAATCAGACTGGAATTTTTCTGATTTGGAACTTTCACCATCTTTTTTTTCGCTGCAGCCGATAAGTGTTACTGAAAATAGTAAGAGCAATAACATTTTCCATCTGTGTTTCCGCATAAACATTCCTCCAATCTCATAAATTAATAGTTTATCCGTTTCACTTGCACGAGAAATAGAGTATAAAATACTCTATTTCTCGCATGTCATTAAACAGTTTTTATGAATGCGCTGTCAGATTACTTGTTGCGCCTTCATATGTATGAAAACTTGTTGCAGTACCTATATCCCATCCATTTGGAGCATATACAGTCAGTTCATTTGCTCCGGTTTG
>OGXH01002835.1_pt1 | contig 11728 bp, 9 predicted proteins | sample 1576241 | NCBI WGS metagenome assembly OGXH01 (sample SAMEA3541529, study PRJEB24748) | human gut metagenome | biome: human gut; feature: human-associated habitat; material: faeces | place: China | collected 2012
CGCACCGGATTGTGGCTCCGGCATTCGTGAGTTCGATTCTCATCGTCCGCCCCATATTTTAACTGTTTGATATAGATACTTGGCGGACGTGGCGAAGTGGTTAACGCACCGGATTGTGGCTCCGGCATTCGTGAGTTCGATTCTCATCGTCCGCCCCATTAGTGAAGATAAAGTCCTTAATAAAGGATTTTTTTGTTTATGGAGAAGAATATGATTAAATTAGTACAACCACAAATAACAGATTTAAAATATAGAAAAAAATTATTAAAAGATAAAAAGACAATGGCTTTTAATAAAATCAATGGGGGAACTGTTGATTTTAATGAAAAAATATGGAAGTCTTGGTATCAATTATGGATGAATGATACTAAACATTATTATGCTTATGTTTATGATGATGAAATAAAAAAATATATTGGTGAAGTATCTTATTATTTTGAAGAAGAATATCGAGAATATGTTTTAAATATTATCATTGAATATCCTTATAGACATTTAGGAAAAGGAAAAGTTGCTTTAGAACTTTTATGTAAACAAGCTAAAGAAAGTGGTCTACGCTTTTTATGTGATGATATTGAAACAAATAATCCAGCTAAAAATCTTTTTCTTGATATAGGCTTTAAAGAAGTTTGGGCAAGAGAAAATATTACAATGTTGAAAAAACGTCTTTAGAACCATTTTGGTTCTTTTCTTTTCACAAGATTTACACATCTATTTTATATACTTAAATAAAGGAAGGGTGAAGTCTTATGAAAAAGAAGTTAGACATGTATTTGATTTATCTTATTTATATTTTTGAATTAATTTATACAATGAGTGCCATGTATTTTAATAATTCGATAGTAACACATAAAATAGAAATCTTTGAAAATATCTATCAAATCGCTTATTGTATGATTTTTATTGTAGGAATTCTTTATATTTTGTTGCTTATTTATAAAGTAGGGCATCATGAAAGTATTGATTTAAAGAAAAATACAGGTTTATTATTTGGAATCGTTTTTATGGATCTTGTATTATATGGCTTTTTTATTATTCCTATGTTAGTAAGTTCACCTGCTATGAAAATGGTTTGTATTTGTTTTTTAATACATTTACTTATTTGTATTAAAGAGAAACAATTATTTGTTTTAGAAAAATAATTTTAAGATGAAAGTGACTGCTTTCATCTTTTTTTCATTTAAGCATGGTATGATAGAGATGGTGATAATTATGAAAAAAATATTAATTGTAGAAGATGATGAAAGTATCGCAGATTCTTTAAAGGAAATGTTGGAGCATAAGGATTATATTGTGGAAGTTTCTTATTCTAAAAAAGAAACTTTAGAGAAATTAAATGAATATATTGATCTCATTCTTTTAGATATTCAATTACCTGATGGTAATGGAATTTCTTTATGTAAAGAAATTAAAGAAAAGTATGAGGTGCCTATTATTTTTTTAAGTTGTTTAAGTGATGAAGAAACTATTGTAAGGGGATTAAACGAAGGTGGCGATGATTATGTATGTAAGCCTTTTGGTATTAAAGAACTTTGTGCCAGAATTGAATGTAACCTTAGAAAAGTAACAAAGCAACAAGGGGTTTACTATATAGATGATTTAATTATTGATACGTTAAAACATAAAGTTTTTAAAGATAATAAGGAATTAGAATTGAGTACGATTACTTTTGCTTTATTAGTGGCTTTGGTAGAAGGTCATGGAAGGGTGCTTACCAGAGATTATTTATTAATGTTGATTGAAGATATAACGGGGCATGTAGTGGAAGATAATACGTTAACAGCTCATTTAAAAAGATTAAGACAAACATTAGGAGAATATCAAAATCGAAAATATATTGAAACATTAAGGGGTGTAGGGTATCGATGGAAAATATAAAAAAAGAAAAGAATAATCATGTTTGTCTGATTATTTCATTTGTATTAATGATTGTTGTAGAAATCTATTCTTTTTTGGTAAGTAATATTTTTAATGTCTTTATTTTTACAAGTATTCTTTTTTATTTTTTGGAACAAAAAAATAAAAAGAAACAAATGAATTATTTAATACAGTGTTGTGATGCCATTATTGAACAAAAAGATTTTTCTATCATTGATGGTGAATCCAAAGAAAGTTTATTATCTAATAAATTATTTTTACTTAATAAAAGATATCATCAATCCTTAAAAGCTATCAAAAAAGAACAGCTAAAACTAAAGGATTATATCGAAGATATCTCTCATCAATTAAAAACACCAATTACTTCTATCCGTATACAAACAGAACTTTTACTTGAAGAAAATCAAAATAAAAAACTCTATGCAATAGAACATCAAATACAACGAATACAACTTTTAGTCAATGACTTACAAACCATCGCCTTATTAGATTCTCATAATATCCAATATTGTTTTAAAGAATATGATTTACAAATGCTTATTGATGAAATAGAAGAAGATCTAGACTACCTAAATCCGCAAATTCATTTAAATAAAAATATAAAAGTATTATGTGATGAAAAATGGTTTATAGAAGCATTAGAAAATATTATTAAGAATTGTTTAGAAAAAAATTCTACATCCCTTTCTATTTTTGCTTATAAAAATGAAACAACTTTAAAAATGATGATTCAAGATCAAGGAAATGGTTTTAAGGAAAAAGATCTTCCTTTTTTATTTCAAAGATTTTATCGTGGGGAAAATTCAAAAGGGACAGGATTAGGGCTTTATATAGCTAAAGAAATAATAGAGGCTCATCACGGTTTTATTAAAGCTTATAATCAACAAGGTGCTTGCTTTGAAATTGTACTTCCTCAAATGAAAATGAAGAAAAAAATCTAATTTCACTTAGTTTTCACGATTGAACTATAAGATAAAGTTAGAGGAGGAAAGAATATGTCACATACGATCAATATGCTCGCAAAAAGAAATATTCAAAAGTATAAAAAGCATTATCTTATTGTTTTAATCGTTCTTTTAATTGTTTCTACTTTTATTTTTTCAAGTTCTTTTATTGTTGATAATCTGTATCAGATGAAAAAGAATTATCATATTTCAACCTATGGTTCTTGGTATACACGAATAGAAAATATTGATGAACAAACTCAAAAAGGAATTGAAATCTACAGCAAAGACTATTTTAAAGATATTATTAAATATGGTTATGTAGATTTTCAAGGAAAATATGATAATTACCAAGTAGGTCATATTGAAAAGAATATTTATTCATTGTGTCGAGTAAAAATTATTAAAGGAAGAAAAATACAAAATGATCAAGAAATTTTAATCAATCAAAAAGTTTCTAAAAAGTATAAACTTTATGATCAAATAGAAATAGAAGGAAAAAATTATACGATTGTTGGTATTTTACAAACCGCCAATAAAAACTTACCTGATATTTATACAAACTTAGAGACGTATCAAACAAAAGATTATTATTCGAATATGTCTGTTTTATCAGATAATCATTATATTCAATTTAATGATGGAAATAACTATCAAGAAATAGAAATTCATTATGATTATAATCCTTATGGTTATGATCAAAATGAAATTCATAATCAAGTAGAAAAAGCAACCAATCAGCTCCAACAAACGTTTGAATTTATTATAATTACACTTTTTGTTTTATTCGCTTTAACTTCTACTTCCCTAAAGAAGAGAATGAAAGAAATGGCTCTTTATCGAGGAATAGGAATGACAACGAATCAATTAATGATGATGGTCATGCAAGAAAACATGCTGATTTCTTTTCTTTCTATTTTAATAGGATTGTTAATAGGTGTATGTGTATCTTTAGGTTATCTCTATCTTCAAAGTAAAACCTATCATACATTTATTTATCAAATTTCATTTAAAGAAATATTATTTTTAGTATTGGTATTGATGAGTTGTATTTTTATAACGGTTCTCATTCCCATTTATTCAAGCTCTAAGAATGCTTTGGCAGGTACTTTTGATAGCAAAAAGTTTAATTATATTCAAGTAAGATATAAAAAATTAAAAAAACAAACACTTGCTTCCTTAAGTGCGAGAGAGTTATGGGCAAATAAAAGAATGAATATCTGTTTTTATGTATTTGTTTTAATACTTTCTTTATATGGACTTGTTTATTTCTATCAAGGACATCCCATTCAAACAAAAGATCAAAATGAACAAAGTCAGGTAGAACTTATGATGGCAACTCAAAAAGAAGCAAATTTATTTTTAAAAGAATTTTCTCAAAATGACATTATTATTAATCATCATTATATTGATGAAGGAATAACTATGACTTATCGAGAAATTCCTCAATCTGTTTATAAACTTTGCCAACTTTATTATTATCAAAGTAATAAAGATGATTTAAAAGGAAGATTTCCTCAAAAAAGTCATGAAATTGTCGTAGGTAATCATTTTAATCATGTTATTCTTTCAAAAGAACGGTATCCAAATCTTAAAGTTGAAGCGAATCAAGTAACTTTTAAAGGGAAAAAATATCAAGTAGAAAATTCAACATCTTCTCATGGTGATCAAGGAAATTATTTAGGAGATGACAATTATGAGATTGCTCTTGATGAAGTAAAACTCAATGAAAAAGTGATAATTGCAGGTGAAGAATATACCATTGTTGGAATCAATGAAAATGAATATTATAATGATTCAATGATTTATATGTTTGAAGATGATTTAAAACGATTCAATACAAGTGATGAATATTATTCAGGATATCATTGGTATCCAATAAAAGATGTTATAAAAGTAGAAAAGTTCATGAAAAAACATTATAAAGCAAGAGTTTATGAAATGGTAACAAGTGATGAACTTTCAGTAAGTTTGTTTTCTACATTAAATATTCCTAAACATCTTTTAATACTTGCATTAGCTGTAGGTTTTATTTTAATGATGTTTTTAAATTACAATCATATTGAAAATAATTATCAAGATTATTTTATGTATCATGTTATAGGTTTAAGTTATCGGGAAATTAAAATAAAACAAGTATGGAAATCAATAAAAATGTTTTTATATACACTTATTCCTTGTGGTTTTTATGAGTTGATTTTATTAAGAGGAAGTATCGATCATTATTTCCCAATAGCGCAATTAATACTTTTAGTAGGGATTATTTTTCTAGTTTATTTATGTGTTTATAATATTCCTTTATTAATTGTTTTAAAAGCACATCAAAATGAAGAAATAAGAAAGGAAGATGACTAATATGAATGTTATTTTAGAAGCAAAAGATATTGTTAAAACATATGGTTATGAAGATAATAAAATTTATGCAACTAATCATATTGATTTACAAATAGAAGAAGGCTCTTTTATAGTTATTGTTGGAAGAAGTGGAAGTGGAAAAAGTACACTTCTTCATATCTTGGCAGGTTTAGTAAAACCAACAAAAGGAGAAGTTTATTTAGAAGGAAAGTCTCTTTATGAAATGAATGATCATACTTTAACGCGTTTTAGACGAAGAAGAATGGGTTTTGTCTTTCAATTCTTCAATCTTATTTCCACACAAAATGTTTTAGAGAATATAGTTTTACCAATTCATTTAGATGATGGCGAGATTGATGATGATTATTTAAATGAAATTATTAATCTATTAGGTCTAGAAGAAAAGAAGAATTCTTTTATTTATGAACTTTCAGGAGGACAACAACAAAGAGTTGCCCTTGCAAGAGCGCTTGCAAGTAAACCAGCGATTATTTTCGCGGATGAACCTACGGGAAACCTCGATGCTAAAAGTTCTAAAGAAGTTGTTGATTTATTAAAAATCGCCCAAAGAAAATATCATGAAACAGTTATTTTAGTAACTCATGATCAAGAAATTGCCTCTATTGCTGATCGCGTTATTACGATTGAAGACGGAAAAATTATTCAAGATACAAATCATATTTAAATACGTTTATTTGTGGTTTAACTAAAGATAAAAACATCTTTAATATTTTCTTTTTGTTAGAGTAGGGCTATGGAGGAAAGTTATGGATGATTTAACGATTTATGAAACAGAAATAATTGTTGTAAAAATGGACGAAGAGTCCATTTTTTTGATAGAATAGAGAAAAGGAGAGAATGATTATGGAAGTAACAATTAATGGTGTAAAAAAAGAAGTTAGCAAAGAAGAAATGAAAGATCGTGTGATTGGATATTATGATGCAGTAGGGATCAAACATTTTTATTTAGAAGTTGATGAAATGGATGATGAAGAATTAAAGGCTTTATATGTAAATTCATTTGCGAGAGAATAATTGTATGAAATTAATTAGGAAAGATCAGGCGATTCATGTAGATAAAACAAACGGCACAGAAGTGGACTATTATTTATTAGATGATGCCGAAATTCATTATAATAAAATCAATCCTCATACTTCACAAGAGTGGCATAGACATCGTCATATTTCAGAAAACATTTTTGTTTTAAAAGGAGAACTTGTTTATCGTTATTTGGATAAAACAAATAAGGAACAATATTTAAAACTAAAACAGGGAAATTTACTTTTGGTTGAAAAAGATATACATACTTTTGAAAATCAAACAGATGAAGTTGTAGAATTTATTGTGTTTCGGTATCTTCCTTCTTATAAAAATCAAAGAGAATTGATTCAAAACGATAAAGAAATGATTAAAAAATAAGATAAGTGATAGTTTTTGTAGATTGAAAATAAAAAAAATAGCGTATAAAGGAACTGTTATTATAAAAATAGCAGTTTTTTTATTAATTTTAATAGTGTATAAATTATATTATATGATTTATACAGTGTATGAAATACTGTGATTTTATCATCAATAGTGTATAATAAATGTATAAAACAATAAAACGAATCTATACAGTATATGAAAAACTGTTCTATAGTGTATAAAAATAAAGAATATTAGGGATTTGTAAGCCCTAACAAAATACTTTATAGTTGTAAGCGGTTAGAACGGTTGTAACGGAGGACAACATGAAAACAAAAAAAGAAATACTTTTAGAATTTATTAAAGAATATTCAAACCAATATCAAATGGAAGAATATCCCCAACTAACAACTTTGTTTCTATCCGAAAAATTGAATATGCAGCGAACAAATATTTCAACTCTTTTGAATCAATTAGTAAAAGAAGGAAAAGTAAAGAAGATTGATGGAAGACCTGTTTTATATCAACTGGTTTTTAATGAAAATGAAAAACGTGATTTTGAAAGTTTAATTGGTCATGATCAATCTTTAAAAGAAGCTATTATGCTAGCAAAAGCTGCCATTTTATATCCTTCTGTTTTACCTAAGATTCTCTTAACTGCAGAAAGAGGAAGTGGTATTGATTGTTTTGTAAAGAGTATTTATGAATTTGCTGTAAAGTCAAAAGTATTAAAAAATAATGCACCTTATATTATTTTTGATTGTCAATCTTATAGTGAAAATCAAAATAAAATAAAAGACATCTTTTTAGAAAATCAAGGTTTAATTCAAAAAGCAAATACAGGATTACTTTTTTTGAAAAATGCACATTTATTAGATGATTACTTATTATCTGATTTCTTACAATCAATGCAACATCTTGCAACAAATGATAAGTATAAATGTATTTTCATTTGTCATATTGATTCACTTCAAAAAATAACATCCTATACGCTTATGAATGAATTGGATTACACGATTTCTATTCCACCCTTAAAATCAAGAAGTTTAAAAGAAAGATTTGATTTAATAGAGATGTTTTTAAACCAAGAAGCAAAACAAATTCAATGTTCTATTCAACTCGCAAATACTGTTTTACATTCTTTAATGCTTTATGAATGTTCGGGACAAATTAAAGAATTAAAAAATGATATTCATAATGCTTGTGCTAACAGCTATGTACGTATTCAAAAAAATGAAAGACACATTGAATTACTTCTCTCTGATTTTCCAAATCATGTAAGAAAAGGGATGATTTATTACAAACACTATAAAGATGAAATTGATGAACTTGTTTCATCAAATAGTCAATATACATTTACAGGTGATCAAGTATTAAAAAGTACAGCTCTACAAAAAGAACATATTTATTCAACGATAGACGAAAAGAAAAAAGAATTAAAGAAACAACAATTAACACAAGAAGAAACGGATTCTTTAATTCTTGTAGAATTAAAAAAAGATTTTCAAGAATATTTTTATCGTATTACTGAAAATATTTATTCAAAAGAACAATTAGAAAAAATAGTATCATTAAAATTAATACAGGATGTAGAAGATTTTTTAAATCAAATGTCTAATCAATATAATATACTTTTTGAAACAAAAACTTTATATGGATTAGCCTTACATATTGATACAGCGATTATTCAGACTTCTAAAAAACAAAGACTATCACCTAAAGAAAAAAATGACTTTATTCAACAATTTCCAGAATATTATAAACAAACACAGCAATTTATTAAAAAAATTAATGATGATTTTGGAATACACCTTCCTAATGATGAAGTTATTATGGTGATGTTGTTTCTTATTTGTGGGCAAGAAGAAATACATCATCAAGAAGTTGTCACACTTATTGCGATGCATGGAGAACATACGGCAACCTCTATTGTCGATGTTGTTAAAAAATTAAGTGGAAAGAAATCAATATATGGCTATGATTTAAAATTAGATCAAACAATTAATGAATCTTATGAAGAATTGAAAGAATATATTTTACATATTCATCAAGGAAAAGGAATGATTCTTATTTATGATATGGGTTCTATTCGTACAATGGCAGAATCAATAAAGATTGAGCTTAATATCGATATTGAATTTTTAGAAATACCATTAACACTTATTGCGATGACGAGTGTTAATAAAGCACATGAATTATTATCGCTTAATGAAACATATCAATATTTACAAGAACATTTTAAAGATCTTCAATATGTAAGAAACAATAGTCAAAAAGAAGCGCTTGTATTGATTTCTTCGCTAGAAAGTGAATTAGTACAGGCAAAGAATTATCTTTTAGAACATTTTGATTTGAAAGATATTGAAATTTTCTTGATTCAAGAAAGTCAAATTGAATCTATTTATAATCGTATTGATCAAATTGCTAGTCAATATAAAATTAAAGGACTTATTTCTAGACAAGAAATACACTTATCACAATATACAATGATTCCACTTTCAAATGTTTATAAATTAAATGCCAAGAGTTTAGATGATTTATTTACTGATGAAGATGATTTAGAAAATTTATTTGATTATCTACAAGAACAATTTGAAGATATTCAAATAGAAGATTTAAAACAACCATTGATCCATTTTGCAAATAAACTTGAAATCATTTTAAATCAAAAAATAGATTATGATACACTTATTGGATTGTTAATTCATATTATATGTTTAATTGATCGTTTGAAAAAACATCTTTCACCAGCTGTTCATTTTCAAGCAGCAAGTGATATTCTAACAAAAGATAGAAGTACTGTTGAAAAAGTGAAAGAAATTCTTTTACCAATAGAACAAATATGTCGTATTACTATTAGTGATGTAGAAGCTGCAACCATTATTTCAATTATAAAGGGGAAAGAACAATGACAAAAGAAGAAGCAAGTATGATTGGTTTTGAAATTGTAGCTTATTCAGGAGATGCAAGATCTAAATTATTATTAGCAGTTGAAAATGCAAAAACAGGAAATTTTGATAAATGTGATCAATTAATTGAAGAAGCCAATGCGTGTTTAGTTGATGCACATAAATCACAAACAGAATTATTACAACAAGAAGCACGTGGTAACCACGTAGAAGTTGGCTTTATTACGGTTCATGCACAAGACCATTTAATGACAACTTTATTATTAAAAGATATTATTTCAACACTCATTGATGTTTATAAAAAATAAGGAGAATGTGTATGGATGCAATTATTAAGCCAATTGAAAAAATGAAACCATTTTTTGATAAAGTGGCAAGAAATAAGTATTTAAAAGCAATTAAAGATGGTTTTATTTCAAGTATGCCAATTATTTTATTTTCAAGTATCTTTCTTTTAATTGCTTATGTTCCAAATGTTTTTGGTTTTTATTGGTCAAAAGAAATAGAAACAATCATTATGAAACCTTACAACTATTCTATGGGAATCTTAGCGATTGCTGTAGCAGCAACAACGACAAAGCATTTTACAGATACTTTAAACCGTGAAATGCCAGCGAATAACCAAATTAATAGTATTTCAACAATGATTTGTGCCATTTGTGGTTTTCTAATTTTAAGTAGTGATGCTTTAGAAGGTGGCTTTGCAAGTGAATTTATGGGCTCAAAAGGGTTACTTACAGCCTTTATGACAGCTTTTGTTGTAGGGGGTATTTATAAATTCTGTATTAAACGTAATATTACGATCAAAATGCCTGAACAAGTACCACCAAATTTATCTCAAACATTTAAAGATGTTATTCCATTTGCTTTTTCAATGATTATTATTTGGCTATTTGATTATCTTTTTAGAATGGCTACAGGTATTTGTTTTGCTAAAGGGGTTATTCAAGTATTCCAACCACTATTTTCAGCCGCAGATGGTTATGTCGGTTTAGCACTTATTTATGGAGCAATGTCTTTATTCTGGTTTATTGGCGTTCATGGACCATCAATTGTAGAGCCAGCAATTTCAGCAGCATTAGTTTTAAATATGTCTACCAATTTAGCTGCTGTTCAAGCAGGACAACATGCTGATAAAGTTTTAACTTTAGGAGCACAATATTTTGTTGTTTGTTTAGGGGGTACAGGAGCAACTCTTGTTATCTGTTTGATGTTTGCTTTCCTTGCTAAATCAAAAGAATTAAAAGCAATTGGAAAAGCAAGTTCGATTCCAGTACTATTTAATGTTAATGAACCTTTCTTGTTTGGGGCACCAATTGTTTTAAATCCAGTATTCTTTGTACCATTTATTTTTGCTCCAATCGCTAATGTTTGGTTATTTAAAATCTTTGTAGATGTTTTTAATATGGATGGTTTCATCTATACGCTTCCTTGGACAACACCAGGACCTCTTGGAATTATACTTGGATGTGGTATTAAATTATTACCTGTTATTTTCTTGGTGATCGTTTTAGTAATGGATTTTGTTATTTATTATCCATTCTTTAAAGTTTATGATAATCAAAAATTAGAAGAAGAAAAAAACAATCACTTTGAAGTAAAAGAAGATGACAGTGTTGAAGTTGATGGAAAAGTATTAGATTCTAAAAAAATTCTTGTATTATGTGCTGGTGGTGGAACAAGCGGTTTACTTGCCAATGCCCTTGCTAAAGGTGCGTTCCTTCCGGCAGCACCACATTGTGGTAAATTTCCTCCGGTTCTCCAAGCAGAACACTTCCTGTGCTTATTTCATACTCTTCAATATCCTCTTCGCGAATGGTACCCGGCACAATGTATTTCATATATCCCATTCCATACTCCTCTTCATCAGGACGCCGAAACGTGACATCATAAACTCCCGCCGGAAAATCTTTCCCCGCAACCGCATCCTCTTTGATCTCAACGCTTTCTGTCAAAGGATTTTCCATTCCTGATTTCATTCCTTGCACCTGTGCATTCTCAGAGATGAATTTTACTTCCAACTGTGAATCTATATCTACTTTCGCCCCTGCAAACAAACGGAAATCTTCTATCTCTCTTTCGACACCTTCCTCTTGTGCATCTGCCAAAAATTCAGAATAGTACACATGGTTTTCACTGTCTTCCAAATCAACGCTTCCACTTCCCGATAACAATTCTACCCGGTGCGGATTACAAGAAGTAAATATACTAATTACTCCCATAATAATTGTGATAAG
>OGXH01002836.1_pt1 | contig 11727 bp, 10 predicted proteins | sample 1576241 | NCBI WGS metagenome assembly OGXH01 (sample SAMEA3541529, study PRJEB24748) | human gut metagenome | biome: human gut; feature: human-associated habitat; material: faeces | place: China | collected 2012
GCCACATCGGCATCCGTAATGCCGGTCAGGCGCGTGATCTCGGCCGGGATGGGCATGTGCGGGTCGACGAACGTGTCAAACTCCGCCTTCACCTCGCCGCCGGAAAAGAGCACCGCGCCGATCTCCGTCATGCGGTTTGTGTCCAGGTGCAGGCCGGTCGTCTCGATGTCGAAGGCGATGAACTCCGTATCCAGCGGCAGATCGCTCTGCCCGTGCACGGCGAGCGTGCCGTCCACGTCGTTGACAAGGTAGCCCTCCTCGCCGTAGATGATCTTCACGCCGTATTTCTTCGACGCCTTCCACATATCCGGGAACGCCTGCGCCACACCGTGATCCGTCACGGCAATGGCCGGATGCCCCCAGTAAGCCGCGCGTGCCACGAGGTCGGCGGGGTCGGAGATGGCGTCGAGCGCCGAATAGCGGGTATGTAGATGCAGCTCCACGCGCTTTTGCGGCGCATTGTCGGGGCGGATGACCTTCTCCCCCTGCACGATGTTGCGCGGCTCGACGTCGAGGTTCTTCAGGATGCCCTGCTTTTTCAGTTCCTTGGCACCGATGGTGGCCAGGTCCATCATGCAGCGGGGCTTGTTCTCGCGGCCCAGCTCGGTGCGCATCGCCATGTAGCGGTCAAAGGCCTCCTGCACCACGGCGTCGTCGATCTGCACATCGTCCAGAATGGTGCCGAAGGTGGTGTGGCGGCAGTGATCGGACCAGTAGGTGTCGATCATCTTGATCTCGGTAATGGTGGGGTCGCGCTGCTCGGTGCGGAAGTACTCCTGGCAGAACTTGATGTCCCCCAGATCCATGGCCAGACCCTTTTCCTCGATGAACTTGGCAAGACCTGCCTCATCCAGCTGGTTGAAGCCCTCCAGCACTGCCACGGCAGCGGGCACGGGGTAATCCATCTTCAGGGTCTCTTTGGTCTCCAGAGAAGCCTCGCGGGCTTCCACAGGGTTGATGACATACTTCTTGATCTCGGCCACCTGCTCGGGGGTCAAAGCACCCTCCAGCAGGTAGACGCGGGCAGAGCGCACCAGCGGGCGCTCGCCCTGACTGATGAGCTGGATGCACTCGGCAGCAGAAGCTGCGCGCTGGTCGAACTGACCGGGCAGATACTCCACGGCAAAAGACACGCCCTCTGCAGCGGGCAGCTCTGCGTAGGTGTTATCCACCGGCGGCTCGCTGAACACGGTGCTGACGCACTGGTTGAACAGTGCCTCGTCGATGCCTTCCACATCGTAGCGGTTCAGCAGGCGCAGACCGGTCAGATCCTTGATGCCCAGCAGGCTGGTGAGTTCGTTTTTCAGACCGTTTGCCTCGACATCAAAGCCGGGCTTTTTTTCCACATAAATACGATAGACCATTGGGTAGGTTCCCCCTTATGATTCAATTCTTCTGAAGGCGCGCCCTCATCCGGCTCGCCTGCGGCGACTGATGAGGGTGCTTTTCCTAATTACTGCTTCTCTGCCAGCGCTTTCAGGGCACGCAGGCCGATATCGCTGCGCTTGTGCAGCTTTTCAAAGCTGATTTTTTCGGCTGCTTCATAGGCGTGGCTCAGGGCATTGGTCAGGCGCGGGCCGGTGGCGGTAACGCCCAGCACGCGGCCACCGTTGGTCACAAGCTGGCCGTCCTCGGTGATGGCAGTGCCGGAGTGGTACACCGTCACGTTCTCCTCGTCGGGCAGCTGACCGTCCACAAGGCCGGAGATGGGCTTGCCCTTCTCGTAGGCCACAGGGTAGCCGCCGGAGGCCAGAATCACACAGGCCGCAGCACCATCGGAGAACTTGACTTCCTGCTGTGCCAGCGTGCCGTCGGTGCAGGACTGCATGATGTGCAGCAGGTCGCTTTCCAGCAACGGCAGCACCACCTGCGTTTCGGGGTCGCCGAAGCGGCAGTTATACTCGATGACCTTGGGGCCGTCCGGGGTGAGCATGAGGCCGAAGTACAGGCAGCCCTTGAAGGGGCAGCCCTCGGCGTTCATGGCGCGGATGGTGGGCAGCCTGTGTGCCGGTGTCTTGGCTCAGGCGCATTCCGGCGGTCAAGGATTCCCGGTGTGGTGTCACACTTCCGTGAAGTCCACATATTCGCCCTCGTCCTTCGGTATCTTCTTTTTCTTCATCTGTCCGGAGTATCGCGTCTTTATGCTTTCCTCTCTTGAGGCGTCCCGGCGGTGCGTCGTACGGCGGTTTCTTGTGTCGTTGAATCCGAACTTATGCATCGTTTCGCGTATGTCGCGGTATACTCTGAACAGGGTGGCACCCAATAATATCGCGATGACAAGGATGAATAGGATGATTATTTTAAGTAAAGTGAACATGTTCCCGTTATTGTTTTTATGTCAGTTATTCTTGCTGCCGTCAGTCTTTGCAGACTGTGTGAACAGTGATATTATGACATACAGAGGTATGATAAGGCAGAAGCTGCCGATGAATCCTGACCATGCGATGATGGCTACGCACAGTGCCATGAATATGTATTTTATCTCGTTGCCTTTCCATCCCCACTGTTTGAACTTGAGGGCGAACATCGGCAGCTCGGCTACAAGCAGCCAGCAGCACAGCGCGACGAGCATTATGAGCACGCATGACATCCACGGCGAGCTTTCCATCCATCTGCTTTGGGTGGCGATGAGCGAGCCCCAGAACAGGGCGTTTGCCGGTGTCGGCATGCCGATGAACGATGTTGTCTGGCGTTCGTCGAGGTTGAATTTCGCAAGACGGAGTGCTGAGAACGCTGCCATTATGAATGCCATGAAAGGCAGGACGGCGCGTGCCGGTTCGAGAAACGGGGGATAGTCCATCACGCACAGCTGCGAAAAGACTATCGCCGAAGGCGCAAAGCCGAACGTGATGTCATCGGCAAGCGAGTCAAGTTCCTTACCGATGGGTGACGATACATGGAGAATGCGTGCGCTCATACCGTCGAAGAAGTCGAAAGCGGCGCCTGTTATAATCCACACAAGAGCCATTCTTGCGTCGAACGCAAAGGCATATCCCGTAGCGATGCAGCCCGATATAAGGTTGCAGCAGGTGATTGCGTTAGGTATGTTTCTTATTATCGGATTTGACATTTCATGTCTTTTATGAAACGATGGTCTTATTTCAGCTTCGCTATTATTGTCTGGTCGCCGGTCGTGCTTTGTCCCATCTTCACGCAGACCTCGCTTCCCAACGGAAGATATACGTCCACTCTCGACCCGAACTTTATGAATCCCAGATGCTCGTCGATGTAGCATTCCTCGCCCTCTTTGGCGTAGGTGACAATCCGGCGTGCCATTGCGCCGGCTATCTGACGGCACAGTATGTCCTTGCCGTCGGGCGTTGTGATGATTATGTCGGCGTGTTCGTTTTCCTCGCTTGCCTTCGGAAGCCATGCCTTGTGGTAGTTTCCGTTCTGATGGTGTACATGTTTCACATGCCCGTCAACGGGAAACCAGTTGGCGTGAACGTTGAAAAGACTCATGAAGATGCTTATCATGATGCGCTTTTCATGAAAATACTGGTCTTCATCCACTTCTTCTATGACTACGATACGGCCGTCGGCAGGTGCCACAACGATGTTTTCGGTATCTTCCTGGGGAAAGTATCTGATGGGACAACGGAAGAAATTGACAACCACACCGTACAGAGCCACTGCCACGGCTACGAAGAACCAGAACGGTATCTTGTTGTCAAGACCGCGCCACAACAGCAGTGCTATGGCGGCGAGAATGATGAATCCGTATAGAAGAGTGTCCGTGCCTTCACGGTGCAGACGTATTTTTTTCAGTCTTTTAATCCTTTTTATCATAACTGTTGATGTACATCTATCTTTCTGCAAAGATAGTTGTTTTTTGAAGATTGGGCAAATTTTTCAAGTCATTCTTTTGGCGGTGTTGTTTTAAAGTGGTAACTTTGAAATCTAATTATGCTTGAAAATGGAAGATTTCGTACATCTGCACGTTCATACTTATTATTCTATTCTCGACGGACAGTCCAGCATCCAGCGCCTCGTAGACAAGGCTGTGGGAGACGGGATGAAGGGCATGGCGATAACAGACCATGGCAACATGTTCGGAATAAAGGAATTCTATAATTATTGCAAGGGTGTAAACAAAAAGCGGAAGGCGGAAGGTAAGGAGCCTTTCAAGCCCATCCTGGGCTGCGAGATGTATGTCGCACGACGCCGGAAAGAGGACAAGGTGAAGGAGATGGGCGACATGAGCGGATATCATCTCATCGTTCTCGCGAAAAACTATAACGGATACAAGAACCTCATAAAGCTTGTCTCGCGCGCATGGGTGGACGGTTATTACATGCGTCCGCGTACGGACAGAGCCGACCTCGAGCGTTATCACGAGGGCCTTATCGTCTGTTCGGCGTGCATAGCGGGCGAAGTCCCGTCGAAGATACTTAAAGGCGACATCGCCGGAGCGCGCGAGGCGATAGAGTGGCACAAACGTGTCTTCGGCGACGATTATTATCTTGAGCTGCAGAGACACGAGGTGAAGGACCCCAATATAAGGGCTAACAGTGAGACGTTCCCGCTCCAGCAGAAGGCGAACAAGGCTATGATGGAGCTTGCCGGAGAGTATGGAGTGAAGCTGGTGTGCACAAACGACGCGCATTTCGTGGACCAGGACAACGCCGAAGCGCACGACCACCTGCTCTGTCTTGCCACAGGCAAGGATCTGGACGACCCGAAACGTATGCTCTACTCGAAGCAGGAGTGGTTCAAGACGAGGGCTGAGATGAACACGGTGTTCGGTGATTTGCCGCAGGTTATGGCAAACACGCTGGAGATTCTCGACAAGGTTGAGATGTACAGCATTGACCACGACCCCATCATGCCGTTCTTCCCAATCCCTGCCGAGTTCGGAACGGAGGACGACATAAGGCGCAAATACACTGAGCAACAGCTGTATGAGGAGTTCACTACCGATGAGAATGGGGAGAATCCGTTGCCAAAGGAGGAAGCCGACAAGAAGATAAAGCACCTCGGAGGCATAGAGAAGATATACCGGATAAAGTTCGAAGCCGACTATCTTGCGAAGCTCGCGTACGACGGAGCGAGGCGTCTGTATGGCGACCCGATACCCGACGAGGTGGCTGAAAGAGTGAAGTTCGAGCTCCACATCATGAAGACGATGGGTTTCCCGGGATACTTCCTCATCGTGCAGGACTTCATCAACGCCGCCCGCAACGAGCTCGGCGTGCTCGTGGGACCGGGTCGTGGCTCGGCTGCCGGGTCGGTCGTGGCGTACTGTCTTGGCATCACCAAGATTGATCCTATAAAATATGACCTGCTGTTCGAGCGTTTCCTGAATCCTGACCGAATATCTTTGCCTGATATAGATACCGACTTCGACGATGACGGAAGAGGCCGTGTGCTCGAGTGGGTGGAGGACAAGTACGGGCACGACAAGGTGGCGCACATCATCACATACGGCACAATGGCTACCAAGAACTCCATAAAGGACGTCGCACGTGTGGAGAAACTGCCGCTCGATATATCAAACCGTCTGTGCAAGGCGATACCCGACCGTCTGCCGGACGGTATGAAAATGAACCTGCCCAACGCCATAAAGGCGGTGCCGGAACTGCGTGAGGCGGAGGCGAGCGCCGACCCGCAGATGAGCAACACCATACGTTACGCCAGAATGCTCGAGGGAACCGTGCGTGGCACGGGCATACATGCGTGCGGCACTATTATCTGTCGCGACGCCATAAGCGACTGGGTTCCGGTGAGCACAGCGGAAGACAAGGCAGACCCCGGACACAAACTGCTGACCACACAGTATGACGGACACGTGATAGAAGAGACCGGACTGATAAAGATGGACTTCCTCGGACTGAGCACACTGTCGATACTCAAGGAGACCGTAGATAACATAAAGATTACGCGAGGGGTGGAGGTAGACCTCGACAACATACCCATCGACGACGAGCTGACATACAAACTGTATCAGGAAGGACGCACTGTGGGCACATTCCAGTTTGAGTCCGCCGGCATGCAGAAGTATCTGCGCGAGCTCAAACCCACCGTCTTTGAGGACCTCATAGCCATGAACGCCCTCTACCGTCCCGGTCCTATGGACTACATACCGCAATTCATCAGGCGTAAGAACGGGCAGGAGGAGATAAAATACGACATCCCCTGCATGGAGAAATACCTCAAGGACACATACGGCATCACCGTCTATCAGGAGCAGGTCATGCTTCTCTCCCGACAGCTCGCCAACTTCACGCGAGGCGAGAGCGACGCTCTGCGTAAGGCGATGGGTAAGAAGAAGAAGGACATTGTGGACAAGATGAAACCCAAGTTCATCGAGGGTGGAAAGGCTAACGGGCACGACCCGAAGGTGCTCGAGAAGATATGGGCAGACTGGGAGAAGTTCGCTTCTTATGCGTTCAACAAGAGTCACGCCACGTGCTACTCATGGGTGGCGTACCAGACGGCATATCTCAAGGCGCACTATCCGGCTGAGTTCATGGCTGGAAACATGAGCCGGTGTCTCAACGACATCGGAAAGATAACCAAACTCATGAGCGAGTGTCAGGCGATGGGCATAAAGTGTCTCGGTCCGGACGTCAATGAGAGCCGCCACAAGTTCAGTGCCAACAAGAAGGGAGAGGTGCGTTTCGGTCTTGCGGCGGTGAAAGGCATGGGCGATTCTGCCGCTCAAGCCATCATAGAAGAGCGTGAGAAGAACGGTCCCTACAAAGACATCTACGACTTCGCGCAGCGGGTCAATCTCTCGGCAGTAAACCGTAAGGCATTCGAAAGTCTCGCACTGAGCGGCGGATTCGACAGTTTCGGCATAAAGCGGGAGCAGTATTTCGGGGTGACGACAAGGGGAGAGATGTTCCTCGACACGCTCGTGCGCTACGGCCAGCTCTACCAGATGGAGATGTTGCAGGCGCGCAACTCGCTCTTCGGAGGGTTCGATTCGGTGGACATCGCAAAGCCTCAGGTGCCTCAGGCTGAGCCGTGGAGCACCATAGAGAAGCTCAACAAGGAGCGCGATCTCGTGGGAATATATCTCTCAGCCCATCCGCTCGACGACTATTCGGTGGTGTTGCGCAAGATGTGCAACCTGCATTGCGCGGACGTGGGACGCGACGCCGACAAGAAAAAACTGTCCAGACTGTCTTCCATGACGTTCGGAGGCATCGTCACGGGAGGGGTGTCGCGCTGGTCGTCGAGAACCAACAAGCCGTTCGGTTTTGTGACGATAGAGGATTATGAGGGTCCGGGCGAGCTTGCGCTTTTCAACGACGAGTGGGCTAAATGGCAGCATATGTTCAAGGAAGGATACACGGTCTATGTCACTGCCAAGTGCGTACCGCGGTTCCGCGACAACTCCGAATTGTTCGACATACGCATACAGAGCGTCGACTTTCTCAACGATGTGAAGGACAAATACATAGAGAAGCTCACCATAGCGGTGAACACCTCGGTGCTCGACGACACGCAGATGACCGACCTTGCGACTGTCATCAGAAGCAATCCGGGCAGGGTTCCGCTCTTTTTCCAGATGTATGACGCGGAGCACAAGAGGGATGTCCTGCTCGTGAGCAGGGGAAATGAGGTGGACATCAACGCCTCTCTCATATCATACCTCGAGAGCTGTCCGGCACTGACATATACTTTGAACTGAAAATGGCATGGTCTTTGCTCAGTGTGTAATATGACAGGACATGTCATCATATAGTAATAACATCAAATCAATATAAGCAAATGGAAGTTAAGATTACGACTGAGAATTTTGAGAGTTATAAGAATGGCGGACTGCCTTTGGTTGTTGACCTGTGGGCTACATGGTGCGGACCGTGCCGTATGCTTTCGCCTGTTATTTCGGAACTCGCCGAAGACTACGACGGTAAAATAGTCGTAGGAAAGTGCGATGTGGAGGAAAACGACGAACTGGCGTCCGATTTCGGCGTGCGCACAATCCCGACTCTGCTCTTCTTCAAGAACGGAGAGCTTGTCGACAAGTTTGTTGGTGCCACCACAAAAGCTGTCCTGCAGGAGAAGTTCGACGCTCTCCTGAAGTAATGACAAGACAAGATATGTGAAATGCATGGCATGTTCCGGTTTTGCCGGAGCATGCCTTTTTTCGTATATGGAGGTGTCGGGCGGCGGCATGACATGGCGCGGGCACTGCTGCATACATGCCGTCCCGTGCGTCGTACTGACAATGCCCGGCATGCGGCAGTATGGCAGTCATGCGCGCATGAGTGCGTTTGCATAAATATACGGTGTTCCGACCGCTGATGCATAAATATGCAATGGTAAGCCTGCAATACTGCCGTCTGAGCGCGCACGAGACCATCCGGCTGCAAATACGCGGTTTTTGAGGCACTTGCGCAATGCGCTGACGCACAGCCGGTTGGCTTTTCCGGTGCCGCAGACAAGCCTTTCCGGTGATGCGGAAGAGCCTCTTCCGTGCTGCCGAACGGGCTTTCCTGTGTCGTGGAAGAGTCTTTTTTGAGTGGCAGAACGTGCTTTTCCATATCATGGAAGTGCGCGTTCTGTCGTGGAAATTCCACTGGATAGCGGTGCGGACGACATCCGGTGATGTCCGAGAAGCGTTTTTGCTATGCCGTGAAGCCGTAGCAGTCGGTTTCCCGTTTCTGCTTTGCGAAAATATTCTGTCAATATTTTTTACTCCCGGTTCTGCATAAATATGCGTTTTGTCAAGTACTTACGGAGTGGTGAAAGCATTTTTCACGGTGCGTTACCGTTCATTGTCCGGTGTCCGGACATACGTGTCATATATGACAAAAAGTCGCATATCGGGTTTTCGTTTTTTCCTTAAAGTACTCACTTTCGTCTGCCGCGATATGACAGATGTGTGCGCATCATCCTGTAGGTGACATGTTGTCAGTCTTACGTTTTTCGTGATTATTGGTATTATTGCGGCTGTAAGACACATCATGCGCGCCCTCCTTGTCGGCAGGCGCGCATGATGTCGGGTGTGTGGCTGTGCGTGGGCACAAGCCGTCGGGCGTTATGTCCCGCTGCAGCCGTTTCTTTTCAATATCCTCGCAGATGTATGAGTATTACATCGTCACGGAGCGGCTGCCGTCCGCGTTTTCCTTTATTGTCACCTTCACCGCATTCTCCGGCAGCAGGTCCTCTATCAGTTCGGGCCACTCTATGAAGCAGTAAGCCCCGCCGTAGAAATATTCCTCATATCCGAGGTCGTACACCTCCTCGAGCTTCTTTATGCGGTAGAAGTCGAAGTGGAATATCTGTCCGCCTGTCGTTTCCGACTCATATTCGTTCACTATGGCGAATGTGGGCGACGTGATGACATCCTTCACGCCCATGTGCTCGCACAGAGCCTTGATGAATGTGGTCTTTCCCGCGCCCATCTTGCCGTAGAAGGCGAACACTTTAGAGTCTTTCATGCAAGCCGCAAACTGTTCTGCGGCGGCATCTATCTGGTCGAGTGAGTTGATTCTTATTTCCATATCTTTGTTTTTTATCGTTTTCTTGAAGTAAGCGTTATCAGCGGAACGAGCATCTCCTCCATGGATATGCCGCCGTGCTGGAACGTGTTCTTGTAGTAGGACACGTAGTAGTTGTAGTTGTTGGGATAGGCGAAGAAGGAGTTGCCTGTGGCGAACACGTATGCGGTACTCAGGTTGGGAGCCGGCAGATGAGCCTTCCTCGGGTCTTTTATCACGAATACGTCCTTGGCGTTGAAGTTCAGATTCTTGCCCAGTTTGTAGCGCAGGTTGGTGTTGGTGTTGCGGTCGCCCACAATCTTTACGGCTTTCGAAGCCCTTATACTGCCGTGGTCGGTGGTTATTATCACCTTGCATCCTGTCTCTGACAGCCTTTTCAGCAGCTCGCTCATCACCGAGTGTCTGAACCAGCTCAGTGTTATGCTGCGGTAGGCTGACTCGGTGTTGGCGAGCTCCCTCACCATCTTCGACTCCGTGCGTGCGTGTGAGAGCATGTCGATGAAGTTCACCACTATCACGTTGAGGTCGTTTCTGAGCAGTTCGTTCAGCCGTTCCACTATCTTCTCACCGCCAGCCGTGCCGTTTATCTTGTGATAGCTGAAGGTGTCGTGACGCCTGAACCGTTCTATCTGTGTCCTTATCAGCGGCTCCTCGTTGAGGTTCTTGCCTTCCTCCTCGTCCTCGTCCACCCACAGGTCGGGGAACATCTCGGCTATCCTGCTCGGCATCAGACCGCTGAATATGGCGTTGCGCGCATATTGGGTGGCTGTGGGCAGGATGCTCATATACATGTCCTCGTCGATGTCGAACATGTCTCCCACCTCCTGTGCGATGACCCGCCACTGGTCATATCTGAAGTTGTCTATCACTATGAGAAACACTTTCTCACCTTCGTTTAGCAACGGGAACACCTTCTTCTTGAATATGTCAGGACTCATGAGCGGCCGTTCCGTGTCGCCGGAGGGCGTCATCCAGTCCATATAGTTGTTTTTCACATATTTGGAGAATCCTATGTTGGCCTCCTCCTTCTGCATCTGCAGTGTCTCGGTCATGGAGCTGCTGGTGCTGCTCAGCTCCAGTTCCCAGTGCACGAGCCGCCTGTATATGTCAGTCCAGTCGTTGTATGTGCGGCTCTCCATTATCTGCATGGCTATGTTGCCGAAGTTCTGCTGATAGCTGCTCTGTGTCACTTCGGTCACTATCTGCTTCTTGTGTATGTTCTTTTTCAGTGTCAGCAGAATCTGGTTCGGGTTCACCGGCTTTATGAGATAGTCGGCAATCTTCGAGCCTATAGCCTGGTCCATGATGTTCTCTTCCTCGCTCTTGGTCACCATCACCACCGGTGTCGCAGGCGATATCTCCTTTATCTGCTGCAGAGTCTCGAGTCCTGTCAGTCCGGGCATCATCTCGTCGAGCAGTATAAGGTCGAATGTGGTCTGCCGGCATCGGTCTATCGCGTCGGTGCCATTGCTCACGGTGACCACTTCATAGCCCTTTTTCTCGAGGAAGATGATGTGTGCCTTGAGCAGCTCAATCTCATCATCCACCCATAATAGCAAACCGTTTGTCATATGTCTGATGTTTTGTCTGTTTTTGTTGTCGTGTCTCCGGCTGTGTGGCGGAGGCTGTCCGGCAGTGCAGCCGCAAGTCTTCTCAGAAGCCTTCAAGGTCGTAATATTCGTCGTCTGTCACGTCAGGAACGTCTTTCTTCCGCTTGTTGCCGGTGTCCTGAGGGGTGTCGTCGAAGTAGAACTCTTCCTCGAGCTGCTCCGCGGGCTGCTTCTTCTCCTGTCCGCTGTCTTCCTCCTGCTTTTTCTTTGGAGTGGTCTTGCCGCCCTCGTCCTCCTTCTTCAGAGGCTGTTTCGGTTCCTCTTTCGGCTTCTCTTTCTGTGTGCTGTCGTCCTTGAGCTCCTCCAGAGGTATTATTATAGAGTCGTCCGGCTCGGTCACTACGTCTTTCTTCACGTCTTCCGTCTTGCCGGGAGCAGGAATCACCGTGTTCTCTTGCCGCACGGCTTCGTCCTTCCTGTCTTCCTTCTGCTTGTCTGCCGCCGGACTGACAGTCACGCCTTCATCCACGTTTTCCGGCTTCTTCTCCGGCTGTACGGGCGTTTCCGGCTCGGGAACTATTGTCGTTCCGCCCTGAGAGTCGCCTTCATCATTTGTGCCTTCGGCAGGTATCACAGTTCCGCCGTCGTCTTTCTCTGGTGCCGTTTCCTCCGGTAACAAAAGTAACAGATGTTACTCGCCTCTAAGTTCCGCAAACAACTTC
>OGXH01002841.1_pt1 | contig 11713 bp, 8 predicted proteins | sample 1576241 | NCBI WGS metagenome assembly OGXH01 (sample SAMEA3541529, study PRJEB24748) | human gut metagenome | biome: human gut; feature: human-associated habitat; material: faeces | place: China | collected 2012
AAAGATAATGGACAAGCCACAGGAAGCCAAATTATTGGCAGATCACTATGATTTATCTTCTTTACCCGAGGTAGTTGCTACTAAGCAAGAGGGAATTGATACTACCAAAGAGGGCCTTACTTTGAATACTGCAGAGATGAGGCAAATTACCGATGATTACAAGGGAGCTATGGAACTCTCTTCAAGAGAACACCATGAATTGAGAAGAGAGATAGAGGCTAACATAGATCCCGAGGATCCAGACCCAGAAATGGATATCTATTTAGATGAAGAGCAATATGAAGAAAAAGAGCCTACATCAATAGCCGAACAATTCCTCAACAGGTAATCGAGGTTTATTGCATAATTAATTTATTATTCTTAAATTTGCATCAAAATAAATAATAAGATTATGGATAAAACCACATTAAAACAGCTTAAACCAGGTACACTATTCAGATTAAAAGACTCTGAATCCAGTCCAGTATGGGTAAGAGATCATTATGATAGGTCTTCTAAAACTTATGCTTGCCATAAATACGAAGACTACAATCATGAAGCTTTCTTCAAAGGAACCAGAACAGTATTCATTAATTTTACATATTAGACATTATGAACATCAAAAACCTATTCAACAGATTTCGTAAACGGGAACCAGAGTTAAGTTATTCCCTGAATCTAATCTACCTAGAAGATACTAGGGTAGTATTCAACCAGAATATACAATGTGCTAAAGACCTAGAGAATTACCTATCTGCCTATATGAGACTATTTGGCATGTATTCAGATAAGCCTTATGTACTAATCTATCAGGAATACAAAAGCAGATACTGGGTATATGACAAAGAACCTTACCTATTATACTACAAGGTACCACTCATAGTTAACCTCAGTAGAAAGCTATCAGGTAAATCAGACATGGTAATAACCAAAGAAAAATACCAAGCTGCTAAGGATTTAGTTCCAGCCCATGAAGTATCTGATAGATTCAAGATACCAGAATATATTACTGGAGTCTTTACAGATATCTGGTATAAATGCCAAGGATATATGGATACGGACCATGTTGGTTTAGAGGAGATACTGGAATTGATGCAGCACAATTGGTTAAAGGAATTTGAATTGCTGGTATTCAAGAGGAATTACGATACAGATATGTTATTCCTTAATCATTCTCTTACCTATATTTTGGACCAGACAGAAGAAGAGGGCCGAAGAATATGTATTCAAAACATTATCGAACGTAACATAAATCAAGAAAATCAAGATGAAAACGAAACAGTTTAACGTAAGTCAGTCTAGAATATATCCAGATATAAGAGATAAGTATCTGGATTATATGGGAGAACGATATAATATGTTCATTTCGGATGATACTCTAAAGAATGATCTCAGAGAAATCCTTCGAAAGGGTACTAATAAAACTATCCATTTCAATATCCTAGAAAAGAACTCAGATCTCTTGGTATTTGAAACCTCTGAATACAGTAAGCTATTAGAGTTCACTAACCATTATCTCTGGATATTCAGGCTAGTAAACGATAAATGGAATTTAATCCGATACAGAGTATAAATTCGAAAGGCAGACTAACTATCTGCCTTTCTTAGCGTTTACACATATCCTCAGCTTAGTATTCCAGAATTTGCATATATAATTTAAAGTGCTTATATTTGCATAAGAAAAATAATTAATAACATTTTAAAATTTTAGACTTATGAAAAATAATGAAACCTTCCAAACCACACAACATCTAGACAAGTTAGTTACTAACCTAGGTCTTCAAATCCAAGAATTATTTTCCTTAGACTTAGAGGAAATCCTAGATTACAGCAACAATCTAATGAATCTATTAGTTAATGCCTACGTTGAAAACCAATGCTTAGCATTATCTGCAATGATATCTAAACAGGACGGATTTGCAATATACTCTTTCTTATTTCAAACTCCCGATACTTCTAATGGTGCTGCAGATGCTCTGGTAAACTTTGCCATGAACTTTACTGATGGAGAAGCTAATATCAAATCTATCAACAGAATATCTTCAAACATAATGCAAATCACATTTACAGTATGACACCCATAAGAAGACTTTTAAATATCGTACAATTTGATCTAGCCGAGAAACTAAACTTGGCTAGATTAAGGAAGATGCTGTAAAAGATGGTATAGCAAATGAAATGAGTTTAGAATCTGTTTCATTAAAAAAGTCAGAAGAAAGGAAGTCTAAGGATTTGGCTAGTTATATGGAAGAGAATGCTCTGCATACTGTAGGTTGTGCCTTTGCCCAATTGGAGAGAGAAGGTGTTCGTGTGCGGGCAAGTAAATATCAGGCTGTGCGTTCTCAATATAAAGAAGAGATAAAATATATATTTGAGTTTCAAAATGGTTTGGACATAGATGGAGATTTCTTCAAACGTATATATAGCGACAGAAAAGATGGGTGCATTTTTTACAAGCGTCCCTTGCGCTCTCAAAAAGGATTGGTGGGAAAATGTACGTTAGAACCTGCAAAGTCTCGCTGTCCAATTAGTCATCCTGAATTTGAAAAGTTTCGTGCATTTGCATTCATTAATAATATTCAATATCGAAGGACTACTGAAGATGAATGGCTGAATCTTACTGCTGAACAGAAACTAAAACTTTATAATGATAAGTTCCTTCAGGCAAAGCCTAGTTTTAAGTTCGAAGCTATTCGTAAGTGGATTGAAAAAGAGATTGGATTATTGCAAGATTACCATTTGTCTAAAGAGAAGAAGTCCGGGGTTTTCTTCGATTTTTCTGTTATGAATCAAACAATTCCGATGCGCACCGGTCCGCGAGCCCTGGCAGCCTCGTAATCCGCATCGGTAAATGTATAAGTCCATTCCACGACGTATTTATCCCCCTCTTCATAAGCCTTGTAAACATAACGATCGGGATCCTGCAAACTTTTCGGAACCGCAACTTCTCCGAGTCCCGACGGATAATAATTTTCCATATAACAGTAAATTATAACTCCTTCTGTAAAAGAATCGTAGATAACATGAGTTTCTCTTCCGTCGAGAAAAGTCTGCAAATCCACGGGCGAAGGTCCTTCCAATTCTTTTACAGCCCGCTCTCCATACTTTATTCCCTGGGATCTCGTGATGCACCCCTCTACATAGAAATATTCGATCCTATGATTGCACCTATTCTCCCACACGAACCGGCTGACATAGGACGAATAGGTTTTATCGTCGCTGTCATTGCAACTTACAAGAGAGCACAGCACGACGCAAATCATCCACAAATAAAGAATCTTTCTCATAATTTAAATTCAGGCTGATTTGACTTCATTATAAAAGTAATAGATAATATTCGAAAATACAACTTCGTTTCTTGAATCTTTTAAGAAAATTCCCGGAAATCGAATCCGACTTCCGGGAAGAATCAAATGCCTGATATTCCTAAAAATTAAATTTCCCCAAGCGTAATATGCACCGCACCCCGGGCTTTCGCCGCCTCGTAATCGGCATTGGTGAAAGTATAAACCCAAACCAAAGCCAGACTACCGTTTTTCTCCTTATTTACCAAAGTATAGCGCTGCACGTCCTGCAAACCCTTTGGCACAGCGGAATTACCCGACCCCGACGGGTCGTAGTTTTCCATATATGCATACGTTTCGCCATCGACGACAAACTGCTCATACCACAGCCCCATCTTTCGGTCCTCAATATAGTCCGACAAACCTTCCGGTGAGCCGGACACCCGCACGGAAACATACTTTCCACGATTAATCCCGTCATGCCACCGATACCCTCCTTCTACATAAAAGAAATCGATTCGATAATCGCTCTCATTTTTCCATTCGATCCAATATTCATCGACCGGTTCGACCTGCTTCTCGTCGTCGCCACAACCGCTCGAAAAGATCAATGCCGAAAGCGCCGCAACGCAACAGATAAACTTTTTCATAGGCATTAAATTAAAATTCAAAAAAATACCCTTCACGAATATAACATCATTTATGAAAAATACAAAATATTCGGGAATAAATCCTCCCGAATCCTCTAAAAAAGATTTGCGTTGAAAAACAGATGTTTTTCAACGCAAATCAAAATCGATATAAAATCCACTCTATACCTATAAGAGTTCCCCTACTTAAATTCCACCAGCGAATGTCCTGTCATGGCTTCGGGCTTTTCGAGCCCCATCAGGTCGAGGACCGTAGGCGCTACGTCGGCCAGGATACCGTCGCGGACCGTTTTCACGCGGTCGGAAACCACGACGATCGGCACCGGATTGAGCGAATGGGCCGTATTGGGCGTGCCGTCGGCATTGACCGCATTGTCGGCGTTGCCGTGATCGGCGATCTGCACGACCTCGTACCCATTGCGACGGGCCGCCTCGACGACTTTGGCCACACACGCATCGACAGCCTTCACCGCTTTCTCGATCGCCTCATAAACTCCCGTATGCCCCACCATATCGCCGTTGGCGAAATTCAGGCAGATGAAATCGTATTTCTGCCTGTCGAGTGCCCCGACCAGCTTGTCGGCCACCTCGTAAGCGCTCATCTCGGGCTGAAGGTCGTAAGTCGCCACCTTCGGAGAAGCGACCAGAATGCGGTCCTCGCCCTCGAACTCCTCCTCGCGGCCTCCGTTCAGGAAGAAGGTCACATGAGCGTATTTCTCCGTTTCGGCGATACGGAGCTGCGAAAGCCCCTGCCGGGCGACATACTCGCCGATCGTGTCGGCCACGTTCTCCTTGTCGAACAGGATATGCAGCCCCTCGAACTTGGCGTCATAGGGCGTCATGCAGCAATAGTAGAGCGGCAGCGTGTGCATGCCCTGCTGCGGCATATCCTCCTGTGTGAGTACGATGGTCAGCTCCTTGGCCCGGTCGTTCCGGTAGTTGAAGAAGATCACCACGTCGTTCGGCCGGATCATACCGATCGGATTGCCGTCCTCGTCGATCCGCACGACGGGCTTCACGAACTCGTCGGTCACCCCTTCGTCGTACGACTTCTGCATCGCCAGCGTCATATCGGACGAATGTTCGCCCTTGCCCTCGACCAACAGGTCGTAGGCCACTTTCACACGTTCCCAACGCTTGTCGCGGTCCATCGCGTAATAACGGCCTACGATCGAGGCCACGACGCCCGTCGATCGTTCCCGCATGTGCTTTTCCAGCCGTTCGATGAATCCCTTGCCGCTGTACGGATCGGTATCGCGGCCGTCCATAAAGCAATGCACGTAGGTACGTTCGATGCCGTATTTATCGGCGATGTCCGTCAATTTGAGCAGATGATCCAGCGACGAGTGCACTCCGCCGTCCGAAACCAGTCCCATCAGGTGCACGCTCACCCCGTTCGATTTGGCGTATTCGAACGCCTTCACGATTTCGGGATTCTTCAGAATCGAATCGTCGCGGCAGGCCCGGTTGATCTTCACCAGATCCTGATAGACTACCCTGCCCGCACCGATATTGAGGTGCCCCACCTCCGAATTGCCCATCTGCCCATCGGGCAGGCCGACGTTTTCGCCGTCCGTACGCAACTGCGCATGAGGGTATTTACGGGTCATTTCCGAAATATAGGCAGGATGCACCTGTGCGATGACATCCCCCTTCTGTCCGTCGCCGATGCCCCAACCGTCGAGGATCATCAGCAATACTTTGCGATTACTCATCCGAAACATTACTTTACTTGTTCCACAATCAGTTCTACGGCCTTGTCGATAGCCGCCTGGATGCCATCGGGGTTCTTACCGCCCGCCGTCGCCAGGAAAGGCTGTCCGCCGCCGCCGCCGTTGATGGCTTTGGCCGCCTCGCGCACCACGACACCGGCATTGACTCCCTGCGCCACGATATCGTCGCCCAAAGCGACGGTGAGCGTCGGCTTGCCGTCATTGATCGATCCGATCACCAGTACGATATTCTTCGAACGCGAACGCACGGCGAAAGCGAGGTCCTTGATGAAATCCGGCCGGCGATCGGTCTGCGTAGCCATCAGCCGCATCCCGCCACGCTCGGGCGTAGAATCGACGATCTTCGCGGCCCACTCGGCCACCTGTTCGCGGCGGATGGCCTCCATCTCGTGCTTCAAAGCCTCGTTGCTTTCCATGATCTTCTTGATCGACTGAAGAATCTGCGGGTTATTGAGATAATCGGCCACGTTGCGCATCGTATCTTCGGCCGCATAGATCACCTCCTCGGCCTTCGCCCCCGTCGTGGCCTCGATACGTCGTACACCGGCGGAAATGGCGCTTTCGTTCAGGATCTTGAAGAACCCGATATTACCCGTAGCGCTCACGTGAGTACCGCCGCACAACTCGACCGAGGTGCCGAAGCGCACCATACGCACCCGGTCGCCGTATTTCTCGCCGAAGAGCATCATCGCCCCGGCCGCTGCAGCCTCTTCCTTGGTGGCATCGCGTTTCTCCTCGAGGGGATAGTTCGCGCGAATGGCACGATTGACCAGTTGCTCGACCCGGCGCAGCTCCTCGTGCGTCACCTTCTGGAAGTGCGAAAAGTCGAAGCGCAGGTATTCGGGCGTCACGAGCGAACCTTTCTGCTCGACGTGCGTACCGAGCACCTTGCGCAGCGCTTCATGCATCAGATGGGTCGCCGTATGGTTGTTGGCAGCCGCCTGACGTTTCTCCGGATCCACGACGGCCATGAAGGTCGCCTCGGGATTTTCGGGCAGTTGGGTAACGATATGGATAATCAGGCCGTTCTCCTTCTCGGTAGCCACGACCGGGATCCGTTCGTTGGCGGTTTCGATATAGCCGATATCGCCGATCTGACCGCCGGAATTGCCGTAGAACGGAGTGCGGTCGAACACCAACTGGTAGGAAACGCGTCCTTTGGAGGACACACGGCGGTAGCGGGCGATCTTCACCTCGGCGCTCAGCGTGTCGTAACCGATGAACTCGCTCTGCTTGATATGGATCAGCTCCTTCCAGTCGTCGGTATCGACCGCAGCAGCGTTGCGCGAACGCTCCTTCTGCGCCTGCAGCTCCTTCTCGAAGGCCTCCAGATCCACCTCGATCCCCTGTTCGCGGGCGATCAGCTCCGTCAGGTCGATCGGGAATCCGTAGGTATCGTACAACAGGAAAGCGTCCTTGCCGGAAATGCGTTCGCCGCCGCTCTTGCGAACCTCGGCCATCACGCCGTCCAACAGGTTGATGCCCGTAGCGAGCGTACGCAGGAAGGAGCTTTCCTCCTCCTCGATCACCTTCTCGATCAGCGTCTGCTGGGCCTTAAGCTCGGGGAACTGCCCGCCCATCTGATCGACCAGACCGGCCACCAGACGGCAGATGAAGGGCTCGTTGAAGCCCAGGTAGGTATAGCCGTAGCGGACGGCGCGGCGCAGAATGCGGCGGATCACGTAGCCCGCCTTCACGTTCGAAGGAAGCTGTCCGTCGGCGATCGAGAACGAAATGGCACGCAGGTGGTCGGCGACCACGCGCATAGCCACGTCGCACTTCTCATCCGCACCGTACGTTTTGCCAGACATGGCGGCGATGCGCTGGATCGTAGGTTGGAACACGTCGGTATCGTAATTCGACTTTTTCCCTTGCAGAATCATGCAGAGGCGTTCGAAACCCATGCCCGTATCGATACAGTTGGCCGCCAGGGGTTCGAGCGAACCGTTCGCCTTGCGGTTGAACTGCATGAAGACCAGGTTCCAGATCTCGATCACCAGCGGGCTGCCCTGATTGACCATCTCGCGGCCCGGCACGGCGGCGATCTCCGACTCGTCGCGCAGGTCGTAGTGGATCTCGCTGCAAGGTCCGCAAGGGCCTACGTCGCCCATCTCCCAGAAGTTGTCGTGCTTGTTGCCGCGGATGATGTGATCCGCAGGCAGGTATTGCAGCCAGATGTCGTAGGCCTCCTGGTCGAACGGCACCCCGTCTTCGGGACTTCCCTCGAACACGGTAGCGTACATGCGGCTCTTGTCCAGTCCGTACACCCCGGTCAGCAGCTCCCAGGCCCAGCCGATCGCCTCCTTCTTGAAATAGTCGCCGAACGACCAGTTGCCCAGCATCTCGAACATCGTGTGATGGTAGGTGTCATGGCCGACCTCCTCCAGGTCGTTGTGCTTGCCCGACACGCGCAGGCACTTCTGCGTATCGGCGGCCCGGGGATAGGGACGGGGAATATTCCCGAGGAAAATGTCCTTGAACTGGTTCATACCCGCGTTGGTGAACATCAACGTCGGGTCGTTTTTCACCACCATCGGTGCCGACGGTACGATCACATGGTCCTTCCCTGCGAAGAAATCGAGGAAAGCCTGACGAATTTTGTTGGATTCCATATACTGTGTTTTCAATTCTTTGCGTTGTTCATAAGACACACTCCGCAGATTCCGGCTGCCTGTGCTCAGGCTGTCATCCGCTCGAATCCGCGAAACTTAAAGAAGTTACAAGATTGCAAAATTACATATTTTACCTTAATTTTGCATCACTTCCAAGGAGTTTTTCAGATCATGGCACGAAAAAAGCAGACGTTCGATCCCCACGCCCTGACCCGTGAGGTGGTTTCGGCCACTCATGAGGTGGTCACGGTCCCGTTCCGCCTGCGCACCTACCGTGTCATTCGCAAAATCCTCATCATCTTCATCGCAGTATCGATCGTCAATGTCGTCTTCGCAAATGTCTTCTACACGCCGAAAATGTACCGCATCCTGCGCGAAAATTCGGAGCTGGTCTTCAAATACCGGCTCCTTCAGGACAAGATCCGCGCGGAGCAGCGTAAACTGGACGAAATACACCACCGCGACAACTTCGTTTACCGGGCTTTGTTCTCGGCCGACACCCTGAATATCGGAGGGATCTACACCCCCTATCCGGCGTCCAAATACGCGGCTCTGGCGGGCGACGAATACGCCCCGCTGATGATCGGCACGTGGCAGCAGCTCGACGCTTTCGGCCGCCAGCTCTACCGTACCTCCGTTTCGTTCGACGAGTTGCAAATCCTGGCCAAGAACAAGGAGAACATGTCCACGGCAATCCCGGCCATCTGGCCCATCGACCGTCAGGCCCTGCGCAGGGGTATCGAGCCGTTCGGCTACCGCAACCACCCGATCTACCACCGACGCATCCTGCACAAAGGCATCGACCTGGCGGCCAACATCGGCAACAACGTCTATGCCACGGGCGACGCGACGGTACAGTCCACCGACCTGGGACAGCCCCGCAGAGGATACGGCAAGCAGATCCTCCTGAACCACCAGTACGGCTACCAGACCCGCTACGCACACCTGAGCCAGATCTTCGTCAAACCCGGCGAGAAGGTCGTGCGCGGACAACTGATCGGCAAGGTCGGCAACACGGGCGGCGTGACCGGCCCCCACCTGCATTACGAGGTGATTCACATGGGACAGGTCGTCAATCCGATCAACTATTTCAACCGCAATATGACCAACGAGGAGTACGAGCGCCTGATGGAACAGATGCAGGAGCTCAACCTCGACACCTTCGACGAATAACATGGCAAGAACCCGCAGACCGATCAAATACGCCACACCGCGCACGCCCAAACAGAAGGCGATCCGCATCACGTTTCACGTGCTGGTGTGGTTCGGCGCAGCCATCCTCTACTACGTCGGGTTTTCGCTCTTCTTCGACACGCCCGTCGAATACGAGCTCAAGCACTCCACCGATCAGTTGAGGGACGAATACACCCGGCTCGAAGCCCGCTACGACTCGCTGCGCACAGTGATGGAAAATGTTTCCGAGCGCGACCGCAACGTCTTCAACATCCTCTTCGAATCCGATCCTTACGATTTCGACACCGAATACGAAACCAAGCGGCTCGCAACGTACGAAAGCCTGCTGGACAAATCCGACCGTCAGATCATCCTGGAACTCAAAGAGAAGGTCAGACAATCCGAAGCGACGCTGACCAAGCTCAACGAATCGTACCTCGAACTGCAACGTCTGCTGGATACGGTCGGCGACGGCCGCAACCGGATTCCGGCCATACAGCCCGTTATCAACCAGCAGCTCACGCTGCTCACCGCCTCCTACGGCATGCGCATCCACCCCTTCTACCGCACCCTGCAATCCCATCAGGGCGTCGATTACACGGTGCCCGAAGGTTCGCGCGTCTTCGCCACGGCGGACGGCCGCGTGAAGGAGATCGCCACGCGCTCTACGGCGGGCCGCACCATCGTCATCGATCACGGCAACGGTTACGAAACCTCGTACAGTCACCTGCTGGCGGTCAATGTCCGCCGCGGGCAGGAGGTCCGTCGCGGCGACATCATCGGACTTTCGGGCAACACGGGACTTTCGATCGCACCCCACCTGCATTACGAGGTGCGGCACAACGGCATGCGCGTCGATCCGATCCACTACTTCTTCATGGAACTCTCACCCGTCGAGTACCAGCGGATCATCCGCATCGCCCAGTCGGGCATGCAGTCCTTCGACTAATTTTTCGAATCGCGAATGAAAAAAGAAACGGCTATCTATCCCAGCCACCGCAAATTGCTGGGCACAACGCTCGCCGCAGCGATCATGACGACCCTCTCCTGCCTGCTCGTCATCGTACAGCCGCATGGAAAGGTCGGGCTGGTCATCGGTATCGTGGGAGCGGTCTTCTTCGGAGGATGTATCTGCATCTTGTTCATCGTGCTGCTGAAAAATTTCTTCCGAAACAGGCCGACTCTGTTGCTGACTCCGGACAGTCTGCGGATTTACGTACCGGCAAAAGGGATATACATCACGATCGAGTGGCAGCGCATTGCGGATTTCAGCGTATTCCGAACCTACGGGCAGAAATTCATCCGGATCGAACTCCACGATCCCGACCGGGCGATCGACGAGGAAAAAAACCGGATTGCCAAAGGGCTTATGCGCTGGCAAATGAAATACTTTGGATCCCCCTACGCAATCACGGCTTCAACAGTCGATATCGGCACGGCGGAACTCGAAAAAATCCTGCGGGAGTATTTACAGGCATCCCGCGAAAAATCCGCTGCGAACTGACCGACCCTCCCGCAAAAGCGGTTCTCCGAGCCGATCCCGCATATCGTCGGAAATACGCTCGCACCGTCCGTCAATGAATCGGATCAAGATATGAGACGCTCTATGGCCGGTATTTACAGGCTGCAGACTGATTTTCCGAACGTGATTATACACTTTCATATACACCTCTTCGGGAGCGCAGTAGCCCAAGCTCCCTCCGAAGAGGGGATTCTGGAGCAGAATTATGAACGCGGCCACCAGCCGCGAAAAGCGATCGTCGGACAAGGGGCAGATTGAAAATGTAATTGCCCTTCCGAAAAGACGACACGGAGAAAATCGCTGCGGCACGCTCGCGTCAGCGTTTGCAGATCTCGCGGAAATAGTCTCAGCATCGCCATTGATATCCACCCAGCGAGATCTTCCCAATGCCGAGCCGATAGATCCAGGTCTTTTAGGCCCGACAGCATGGACCATTTGCTTGGCATACGCGATGGAGTTAGAAACGTCGAACATTGGGTTCTGGCAACGTCTGTGAACGAGAAGTGGCAGCCCGACTTCTCGATCACCTACGTCCATGACGAAGGTGGATTTGAAGCGCGATGCCTGATCAGCAAGGGTCTGCGTAGATGCTGCGGGGGCAGACCATTCGACTTGGTCAATGTCAAAGAACTTGCAGATTTCGGCGTTCAGCTTTTCAGGAAGTGAAACTACAGGTGGGATTTGCAACGGGTCACCTACCACGATGGAGCGCTTTGCCCGCATAATAGCTCCAACTGCTGCCTGAGGAACGGCCTGGCCC